>Ga0196974_1000074_pt1 | contig 47248 bp, 80 predicted proteins | sample S1_1013CmetaG_FD_155477 | JGI IMG/M metagenome (GOLD analysis project Ga0196974, IMG submission 155477) | Soil microbial communities from Anza Borrego desert, Southern California, United States - S1_10-13C | ecosystem: Environmental > Terrestrial > Soil > Desert | place: USA: California...
GGGGATTCGCAGCCCGACAACTCAGTCCGTGCAAAAAATCATAAGGGGGTCCTGTAGCCACAGGGCCCGGAAAGCACCCCATGGCTTCGCAGTTCGGCGGCATCACGGTTGACTTCGACACCGACGCCGCGGCCGTCGAGGAGCGCATCCGCAGCGCCGGTCGGCAACTCCCCTTCGCCCTGGCCGGCGCGCTCACCTCGCTCGCCCATGAGGTCCGCTCGGCCGAGCGAAAGCACATGAACGAGGTCTTTGACCGGCCGACGCCTTACACGTTGAACGCCTTTCGCGTGATGCCCGCCCGCAAGGACAGCCTCGTGGCCGAGGTCAGCCACAAGGACATCCGCAGCCGCAACCGCTACCTCGAGGTCGAAGAAGCCGGCGGCCCGCGCCCGATGACCGGGACGGAGCGGCTGATCTCGCAGCGGTGGGCGGGCCCGATGTTCGCTATGATCCCGACCCCGGCGGCGCAGATCGACCGCTACGGCAACCTCCGGCCCTCGCAGCGCAACCGCATCCTGTCCGTGCTCAAGGTGCAGCGCGACAGCCTGTCGAACGAAACGGAGCGCAGCCGCAAGCGCGCCAAGCGGCGGGTGGGCTACTTCGTGCCGCGCCCCTCCCGCTCGGGCGAGGGCGGCCTGACACCCGGCGTCTACGAGCGGCGCGGCCTGGGCATCGAACTCGTGCTGCTGTTCCTGACCAAGGGCCCTGCGGTCTACCGCCCGCGCTTCCGCTTCTTCGAGGTGGCGCAGGCCACGGCGGCGGCGCGCTTTGGCCCCATCTTCAAGGCCCACGTCGATTGGGCCTGGGCGACGGCCGGCTTCCGGGGCAAGGGTCTGCCCGAGCCTGTCTCAAGGGACACGCTGCCGCGATGACCGGCGTGACCAAGGCGGAACTCGCCACCTGGCTCGGCGTGTCGGCCCGCGCCCTCGACAAGCACCTCGACGTGCTGGTGCGGGACGGCAAGGGCTTTGACCTCAAGGCCAGCGTCCAATGCTACTGCGAGCACATCCGCAGCGTGGCGGCGGGGCGAGGCGGCGCGGATCAGGTGCGCGACCTGACGGCAGAGCGGGCGCGGCTCGCGGCACATCAGGCCGACGCGCAGGAGATGAAGAACGGGCTTCTGCGCGGCGAACTGATCCGGGCGGAGGACGCGCAGCGCGTGTGGTCGGACCACATCCGCAAGGCGCGCTCGGCCATCCTCGCGGTGCCGTCGCGCATCCGGCAGGTTCTCGGCCATATCGGGGAGATGGAAACCCGCGTCATTGACCGCGAACTGCGGGACGCGCTGACGGCTTTGGGCCAGGCGGACGACGATGACGCCTGAGATTGCCCTGGCCCGTGCCAAGCGGGCCTGGACACCGCCGCCGCGGCTCAAACTGTCGGAATGGATCGAGTCCACGGTGGTGCTGCCCGACGGTGTGTCGGCGCTCCCCGGCCCGGTTCGGCTTTGGCCGTTCCAGCGGGAGATCGCAGACGCCATCGGCGACCCGGCCATCGAGCGTGTCAGCCTCGTCAAGCCGGTCCGCGTGGGCTTCACGACGCTGCTGACCTCGGCGCTCGCCTCCTTCGTGGCGAACGACCCGGCGCCCATCCTCGCGGTGCTGCCCACCGACGACGACTGCCGGGATTACATGGTGTCGGACGTGGAGCCCATCTTCGGGGCCACCCCCGCGCTGGCCCGCGCCCTCGCTGACGATCAGGAGGAAGGAGAGCGCAACACCATTCTGTCGCGCCGCTTTGCGGGCGGCAGCCTCAAGATCAGGGCCGCCAAGAGCCCGCGCAACCTGCGCCGCCACAACGTCCGCATCCTGTTCATGGACGAGGTGGACGGCATGGAGGTGACGGCGGAAGGCTCGCCCATCCTTCTGGCGGAAAAGCGGACGCTTTCCTTCCCGGACCGCAAGATCGTCCTGGGCTCCACGCCGGTTCACGAGGACACCTCCCACGTCCTGCGCGCCTACGGGCAGTCGGACCAGCGCATCTACGAGGTCCCGTGCCCCGAGTGCGGCGACTTCCACGAGCTCCAGTGGGGCGCGATCCGCTGGGACGAGGGCAAGCCGGAGACGGCCTACTGGTGCTGCCCCTCCTGCGGCTCCGTCGTGCAGGAGCGCCACAAGGGGGCAATGGTCGAGGCCGGACGCTGGCGGGCCACCCGGCCCGAGGTCGTGGGGCACGCGGGCTTCCGCATGAACGCGCTGATCTCGCTCCACGCGAACGCCTCCTGGGCCAAACTCGCGACCGAGTTCCTGGCCGCCAAGAACGACCCGACGAACCTCCAGACCTTTGTGAACACCATCCTGGGGCAGGGATGGCGGGCCGAGGGCGAGGAACTGGATGAAGCCTCGCTCCAGGCGAGGGCGGAGGCGTGGAGCCTCGAGGACGTGCCCGAGGAGGTGCTGGCCCTCACGCTGGGCGTGGACGTGCAGGACGACCGGCTCGAAGCCACGGCCGTGGGCTGGACGGACAGCGGGCAGATGCTCGTTCTGGGCCATGAGGTCATCGACGGCGCGTATGACGACGCCGACACATGGCTGGATCTCGACCGGCTGATCGTCAGCCGCTTCACCCACCGGCGGGGCGGAACTATTGGGTTCGACGCGGTGGCGGTGGACAGCGGCAGCGGCACGCACACCCCGCATGTGATGGCCTTCTGCGGCCCGCGGGCGCGGCGGCGCGTCATGGCGATCAAGGGGATGCCGGGGTTCAAGCGCAACCTGATGGAGCGGTCGAAGAACAAGGACCGGCTTTGGCTCGTGGGCGTGGATACCGGCAAGGACCGCCTGTTCGGGCTTCTGCGCCGCCCGGACGCGGTGCGGTTCTCCAACCGCCTGACGCCGGCCTGGTTCAACCAACTGACCTCCGAGCGGCGCGTGGTGCGCTACTCCCGAGGGCAGCCGGAACATCGGTATGACCGAATCCCCGGACGTGCGGCCGAGGCGCTGGACGGCACGGTCTACGCCATGGCGGCACGGGCGGCGCTCTCGGCGATGGATTGGGCGCAGCGGGCGGCGGAACTGAGTGTGGCGGACCCGGCGACAATCCGGCCGAAGCCGAAGCCCGCCGACGGCGGCTGGCTCAACGTAAGGGACAACTGGCTATGAGCATCACGCCTGAACAGGAAGCCGCGCTCGACGCTGCGATTGCGAACCCGGCGCAGTCTGTCCGAAACGCCAACAACGAGCAGATCGTCTACCGCCCCATGTCGGAACTGCTCCAAGCCCGTTCCGTCGTGAAGGCCGAAGTCTCCGGCGCGTCGCGCAGCCCATACGTCAACCCGACCTTCGACCGGGGGCTCTGAACCGATGAACCTTCTCGACCGCGCAATCCTGGGGCTTGCCCCGGGCTGGGCCGCCTCGCGCGCCCGCGCTCGCGCGGTCCACGCGACCCTGATGCGCTATGACGCGGCGGCGGGCACCAACCGCACGGCCTCGCTGCGCGCCCGCTCGGGGGACGCGGACGCGGCGGCGGCCCAGCGCCAGCGCCTCGCCTTCATCGCTCGCGACATGGTGCGCAACACGCCCTTCGCGCTGCGGGCGCAACAGGTCATCGCCGCCAACGTCGTGGGCGACGGCATCATCCCCAAGGTGAAGGGCGGCTCGGCCACCAGCCGGGCGGCCATGCTCGCCGCCATCGAGCGGCACTTCGACACCACCGACATCGACGTGCACGGCCGGCAGAACCTATACGGCCTCCAGCGCCTCGTGATGAACACCGTCGTGGACGCGGGCGAGGCGCTGGTGCGTGTCCGCGACCGCGATGCGGAGGACGGGCTCGCGCTGCCGTTCCAGTTGGAAGTCCTCGAGCCTGATTACCTCGACACGGGCCGGGACATGACCAGCCGGGACGGGCAGATCCGCGACGGCATCCAATATGACGCCATCGGGCGCCGCCAAGGGTATTGGCTCTACTACGACCACCCCGGCGCGACCGGCTGGCGCCTGCGCCGCGAAAGCCGCTTCGTGCCCGCGACCGAGATCATCCACGTCTATCGGCAGGACAGGCCCGGACAGCAGCGGGGCGTGTCGTGGTTCGCCCCCATCGCCCTTCAGTTGCAGGACATGGCCGACCATCAGGAGGCGCAACTTCTCCGTCAGAAGATTGCCGCCTGCTTCGCGGCGTTTCGGACCAACTTGCAGGGCGATCCGGTCGATGTGGACGATCCCGCCGGGCTTTCCTCGCTGGTTCCCGGCCGCATCCAGACGCTTGCGCCAGGCGAGGACATCAAGTTCGCCGAGCCGCCGGGCGTCACGGGTTACGACGAGTTCACGCAGAACGTGCTGCGTGCCGTCGCAGCCGGCATGGGCATCACCTACGAGGCGCTGACCGGCGACCTGTCGCGGGTCAACTTCTCCTCCGCCCGCATGGGCCGCATGGAGATGGACCGGAATATCTCGTCCTGGCAGTGGCTCATGCTGGTGCCGCAGATGCTCCAGCCGCTCGCCCGCCGGGCCGTGAGCGACTTCAACATCACCCGCGGCAACCGCGCGCCGGGTCTGTCGCTCGATTGGGTGCCGCCCGCGCGGGTCATCGTGGACCCGGCCCGCGAGATCCCCGCCATGCGGGACGCCATCCGCGCGGGCCTCGCCTCCTGGCAGGGAACGGTCCGCTCCCTCGGGCAGGACCCCGAGCGCCTGGCCGAGGAGCACGCCGCCGATCAGGCGCTCGCCGACGCCAACCGCTTCGCCTTTTCGTCGGATGGCCGCGTGCCGGTGAACGGCCCCATCCCCACACAGGAGCCCGACAATGACGAATGAGATCGTCCTTTATGGCAGCGTCGGCGCCTCGTGGTGGGATGAGGAGTTCTTCTCCGCCGCCACCGTGCGGCAGGCGCTGGCTGACAAGACCGGCCCGCTGACGGTTCGCCTCAACTCGGGCGGCGGCCTCGCCTGGGAAGGGCAGGCCATCTACACGATGCTGCGGGATTACGCCGCCACCAAAGGCGAGGTTCACACCGTCTGCGATGCCGTCGCGATGTCGGCGGCTTCGCTGATCTTCATGGCCGGCGACCGCCGCACCGTTCGCATGGGCGGGATCGTGATGATCCACGACCCGGCGCAGATGTTCACCGACGGGCGAGGGACCGAGGAGGACCACCGGGCCACGGCCGACGCGCTGGCCGTCCTCGCCGACGCCTACGCCGATGTCTACGCGGCTCGCGCGGGCGTCTCCCGTGAGGAGGCCCGCCGCGTGATGAGGTCGGAAACCTACCTCGACGGGGAGGCGGCCGTCGCGCAGGGCTTCGCCACCGAGCGCGAGGAACTGGCGGCCGTGGCCGCCGCCCGCTTCGACTATCGCCTTTACGCCAACGCGCCCGCGCATCTGCGCGAGGCTTCGCAATCCCTTGGCTCGCCCAAGGGCCCCCGGCCGTCCATGGCCGCCCTCGCGGGTTCGCCCCGCCCCCACCCACAGGAGCCTCTGATGGCTGACCAAGAGACGGCTGCGGAGGTTCCCGCCGTGGCCGATGACGTGACCGAGCCGGAGACGCGTGACGCGGCGACGGCCGAGACCGCCCCCGACGCGCAAGCCCCGGACATGACCGCCACGGCGCAAGCCGCGACGGCGGCCGAGCGCGCCCGCGCCAAGAACCTCCGCGCCATGGCGGAGGCCGCGAACCTCCCCGTCGCGGTGGCCGACGACCTGATCGACCGCGGCGTTTCCGTGGAAGCCGCCATTCCCCTCATCCTCGCCCGCCGCAAGGAGGCCACCCAGATGTCCGACCCCCTGGCGCTTGGCGCCCGCACCCAGATCGTCCGCGACGAGCGCGACACCCGCCGCGCCGGCATGGCGCAGGCGCTCGTGGCGCAGATGCGCCGCCGCGACCCGGAAACCGACATGGCCCGTCCCTACATGGGACTGAGCCTCGTGGACATGGCGGCTGCCTGCGCCGACTACCGCGGCCCGGTCCGCTCGGTGGGCGACAAGCTCAACGTGTTCATGGCCGCCGCGCACGCGACCTCGGACTTCCCGGGCATCTTCGAGAACGCGCTGAACAAGTCGCTCCTCGAACGCTACACGGTGGCCCAGCCCACCTATCGCGAGATCGCGCGGTCCAAGACCTTCACCGACTTCCGCGCTCACCCGATGGTGCGCGCCGGTGACTTCCCGCGCCTCCAGAGCATCGGCGAGAACGGCGAGATCAAGTTTGGCACCTTCGGCGAGAAGAAGGAAACGGCCGTTCTGTCGAGCTACGGCGTCGGCATCGGCATCTCGCGGCAGATGCTCGTGAACGACGACCTCGGCGCCATTGACGACGTGATGGCCGACTACGGCTCCATGGTGTCGGACTTCGAGGAGCAGACGTTCTACACGTTCATGGCCTCGGCCACGCTCGCCTCGGACAGCACCGCCGTCTGGCACGCCTCGCACAGCAACCTCGCGGGCTCCGGCACCGCGATCACCGTGGCCGCCCTGGCTGCGGGCAAGGCGGCGATGCGCAAGCAGACCACGGTGGACGGGCTCAAGATGAACCTGGCCCCCTCCATTCTCCTCGTCGGCCCCGACAAGGAGATCGAGGCGATGCAACTCGTCGCGCCAATCCAGGCGCAGTCGGCCGGCAACGTGAACCCGTTCTCGGGCACGCTGCGCATCGTCGTGTCGGCCCAGATCACCGGGAACACCTGGTATCTGTTCGCCGATCCGGGCCGGGCCGGCGGAGCCTGCTTCGTCTACGGCTACCTCGACGGCGCCGCCGCGCCTCGTGTGCGGATGGAGGAGCCCTTCGGCACGCAGGGCATGAAGCTCACCGTCGAGCACGACTTCGGCACCGGCGCGATGGACTACCGCGGCACCTACAAGAACATCGGGGCTTAGACCTCCTGATCCTGACCGGCCGGGCTGACTGAGCCCGGCCCCACCCCCTCCCTCAAGGACCACACCCATGAAGAACTTCGTCCAACCGGGCGACGTGGTGTCCGTCACCGCGCCCTACACTGTCACCTCCGGCGGCGGCGTCCTCGTCGGCACCCTGTTCGGCTTCGCGGCCCACGACGCCGCCTCCGGCGCGGCCGTGGAGATTGCCACCACTGGCGTGTTCACCCACGCCAAGGCCGGCTCCCAAGCCTGGACGCAGGGCGCTGCGATCTATTGGGACAACAGCGCCAAGGTGCTGACCACGACCTCCACGAGCAACACGCTCGTCGGCAAGGCCATGGCCGCCGTCGCGGGCGGCGCTGGCGACACCACCGGCACCGTTCGGCTCAACGGCTGATCGCCCCATGTCCGTCTTTGACGGCCTTGCGGGGGCGCTGGCGACCATCTTCGGCGCCCCCGTGACTATCACGCCCGAGCGTGGGCTCCCGGCGACCGTCCAGGCCATCCTGCGGGAGAACCCGCGCGAGGTCATGGACAACGCCGGCCGCCCGCATTGGGTGGATACGCCCACCTTGCAGGTGAACAAGCCCATTCCCGATGCGCTCGCCAAGGGTGCCATCGTGACGGCGGCGTCCCACCCGGGCGTGTCGTTCCGCGTGCTCGGCGTCTACGCCGACCGTTCCCCTGCCACCGACGCTTTCATGGTGGCCGAACTGGAGCGCGTGGAATGAGGACCGCCGACATCCTCGCGCGCATCAAGGCGCAATGCCCGGCCTTCAAGCAGGTGGATCACGCGCTGACCTCGGCGGCGCAGAACGCCTATCCCTGCGCCTTCGTGGCCGTGGCGCGCATCCAGGCCGAGCCCAACCGCACCCTCCAGCGCAGCGGCCAGACGACGCGCTGGACGGTGCGCGTCTTTGTCGTGGTCGAGCGCCGACAGGACAACGTGTTCGGCGAAGGCCCAGCCGAGCAGATGGACGATGCGCTGGCCGAGCTTCGCGCGGCGCTCGCAGGCTGGACCCCGCCCGGGGCCGGAATGCCCCTCGACTTCGTGGGCGGCGAGCTCGCGGACAAGGACGGCCTGGCGTGCTGGGCCGACGATTACGCCACCACCGTGCTGATGAGGGCCTGACGGCCTTCCCAGACCCGCCGCTTCCGCGGCTTTCCTCAACCCCACCACCTAAACGGAGGCTCCTATGACGAGCGCCATCATCGCCTACGGGGCATCCGTAGAACTGTCCGCCAACGGCACGACCGGCTGGGCCGAGATCCCCGAGATCACCGGCATCCCCGTTCCGGCCACGGAAACGGATTATGTGGACGTGACCTCGCTGGACAGCCCGAACGGCTACCGCGAATACATCCCCGGCCTCAAGGACGCGGGCAACCTCACGATCCCGGCCAACTACACGCACAACGGCTACCAGACCCTCGTGGCCTATCAGAACTCGGGCGATCTGGCCCATTTCCGCGTGACCCTGGCCCCGGCGCCGGACCAGTCGGCGGGCGACGTGTTCACCTTCGCGGGCTACATCACCGTGGCCGTGGACGCGGGCGATGTGGGCGGCAAGGTGTCCATGTCCATCAACGTCCGCATCTCGGGCGACGTGACCTGGGCTGAAGGCGCGGCGGTCGTCTGATGAACAGCACGCGCGGCGCCGTCCCGTTCGAGGTGGAGGGGGAGAGCTACGTCCTCCGCCTCACCACCAACGCCCAGGTGCGCTATCAGGACGCGGCGGGCGAAAGCCTGCTGCGGGCCGTGGCCGCGCTCCAGAAGGAGCCCGACGATCTGCGGCGGCTGCGGCGCATCGTCTGGGCGGGGCTGTCGCACATCCCCGGCATGACCGAGGAGAAGGCCGGCGACCTGATGGACGCCCTCGGGCTCCATGAGGCGGCCCGCCTCATCGGCGAGGCGTTCCGTTTGGCCTTCCCCGAGGCCCAAGCGGGGGGAAACGGGAGCGCGGGGAAGCCCAAGAAGGCGACCCCATAGACATCCTGCTCGGCCAGTGGCTCACCGCTGGCCGGGATTACCTGGCCTTCTGGGATCTGACGCCCCGGGAGGTCTGCCGCATCCTCGAGGCCGAGGCCAAGCGGCGGCTGCGGGAATGGGACGAGCGCCGCGCGCTCAACCATCACCTCGCCGGGCTGGTGGCCTTTGCCTACCATGACCCGAAGAAGATGCCGGCGTTCGAGCCGACCGGGCAGGCGGACAAGCCCCGCAACCCGGAGGCCGACGCGATCCGGCTGCGCGAGTATCTGAAAGCGCGAGCGAAGCGGGCGAAGGGCTAGGGATCTGACAGTTGGATGATCGTCCGGCAGCTTCCCAGAACCGCTTCCGTTTCTGCACCAAACCGGCGAACGATGCCGCCCCGGGCTGCGCTGTCGCCACTCTCCCAGGCGGCAACGTAGTTTCGGCACTCATCGAGATGATCCGGCTGCGACTGCGCCTGCTGGTCGGGCGGGGGAATGGCTGCACTCCGCAGTTGCGCGGTCTGCCATCCCACCCAGCCCCACCAGGCTAGGCCCGCCGCCGCGCCTAAAGCGGCTGCGGCAATCACCCCCAGAAATATCGTGTTCAGCCGACTCGCCATGCCGTCCTCCCCCTGACCTAGGGGGAAGGTGGCGGCGCGCGGATGCTCACGCAAGCCCTTCGCGGCCTGAGAGGTCCCCATGACCCAGCAATCGGAACTTGGCATCCGTCTGACCGCCAACGCGGTGCAGGCGTTGGCTGAGTTCGAGCGGCTGCAAAAGGAGATCCGCGCTCTCGGGGGTTCGTTTGAGGGCACGGGCCGCCAGATCGCGACCGCTGGGCAGACCGTCACGCGCCTGGGCAAGCAGTCCAATGCCGCCGCCGCGGACACCGCGAACCTCGCGGCGCAGTTCAACGACATCGCCGTGATGATCGCGTCCGGGCAGAACCCGCTCATCCTCGCGGTGCAGCAGGGCTCGCAGATCGCGCAGGTGCTCGGGAACACCGGCGCAGCTGGCGCCGTCGGGATGCTGACAACCGCCTTTGGCTCGCTTCTCAGTCCCGTCACGCTTGTGACGATTGGCCTGACAGCCGGTGTGGCGGCTCTCGGGCAATGGGCCATCTCTGCATTCTCGGCCGAGGACGCCGCCAGTGACGCGGAAAACGCCACGGCTGAGTTCTCCAAATCCCTGCAAGCGTATCGCGCATATGCGGCCATCGCGCAGCAGTCCACGGAGGAGTTGCGTAAGGAGTTCGGGGTCTACGCGGAAAGCGTGAAGGCCCAAGCCCGCGAGATGCTGCGGGTGACAGCCAGCAACGCCATTCAGTCCGTGGCGGGCGTCGGCTCCAATCTCCGGGGCCAGCTCTCCGCCACCCTGAGCGTGCTGGACGAATACAATGAAGCCTTTGAGGCTTACGAGCGGTCGCAAGGGCAGGACCGCAATGCCAGGGACATTCTGTTCACCCGCGTCCAAGCCGCAACGCGGGCGCTGGCGGACTTCAATCGCACCACCGGCATAAGCACCTCGCAGGTTCGCCAACTTGACCAGTTGTTCGCGGACCTCGCCGCGAGCAGCGAAGGCAGTCTGGAAGATGTCCAGGCCGCCCTCCAGGCAACCTATGACGCCCTGATTAAAATGTATCAGGGTCGCGAGATCCCGCTGGAGGTCGGCCAGGCCATCGAGGTTCTCGAGGGGCAGCTTACCACCCTCAAGGGATCGGCCACCGACGCTGCCGCAGCAACCCGCCGCCAGTTGACGGACGCGCTACAGGGCGCCGGTCGGCAAGCTGGCACCTTCGCGGATCTGATGATCGACGCGGCCGAGAAGGTCGGCCTGCTGGACGACAGCAGCCTGGTCGGGATCACCTCCGGCTTTGACGGGCTGATCGGGCGGGCGCAGCAGTTTCTCGGCCTCGTGAACAATATCGCGGACGGCCTTGACGCAGGTGACTTCGAGCAAGCCTACGCCCTGGCCGCAGGCACCCCGCGCGGCTCCGAGACGGAGCGGCTGGTTCGTGCGGCCACTGTGGCGGCCGAGCGGCTTGGGGTGTCCGTCAAGGATCTGCTCACCGTCATGTCTTTCGAGACGGGCGGCACCTTCCGCACCGACATCACCAACCCGACGGGCCACACCGGGCTCATCCAGTTCAGCCCCGCCAATCAGCAACGCTATCGCGTCAACGCGCAGTCCTCCATCGAGGAGCAGGTTGCCGCCGCCGAACGGTATCTGCGTGAGGCCGGCATTCAGTCCGGGGACGGGCTGCTGCGGATCTACGCGGCCATTCTGACCGGCAACCCAAACAACACCAGGGCCTCGGATTTCAGTAACGGGGGCACGCCCGGCGGCGCTGCGGTCAAGGTGGCGGAGCAGATGGGCGGGCACATCACCCGCGCCGAGGGCCTGCTGGCCGCCTATGCGGGGACCGTCGCGGCAACCACGGAGGAGGAGGCGCAGCTTCTCGAAGGGCGCCGTGCCAACGTGCGGGTGGCGGAGGCATTCATCGCTGGCAATGCCAAGGCGCAGGAGGCTCTGCGGCAAGTCGTGGCGGCGACAGATGAGGCCGCGACGGAAGCCAAGAAACTCGCGGACGCTCAGAGGATCGTTCAAGAGAACATCGACCGCGGCAATATCACGGCCGAGGAAGGCGCGGCCATCATGGCGCAGTTCGCCGAAAGCCTGCGGGCCGACGACGCCAGGGAAGCGGCCAGAAAGGTTGAACGCCTTCGCAACGAACTGCTCCGCCTTCAAGGCTCCCTGGACCCGGCCACCGCGGCGTCCTTGGAGTTCGCGAGCGCGCAGAAAATCGTTGCGGAGGCCGTCGCCGCAGGTCTCTTGTCGGCCGCCGAGGGGCAGGCCACTCTCGCGGGCCTCACAGCGCAGCAGATCGCCGACTCGCCCGCCGGCCGCGCCGCCATCGAGGCCGCCGAGGACACCGCCGAGCGGGTCAAGGCTATCTGGACCGGCCTGTCCGACGGCATCGTTGACTGGATGGTGGACGGCTTCAAAGGCGGCTTCGACACGATCAAGGATCTGTTCGCGGACACGCTCAAGCAGCTTCTCGCCATGGCGCTCCGCAACCGCATCATGATCCCCATTCAGATGGGCGCGAGCGGCGGCCCGCTCCCTGCGACCGGGCCGGGCAGCGGCATCATGGGCTCTATCGGCCGCGCCTTCGGTGCCTTCGGGTCCGGCTTCGGCTCGGTGTTCTCCGGCTTCGCGTCCGGCGGCTTCGGCGGGGCGTTCGGCGCGATCAAGACGGCGTTGGGCGGTATCACCTCGGGCCTGGGCGGCTTCGCCACGGCGCTCGGCGCCATCGCCGCGCCGCTTGCCATCGTGGGCGGCATCTTTGCGGCCTTCCGCAAGAAAACCGAACTCCTCGACAGCGGGCTGCGGGTCACGATCAAGGGCATGGACGCCCTCGTGCGGACCTTCTCCAAGGTCAAGACCTCGCGGTTCTTCGGGCTTGTGTCCAACACCTCGACCAAGACGCGCGCCGCCTCGCCGGAGATCGCCAACCCGATCCAAGACGCCTACACGGCCCTGCGCGAAAGCGCGGTGGACATGGGCAAGGTGCTGGGCGCCTCGGCCCTGCGGCTGGAGAACTTCTCCTACAAGTTCAGCGTGTCCCTGAAGGGCATGACGGACGAGCAGAAGGCCCGCGCCATCGAGGCGGAGATGGGCAAGCTGTCGGACGCCATGGCGCTGCGCCTGGTCCCCACCATCAAGCAGTTCGCCAAGCTGGGGGAGGGGGCGGCCGACACGCTCAAGCGCCTGTCCTCCTCGCTCCTTGCCACCAACGCGGCGTTCAAGTCGCTGGGGTTCGCCGTCTATGCCTCCTCCGTCGAGGGCGCGGCGGCGGCGGCCAAGTTCGTGGACGTGTTCGGCTCCATCGACGCCATGGCGCAGGCGACGGGGTTCTATTTCGAGAACTTCTACAGCCAGGCCGAGCAACTGGCCGACGCGCAGCGCCGTCTGGGCGAGGGCATCGCGGACCTGGGCCTCACGGCCGTGCCGCAGACCGAGGCCGAGTTCCGCGCGCTGGTGGACAGCCTCGCCGCCGCCGGGAAGATGACGGAGGCCGGCGGGCTCATCAAGCTCGCGCCGATCTTCCAGGAGATCCAAGAGGCCGCGGACGCGCTCGCCGACAGCCTCGACCGCAATGACTTCGCGTCCCGGTTCGAGTTCGAGCGGGCGCAGGGCTTGGCCCGTAACGCCGCCGCGCGTGTGCCCGGGAGCACGGTGGCGACCTCGGCACAGATCGCAGAGGCCATCGCCGCCATGGACGACAAGCAGACGCAACTCGGGCTCAAGATCGAGCAGAGCTCCTTCAAGACCAGCCGCGTCCTCGAGTTGTGGGAGCGCATCGGAATGCCGCAGCCGAGGGCCGCCTGATGTATGTCCTCGTCCCCGCCGACGTGACCGATGCCGTCCTGACCGCCTCCTCGCTGGCGGAAACCGATTACGCGGCCTGGTCCTCCGGCTCGGCCTACGCCGCAGGCGACCGCGTGATCCTGACCACGACGACCCTGCCCAAGTCCTCGGCCGAAACGTGGTCCGTCGGGTCCAAGGTCTACTGGAACGCCGCGCTGGCGCGGGCCACCACGACCATCATCGGATCGGCCTTCATCGGCCGCGTGGCGACCCTTGCCGGCCCCGGCACCACGACGGGCAGCGTGGCCGTTCATGCCGTCTATGAGGCCACCGGCGTGGCCGGGGCAGGGGTCAATCCCGCCTCCGACGTGTTCGCCACAAGCCCGGTCTGGACCCGCGTCGGCTCCACGAACAAGTGGGCGGCGTTCAACGAGTCCGTAACCCAGCAGGCCACGGCCACCGGCAGCTTGAGCTACACGCTCACGGCGCCGTCGCTCTGCACGGGCCTTGCGCTCCTCAACCTCGAGGCCGAGGCGATCTCCGTGGTCGTCAAGGACGGCGGCGTGACCGTGTGGTCCTACTCGACCGGCTCCGGCGTGGTCAACGTGATCGACAGTTGGCTGGAGTATTTCAGCTATACGCCGTCCAACTCGGTGGACGAGGATCAGGACAGCGAGGTTCTGCTGACCGGCTTCGCCGCCGCCGTCGGCTACACCATCGAGATCACGCTGACCGGCTCGCGCGTGCGCGTGGGCGAGATCGCCCTGGGCTATGTCACGCAACTCGGCGCGACGCTGGCCGGGACCGAAATCGGCTTCAACAGCTACAGCCGCAAGGACCGGGACGATTGGGGCAACGCGATCCTTGTTCCCCGCGTCTACTCCGACACCGTGACCTTCCGCTTCGCGGTCGCGCCCGTGACCGACATGCGCCGCGTCAAGCGCGTCATCGCGCAGCTTGAGTCCCGTCCGGCCGTCTGGTTCGCGGGCGCGTCCATCACCGACCGCGCCGCCACCGTTTACGGCTTCGTCACCGCCGGGCTGCGCGTGCCGCTCGAGGCGGCCGGGGCTCACATCGCCAGCCTTGAAATCGAGGGCCTCTGATGCCGATCAGCCAGCTTCCCGTCCCGCCCTACACGGGCGACCCGAACTTTGAGACCAACGCGAACAACTTCCTGGGCGCCTTCCCGACGCTTCGGAACGAGATCAACGCTGCGATGGTCGCCTATGGACCCGGCGCGCCGTTCTGCACGGCGGGCGGGAGCGCCAATGCCATCACCCTGACCTCGGGTCTCAGCCTCACGGCCCTGGTGGCGGGGCAGTCGGCGGCGTGGGTGGCAACGGCCGCGAACACCGCCGCGACGACCATCAACCTCGACGGCATCGGCGCGGTGTCAGCGGTGACGCCCGCGGGGGCGGCGCTTCCGGCGGGCTGGATCACGTCCGGGCAGATCACCGGGGCGATCTACAACGGCACGGCCTTTGTGGTGCCGCCGTCGCAGGGCTACCTCGACGCGCAGTCCGGCATGGTGCCGCTGTCGGCCACGACGGTATCGGCGGGCACCTCGGCGGTGGACGTGGTGTTCGGCACGGCCTATCGCTCGGTGGAGCTGCATTTCCACAACCTCGTGCCGGCGACCGATGGGGCGAACCTGTGGCTGCGCCTGGGCAACGGCTCGGGCGTGATGGACGCGGGGGCCAGCGATTACGACGGGTCCTATCAATGGGTGCGGGACTCCTCGCCGATTGCAAACGCAGTGGGCGGCATGTCCGCCGTGTTGCTGGCGGGCGGGGTCTCCAGCGCGGCGGGCGCCGGCATATCGGGGCGCGCGATGGTCCTGGGGTCTCAGGATGCCGCCACCCGGACGCAGGTGACATCCCATGCGGCCTACGAGAACAGCATCACGAGCACCTTCGGCATGGCAAGCGCCTCCGGGGGGCGCAACGCCACCGGCCAGCATCAGAGCGTCCGCCTGATGTGGAGCACGGGCAACTTCACCTCCGGCCTCGTGGCCGCCTACGGGTATCGCTGATGCTGTTCCGGGGCCTTCGCCTGCCGTCGCCGCAGATCGCGGGGCCGGTGAGCCCGCCGGGGCTTGTGTCGGCGCCGGTCATCAGCGGCACGGCGACGCAGGGGCAGACGCTCACGGTGACGGCGCCCGCGGTCTGGACGGGCAGCCCGACGGTGACGGGGCAGTGGTATCGGGAGCCGGGGGCGGCGCCCTCGGCCCCGACCCACTGGCGCGTTCGGGCCAACACCAACAGCCATGGCTCCTTCCTGTTCTGGCAGGTGTCCGAGGTGCAGTTCCGCATGGCCGCGGGCGTGCCGGAAACGCATTCGGGCGGCACCGCCTTTGCCACCTCCGTGTCCTCCACCAACGTGGCCGCCAACGCCTTCGACGGCGACACCGGCACGAACTGGCAGTCGGACGGCGCGGGCTACCCGCACGCGGTCGGCTACGGCTTCGCCACAGGGCGCACCCCGGTGGAACTGGCGATCACCAACTCCAGCAACACCAACCTCACCGCCTCGTCCATCACCATCCAGTCCGGCTCTAGCACGTCCGGGCCGTGGACAGACGTGGTGACGCACTCCTCCATCCCCGCCTGGTCGGCGCTGGAGACCAAGACCTTCACCATCCCCTGACGACCCCGACCCGGGACACACCGGGCGGGCCTGGACAGTGACAGCGTGATCCATAGGAGCCTCCATGCCGACAGCCATTCCCGGCGCCACGGGCACCAGTTACGTCCTGACCGCAGACGATGTGGGCGCCACCATCACCTATCGCGAGACCGCCACCAACGCGGGCGGCACGGCCACGGCCACCTCCAACGCGCTGGGGCCGGTGGCGGCGGCGGGCCTTTCGGTGGCGGGCCATCGGTCCGTCCTCCAGACCCGCACGGCCATCTCGCGCACCGTCAGCCTGACCGGCATGACAACGGGCTCCGACCCGCAGACAGGCGACTGGGTGTTCGTGTTCGCGGGCGCAAACTCGCAGTCCTCCACGCTGGCGCTGACGACCAGCGACCCGGGCTGGACCACGGAAACCGCGCAAGCCGCCGCCCAGACGCAGCGGGCCTACGGCGTCGTGTTCCACAAGGTCATGGGCGGCACGCCTGACACGACGCTCACGATCACCGGCAACACGCTTGGCTCGGACGAGGTGGAGGGCTCCATCGTCGTGGTGCTGCGCGGCGTCCACGCCACGACGCCCTTGGACGTGGCGGCCGTGCGGGCGGGTGGCACAAGCTCGCCCCTGCCCAACCCCGGCGCCATCACCCCCGCCACATCGGGCGCCTTGGTCCTGGCCTTTGGCGTGGGCGCCTGCGCGCCCGGCTCGGTGTTCACGCTGGGCCAGCCCGGCTCCGGCTTGCAGTATGACACGCTGATCGCGCCGGCCGGGCACGCAAGCTCGCAGCGCGCGATGGCGCTCGCGCTTGGGATCTACTCGGGCTGGACCAGCGGCGCGGTGGACTTCGCGGCCTTTACGGGCTCGGCAGTGACCTCGACGGCGGCCTGGACGGCTCACGCCCTCGCCATCCGGCCCGCCTAAACGACCCCGACCCGGGACGCACCGGGCAGGCCTGGACAGTGACCGCGAAACGACAGAGGCGCCCATGGATACGACCTTCAGCGTGGCAAACGCGCTGACCATCGCTGGGGGCTTCATCGCCTTCGTCTGGCAATGGTCCCGCACACAATCGGCGCTGGAGCGCGTCGAGGAGCAGATGGAGGACCTGACGCGCGGCGCCCGCGACCGCGAGTCCCGTATCCGCGCGCTGGAGATCGGCGCCACGCGCACGGACGAAAAGCTGCTGACCATCCTGGCGCTGCTGCAAGAGATCAGGGGCGAGATGCGGAGGCCCAACACATGAACGGGCAGGACCGCTTTAAGGAGGTCCTGCGACTCGCGTTTACCCTGCCGACCTCCACAGACGAGCGCATCGCCGCGCTGCTGCGCCGCCTGGAGGGCGTGTTCCCCGACAAGCCGGCGCAGCGCCCGCCCCAAGACGGGGAGACCCCATGACCCCTCGCCAAGCGGAGGCGCTGCGGCTCTATCGGGAGACGGGCAGCAAGACGGAGACAGCCCGGCGGCTGGGCGTGGATATCAGCAACCTGTCCAAGATGCTTCTCAAGGCCGAGGCGTCCGAGCGGGCCGAGGCAGAGGAGCCAGATCGGGTCAAGGAAGCCTTGATCGGGGCCGAGGGCGCCGATGCAGTCTGGCTCAAGAGCAAGGGGGCGTCGATCCTTTGGCGTCGCCCCAAGGCCGCGCAGGACCCCATGGGCATCCTCGACGCGCTCAAGGCGGGGCTGGGGGAGTTGCCGCGGGCGGCGCCCATGGAACAGCCGGACGGGCCGTCAGCATTCCTGACAGTGTTTCCCGTCACCGACCTGCATGTGGGGATGCTCGCTGACGCCGAGGAGGGGGGAGCGGACTGGGACGCCAAGATCAGCGGGCGGGTGTTCGCGGACGCCTTCGACCGGCTTGTCAGTGTCAGCCCGGACGCGGGGACGGCGATCCTCGCACAGTTGGGCGATTTGCTCCACATTGACGACCAGCGCAACGTCACGCCGGCCAGTCACCACCAACTCGACGCTGACGGTCGCTACTTCAAGGTGCTGCGGCGCGGCGTGGCGACCATGAAGGCCGCCATCGACGCGCTCCGGGCCCGCTATCCCAAGGTCATCTATCGCGGCAGCCGGGGGAACCACGATGAGCACGCCCATCATGCGGTGACGCTGGCGCTGGCTGAGCACTACCGGGACACGCCGGGCGTCCAGATCGTGCAGAACGCGGGGGAGGTTTACGTCCACCAGTTCGGCCTCAACATGATCGTGACGCACCACGGCGACCGCCTGCGGCCCGAGCAGTTGGCCCACTATGTCGCCGCCGACCATGCCGCCATCTGGGGCCGGACACGCTTCCGCACCGCCTACAGCGGTCACATTCACCAGTTTCAGGTCAAGCAGGTGGGCGGGCTTCGCTGTGAAAGCGTGGGAACGATCATCCCCCGGGATGGCTATGCGGCCTCGCGGTTTCCACAGGGCGACCGCGCGCTGATCTCGGTCACGCATCACCGGGACCTGGGCAAGGTCGCCAGCGCCCGCGTCGGCATCGCCTGACCCCGGCACGGGGGCGGGACGCACCCACACCCCCGCCAGGTTCGTCGGGGCGGAAGTCGCGACCGACCGCCCCTGGCCGTCCTCCTCGACGGCAATGTGCTCTGCCCGGCACCCCGGGCTTCCCGGCGCCAGCTAAACCGCCACCCCCAACCGTCAAGAGGACTGATGACCCGTCTCCCGCCTCTCTGGCGTCGGCTGTTCCGCCGTCGTCGGTTGTTCTTCTCCGACTTCGGGTGAGCGCATGACCATTGATGTCCGCGCCCGGCAGGCCCGCGCCGCCGCCTTGGGCTTCGACCCCGGCCCCATCGACGGGGTGGACGGCCGCCGCACGCAGGAGGCCGTTGCCAAGGCCGCCAATGCGCAGGGAAAGAAGGGCCTGCCGTTCATCCACGCCTCGGGGATCACCCGCATTCACCTTCACTGGTCGGGCGGCCCGCACAAGCCGTCGGCGCTCGACCGCAAGCACTACCACGTCCTGATCCATGGCGACGGTTCGGTGGAATGGGCGCACCAGCCGGAGACGCGGCTAGCCCACACGCTCAACGCCAACACCGGGGCCGTCGCCGTGTCGCTCTGCGCCATGGCGGGGGCGGTGGAGCGGCCGTTCACGGCGGGGGCGTTCCCGGTTCGGGCGATCCAGCAGGCGGCCATGGCGCGCGTGGTCAAGGGCATCTGCGCCGAGTTCGACATCCCCGTGACGCGCTATTCGGTGCTCACCCACGCGGAGATCCAGCCGACGCTCGGCATCAAGCAGCGGGGCAAGTGGGACATCTGCTGGCTCCCCGGCATGGACGCGCCGGGCGATCCGATCGAGGTAGGCGACCGGCTGCGGGCGCAGATCAAGCGGGTCAGCCTGTGAACCCCCGCGACCGCCTTGACCCCGAGCCGCCGCGCTACGCCACCGCCGACGGCAAGCCCTGGCCCTACACGGCCCCGGCAACCTTCCCGCTCTCGCGCGAGGAGGCCCCCGGCGGCTGGCGGGCAGCCAAGCCCCGGCCCGTGCGCGCGGGCGTGCCTTGGACGAACCGGACGGATCGCTTCTAGGCCATGTCCCTCCGTGACCGTGCCGCCCCGAAGCGCCCGCCCCGGTCCAAGGCTCCCGCCCCGACCGTGATCCAGCAGGGCCAGCCCCCGAAGCCCCCCCGTCACAAAAAACAGGACGGGCTCCGCACCACCGCCAATCACGACAACCGAAAGGAAGCTCCCATGTCCACCCCCGCCGCCGCGCAGCTCGGCCCCTTCGAGCAGGTTCTCCGCATCGCCCTCAACGCTGGCGGCTCTGCCCTGTTCGGCTCCGCCGTCATGCAGGGCGACATGGCGCAGGCCGCCATCGGCGCCGCTGTCACCCTCGTCAGCGTCGGCTGGTGGGCCTTCCGCCAGTATCAGGTCGCCAAGGCCAAAGCCTGACCCATGCGCCCCCTCGACGCCCTCGCCGGTGCCCTCTGGCTCCTCATGGCGGGGGCGACGGGGTGGATGCTGATCGCTTTGCTCTGCGCCTGATCCCATGTGGGTCGTCCTGGCCTTTCCCTCCCGCGCGGTGAACGCGCTCACCGGCGGGCGTCCCGACATGACGCTCTGCCGCCAATCCCTTGAGCCGGACGCCCCGCTCTGGCTCCTCGTCCTCGCCGCCTTGGTGGAGTTTTTCCACAGAGGGCACCTGGCCTGGACAACCGACACCCCCTGACCTCCCCCCCTCTGAAAGGACACCCCCATGGCCGTTCGCACCGCCACCACGACGCTTAACTCCATGCTGGAGGCTTGGGAAACCGCCGTGGGCACCTCCGCCGTCATCCGCATCTACACGGGCGCCGTCGCGGGCTCTCTGGGCAGCGCGCCCGCCGGCACGCTTCTCGCCACGATCACGCTGACGGGCGATGCGTGGTCCACCGCCGCCGCCGGCTCCAAGTCGCTTTCCGGCACGCCGTCGGCCACCGCCTCCGCCAGCGGAACGGCGGGCTGCTACACGCTCTCCACCTCGGGCGGCACGATCCTCGAGGACGGCAACGTATCCACGGATCTCGTGCTCAACAACACCTCCATCAACTCCGGGCAGACCGTCACCGTCACGGCTTATACCAAGTCGATCTCCTGACGACGGCTTGAGCTAGCGAAGGAGACGGGGCGCCATGCCAGCAAGCATCTCTGACGGCGAAAGCGGCGCCAGCGTCCGCACGAAGCTGAACACCGCCCTCGGCGCCGTCACGGACGCCGGGGACATCAACCTCATCAGCCGCTCCACGACGCCGACCACGCCCGAGTCCGGCAACCTGACAATATTCGGCCGTTCGGTCGGCGGGCGGATGATGGCGGCCCAAGTGGGGCCGTCGGGGCTGGACACCTCCCTCCAGCCGCATGTCGGACGGAACGCCATGGCGATGTGGGAGCCGTCCAGCAACGCCACCGCCACCACGAACGCGCGGGCAACGGCGCTGACCGCGACCGGCACGGCCACCACAGCCAACATCGCCACGACGAACCTGCATACGATGATGAAGCGGGTGGATTTCCTCGTCACGGCAGCATCGACCAGCGCGATTGCCGGCTTCCGCTACGGGACGGGGCAATGGTCCATCGGGGGCGGGTCGGCCAAGTTGGGCGGGTTCCATTTCATCTGCCGCTGGGGTCCGGCGACCGGCGTATCCACGTCCACCAACCGCTGCTTCGTCGGCATGACATCGAGCACACTGGCCGCCACGGACGTGGAGCCCTCGTCGCTGACCAACCGTGTCGGCATGGGCTGGGATGCGGCGGATGCCAACATCCAGATCCTCCACAACGACGCATCGGGCACCTGCACTAAGACCAGCCTCGGCGCGTCCTTCCCGGTGCCCACGGCAGATCGCGCGCACGTCTATGAGCTCGCGATGTTCTCGCCGCCCGGGACGACGCAACGGGTGGACTGGCAGGTCACGGACCTCGTGACGGATGCCGTGGCGACCGGCTCGATCAGCACGGACGTGCCGACGGCCACAACGCTCCTCGTTCCGCGCGGCGATATGAGCGTGGGCGGCACATCCTCCGTCATCGGGATCGCGCTGATGGGCCTCTATATCGAGACGGACTACTAGCGCCGTGTCCTGGATACTCGCCACCGGCTTCTGGAGCGACGCGGGCGTCTGGGTTGACGCCGACGTTTGGCGGGACGCGGCCCCGGGCGGCGGGGTGGACGCGGCGCACACGGGCAGCTTTGCCCTTTCCACGGCCGCCACGGCTGCCGTCACCGTCTCCGCCAGCCACGCGGGCAGCTTCACACTGGCGCAGACGGCGGCGGCGGGCGTTGCTGTCTCCGCCGCGCATACCGGCGCCTTCACGCTCGCCACCGCCGCCAGCGCGGGCGGCACGGTCGCAGGCGCGCAGACGCAGGCATACAGCCTCGCTACGACCGCCGCCGCGGCCACCCGCGTGGATGCGGCCCACACGGGCGCCTTTACCCTTGCCACCACGGCCGCGGGCGGCCCGACGGTCACGGCCGCGCACACGGGCGGCTTTGCCCTGGCAACGGCGGCGGCGGCCGGTCCCGTCGCGGGCGCGGCGCACACGGGCAGCTTCACACTCGCCACCTCCGCCTCCGCCGCGGCGACGGTCGGCGCCTCCCACAGCGGCGCCTTTGCGCTTGGAACCTCGGCCACCGCTTCGGTGCTGTCCGGCGTCTCCGCCAGCCACGCCGGGGCCTTTGCGCTCGGCACGTCCGGCGCGGCAACCGTGTCGCTCGAGGCCGCCTTCGCCGCGCCGCTGACCCTTTCCACCGCCGCCGCCGCCGGGGTGGCGCTGACCGCCGCCCATGCGGGCAGCTTCGCGCTCGCCGGCAACGCCGCCGCCGGGCCCATCGTGGCTGCGGCCCATATCGGCGCCTTTGCTCTCGGCACCGCGGCCAACGGGGCGGCCACCGTCGGCGCGGCACACAGCCGGGCCTTCACGCTTGGCACCGCCGGCGCAGGCACGGCCGACATCGCCGCCACGCACACCAGCGCCTTTGCGCTAGGGCAGACGGCGGCGGCGGGCCCCCGTGTGGACGCCGCCCACGCCGGGGTGTTCGCCCTTGGCACCGCGGCCACGGCCTCCGCCCTTGTGTCCGCAGCCCATGCCAGCGCCTTCACACTCAATCAGACGGGCGCCGCCGGCGTCAGCGTCGGCGCGGCCCATTCGGGCGGCTTTGCCCTGGCGACCGCCGCCACCGGAACGGCCCTGAGCGGCGCGCAGGCCGCGCACACGGGCACCTTCGCCCTGGACACGACCGCCGCGGCCGGCCCCGTCATCGCGGGCACTCACAGCGGCGCCTTTGTCCTTGCCACGACGGCCTCCGCCGCCGCCCTGATCGCCGCCGCGGGCACGCCGGCCTTTGCGCTGGGAACGGACGGCACAGCCGATGTCACGATCGGGGCAGCGGGGGCGCACGCCTTCGGGCTGGGGACCGCCGCGACGGCCGCTGTCCTCGTCACTGCCGCACACGCGGGCGCCTTCCTTCTCGGCCAGGAGGCGAGCGCGCGGCGCTGGCCCATCCCCGATGCCCCCGCCGAGTTCACCGCCCTTCTGCCGCCCGAGGGGCGCACCGCCAACCTCGACGCGGAAACGCGCCTGGGCGGACTGCCCCCGGAACGCCGCGCCGCCTGGCTCCCCGTCGAGGGTCGCACAGGGCTGCTCCCCCCCGAAACCCGAACCGCCGCCTAAAGAGGACGCCCCATGACCCCCGTGCGCTGGATCAACAAGGACCCGGACGACATCGACACCCGGGCCATCGGCGGATGGCTGGAGCACATCGGCGAGGGGGACAAGGTTGTGTCCGCCGAGTTCCTGACCTCCTCCCCCTCGGGCCTCGGCATTGGCCCGCATGAGGTCAGCACGGACGGCGACAAGGTGTCCGTCTGGGTCGAGAGCGGCAGCGCGGGTGTCGACTATACCGTGACCTGCCGGGCGACAACCCAAGCGGGGCGGCGGCTTGACCGCTCGGCCCTGATCCTCGTGACGCAACGGTGACGCCATGCCCATCACCTTCGACCCGTCGAACGACCCCGCCACCTACGCCGTCAGCCTCAATGGCGACATCCTGACCATCAACGGGGTTGCCTACGACCTCGGCGCGCTGGCGGAGGGCGAGGCCCTGCCGGCGGACGCCATCGCCTGCCCCGGCTTTCTGGGCGCCACGCGCGGGGAGTTGGGCGTCCTGCAAGTGACCGTGGCCCAAGGCGTCGGGCTTCTGCCGCCCGTGGCGCCGCCGCCGGGCGTCACCTGGGCCCGCGCCGAAACGGCCGCCACGCGCGCCGCCGCCCGTCGCGCGGCCATGTCCGTCCCTGTGCTCGACTTCATCGAGCGATGCGTGGAGGCGGGGCACATGACCCTCTCCGAAGGCACGGCCCTCGCCCGCAAGACGGGCCTACCGACCTGGGCCACGACGGCGCTGCAACAACTCTATCCGCAAACGGCGGCCCGCACGCGGGCGGAACTGCGGATCTGGGCCGCCGACCGCCTGACCCGCGCCAGCCCCTTCGTCGCCGCCATGCAGCGGGCCAAGTCGCTGACCGACGCGCAGATCGACGCCCTGTTCCCCTGACCCCCAGCCCCGGAGACTGAAATGCGCCTGCTCGCCGCCCTCCTGCTCGCCCTGGCGAGCGGGCCTGTCCTTGCCGACTCACGCCCCGCGCCGCAATGGCAGGGGCCGCTCGCCCGCGTTCACGTCGTCTGGGGGGACGAACTCGTCATCCTCCAAGACCCCGGCGGCGCAATCCATGAGCGCATGTTCGAGGTTGCCCGCCTTGAGGCGCGCGGCCAGCGCCTTCGCATCGCGGGAAGCTGCGCCTCCGCCTGCACGTTCTACCTGGGCGTCTCGACCACCTGCGTCGAGCCCGGCGCGATGATGATGTTCCACGGCCCGTCGCTGGCACAGGGACAGATCCCGCCCGCCGATTATGACGAGGTGGCTCGCGCCATGGCGTCCTTCTACCCGCCCGCCCTGCGCGACTGGTTTCTCGCGCCGGGGCCGCATCGGTTCGAGGACCGCTGGCTGCGAGGGGATGAGGTCATTGCCATGGGCGCGCGGTCCTGCGCGGCGGGAGCGAAAGGGGCCTGACCCCTAACCAGTGATAGGTGACGGCATAGGGCCCTCGGCATCGCGCCGGGGGCCTTGTCGTTTCCGGGGGAGCGGCCCGTTAGCCTTCTTCGACGGCGTGCGCCGCCTCCAACCCCCGGCGCCGGGACTTGTGCTCGCTTGCGTCCTGCCCGGAGGCAGGGTGGCAGCAATCCCGCGACGGGCCACGCGCGGGGACGCCCGATGCTACCACGCGGGAGCCCGGCGGGAAAGCGGAGGAACCCCGGGCCTTGTCGTTTCCGGGGTCAGTCCGGCAGCCGCCTCGCTTCCTCTTCTGCCATCCTGGTGTGGTAGCGCCCCCCTTTCCAGCGGAACACGCCCACCTTACGTCGGCGGCCCTCCAAGAAGGCGGCAGCGAAACTGCGGGGGGCGCCCCGGTCGTCCTGGGACAGGTCTGGCTCGAACCAATTGGGCGTCGAATGCGCCCGGAGAACGGCTGCGCTCCACTGGTTTCTCATGAAACCCCTTTCTATCCCTTCTTATGATGAAGGGATAGTTCAAGCACGCGATCAAGCACGCCAGCAACTATTGGCAGAGCCGCAAATCGAGCGTCTGTATACGGCGGCTCTGAAGCAAAATACTGCTCGACCGCAGCCATGATGGCTTCGCGAAGTTGGTCCTCCGTCACCCTCAGATAGGAGACTTGGTTGCTATTATTGCACACTGGTTGCCTGCTTTCTCAAGTATATAATCCCGAATCGGGCGGGGCTGCTTTCTTGTCCACCATCCTCTCCTCACTCCCTCCACTGCCGCTCCTCGCCCGTGGCCCCATACCCATGCAGCGGGCAGTCGCCGTCAACGGTCCAGGGCGGCGGGGTCGCGGGCTGCTCGTCAGGGCACGTGCATCCGCGCGCGCGAGCGGACGGGGAGGCGGGGATGGGGAGGGGGTCAGATCGCATCGAACAGGTCCCCGCTTGCTCTCCGAGCACGGCGTGTCGCGGCCGCATTCCTGGCATGGTGGGCGGCATCATAGGTCAGGTGGCAGCGGTTGCACCAGGCGCGCAGGTTGTCGTCCTCGACGTGCTCCGGCGTGTGGTCGAGGTGCGCGACCGTGAGCACCACGCGCGAGCCCGTGACCGGATGCGGCTCGCCATTCACCGCCCGGCAGTCGGGATAGGCCGGGGAGCCCTCACAGCGATTGCCCGCGCGCTCACGGATGCGGCGGCTTATCGCCGGCCAGTCCTTCGGATAGCGGGCGCGCTCCTCGGCTCTGATCGGCATCTCGGCCTCCTATTCCGTGGTCCACCTTGGTTGCAACCCGTTGATATTCTTTGCGCCAAACACAGCGCGCGTGGTCCACATTGCCGTTGAAAACAATGGGAAATCTGCTGAAGGGAGTAGGCCGGGAGGGCCTATAACCCGGGGTAAATTGCTATTGCACTTCAGCAGCTTGCTCGATTGTGGACCACGTTTTCAGAGCGCGTGGTCCACATCACCACTCCATCCCGGCCAGCTTTGATGCCGCCATTTCCCCTAGGCGCATCCGCTCGACGCCCTTGGTATAGACCTCTGAGGTGCGCGCGTTGGAATGACCGTGAACCGCCATGATCTCGTATTGCGTGGCTCCGGCCAGCGCCATGAGGTGCCCGGCCGCCTTTCGGATGCCGTGCGGCGAGCGGCCCTTGACGCCCGCCTGCTCGCACCATTTCCGAAACCGATTGGCGAGGGCTTCCCGGCTGGCGAATGGCTGGCCGTGCTCCGTCAGCAGGTAGGTTTCTCCGACGATCTTCTGCGCCTTCATGGAAGCCAGCAGCGGCGGCAGGATCGGTAGCGTGACCTCGCGTGAGCCTCTCTTGGTGGGCTGCCAGCGGAGCCATGGACTGCCCGCCTGTTTGAACTCCTGCGCCCGGCCCAGCCAGTAGGCGTCCCCGATCCGGCAGGCGGTGAACATGAACAGCGACAGGGCAAGGTGCGCCATGGTCCCCTGTGGGTGGCGAGCCCGGTAGGCTGCTAGATCCTCCAGCGTCCAAGCGGTCGCTCCGCCGCCTTCGGGCCTTTCGACCTTCACGCCCTTGGCGGGGTTCGAGGTGACGTGTTCGGCCTCTATTGCCCACTCATACATGGCGCGTAGGGTCTTAAAGAGGTTGTGGATCTCGCCTGGCGTGTCGGCGTGCCGGTCACGAAGCGCCACGAGCTCCTTCTGCGTGATGACCATGGGCAGGCCGGCATAGATCCGTCCGACGCTTTTCCCTGTCTCGCTTGTCTCAAGCAGGAAGCGGCGAAGCTGGTTCTCGCGCTGCTTGAGTGTGAACGGGGAGGCTTTCCCGTTCCTGACCTGCTTGGTGAGGTGAGCAATGTATCCATGCGCCAGCCACTCCATCGTGCCCTGCGACGGCGCCTCCGCCCCCGCCAGCATCGTTCGGACCCCGGCGCGGCCCGCCCGGTATGCTTGGTGGAAGTCGGGATGGTCGGGGCCGAAGGGCAGAAGGATCTTGCGGTTCACGTCGCCTTCGACGCGGACGCGATAGCGGAGCGTGCCGGACGGAAGCACCTCGCGCACGAGGCCGGGGTAGCGCAGGCGCATCTCACCACTCATTCGCCGGATCGGTCCCCTCAGTTGCGAGGTCATCGGCGTAGGCGTCAAGCGTCAGTCGGTCATAGAGCCGCTTCCCGTCCAACAGCTTTCGAGGGATCGGCATCGTGCGCAGCTTGCTCTCAGACACCCCGAGATAGGCCGCTGCCTGTGGGGCTGGCAGCAGCCGCGGCAGGAAGGCGATGGTCGGCTTGGTTCTCATCGGGCCTCCACGACCACCTTGCCCGCGCGCTCGCTGGCGAGGATCGCCTTCTCGAGGCGCTGATCGGTGGCGGCGCTCATGGCTCCTCCGGGGGCGTGTCGAACAAGCGGGCGAGGGCAGCCTCCGCCCGCTCCGCCCGGGCGCGCAGGTTGGCAATCAGTCGCTCCACCTGCTCCCGCGCTGGCACGGTCGGGGGAGCGGCGGGGGTGTCAGCGGGGGTCATGAGTTGTCTCCTGTGGCGCCTGCGTCTGGACTCGTATGCGCCTCGCCGTCGCACAGATAGCGAGTGTCATCGGGGCCGTAGCTGGGGTCTGGCGGGTAATAGGTGTCCAGTTCGTGCCCCCACAGCCAACCGGCGCCCCCGCACTTCTCACACTCAACGCGCTTTGCGGGCTCCTCGGCTATGGTGCCTGGGCGGGGCACATGACGCGCCAGAAGCGCCTCAATGGTCTTGGCGGCCTCCTCATAGATCGGCGGGCGGGCCATGCTGCCGTCCGCGTCAGGGATGGCTGGCACCCGGTCGAAGATGCGGTAGCCAAACTCGGGCTCGCCGTTCGCCATGATCGGGCCTCGGGCGTAGCGTCCGCGCAGGCGGTTCACTAGGTCACGGGCCTGCTGTTCGAGTCCGCTCTCAGGCACAGGCCGCCCCTCCGGTGTCTCGGTCATGGGCGGTCTCCTGTGGGGGTGGGGTTGGACAGCCAACCGATCACCTCGTCCAGCGGCACGTCCCGCCAGCCCGGCGGGAGTGGGCGGCGAGCGGGGGCGGTAGCCACCGGCTCGGGCTCCTCTCCCATCAGGGCCACCAGCGCCGCCTCATCGGACATGACGGTATCGGCGGGGCAGGGATCGTCCACCGCATCGGGCGGGAGGTTGGTAGCGCCACACTTGATGCAGGTCCCATAGAAGGGACCGGGCTTGCGACTGGTGCGCGCAAGGGCGTGGCTCATGGCTTCTCTCCTTGTTCTGTTCCTGGCCGACGCACCGGCGGCGGCGACATGAGCCAGCGGTCCAGGCGCCGCAGCATCCGGCGCAGGCGGCCGGGGCGCTCCTCGTCGGGAAGGATGAGCTCGGGATGGGTCATGCGGACTTGCGCTCCGGGGGCTCGGACCAGCGGACGCCGTGACGGTCGCCGTATTCCTGTATGTAGCTGATGAGGTAGGCCATCTGCGCCTTGGTCAGACGCGAGGAGCGGAAGCCGGCGGGGAAAGGCGGGGTGCCGTCGATGCCCTGCTGCCAGAGGATCTCATGGCCCGCCGCCGACATGAACGCCGACTTCCATGTGTCGGGCGGCCAGACGCGCCCCTCCGGCCGAGCGCGGGCAATGTCGGATAACATTGCGTGCATCCTGGCATTTTGGTCCAGCGTTCGCGTCTCGGGCTTGAGTTCCACCACCGTCCGGTCGGGGGCGGCCATGATGAGGCGCTGCGCGAGGGCGCGCTGGGTGGGGCCGATGAGGCGGACGGTCTGCGTCATAGGACGCCCCGGAGATCATCGTTCATCGCATCTTCAATCTGGGGGGACAGCGGGGCCCGGGAGGCGGCTTCAATGCGTTCCCGGGCGGCTTCCACCGCCTCCTTAATCAGCGCGGCGTGCTTGGGGCTCTCCAGGCTGGTCCATTCCCACGCCTCGTCAAACTTCGGTCGGGCAAGCGTATGGTCGAGTTCGTCCTTGGTCGTCGCCATGCCGACGAGGCGCATCAGGGAGGCCGCCACCTTGGCCGGGTCGCGGGGCGGAACGGGCTCCTGCGCGGACGGCATCGGCCCGGCTCGCTCGATGAGGGGGCGGGGGTCGGACGCCGGGGCGGCGGGTTCCTCGGGCGGAAGCGTCGGCTGGTAGCCTCCTTCGCGCACCTTGGACCACGGGTCCTGTGTCCACCGCTTCCAGTAGACCTTGCCGTTCTGCGCCTTCTTCGCCTCGCATTCGAGCCACGGGCTATCCAGCCTGTAGAGGTATCGGCCGATCCCCCAATGGACCGCCGCGCGTTTGAGGGCATCGCTGATCCCGCCCTTCTCGCCTTCCACGTCGGTGTCGCCCGCGCCGTCCGACTTCCACACCCAGCCGTTCGGGGTGTGGATGCCGAGGCGGCACAGGACGCGTCCCTTGGGCGTTTCGGTGAACTCCGCCTGCCAGCCGCCGGGGCCGCACACGTCGTCCAGCCGGTCCATCACGTCGCGGGCGTCCAGATACGCCAGCGCCATGGCGACGAACTTGCCGTTCTTCTCGGTCGGGGTGCCTTGAGCGCGCCAATGGACGGCCTCACGGGGGAACGGCTCCCGCAATCTCTCTAGGTTCATCGCCACGCCTCCTGCTGAAACATGATGCGGCCGATCTGCCGCGCGGCCCGGAGCCGCCATTCGCGCTCCATGCCTGTGGCTGTGCGCGCCTCGTGCCGGAGCCGCAGCCAGGCGGCGCGCATCGAGGCGTAGTCTCCCCCGTGAAGCGGCATGTCACCCGCCCTCCACGGCGCGCAGGACGGCCGCGCGATCCGGGGCGCCCTCCGCATGGGCCTTGTAGAGCGCGGGGCCTATGGCGAGGGCGGCGAGGGTGAGGACGACGGCGAGGGCGGGGTTCATGGGGCCTCCGGGGGAGAGGGGAGGGGCATCCAGTGGGTTGGCATGGCGCCGTCGTCATGGTCCTCCTGCCAGCCGAGAACCCCGTCATCGACGCCCAAGCAGATGCCGTCGTATTGAAATACCCAGGCTTTGAACGGGCCATCATCCCCGTCCACATCGACCCATCTGGCCTTTAGAAACACCGACCAGTCGGGCTTGCCGAGGATGATCCACGTCCCATCCTTCGGTGCCGTTTCAATGGGCTGCCACGTCATGCGAGCACCCACAGGATCAGCCCCCAGATCGCGGCACCCGCCAGCGCAAATGGCATGATCCACCAGCCAGACGCCAAATGGCGCTTGGGCGCAGCCATGCGCTCGGCCGGGGCGGGGCCCATCAGGACGCGCCACGCCACCGTCGGGCGGTCGTGGGGCAGGGGGATGCTGTCAAAGCGGGTCATCTACCACGCCTCCATCCGTTCATGCGCCCGCTCGCAGCCGCGCGTGGGCAAGTGCTGCTCCGCTTCCTCGGCCTGCTCCGCTTCCACGGAGGCGATGACGCGCGCGGGGTCCTGCCCCGCGAGGTCCAGCAGCAACTCGGCCGTGCTGCGGTTGAGCGGGATGGCGGGGCCGTCGTCCGGCGCATAGACGCCGCCGGTGAGCGTGGCCGTGGCCCGCCAGCCGTTGCCGGCGGGGTTCGGGTCGCCGTCCTCGTAGGCCAGCGACACGTCGAAATGCAGGACGAGGACGGAGCCGTCCGGGCCTTCGGTCTCGCGGGTGACGGGGTAGGTCATGGGGCTTGCTCCGCTTCGTGCAGCAGGGCGCGCAGGACGGCGAGCAGGCGGGTGCGAGCCTCGGTGGGGGCGTTCACAGCGAACTTTCTGGGACGGCCACCTGGTATCCAGGGTGCGCTCATGCGAACCATCCAGTGCGGGTTTCCGCCATTCTGCCGCTCCGGAGGGCTAAGGACGGGCAGCCGCCACCCCCTCTCCCGCAGCGGGGCCTCCAGCCGCGCCACGGCATCGAGGGAGCCGTCAAAGGCGTCCACGGCGTGCCCCATGAAGCCCTCGCTGGGCCACACCCAAAGGTCCAGCGGGACCTGCGCGGGTTCTGGAAACCGGCCCGCCTCCCCATGCGCAAGAAGGTCGCGCAGCGCCTCGGCTCGGCTCATGCCCGCTCCTCCGGCACGACGCCGCCGGGCAGGCCGAACACCGCCAGCCCGTCCGAGGTGTCGATGGGCCAGTCCACGAAACCCGGCGGCGAGCAGATCAGCATGAGGACATTGCCGGGGTCTGCCAGGCGGGCCTCGCGGATGATCCTCTCGGCGCGCTTCTTCACCGCCTCAACGGTCGGCAGGTCGGCGCGGGCATCACGGAGCGCGATCAGGTCACGGGCGTTCATCGGGGCAGAACCTCCGTCAGGGGGGACAGCAGGGAGCCCATGAGGCCCACGCCGACCGAGATCAGCAGACAGACCACAAGGATGGTCAGGAGCGTGGCGAGGTCGTCGGCGTCCATCAGAACCTCCGCCCCTCAAGCGCGGGCTTGAGGCTCACGCGCAGCACCCGCTCCGCCATGGCGCGGACCGTGGACTGGCGCAGGCTGGGGGAGATCCAGCCGGAGGGGGAGACGAATAGAGGCGGGCGCATGGCAGGGGTCCTCTGTGAGGGGTCAGCGGGGGACGGCGCGGGTCACAGCCCGGCCGGTCTTTGACCTGCGTCAAAGAGCGCAGGTGCGACGTAGGGTAATCTTGACAGGGCTCGCGCGGAGGTTGAGCGTGGCACCACAGGCCGCACGCAGAGGCGGCACGGGGCAACTGGTGAAGCGAGCAGAGCCCGGCCACGGGTGCGCTCTGATATGTGAGGGTGGAGCATGGGCTGGGACCTCCCCGCCGACAGTGGCGGCTTGAAGGATATGTTGCACAGAGCAACACGGCGGTCAAGTAGGAGGCCGTCAAAATGTTGAAGGAAGCAACACAGGGTGTTTCTCTAACCCCAGCCTCAAGATGGCGCTTGGCGGAACTTTCCGCGAACACTAGACTTGAGGTGAGCAGCGGAGAATGTTGCCATGGGTAGCAGCACCCCACCTGATTCGGCGCATCTGTCCCGGCTCATGGAGACAATGGGAAGGCCGCAGCTTGTGAAGCTGGCGGCGTTCACGCTGGCGCTGAGTCACGTTCGCGAGGCCCAGAAGGGCACCACGAGGGCTCCGACCCTATCCGTCAGGATGCCGCGTGATCGGAGCCCGCGTCAGTCCGGCTAGTCGTTCCGGGCAAGCCCTTGCGCTACACGAAGCACGGCGGCCCGATCCTCGGGTGTCATGCTGCGCATGAGGTCGAGGATCAGGCGGCGATAGCCCTCCTCGTCCTCGACTTCGAACAGATCCTCGACCGCGACCTCCAGGGCCTTGGCAATGGAGGCGAGGCGCAGCGTGTTCGCTGGCCGGGAGCCGGACTCGATCTGCGCCAGCAGCGGGCGGGACAGGCCCGCCTTGTCACTCAGTTGAACCTGAGTGAGCCCCCGCTTTTTCCGCAACTCTCTAATCCGCAGCCCCATGCGGGAAAGGTATGTTCCCCAGGGGATGCCGTCACGGCAGGATTTTGCAACATCGACATACATGGCGCCCTTGACCTGTGTGTTGCTATGTGCAACATCAAGACCCATGGAAGCCCTCAACGCATATATCGCATCGCAGCCCCACCGGACCGATACGGAATGGGCTGAGTTCTTTGGAACCTCGCGCCCGCACTTCAACCTGATCCGGCGCGGCAAGTCGCAGCCCGGCAAGGACCTGATCGAGCGCATGGCGGTGCTCACCAAGGGCGCCGTCCCGGTGGAGTCGTGGTTCTCGGAGGCCGCGCAGGTGCGCAGGCGCCGGAGGGCGGCATGATGCGCCCCCACTTCCTTTACGTGGTCGAGATGGTCGGGGCGCCCCTCGCCAAGATCGGCATCGGCGTTGATCCGATGCAACGACTGATGACGTTTGCCGCAGCCAACCCATTCACCATCCGGTTCCGCCGCGTGTTCCGCTTTGACGACGTGCGGGACGCCTCGGCCCACGAGCGGCACATCATCACCAAGGCTAACGCGCACCGCGACGGTGGTGAGTGGGTCTGTCTCGACGCCACGCTGGACGCGCTCTTGGATGCTTGCCCCGGTCGCGACGTGACCGGGGACTTCGCGCACCGCATCTACAAGGGCAAAGGCCGCAGGGTGTCCGATGGCGCCACCGCGCGGGTCAATGCGCTTCGCCTTCAAGTGGGCGCGCAGGCGGCGCAGGCGTCGGGCTATCGCGGGGCGGCTGGCGACTATGACGCCGCCGTGGTCCGCGCCCGCATCGCGGCGGGCTACGGCGTCGAGGACATCCGCGTCATGGATGGCATCCCCGAGGAGTTCAGCCGCGCGCTGGTGTTCGGAAAGCGGAGGGCCGCCGCCTGACCATCCCGGCCCGATCCGCCGCCCGCCCATAAGAAACCGAGGCCCGAGCAGCCTTCCCCATCGCCGCAAGTCCCGTGAGGTGCCCCGTCATGCCTGCGCCTGCCCTGCGTCCCGAGTCCAGCGCGCACCTTCCCAAAACGGGAACGCCCCCGGCGGCGTCCGGTTCCACGGCTTTTTCGGCTCCGGTGCCGGAGTGGCTGGCCGAGGCGGTGGAGCTCATCGCGTCCGGGGTGTCGCAGCGGCAGGCGGCGGAGCAGTTGGGCGTCCACAAGGCGTCGATCTGGACGTGGCTTGACCGCATCCGGCGCGGCGAGGTGGCGGGCTTCGGTGCGGTCAACGCCTGCGCGCTGATGGACGAGGATGACCGGCAGGCGATGATGCGGCGGGGCATCCGGGCGGAGCGGACGCGGCTGGTGCAATGGCAGCGCGTGGCGCGGCTGGGCGATCTCCTGGCCCGGCGGGTGCCGGACCCGGCCATGCTCGCCAAGCTGCGGGGGGATTGCTGATGGCTGGCCGCATCACGCCCGAGCTCGCGGCGGAGGCCCGGCGGCTCGCGGCCGAGGGCGTGTGTCTGGCCCATGTGGCGGCCCGTCTCGGCGTCCATCCGGCCACGCTCTACCGATGGAAGCTGCGCCACGGCGTCACCTTCGCGGACGGCCGCCCCGAGAAGGCGCGGGCCAACCTCGCGCACGGCCGCACGCTTCCCCAGACCAAGGACGCCGCGCGGCGCAACATCGCCAAGGCGCACGAGGCCCGCGTCGAGACGCAGCGGCTTCCCATCACCGGGGCGGAGCGCGCGGCGTATGACCGCTTCCGCGACAAGGCCAGCAAGGCGGGCGTCCGCGTCACCCGTGCCGACGCCATGCGTGCCATCGGCCGCGCGGACCTCGTGGGAGAGGCGGCATGACCGCCCCCCATCCCACACCGGCGGCGGGTTTCATGTCCCCGCTCCTCGGCGCCCGCGGCCCGGCGCCCCGCCGGGAAGGGCCGCAACCCTCATTCCCATCCCGCCGCTGCCTCCCTGGCGGCGGGCACCTCGGCGCCGCGGGTGTTCTCCCCGCCTGCGGCGCCACCTTCCATTCGCAAACCCGGTCCGTGAGGCAAGGAGCCGGGGGGCAGTGGCCGTCGGGGCTGGCCGCAAAGAGCCGGCCCCGGCGCGCTGGTGACGCGCCATGACCGTGGACGTGCGCGAGGGCGACTGCCTGGACCTGCTGCGGCAGATGCCGGAGGGGAGCGTGGACAGCATCGTCACCGACCCGCCCTATGGGTTGGAGTTCATGGGGCAGGGCTGGGACAGTGACGTGCCGCCCGTGGCCGTGTGGGCGGAATGCCTGCGCGTGCTCAAGCCCGGCGGGCACCTCCTCGCCTTCGCGGGCACGCGGACGCAGCACCGCATGGCGACTCGCATCGAGGACGCAGGCTTTGAGGTCCGCGACCTGATGATGTGGGTCTATGGCTCGGGCTTCCCGAAGTCGCTGGACGTGTCCAAAGCTATCGACAAGGCGGCGGGGGCGAGCGGGACTTATGGCGGCCCCAAGAGTGTAGCCCATGCCGGATGGATTGACCGCGGCCGGATGCGCGGCGCTGACGGCGAGGAAGGATGGCAACGTCCTTGGATGACGGACGGTGATGCCGTGGACCGCGCCGCGCGGGAGTATCTGCCCGCGACAGAAGCGGCTCAGGCGTTCAAAGGCTGGGGCACGGCCCTCAAGCCCGCGCTGGAGCCGATCACTGTCGCTCGCAAGCCGCTCGCTGGCACCGTCGCCGCCAACGTGCTCGCGCACGGAACGGGGGCGCTGAATATCGACGGGTGCCGGATCGCCCATGCCAGCGCGGACGACCTCGCCATCTCTCAGGCCAAGAACCCTGGCCGCACCGACACCGTGACATCGGGCGTCTATGGCGCTGACCGCCCGCAGCAGTCCGTCAACGTCGAAGGCCGTTGGCCTGCCAACCTCATCCACGACGGCAGCGAGGAGGTGGTGGCGCTGTTTCCGCAGAGCGATGCGCGGGATGGCAAGACCAAGGGCCACGGAATGGGCTTCCATGGCGGGGCCGCGCAGGACCGCGCGCCCCTGGCCGTCCGTAGCGACTCCGGCTCCGCAGCCCGCTTCTTCTACTGCGCCAAGGCCAGCCGCTCCGAGCGCGGCGAGGGCAACACGCACCCCACGGTCAAGCCCCTCGCCCTGATGCGCTACCTCGTGCGGCTCGTCACGCCTCCGGGCGGACTGGTGCTGGACCCCTTCGCGGGCAGCGGCACCACGGGCCTTGCGGCACAGGCGGAGGGGATGCGCGCTGTCCTGATGGAGATGGACGCCGGCCACGCCGGGATCGCCCGTGCCCGCATCGCCGCCGAAGCGGGTCTGTTTGCTTGGAGCGCCGAATGACCCCCCGCACCCCCTTGGGCCGTCTCCTCGCCGGATACGTCCCCAACTCCCCGGCCTGCCCGACGGTGGCGAGCCTGGAGGAGACGCTCGCCCTGCGCGCGGCGGCGCTGCGTCTGACGGCGGAGGAGCAGGCGGACGTGGCGGAACTGCGCGAGGCGCTGGCGAGACGGGAGGGCAGGCGGGCATGACGGCCAAGTCACGCGACAAGGGCGCGGCGTTCGAGCTGGAGATCGCCAAGGCGCTCCACGCCCTCACCGGGATCACCTTCCGACGCAACCTCACGCAATGGCAGCAACGCGACCGCTGCGACCTCCTCCCTGACGATCCGGCCTGGCCTTTCTCCATCGAGTGCAAGCGCGCCGCCGAGCTCAACGGGATGCTGGGGACGTGGCAGGCGCAGGCGGCAACGGCGGCCAAGCGCGAGGACCTGTTCCCCGTCGTAGTGTTCCGCCTCGACAAGGCCCGCACCCGCGTCTCCGTGCCCATGGAAGCCATCGGCGCGGCCTTCGGGGGCGCTCCCGGCGACTGCGACCTGTGGGTAGAGACTGACTTGGACGGCCTCGCCTATTTAGCGCGCGAGCTCATGGCGGAGAGCTCGCAATGAACCACGTTTCCCAAGGCATAACTCCGGAAGTCGTAAGCCTGTTCGACACGAAATGGGTGGACGTTCTGCCGAGCGGCTGTCGTATCTGGCTAGGCCACGTCTGCGGCGACGGTTACGGCCAATTCCATGTGAGGCGGCAGAAGCAGAAGGCGCATCGCGTATCCTGGGTGATCGCCAACGGGCCGCTCCCAGATGGCCTGCATGTCTTGCACCGTTGTGACGTGCCGTGCTGCGTCAATCCCGACCATCTGTTTCTAGGCACGCACGCTGAAAACATGGCTGACAAAGGCCGGAAAGGCCGAGCCCACGGGAACGGCTTGCGCGGCACAGACCATCCCAGAGCGCGGCTTACCCCGGATGCCATCCGAGAAATCCGGCGGCTAAGGGGGGCGCAGCCACTGGCTGTAATGGCGGCGCGCTTTGGCATCAGCAAGTCCAACGTCAGCTTGATCCAACTGCGGAAGGCGTGGGCTCATGTCCCCGATTAAGAGGGAAGTTTTCGTTGGCCCTCATCGGCTCATCCAGGGCGACGCGCTGGAGGTGCTGCCGCTGCTGGGGCCGGTGGACGCGGTGGTGACGGACCCGCCGTATGCCGACCGCACGCACGAGATGGCAAAGACCAATCAAGGCGCGGGGCACGGCCGCAAGTTGATCTCGTTCGGCGCGCTGTCTGGCCCGACCTTCCTGCGCGTCGCTGACGCCTGCCTCGCGGCTTCCGATGGCTGGGTCGTGATGACCTGCGACTTCCGCCACGCGGCGCTCCTCTATGACCGCCCGGAGTTCGTCCGACTGGGGGCATGGGTCAAGCCCAACCCCATGCCGCAGATCAGTGCCGACAGGCCAGGGCAGGGCTTTGAGACGGTGGCGGTGCTCCACAGCGGGCGCACGCGCAAAGTCTGGAACCGGGGCGGCGGGGCAGGGGTCTGGACCTTCCCCGTCCACAGTGGCGCGCTGGTGCCCACGCAGAAGCCGCTCGGCCTCGTGCGCTGCTTCGTGGAGGACTTCACGCACCCGGGCGACACCGTGGCCGACCCTTTCATGGGCAGCGGGACGACCGGCGTGGCCTGCGTCATGTCCGGGCGGCGTTTCGTCGGTGTGGAGGCAGATCCGGCCCACTTCGACATCGCCGTCCGCCGCGTCTCCGAAGCCTACGCCCAGCCGGACTTGCTCATCACCGCGCCCCCTCCGGCGCCCGTGCAGGAGGCGCTGTTTTGACCCAGCCGCAGCCCCAGACCGTGCCGACGGAGGAGGAGCCCCTGCCGCCCCCGCCGCACCCGCGCAACCCCAACGCCGCCCTCGAGGAGGGCCTGCGCAACCAGCGCGCCCGCCTGCGCGGGATCGGGAGGCGGAGATGAGCATTCGTGTCATGTCATGGGTCTGGGACAACGGCCCCGAGGATCGGGGCGAACTGCTCGTCCTCCTCGCCCTTGCCGACTACTGCGACGACGCGGGCACCTGCTACCCGTCCATGGCCGGGATCGGCGAGAAGGCCCGCATGACCGAGCGGGGCGCTCAGAAGGTCGTCCAGCGCCTCATCGAGCGGGGCTACGTCGAGGTCCAGGTGGGCGGCGGTCGGGGCCGCAAGAACCTGTATCGGATCGTCCGCAAGGCTGCGTCCGAGACGCCCAAACCCCGAACGCCAAACGGGGAATGGGAAACGGGGAATACGGAAAACCCCGAACGGAACGACGCTAAACCCCGAACCGCCGTTCACCCGAACCGTCAAGGAACCGTCATTAAAGAGGAGGGTGAGGAATACGCGCGATCCGGGGTCAAGCCCGTGGACGAGATCGCCGAAGCCGTCCTCGCCTTCAATGCTGCTGCTCAACGGGTCGGCTGGGGGCAAGTCCACAAACTCACCGACCAGCGCCGTGCCAAGCTCCGCGCCCGTCTCAACGACGCGGGCGGGCTTGAGGGCTGGCATGTCGCGCTCGCCAAGGCCGAGGCGAGCGACTTCTGCACAGGCCGGGCAACGGGCTGGAAAGCCAGCTTCGACTTCCTTCTCCAAGAATCCTCGTTCGTGAAGCTCATGGAGGGCAACTATGACAACCGACCTGACCCTTCGCAGGGACGGCGCGCCGCTGCCCCCGCAGGCGGTGGACGCCCGACTTCTCTCGCAAGCATCGCAGCTCGGAATGAGCTTAGACGCCGCTTGGGTTCCGATCCGGGAGCCTGACGGATCGTTCAAGCGGTCCGAGCGGCGCTTCATCGCCAAGGGCTCCGTGTCCCAGGCCGCGAACATCGCCCGCCTGGTGGAGGCGGCGTTGCAGCCTGCGCCGGTGAGCGCGATGGAAGCCTGGATCGCGGAGCTTTCAGTGCTCGTCCCTCGCCGCGCAGAGGACGACATGACGGAGGAACTTCGCATGGCGGCCTATGTCAGCCGCCTCGCCGCCTACCCGGCTGACGTGGCGCGCGATGCCCTTCTCGGCCGGACCTGGCCTTTCTTCCCGTCGTGGGCCGAGCTTGAGGCCGTGTGCGAGGAAGCGGTGGCAGATCGGCGGCTGATGCTCGACGCCTGCCATCGGGGGCCCGCAGCCGAGCCTCCGACCTTCCGTTCCCCCGAACCCGAGAAGCGCGAGGAGATCTCGCCCGAGGTGATGGAAGCCCGCCGCTTGGCGGCGCAGCGCATCCTTGACTCCTGCGGCTTCACCGAACGCCGGTTCCACGCGGTCCAGCATCGCCGCATGGCTCGCTCCGCCGAGGAGTTGGACGCCATCACCAAGCCGCCGGAACGCAGCATCGAGGAGATCGTGGCGCGTCCCTACACCGACGCCGAGCGCGCCCGCATGGCCGCCCTGCGTCCGCAGCCCGCACCGCAGGAGGAAGCCCATGGGTGACGCAGTGAACCGCTGCCTCAAGGACAAGGCTATGAACCGGATTGACCATGCCCTCGGCCGTCCGGTTGATCCCATGGTGGAGACCTACCGCAACTACTTCAGCACGGATGGCGATGGGCCTCTTGCCGATGATTTTCGCGCCTCACCACACTGGCGCGAAGGTCGAAGAAGCGGCTCCTCTACCTTCTTCCACGTCACCCATGCGGGTAGGGCGGCGCTGGCAGAACACTTGCGCGAGATCGGCGACCGGCACCGCATATGGGATGTGGCGTTCGAAGGTTTCCCTTCCACGGTAGTCGGCACAAGCCGCAGCAAGGCGCGTTACAGCCACTTCCTGAGCCTGACCGACTGCCTCCCAGACCTGACGTTCGCTGAGTTCTGCCGGCGGTCTACGATCCGGGCCGCCCATGTTGCCCTGCGTCCCCCGCCCCCAGCCCCGGCCGAGGAGGGCCGCGCATGACCCACCAGCGCACATGGACCGACGAGGAGACCCTGGAGGTTCTGGCCCTTCACGACGAGGGCCTGACCTGCGCCGAGATCGGCCGCCGCTACGGCGTGGGGAAGAACGCCATCATCGGACTTCGGGGCCGCATCCGCGAGGCGGATGCCAAGCACTGGGGCAGCGTGGGCGACGGCACCCTGCCGTCCCGCTGGTGGAGGCGCGCGTGACGATCCACTACCATGGCGGGCCGTTCACGCCCCTGTCGGTGCTCTATGAACTGGCCGGAGAGCACTTCTGCGTCTCGCACGCCTACCCGCAGCAGGTCGCGCGGATGCACGAGATCGGCCAGTCGGTGATGATCGACAATGGCGCCTACAGCCAATGGAAAAGCGGCAAGGCGACGGATTGGGCGGCCTACTACGAGTGGACCGACCGCTGGCTGGACTGCCCGACCACCTGGGCGGTCATCCCCGACCTGATCGAGGGCGAGGGGCAGGAGCAGGATGCGCTGATCCGCGAGTGGCCCCATGGGCATCGCGGCGCCCCGGTCTGGCATATGCACGAGGGTGTCTATCGGCTCCTCAACCTCATCGACGCGGGCTGGCCCAAGGTCTGCGTCGGCTCCTCCGGGGCCTATGCCACGGTCCTGTCCGAGGCGTGGTGCCGTCGCATGGACGAGGCATGGAACGAGGTGGCGCGCACCTTCAAGCGCCTTCCATGGCTCCACATGCTGCGCGGGATGCAACTCGCCGGGCGCCATTACCCCTTCGCCTCGCTCGACAGCACCGACGTGGCGCAGAACCACAACCGCCCGCACAACTCCGCCCCCGCCATGGCGCGGCGCTGGAACGCCCAACAAACCCCCGGTCGCTGGGAAACGCGGCCCCTTCAGATGGAGCTCGTGTGATGACCGCTCTTGACTTGATCCAAGCCGAACTCGCTCACCAGGCCGCCCGCCCAGACGTGCAGGCCGTGGAGGGGCAAAACAGCCGCAACGACCGCATCGCCATCGCGCTCGCCTACCTCGGCCGCGCCTCGGCTGGCGTGATCCGCAACGAGCGGGAAGGCCACGACGCCAAGGCCATGCTCGTCAAGGCCGCCGCCGTGATCTGCGCGGCCATCGAGGCCGAGTGATGCGCCTCCTGACCTTCCTTGCCTTTGCCCTGACCATCCCCGCCGCCAACTGGCTCATCGGCCATGTCGGGACGACGTGCATCCCCGGCGGCCCGTGCCTCATCCCCATGGGCTTCGGCCTCATGGCCCCCTCGGGCGTGCTGATGATCGGTGCCGCGCTTGTGCTGCGGGACGCGCTCCACGAGCAGGCGGGCCGTGCCTGGGCGCTTGCCGCCGTGCTGGTCGGCGCTGCCCTGTCGCTTGTGTTCTCGCCGCCGGCGCTGGCCGTGGCCTCCGCCGCCGCCTTTGCTGTGTCCGAACTGGCCGACGCCCTGGTCTATGACCGCCTCCGCCGGCAGGGCCGTTCGGCTGCCGTGCTGGCGTCCGGCATCGTCGGGGCCGCGCTCGATAGCGTGCTGTTCGTCTGGCTCGCCTTCGGGGCGCTGGAGTTCGCCGCCGGAACGGTGCTGGGCAAACTCTACGCCTCCGCCGCCGTGGCCCTGTGGCTGGCCGCCAGACCCCGCCGTGCCGCTATGGAGGGGCAGGAATGACCCGCCAGGAGATCGGCCGCATCGCCGAATGGCACCGCACCCGCGCCGAGGCGGGCATGGGTCAGATCCACGCCGACACCGCCGCCGCCCTCGACTGCCTGCTTCGGCAGGTGGATCAGATGCGCGAGAGCGCCGAGCGGGTGGTGGGACGGCTCCGTCGGACGGGTGGGCTATGAGCTACGAGCCTTGCCAAGACTGCGGCACCTGCCCGGAGGTCATGCGCCACACGGGCGGCGTCGTCACGCTGATCCATCATTGCGGCTCCCCGCATGGCCCGCACCCGGTGGCCTACCGCTTCGACGGCGAGCGGTTCGCGGTCCTGTGGTGGGCGAACACCTACGCCGCGAAGCTCGCGCCCGCGCCGCCGGTGGAGGGCAGCGACGGGATGCAACTCATTTCCCCGGAGACGCGGTTTTCCGGGCCGCTGGCGGGCGAAACGGGGTCGGGCAGGGTGGGACAACCGGCCCCCCCTGTGAACGGGCTTCCTGACGCCGCTCTCGCCGCTCTCGCCCGCCGAGACGCGCAGGCCGACCCGTGGGCCCTGTTCCGCAAGCGCCGCTCCCCGGACGGGGAGGAGTTCGAGGCAGGGAGGCCGTGGAAGGGATGAACAGTCGCAAGGCAACCACCTGGGGCGACATCTACCGTCGCCACCTCGCACGCGGTGAGGACCACGGGAGCGCGGCATGGGCCGCTGATCAGTGGGAGAAGCGACAGCCGAGGGGGCAGCGCGCCGAGGAAGCGCGCCGGGAGTTCCTGGCGTGGGTCCGCAACCGCGTGGAGTATTGGGCCAGCCTGCCAGACTTCGACAGCGCCACGGGCAAGCCCCTCACGGTCTGGGATCGGTGCGATGGCGTGGCCTTCAGCCTCCTCCTCGCGCTCGATGGTGGCATGACCCTCATCGACGGGGACGGCGTGAACCTCACCAAAGACGCCACGCTCCACGACCACCCGGCGAGGCGCCCATGACCCGCCCCCGTCCCATCCCCGACAGCCTGTGGCAGCATCGCCTCGTCCCCTCGCTCGTCCGCCGCCAGCCGCCCAAGCCCGAGTTTGCCCACCTCTGGGCGGAGTATGTGCTGCGGACCGACGCGCCCAAGGACGGGGAGGCGCAGGCGTGAGCGATTACCCCTGCATGTGGTGTGGGCAGATCCACATCGGCCTGCCGTGCCCGCATCTCGGCGGCCGAATGCCTTCCTCGTTCCCGCCCGAGCGAGCTCCAGACCCCTATTGGCCGAACGGCGCCGAGAAGGGGTGGCAGTGCCCGCTTTGCCGCGTTGTCCATGCCCCTTCGGTCTTGTGCTGCAAGTGTGCCGCTCCATGACCCGCCGCCCCCGCTACACCATCGGCAACAGCGGTCCGACCCGCCGCAAGCGCAAGCGGGCGCTCCGGCGGTGGCGGCAGGGCAAGCTGGTCAAGGGGCCGTGGGACTGGAGCCATCTGAGGGAGGAACGGGGATGCCAGTAAGGGAGCCCCCGCCTGATGTGATCCGGCAGATGCAGGACTGCACGGGCGCGCCGTGGTGGAACGGCCGGGCATATGCGGAAATCATGGGCCTCCCCCAGGCCATCCGCCGCTACGAGCAGGAGATCGGGTATTCGGTCGATGACCTCTACGACCTGATGGAGTGGCTTCGGGCCGAGAGGCAGTTCGCGCAAGCGGACCGGCTCCGCACCATCCTCGGACGGCTGGCGAGGTCGCTTCCGCCGCCGCGGGAAACGGACCGCGGCCTCATCCGCACCATCGCCCGCGGATACCCCGACCCGGCCAAGGCCGACTGACACCACCGCGCCGGGCGGCCCCCGGCAGGCGACACGGCACAACGCCGGCGCCAGAGGGACAGGCAAGAGGAGCGAGACGCGATGCAGTCGTGGTGGATCGGCTATGCCCGGGGCGGCCGGGAGTTCGACGTGGAGGAGGCGATCCAGGCCCTCGGCATCGAGGTCCACGTCGCCAAGATCAGGGTTGCCGTCCGCAGCGGCACCAACCGCGAGGCGATCCCCGAGGACCGGCTGGTGCTCCCCAACTATGTGTTCATCCACTGCACCGATGAGCAGTGGTATTCCCTCGCCGGGGTCAAATACCTCGCTGCCCGCAAGATGATGGTTCCGCCCGCCGAGGTGCCGCGCATCCGCCGCTTTATCCAGACCTGGGCGCTGGAATACGCCGCCAACGCCGCCCGCATCGAGGCCGACATCCTGTCCGGCAAGCGCCTCTCTGAATACCGCCGGGGCGACACGCTCGAGATCCTCGACGGCTTCCTGCAAGGCGAGATGGCGACCTTCCGCGAGATCGTGGAGGACGACGAGGGCCACCTGCGCGTGGTGGCGGAGACGGTCAACGTCACGATGCTGGGCGGGCGCCCGGTCGTGGTGGAACTCGACCCGATGGACACGCGCCGGGCGGAGGTGGGCTGATGCGAACCGACGCCCAGGTGTCCGCCACCATCCGCGCCCTCGTCTATGACTACGCCTCGCGCGGCCTCACGGCCCGCATCCCGCCCTTGCTCGAGCAGGTGCGCGCCCGCGGGTTTGCCTACTGCGTGACATGCAAGCTGTGGTCGCAGCGCCCGTGTGCGTGCCATGCGCCACAGGGTGCCGCGTCACCAAGTAAAGCCGATTGACATTGGGTAATGCCGACCCGTAGGGTCGAGGCAGGCTCGCACCAGGCACGCGGTCGGTCGGGTCTAACGCGCTCGCTTCAGGGCGAGACGAAAGGCGGGCCAAGGGCAAAAGCCGAGGGTCCGTCGCGACAGTCCTATTCATGGGTGGCGGGTGGCGAGGCCCGGTCAGCGGTTCAATCCCGCACCACCTTCCCCCACGACCCGCCGCGCCCCTATCACCCGCACAGCATCGCTGACACACGAGGGCCGCCGCCGGCGGGTCGCCCACCATCCCGAGGCCCGATGACCTGGAGGTGTCCCTTGGAGGGGGCGCCTACGGGTGTCCCTCGGAGGCCACTGCGAGTGTCCCCTGGTGGGGGTGCGGGGCCACCCGGTTCTCAAGCCAGGCGTCCACCATCGCCTCGACCTCCTCAAAGGGCCAGCCAGCGCCGATTGCCTGTTCGAGAAGCTGGTCGAGCCGTTCGGCCACGAGGCGGCGCCCGATCTCGAACTGCTCCTCCTCGGAGGTGTCCCTCGGAGGGGGTGGGAAATGGGCCATGGCCCGGATCTGCGCCGCCGCCCAATCGGGCACGAGGTCATCGCGAAGCCACCGGCCGAGCGTGGTTCGGCGGATGGCGAAATGCTCCACCAGGCGCGCCTTCCACTCGACGCCAAAGACGGCGCCGGCGATGCGCGACAGTTCGGCCCGATCCATCGGGCGCAGGTCAAGGTCGGCCACGGCCGTTCCTCCTCACGGTTCCGGCGCGGCTCATCCGCTGCCGTCATGCGGTCGCATGGCGCGGCTCAGAGGAGCCGGGCGATGGGGCCGCGAGTGTCCCCTGGAGGTGTCCCCTGGACCCCCTTGGGTGTCCCTCGGAGGGGGGTCGTGCCCGGTTCGGGTGTCCCTCGGAGGGGTGGCGAGCCTAGCAGCCGTGCCGCAGGGGCCCGCGCGAGCGCAAGGCGGGCCCCTAGGGCATGGTCCGGCCGTCATGGCGTGACGCGCATATGCGCCTCCTCTGGCGTCTAGGGCCTAGTCCTGTGGAATGACGACGACACGGAACCCTTCCGCTTCCCACGTTCGCGCAATCAGCCGCGCGAGCTCGGGATCGTTCCTGACTGTGGCAGACTTCACCTCAAGGCGGGCCCTATCGTTCGTTAGGGCATACAGGTTAACAGTTGCGCCCTCTTGCGTGGCGTCATCGCCTGGGACGCAGACTTCCACCATGGCGCCGCTAGGGCCCCTGACGTGATGGACGGTTGACGGCATAGCTAGGACTCCTGACAAGGGATTGCCGCGCGGCTGGTGCCGTCGCGGATCTGCGTCACTGGCGCATAGTGAACGGGCCCGCATGGGGCCCGTCTAGATGCGTCAGCCAAACGTGTCGGCCGGATAACCCTCCATCCGCGCGGGATAGCCGCCGAGGCGCCACGCGCGCGCGCTGTGAACGGCCGCGCGGATCTGGCGCTTAAGGCCCCAGGTGTTGCAGATGAAAGGGCCCCGGAGCGGAACGTGGGCCTCCATGGCATCATTCAGATCGTCATGGATCTGGGACGCGAGAGGCTGCCGCACAATGCGCGAGGCGTGAACGCGGGTTGCCCAGGCGGTCTTGCCGCCTGTGTATCGAGTCCCACGGTCTAGGACGCGCATCAGCGTCCATTCCGTGCCGTTGTGGTGGAAGCGCCGGCCGAAACAGGGATAGCCGCCATGCTGCGCCTTGAAGTCGCGCGCATCCTTGCGGATCGAGTGATGAAGGACTTTCCATTCGTCGCGTGTCATAGTCTAGGCTCCTCTTGAGGACTAGCGGCCGGGCCGATCCCGTTCCGCTTCTGCGGCTGGCGCATAATGAGGCGCCCTCGGAAGGGCGCCCTGGATGCGTCAGGCGGCATCCTCGTCCTCGTCCTCCGCAATGTCCCGCAGGGCCGATACGATCAGGTCCCAGACCTCGCGCAACTCTGCCATTTGACCCCACTGAATAATGTTCATGATGTCGCGCGCCTCGCCCAACTCCTCGCGCGCCTCGTCACAGTATCCCGGGCGGCTGGAATGGGACGCGAGCCAACGGCACAGAGCGGAGTTGTAAACGTCAACGGCCGAGTCCGCCCATTCGAAGGAATCGTCCAGATCGTCGGCATCCGCGATGCCCCATGCCGCGCGGCGGATGAAGTCATAGCGCCAGTCCTCCGGCATCATGTCGCCATGTGCCGCTTGAACGGCATCCCGCATCCATCCGGGAGAACCCGGCCGGAGTCGCAGGAACGTCTCTCCGCTTTCGCGCGTGGCTTCCTCAAGGGCCGAGGCAAGGCGCGAGGCAAGGTGTTGAACAGTGGGCATTGGGTTGTCTCCTCTAGAGGCTTCCCCTGCGCTCTGGCGCTAGGGGATGGGGTTGGATCATCGGGCGGATTGGAACAGGTCAGGCGTCACTGAGCACCGATAGGGCGCTTCGGGCATGTCGGCTTCCGGGTTGTCCTCGCGCCATTCGGCTTCCTTGCCGGCTCGCCTCTCCGAAAGACGCTCCTCTAGCGCGCTCCAGTCCATCCCGGCATCAAAGGCCGAGTAGAAGTCCACCCTTTCATAAAGGGTGCAATCGTCCGGCTCACCAACCACGGCAAGCCACAGGCTCGCGAGCTCGTTGTGGTCCCACTCCTCCACCGGCTTTTCGGTCCAGTCCTCCAGATCGTTGCTGTAAAAGGAATGAAAGCCGGACCGGCTTGTGTGGCGCTCCACCAATATCTCGGCAAGTCGCGCGTGGCTCTCCTCGGCACTCTGGCGAAACAGTTCCCTGACAGTCGCTAGGGGGACGGTCGCGAAGATGCGGTCGGTCTCGAAGTTGTAGAACCTAGGCGAGGACATAGACTCGAAAGTCAGGCCGAGATCCAAGCCGGTTTCATCCTCGGCCCAATCGTTGAACGCCTCCACATACTGCCGCGCGATGTTGAGATGCGCCGCGCGATAGTCCATCGCATAGAACATCGCCTCGGCAATCTCTGACGCTGTAAGACGGAACTCCTCCGGGATGCCGTCCTCGGCTTGCGCCTCGGACATCGCCTCGGCCGTATACTCCTCCTCGGAGTCCAGAGCGCTGGACCAGAGGCTTTCATAGAAGCCGGAGAACGGCAGTTGCATGACTGTGGTTTCCATCTGGTGTCTCCTCTTGAGATCGGGCCCGCGCCACTGCGCTAGGCCATGTCCTAGAGATAGGACACTGACCCGGACTAGTCAAGCGCCACCGCGTGTCCTAATGACGGGACATGACGCGACAACATCTCCTCGAGATCGGACCTTCCCTCTTTGGGATGCACTGGCAATCGGACCTGGCGCGCGAGCTCGGCACGACAGATCGGACAGTCAGGCGATGGGCGGCGGGACAGGTAAACGTCCCGCCTGCGCAGTGGGCCCGGATAGCGCAACTTGCCAAGGAACGCGCGGCGCGCCTCGAGGCGCTCGGGCGGGAAGCCGAGGCGCTCGCGCGGAAGGGCGACTAGGGCATGTCCGGCAACTGGGGCGGATGATAGCGAAACGGGACGGAGCGGGACCGCCTCGAGGGCAACGGCCGCGGCCGGCCGGCATCTCGGCAGCCCCTCCCCCCCCCCTTGGGTCCTTCCCCAAAAGCCCCTCCGCGGGGGATTCGCAG
>Ga0196974_1000077_pt1 | contig 46347 bp, 92 predicted proteins | sample S1_1013CmetaG_FD_155477 | JGI IMG/M metagenome (GOLD analysis project Ga0196974, IMG submission 155477) | Soil microbial communities from Anza Borrego desert, Southern California, United States - S1_10-13C | ecosystem: Environmental > Terrestrial > Soil > Desert | place: USA: California...
TGATCATCTCCAGGACGATCGGTGCATATCTTCCCGAGGTGCGGCCGAAGGTCGGATAGCGCACATGCGCTTCCTTGTTCAGGTCCCGGTATGCGGTGGAGATCAGTTCCATCGCAGCCACACATCGTCATGGGTTTTCTCGAACAGCCCGGTCTCGACCACCGCGCGATGCACGCTCGACCAATCGATGTCATGGCCGGCGATCAACCCCCCTTCGCGGACCTTCGGAGACCATGCCGCGATGTCGGCCTTGACCGCCTCATAGGAGTGATCGGCGTCGATGAACACGAAGTCCAAAGAGCCGTCCTTGACCAGCGCAGCCGCATCCACGCTGCTCATGCGCAGGGTCTTCACCCGATCGGCGTAAGGCTCGGTGCGCGCGACGTACTTCCGATAGTGCTCTTCGTGCGGCCAGGAATCGTAGTTGCCGGAGCACTGGAAACGGTCCGGGGTCGGTGCCCACAGGTCCACCGCGATCATGTGAAGGTCGGGAATCTGCTGGAGCAGGTGCGCCGTGAACCTGCCTGCAGCGACGCCAAGTTCAGCACCGCGCTTGTAGCTGCGGCCGGTCGCGATGACCTCGATGACATGCCAGCGGCGCGGCATCAGAACGCCGCGACGGCTTCTGCCGTCCTCTTGTCAGGCCTACCGGGGAAGAACTTCTCGAACTCCTCGCCCTTCAGCGCACCCTTGTAGTGCAGCGCCCAGGCGGTGCCTTCCGCCTGCTTCACCGGGGCACATGCCTTGTAGGCGTCCCACAGGTGGACCTTCGCATCCATGACCTGGAACGTGTCGCCCGGATGGCGGAACACGCTCGTCATCGTCGTGAACGCGATCTGGTCGCACCACCAGTGATGGATTTCCTTCGGCAGGTTAATGGCGATGTGGCTGTACTTCTTCCAGAACTCCGGGCAACCGGGCCGGGCGTAGATCGCACCGTTGTTGATCGGCTGATCGACCTTCTTGCGCCGCCACAGCAAGGCAACATCGGCATCCGGGAAATCGGGCGCGCGCTGGAAGGCGATGTCCGGATCGACAAGCAGAACCGGGCGCTTCGCCACCACCATCAGCGATGTCATCGCCACCGCCCGATCGCGGGCGAGCGTCATCAGGTTCGGCTCGGCCTGGAGCGCAATGACCTCCGCCGCCATGTCGTGCATCCACGGGCGGGGCGTGGGCGTCAGGAACGCGGTATGGCAGCCCGGCATGACCCGGCGGGCGGAAGTGAACATCCGCTCCAGCAGGGGCTCGTAGGGCCGGCCGAAGTCGGCGTAGTAGCAGACGACATCGATCACTGGATGGTCCTGATCTCAGCGTGTTGCAGGGCGCGGATGGCGGAGACGACGGTTTTCTTGTCGGGCCAGTCCGAGGGGGAGTTGAAGAACACGAAGCCGCTTTCGCCGCGCTCGTGCATGCCGTCCTTCAGCACCTTCGACCAATGCCGGCAGCGCTCGGCCTCGCGGAGGATCTGATCGCGGAACTTGTGTCCCACCGCCGCCATGCCGGCGAGCGACCACATGCGCGCCATCCAATCGAGCGTCTTGTGATCGAAGGCGATTTCCTTGTAGTCGCGCCGCTCCATCATGCCGAGCATGGTGTGGAGGAAGTTGACGGGGTTCCCCGCGGCGTCCAGATAGGCGTCCTCCGTGAGAGGCGCCCAATCGACCGGCTCAAGGTAGAACTGCTGCACGCAAATCCGCCGCGACCTTCGCGATCACGGGCTCCCACTGTTCGGTTTCGTCCTGCCGGTAGAGCTTCACGCTGCGATACCAGGGCATCGGCTCCACGACGTAGCGCCAGGCGACCTTTCGAGGGGTCAGCACCCAGCAAGGGATTCCCAGCCCGCCGGCGATGTGAACCGCGGTCTGGCAGACGGTGACGACGAGATCGCAAGAGGCGATTTCATCGGTGATGGCCTCCATGTCGCGGCCGGCAAAGTTGGTCTTCAGCCCATGGGCTCGCGCTTCCTCGAGCACCGGTTCCTCGCCGTACTGGACCGAGACGAACTCGACGCCGGGAACCGAGAGGATCGGCTTCAGCTCCGCCAACTTGAGCGTGCGGAACTCCTTGTGCGTCTTCTGCGTGCCGCCCTTCCAGGCGATGCCGACGCGGTAGGTGCCGTTACGCGCCGCCGGCTGCCGCGCCTTCAGGTAGGGATTGCCAGAGGGAAGCCCGACGATGCCGGGGAGCGAGCCCATCGGCACGTAAGCATCGGGCTCGCCGTGCGCTTCGATCAGCTCGGCATGGGTGGCGTAGCAGGGCAGGTCAAGCGAGCGCTCCAGCAGCGACACAAGCCGGTCGGCGCATTCGATGACGATCTTGTCGGCGAGCGGCCGGACTTTCTCCAGGCAGGTCAGGAACAGCAGCTCGTCGCCGACGCCCTGTTCGCCATGGATTGCAAGGGTCCCGACCTTCTTCCCATCCCAGCGCGGGGCTTTGTACGGCCGGGCGTTCTTCGCCATGTTCGGCTGGCGCCACCGGGATTCGTAGTAGGGCCACGCCTCGCCAAATCGACCGGCCTCCAGCAGGCCGAACGCCATATGATAGCGCGCGGTGTTGTCCTCGGGATCGATCGCCAGCGCGCGGGAGGCGTATTCGATCACCTTCGCCGGCTGGCCGGTGTTGATGAACACGCCGGCCATGTTGCCGAGCGCAATCGCGTTGTTCGGGTCGAGCCGGATCGCTTCCTCGATCGCCCCGGCCCACGCTTTCCTCATGCCGAGACGCTGGTAGGTGATGCCGAGATTGACCCAGGCCGGGGAGTGCGCGGGATATAGCTTGACGGCGTTCTGCAGTAGGTACGCGGCAAGGCCGGGCGAGGCCTCATTCTCCGCAATCAATGTTCCGTAGGCATGCAAAACGTTGAAATCTTCACCGTGGGTATAACCCAGGAGGCGATCATAGATTTCCGCCGCTTCAAGCGTTCGGCCCGCCCGATGGTGGACGAAGGCCTCTTCGGTGATTTCCTTGACGTTCCGCATCCGAAGCGGGAGGGGCCGAAGCCCCTCCCTAATGCCTCAGGCGTTGCCCGGCATGACGTATTCCAACGTCAGATGCAGGGAGTAGGAGGTAGTCGAGGTGGCGGCCGAGTTGGTCGTCACGATCACCGCACGCTGGTACGGCACCACATCGTCAGAGGTGGAGACCGTGACCGGCGCGTAGATGTTCAGACGAGTCTGCAGCCGCGCCGTGCCCGAGAGGGTGTAGGTGCCGAACGCGTCATCGTCCTCGCGGGTGCCGACCTTGAACACCAGGTTGCCCGAGGTGCCCGAGGGAACGGAGCCCGTAAGCGCGCCGCCCACCGCAACGCACTTCGGCGGGATCGGGAACATGAAGTTCTCGTCTGACGCCGAAGCGGAGATCGTGGCGATGAGGTTGCCCGACATGCGGTTGGTGCCGACATGCACGGTGCGCGGCGGGATAAGGCCGTAGTCGGAGGAGGTTTGGGTTGCCATTTCAGCGCCTCCTTAAGCCGCAGGCGCGTAGCCGGAGATGACGATCGTCGAGAAGTCGGCGGAGTTGAACACCGTCTTCTTGATGCCGAAGATCGCACCGGCCGAAACGCCGAGCTTGTTCTTGTAGTCAAAGCCCTCCTCGACCCATGTCATGGTGCCGTCGCGGCTCTTGCGGCCGAACGCCATCAATGCGGCCTGAGCGCCGCAGAACACGCTGCGACGATAGGAGGTGTTCGCGGTGATGGTCGGGACGTTCGGAACGCGCGCGTCCTCGACAATCATCGTGTTGTTGTAGACGCCGAGCAGGCCGGTGATGCGGGGGTTGTCCCCGATCTTGCCGCCCTGCATGGCGTCGCGCTGCATCGCCAGCCAGTTTCCATCCGCCGTGTTGGTGCGGAGCTGGTAGGTCTGATACGGGTGGATGAACAACACGAACCGCGTGTCGCCGTTGACCTTGAGCGGCCGGATGGCCGGGGTCAGGGTCTTCGCCTTCGCCACCGCGCGGTCGATGTCGGCCAACTTCAGCGCGAAGGTGGTCGTCGCCGACAGTGACGCCTCGGTCGTGTTGTCGTTGGTGGCGCTGGACGAGAAGATGTGGCTCGCGTCCGGCGCAATCGCGACCTGGTTGCCCGAGTACACCGTCGAGAGGTTGGTGCTCTGGACCGTGTTGGCCTGCGTCTGGATGACGCTGGCGCCGGCAAGCTGGTTGAAGAAGCAGGTATCCCAGCGGTCGGCCCACCAATCGCGCAGGCCGTCCATCGCCTCCTGACGCACGTCGAAGGAGACGCGTTGCTCGGACATCTCGCCTTCCGACTTCACAGCATGACGGAGCTGGTCGATGAACACATCGTCATGGTGAGTGGCGAGAGCCTCTTCGTTGCCTTCCAAGGTTGCATCGCCCTGGATACCGGCGCCGCTGAGCTGCATGCGAAGGCCTTGGCGAACACGGTCGCCAGCGTCCTTCGTCAACTCGTTCTTCATCGAAATGAGCGATTCGGTGCCCGAGGAGCCCCGGAACTGCGCGTAGCGCGTTTCCTTCAGGGTCTCCACGAACAGCTTCTTCGCCCAGGCCTTCACGGCCAGGGGGTGGTTCACCCCGTATGAGGTGGCTGCCATGATTGGTGGGTGCTTTCGGCAATCGGTTGCACCGCGCTATCCGCCGCACGGTTACGCGCACGCCGATCAGGGCTCGGGAGCCCCCTGCCGATTCGCTTGGCAGGCCTCGCACTCCGAATGTCGCTTCGGGCGGCGACGGCCTTTACGCTGAGGCCGCGAACGTGCGCCGGTTTAGACGAGAGCCGGGGTCGTTACTGCCACATCCGCTGCCACTTCTTGCCCGTGAGGGCGGCAGCTTCTTCTTCATCCATAGCCAGGAATGTTTCCAGTGTCAACTCTGACGACGGAGCGGCCTCGGCGCCGGCAACCGGCGACGCGGCAACCCGTTGGCCCTCCGCGATGCGCTGGAGGTCGGCCGCCTGGGCGGGTGTGGCCGGAGCGGTCTTGGGCGCCTCTTTCGGCTTCGGACCGGTGAACCCGCGCGCCTTGGCGACCCGGTAGAGGGTTTCAGCCGGATTTGCGCCGTTCTGAAGCGCCGTGGCGACGATTCCCATCTCGTCGGCTTGCACGCGGCGGGCCAATTCGACGCCCGAATAGCCCATGGCCTGCAATTCCTCGGTGCGGCCGTTGAGAAGGAACTGGTAGGCCTCGGTGAAGTCGGCATTTTGCGCCGCAAACTCGCGCGCGGAGGTCGCATACGCGGTCATGATCTGCTGCTGGACCGCTTGCGCCTGCATCTGCTGGCGGATTTCGGCGACGGCCTGCTCCGTGGGGGTCAGGCGAGCGTTGAGGTTGGTTGCCGGGTCCTGATCGAAGGCCGGAGGCTGGATTTCCGGCTGTTTTGGCTGCAATTGCTGCTGTAGAGCGGCCAATTGCCGGCGCATTTCGGCGTTTTCGCGCCGCATGGCCGCGATTGCATCGTTCGGACCGCCTTTCGGGGTCTCCGACTCGGTTTTCGGGGCTTCGGGAGCCGGTTTCGGCGGCTCTTCAGCCTTCGGAGTAGGTGCCGGCTCCGGTTGAGGCGCGGGCTGAGGGGCCGGAGCCGGCTCGGGCGCGGCAGGAGGTGCGCCCGGAGAGACGATGGCGGCCTCTTCGGCCGAGAGAACGTCGATTTCGCTCATTTGTGAGCCTCGATCATCGCGTCGATTGTGTGGTCCAGGTGGGTTCGCGCGTCGAGCATGCGCGCATCGGCCGCCTGCTTCGCCGCATTTGCCGCTTCATAGGCGCGCCATGCGATGCGCCAGGCTTTCCGGGCTTCGCACATCTCGGCTAGGGCTTCTTGCAACGGGGTGAGGTTCAAGCCTCACCTCGCGGCTGCTTCGACTGCCTGAGTATTTCGACGGCCTCCGACACGCTGCAGGGCGACATCAGCCAATATCCGACCGCGCCATCGCGCTCCGGCCGATACACGCGCTTTACATAGATGACTCGCCCGGTCGTGGGATTTTGCGCCGCAACCGTGTTGCCGAAGTCCATATGCTCAACGTGAATGTCAGGGATTTCTGCCCTCAAAGCCTGCACCGCTTGACGCCAATCCCATTCACTATCCACGCGCGTCTCCGTTCGGCTGGGGCTTCGCGGCCTGCTGGCGCTTCATCTGCTCGATCTTCGCCGCGCCGGCCTGTTCGTTGATCGCCATGGACTGTGCGTGCTCCTGCTCGGCGTGCTGCATCTGCATGGCCTGTTCCGACTGGGCGACAGCCATGTCCATCTGATGCTCGGCAACGCGGAACTGCATCTCCTGCTGGTGCTCTTCGCGCTTCATCTGAAGCTCGGCTTGCATCTTCTGCAATTCGGCCTGCATCTCGGCGATCCGCATCTGCATTTCCATGCGCGGATCTTGCTTCATCGCCTGCTGCGCCCGGCCCATGTTCGCCGCGGCCTGGCTCTTGTCCTTATCGATGCCCGCCTTCTTCTCCTCCAGGTCGAGCATCTTCATCTGCTCGGCCATCGGGTCGGGCTGGCTGAGCTTCGCCTTCCACTTCTCGACGAACGGCTTGGGCAATGGCAGGTAGTCCAGCACCTCCGGCGGCGGCATGATGCCCATCTTCATCGCCTCGGGCAGGAACTGCGCCAGCACCGCCATGGTCTGCTCCTTCTGGTTCGGAGAGACCGGGGATTCGTCTACGATCACGTCGAACTTGATCGCCTTCTCGTCGCGGATCGCCGGGATGTACTGGTGATACTCCTGAGGGAGAACCCGCTGCATCACCGCATCTGGCATCCAGCGGCGGATGAACTGCAGCTGACATTGCCCGGCGGTCTTGCGGTAGCTCTTCAAGGCATCGAAGAACGGCGCGAGGATTGCAAGGGCTGACTGCTTCCGCTGAGCTTCAACGATGCCCGGCTGATCCCGATCCGCCATGCCGAGCAGTTCGACGTTGACACCCGAAACGTCACGCAGGCTCGACACCGCGAAAGCAAGCAGCTTGTCCATGCTGGACGGGTATTCGGAGCGCGGCCGTTCCTTGACGCGGTTGCCGGAAATGGCACCCTGCGTCATCAGCACGACCTTGCCGGGGTTCGACCAATCCTCCTCCGCCTTGCGGGGGTCCTTGAACGCCCCCTCCTCCGCCATGATGCCGCCCTTGGAGTTGACGGACACGATATCGAGCATCGAGGAGAAGAACTTGTTCGCCCAGCGCTGGGGATCTTTGAGATCCCTGACCATGCCGTAGAACATCCGCTTGTTGCGGTCCCAGCGGCCGGTGATGCAGTGGTAGGTGAAGCCGTCAACCGGGGACGGGCCTTTCTCCACCACCTGGTTTCTCGCCAGCAGCGCGCGCATGTACTTCTTGCGCTGCACCCTGGCCCATTGCGCGCCCATCGACTCAAGGCGCTTCTCGCCCTTCTTGAACTTCGTCTCGTCGAGCGTGGTGACGGGGAAGCCAGGCGCGATCACCCGGTACTCGGTGACCAGCTCATACCACTGGTACTCGACCACGGTTTCCGTGCCGGCAACCTGGCCCTTCTTGCCGTAGGTGTAGAGGTAGGCAAGGTCCGCAAGGTGGTCGCCCTGGTCGTCGTCGGACGGCTCGGCCATGAAGGTTTCGCCCTCGGCCTGCACGTCCTTGATCTTCGGGTATTTGAGTTCCAGGAGCTTGGAGTCGACCCGGGTCCGGCGAAGCAGCCAGCGGGCATCCGAGAGGTTCTTCTTCTTCGCCGCGGGGTCCCAGAACATCTCGCCCGGGTCTACCCGCTCGCGTATCCACTGGCCCTCGGGGTCGCATTCGTAATCCACCCGATCGCCGGTCCAGCCCATGCCGGCGGCGAGAAGGTCGGCAAACGCCTGCCCTTCCTCGTAAGGTGCGTCACAGCCCTGGGATTGGAACTGGCGGAGGAGATCGATCGATTCAGCGAAGCCCGAATCCTCGACACCCCTCGGCTTGAACGCCGTCTCGTGCCGGCTATTGGCTTCCTGCCCGGATACCGCCTCCAGGATCGGGGCGATGCGGTTGAACGTGACGCACGGCCGGCGCTGGCTTTCCATCAGCGCCTTGTCCTCGTCCTTCCACTGGTGGCCCGCGCGCATGTCGAACGAGTCGCGCATCTCCTCGGAGCGCCAGGTCGAGGATGCATCGCGCGCCCGCGTGTAGCAGGCGCTCACCGTCTGCGGCAGGTCGTCTTCCGAGTAGGATTCCTCAGTCACGGCGAGACCGATGCTCAGCCCAAACCTCGCTCAGGTAGCAAGGCTCACAAGCCAGCACCTCTTCGCGCCCGTACCCGCCGGGCGGGTTGATGGTGTAGTACCATTCGACCTTCTCAATCGGCGTTTGGCACGTCACGCAGAATGGACGCTGAAGTGCCGCCAACCGTCGCCGCGCCGCTGCAATCTCCGCAGCGGTCGGTTCCGGCAGCGGCCCCGTGTTGCCTTCCAGAAGATCAGCCACTTATGCAGCCATCCAGGTCGAGCCGGCGTACTGGTCCGCCCGCTTTCCGTAACGGGTACGCTTTAATGTTTCCAGTGTCAACTCTGTTCGCAGCTCAGGGCTTGCCAGGGTCAGGATGAAGGCGTCCGCGAGGTCGGGGCTCGCCAGCCCGCGCTTCTTCAGCTCGTCCTTGCTCTCGACCTGGAGCTTGCCCCCCGGCGTCGTCTTGTACTTCGGCTGGCTCAATTCGGAGATCAGCAGCTCCATGGGGTCGTCCTGCCCCCCGCCCGGTTCCGGGATCTTCACGTTCCGCGCCTGGAACCACTCCCGGCCGGCGAACCAGATCTCATCGCGGAGCCGGTTGTACCGCTCCCGGATGGCCGGGCTTTCCGACACGTTGATGGCCCGGACCGGCAGGTTCAGGACCCGCATCTGATCGACCGCGCTCGCGCCGACGCCGATCACGTCCGTCATGATCGCGTGCGGCCGCAACTCGGCCGGCGTCTCCATGTACTCCTGGAACACCAGGCCGGCGACCTGAACGCCATCCTTGTGCCGCCACCACTTGGGCGGCTCGACCAAGGTATTCCCCAATCGCTTGCAAAGCGCCGTCCGATCATCACCAAACCGCGCCACGTCCAGGCCCCACACGGCCTCGACGCCATCCCACGGCTTCACGTCCCGCCGCGTCGCCTCCTCGATCAGGTTCAGCGGGATCACCGCGTCCTCTTCCGAGGTCGGGAACTCGCCCAGGACACGGTAGCGATACGGGTTCGAATCCCGCCCGTACCGCGACACAACCTCCTCGATCAGATCAGGGCTGATCTGCCCCGGATGCGTCCGGTTGATCTCCTCGCAGTTCCAGTGCAGCCGGTGCCAGCGATGCCGCGCCTTGTGGAACGCATCAAAGAAGAACCCGCTCGTCCGCGTCGGATTTCCCGCCAGGAGCGTCTTCGCCCCCGGCGTTGACATCACGCCTATGCCCGCCTCGAAGATCGCGTCGTCAACGCCCGACGCCTCCTCCGCGATCAACAGGATGTTCTCCGAATGGAACCCCTGGAACGCCTCCGGGCTCTCCTTCCGCGCCACCCGCGCAATCGCAAAGCAATCCGGCTCGTCAACCCGCGTGATCTTGTCCGCCTGCAGCTCGAACAGATCGATCAACCGCTGCGGCGGCTTCCGGAGCCACAACCCCATCTCCGCCCAAACCACGTCCCGCAGCTGCGTCTCCTTCGCCGCAGTCACCACCACCTTGGCCGGCGTCCGCGTCATCAGGAACCACAGGATCGTCCACGCAATCGTCGTCGATTTCCCCGGCCCGTTCCCCGACCGAACCGCCACCCGCGGATGATCCCTCACCGCCTCCAGCAACTCCCGCTGCCACGGATGCGGCATGGCGCCCAGCGCACTCTCCACAAACCCTACAGGGTCGTCGTGGAACGGAGGCTTGGTCACCGGAGCCGGAACCCTATCGGCCGACGCTCCGGAACCCGGTAGATGTCATGGCCGAACTGATCAACCAGACCCGTCTTGACAGGCCTCGGCTCATCGGGCTCATGAACCTGAGTGGCAAGCGTCCTGCCCGCGTCCTCGTCGTCGCTCCAGGCGTGCGGGCAGGCTACGTAGCGCATCATCCGCCCAGCGCGGGCGGCGGGCCATGCTCCGCCTCAAGGCGGTCCACCAACTCCGCCACCTTGCGCCACAAGGTCCAGTACCGCGAGCCACCCTCCCCAACATGGCGCATCGCGTAGACCAGCGTCAGGATGCCCTCCTCCACCCCTACCCGCCGGCCAACCCGGTCAATCAGCACCTCAGCGTCGCGCTCAAGGCTCATGTTTGCCATGCACTACCTCGATGGAACGATGCGTCTAGCGCTCTGTCGTGGGGGCCGTCGTCGCAGTACCCGTTAAGGGACTCCGGCGCCCCTGACACCCCTTGCCCGGGAATAAGAATTCTTACCTCCCCACCCCGGCAGATCGAGCCCGCATAATTATGTTTATGGGAAACCGACCCTCGCAAGCCAGCAATATCAAGCACTTAGCGCTTGTCCGCCTGCTCGGCTGCGTTAATCTTCTCCGCCTGGTCAACCGCAGGTCGGTGCTCGGAGGCAATCCGGGAGAGAACGTCAGCGGCCTTGGCTGCGGGACGCGGGGAGATCTCGGCGATGCGTTGTAGCAACTTCAGCGCGGCCACCTTGTGCGTGGTCGTCGCTTTCCTCGCCCTCACGATGCGCCATGCCTCTGCTCTGCGGGCTTCCAGCTCGGCGTCACTCAAGCTGTTGAGTTGCAAGGCGTATGGCTTTCTGCCTGCGGGGTTGCCGGACACGCCCTTGGGCCACGGCCGGCCGATCACACGGCGCTTTGCCTGACGCTGATCCGATTGCTGTTCGCAGTGCTGCTCGGCGGCCTGCATGTAGGCAATGTCTACTTGGTCGGCTGTCCTGTCAAGAGCCATGCCACACAGCGCAGGTATTGCATCCCTTTCGGGTGTCGCCAGCGGGACTTTGACCTACCCGCGACCTCTCGCGTTGAGCGAGCGCTCTAGTGGTCTGAGCTACGGCAACCGTTCCTGCGAGCCCCTGGTGTCTTGATAGAGGGAGACTGAATTGACTGTCTGTGACGGAAGCCGCGCGCGAGGGAGATGTCGCAAGCAATTGGCCCTGTTGTCAAGATGGAAAGTTGGCGGCAGAAACATCAACGGGCGCAGGGGTTGCCCCATTACCGTTGGGTAGCGTTTCATCCTACCTGCTGGTAGAGCGAGAGGCCGATCAATCCGAGGGCGCGGGTGCGCGCCCCATCCCCCGCAATAGGGCCGCTACCGCTTCCGCACTGATCCTCACTGGCGTTATAGCCCCGGGGAATACGAGAGGCGGGCCGATTACGCACTCAGCCGCAGGCTCCGGGTTTTCCGCAGAGACGAACCAAAGGTCGTTGCCTGCCCGCCATGCGGGATGCCACTTATCTGCGCCGGGCGGCTTCGCCCAAACGTAGTCCCCATCCTTATCAGGGTGCTTCACGGCTTGCCGCCTCCTCCATTGCTGCGTCCCACAGATGGCCTAAATACGTGGCCTCGGGACGCCAAGCCAGCCGAGAGAAGAACCGCCGGTCCCAGTGATCTCCCCACCACTGGGCCAATCCCTTTTTGGCGGCGTGCTTAGTCGTGCGGCGACTCGCGTCCCGTCCCGCTGGCGTCAGAACCCGACTATACCACCGCCACCGGCCATCCGGGCCAATGAGCTTAACGCCCGTCTTGTGGTTCATGCACATCCGGCGGCCTTGCGCTCCTCTCCGGTGTGGGTGTGGCAGATTCAGATCACGCTCATCCCCGTCCTCCCATGTACCGCGATAGCGCGCCTACCAGCGTCACCGGCCTGTTCACCTGCCTCAGGGCGTGGCCGATGCTGGGGACGCTCTCAGCGGGCTTGTTTGAGGGCTTGGCGGGCGATTTGTCGGCCAGCTTGCGAGCAAGGGCCAGCGCGGTCAGCTCGGCAACCTCAGCAGCGGTGTCCGCCGTGATGCCGTCGATGGTTTGGGGCGCAGTAGCGCCCTCTGCCGGTGTCTCGGGCGGGCCGAGGTCCATGCCGATCAGCACTGGGTCCCAGCTCAGGCCGTTTCTGAATGCATCCCACGCGGCCTGACGCTGAGCGACAAGGTCAATGCAGGGCTCAACGGACCTACTGGACCGAACCAAGTCCTGCCTCTCCCCCGCCGCGTCATTGGGGGCGGGCTTGGCGGGCGGATTGGCTGGAGCTACCGCGTCCGCATCAACTACGGGCCACTCAATGGCCGGACCGAGCGCATAAATCTTGACGGTGCCAGGCTCGGCGAACGTCACACTCAGGCTGGGTGCAGCGTCATTGACCGCGATGGGGGCGCGAAACCGGCAATAAGCCGCGTGCCCGTACTGCGCAATGTACGACGCCTGGTGTTCGCAACCAGCGCACCACATGTGTCCGAAAGCTTCTTTCCACTGCTGCTCGCTCATGATGGTAGTCCCTCGCTCTCAAGCCGCTCCAGCGGGAGCGCGCGCACCTCCCGATCCGAAAGATGCCGGCCCAGCTTGCGGTCATAGACGCGCCAACCAGGACCGCCGTTGAGCGCTTTCGGCACGTAGCGGTCGGTTTGCATCCGGCCAGTGCTCATCCCGGGACCAAAGTCACCCTTGAGGAACACCGCGCGGAGCTTGTGTTTTATGCTCATCACTTGCTCTCCAGTTCTGCAATGCGGAACTTCAGCCGCCCGATCTCCTGCTGCAGGTCGCGCACCCGTCGCTCGCTGATTTCCAGCAGCGCGGACAGCCGATGAATCTCGTTCGCCTTGTCGCTGATCTTCTTCTGCTGCCGAAGCCACGTCTTGTTCGGCTCAAAGACGACAGGCTGGACCGGATCGCCGATCACCGCCTCGTACTCCGCCCACAATTGAGACAACCGGCTCGCATGGTCATGCTCGCTCATGGGGTGGGCTCCTTCGGGGGAGAGGGCATCCACTCATCGGGAGTGCTGGGGGCGTTGTACGGAATCGGGCTCCACCCATAAGGCGAATGCCAGTACGCAGGGTAAGGCGCACAGCGCCTGAACCGGACAGTGACCGTGCGCCCATCCTTCGGCGCCGTCTCGATCGGCATCCATCCCCTCTGCTCGCTCATGATGCGTTACCTCCGGTCGCTAGACCCCATACCTCGGCAACAGTGCGGTGGTTGCGGAAGGGGAACCTATCCCGCGCCGGCCGAGGGCCGCCCTTCCACAGATCGGACCAAAGCTGCTCAGGCATGTCGGATGCCTCGTCGATCCAAATCCAGCCTTCAGGTGGCGCTTGTCGCTCGGTCATCCCATCCTCCAGACACACTCCGCCTTCCGCGAAACCTGCCTGCCATCTCTGGCAGGACGCGATGCAGGTCCATGCTCTGCCCACCCAGTACACCCGCACTGCCCCGCGCTTCTCACGCTCTCGGTGGGCCAGACCGCCTGCCCCTCTCGCAACACACCCGGAGGATTCGGGTAAGCAACATCGGCATTCGTTTGGTGCGGCTACCTCGGTACGCCATGGCGCGTATCCCAAGCGGTCGGAATCCCTTTCGGGCAAGCTCCCGCCAGGTGCGTCACGGGGTTTCGAATCGGGAACCCCGCGAACCGTGAGCCACACATCGAAAGCTTGCGGAGGTCCATACGGTAGCGTATCTTGCTACTACCGCATGCGGCCGTATCGCATGCTCCGGTCAGGACTGCGGCTACAGACTGACCATTGCCCCCGCCGGCTAAACCCCGCGCGGGGGCTTTGCTTTTAAGGGCGAACAACACTAGCACATCTCCCCGTCGGACGGAACCTTGATTTCTGCAGTAAGCCGTTGAATTTGCATATCTAACGCGCGTTTCTGATCGGGCGGAAGCGGTACGGTATTACCGCCCACCGGAGCGCGAGAAATCGCCTCAAGCCTGCCCTTCAGGATGTACGCCTTGCGGTAGTCCTCGGGCATCGCAGAGCGGCACGCGGCGAGCAGGTCAGCCGGCTTCGGCAAGAACGTTGCCGTCTTGATGCACTCGTCCACCCCGGCCGCGATGACAGCCTCGGGGAAGTGGCCGACCACCTGGGCGTAGCTCTCCATCAGGGCTTGCCAGTGCTGCTCGGGGCGGCGGTCCCAGAAGACGGTGAACAGGCGGCGAAGTTCTTGGCCCAAAGGATCGCGGGGACAAGGTTGTAGCCAACCGTCCAAGCGCCCACTGCCGCGAACGGCAAGAGCATCGCAAATACGAGCGGCTTCATTCCGCACCGCCTCCGAAACCGAGTTCGGCCTGAACGTCCAGTCCGCGTTGACCACCGCGCGCAGCTCCGCCGACAAACTGGGAAGCTGCAGCTGCGAGCGGATCAGCGCGACCTTGCGTGTCATAGCGCCCCTCTATGAGCTTCACGAATGACGACTGCTGAAGAAGGAAATCGAAGTCGGCTCGCCAACCCCGATCGTTCCGACCACGGAGGAACGGGCTCGCGCGTACCTTGTCGAGCGCGTACCGCCAGCCGGGCAGGCCGTTGCCGTCCTTCAACCTGCCCCGCAGCTGCTTAATGCGCTTCGGCGTCATGATGCGGACGGTCGGCAGCCCGCATTCCAGCGCCATGGCGTTGTAGTCCTCCACCGCCACGGCTTCGGCTTTGGGAAGGGTGTCAGAGAGGGTCATCCCCGGCTCTCCGGCGCGAGGGTGTAGGTTGCAAATAGTGCGGCAACGCCCCAGGCGATAGACTCGGTAGCCAAACCGACCGAAACGCCCACAACGGCCAGCGATATGATGAAGTCCCACTTGAGTCTCATCCACCCCTCCCCTTGCTCGCGCCTTCGTCTCGCCGCGCACATTGTCTGGCTCTGCGCAATGGCACGCCGTAGCGCTTCGCAGCCTTGCTCACGGCCTGCTGGCGGACCTTGAACATGTAGGCGATGGCTTTCGTAGGCGCGCCCAGGGCGTATGCATCGGCCATCAGCCGCGCCCTCTCGCGCTTCTTCGCCCAGCGCTTGGTCCGCTCGACCATCGCCCGCACCCGCTCGGCGATCTCCTCCGGTATCTCCATGGGAATGGAGCGGGTCATGCGGCACCTCGGATGTCGCGATCAAGCGAAGCCAGCGCCGCACCGTTGTCACTTACGCCCCTGGGCCGGCCAGCCTTCCGCTGCGCCCAACCGCGGCGCTTGGCCAAAGATCGGATGTAGCCGCTCGTCAGGCCAACATAGTCGGCGATCTCTGCCGACTTCACTCCGGTCTCCCACATGCGCCGCACGTTGATCCGCTGTTCACGTGTCACTGCCCCGCCCCCGTGTACTCGTGCGCAATGGCGATCAGATCCTCGAGGCTCATCCGCTCGAATGCGCGGATTGCTTCCTCTTGGCTGCTCCAACGCATCGGCTGTGTGCTCAGCGGAAGCTCCGGCTCGCGCTCTATGTCGCGATACGCTGTCACTTCCCTTCCTCCGCCAGGACCTTGGGACGGGAGGATGTTGGGTTGCGCGCAGTAGCGCGCTGGAGTTCGTGGCTCATGATGGCCCTCCCGATGATTTCCGGGATTTGCGGGACGACGGCGTTGCCGAGGCTTCTAAGGCGGTCCACCCTATTGGCAGGCCCATCAGCCATTCTCGGAATGTCGGCGACCTCACGAGGTCCTGGCGGCCATAGTCCACCAGTTGATCGCAGAGATTCGCGATATGCGGCTTTCCATTGCGGCTGCGGCGAGTGCGGTTCCCGAGCCCAGATTGCCCCTTGTAGTCGCGCGTCGTGGGGGTATGCCAATATCCAGATACGCTGCCGGTGCTGCGTCGCTCCAATTTCGCCAGCGCCCAGCACGTGCCATTCCGCATCAAACCCGTGACTGGCCAAGTCGGCGAGCACTCGCCCCATTCCGCGGATAAGGAGGGCTGGCGTGTTCTCCACGATGACGTAGCGGGGTCGAATCTCGCCAACCAATCGGGCAAACTCACGCCAGAGACCGGATCGGCTCGCGTCAATCCCAGCGCGCTTGCCGGCATTGCTAATATCTTGGCAAGGGAAGCCGCCGCAGATGACATCCACGGAAATTCCGTCTGCTGCCAGCCGCTCGGCGGTGAGGCTTCGCACGTCGTCATAGCAGGGGACGTGCGGCCAGTGCTTTCGCAGGACGGCGCGGCAGTAGGGCTCGATTTCACAGAACGCGACGGTTCGCATGCCGGCTCGTTCAAGCCCGAGGCTGAAGCCGCCAATGCCTGAGAAGAGGTCGAGGACATTCAACCGCCTCTCCCGCCCGCGCTACTGCGCGGAACCCTGCTTTCCTTCTCCGGCCTCTTCAGCACCGGGAAGTCTCTCTGTGCCGTCTCTCGACGGAGCTGGGCTGTGCGCTCGGCCTTGCGAGGGCGGGTCATGCAGCCCTCCTGCTGAGAGTGACCTTGGGCACGATCCCCCAGCCGATCAGCGTCTCTTGCACGTCATCAAGGGAGCGGCAGACGGCAACATGGCAGCCAACTGCGTTTAGCTTGTTGTGGCACAGCCGTTGCGTGATGCCGGGGCCGGCCTTCTGTGGCGCCTTCAATTCAATCCACAGCACGGCCGGGCCGAGGTTCCACTCGCGCATAATCAGGATGTCCGGCACGCCTGCCTTCAGCCCCATCGCCTTCAGCTGGGCGCCGCGGATCTTGCCGCCTCCGCCCGCCGGAAATGTGGTCCACCAGCAATCGGCAGGCAGCGCCGCGTCGAGGTACTGCGCAACGGCGCGGTGCAGGGATTGCTCTGACTGCCGGCGCTTCATGGCGCACCTGTGGAAGTGTTGGCGCCGACCGCCCTGGAGGTGGAAGGACGATCGGCGCCGCTCGCCGCTGCTGGATTCGGGGTCGGCGGCGAGATGGCGGCGGGACGGCGCTTTCTCAGGCGCTCCATCTCCGCGTAGCTGGTGCCGGGCTGGTAGCAGATGGTGTGGTGATGGTCGCAATAGCTACAGCCGCCAGTCGTTGGCTTGCCGCAGTACCGGTGGTTCACCTTGTCCTTCCACAGCGGGAAGCGGCATTCGGTGATGTAGATGCCGGCGAACTGCGTCGGCATCACCCAGGGCTTGGACAGCTGTGCCTTCTTCCGCGCGACCGTCTGAGAAACGCCAGATGCAATGGCGGCCAGCTGCCGTTGCGTGCGGCTCTGCCGGTTCTCGAATGGGGGAAGCTGGAAGCCGCTCATGGGATCGCCTTCGTCTTGACAGCCAAGCTCAACGCCACCAGCGGCTCGGCCTTCGGGCCGACGATTGCCGCAATACGGCCGCGCTCGTAATTCAGGATGCAGCTCGGCGTCGCGCGCCCGCTGTCGTATTCCTCGCGCCATGGCTGAGCGTCTGCGCCATCGCGAATGCCGGCCAGGAAGGCTGCGACGATCGCCGGCGGCTTGCGGTCGAGCCGAGAGCCGGGGCCGATCAGATTGAACTTGGGCGCGCTCATCCGCACATCCCCCGCTTGAAGAACATCGCCGCCAGCATCACGGTCAGCGTGATCGGGCTGGTCGCGACGTAGAGCGCAACGGCTCCGAGAAAGAACACCCGCAGCAGCAGGCAGGCAGCCTGGCCGGCGTCCCGGAGAGCGGAGAGGCGGCGGGAGAGTTCGGTCACCCGAACACCACCTGGATAGCCATGTAGATCAGCGCATAGAACCCAAGGCCAAGAGCAACACAGCCGAGAAGCCCAGGGGTGCGGTGAGGCCAGCGGTCGGTCATGTTGCCTCCCAAGTTTCAACGATGGCCTGTGTCTGGTTTGCCTTGATGGGCGCGTTGCTGGTGCCCTTCCCAGGCGGGCGGGCAAATCCCTTGCTCACCATCGGCAGCAGCCGATCCACCACGGCATCGGCGATCTGCTCTGCAGTCACCGGGTTGTTCGCTTCGGCACAGGCGCGGGCAGCGGCATGCGCGGCGGCGCGGAGCTGATTGTGCGCGGTGGGCTGGTCGGTCAATCTGCGCCCTCCGCTCTCGCCATGCGGCGCATCGCCGCGTCCTGCTCTGGACGGGGAAGGCGCATGAACAGGCTGACCGCTTGATGCATCGCCCGCTCGAAGGCGGGGTCCATGTTCGATTCCATCGCAGCCAAACGGCGCGCTTCACTCGCCAGCGTCGGGCTGTGCGCCATCAGGCGGAGCAGATGCAGGCCGCCCGGCGCGTTGACGCCGTAGTACCAATTCTTCGCCGCCTTGATGTTGCTGTTCGCCGCGGCGGCTATACGCTTGATGGCGTTCCGGCCCTGCCCGAAATCCTTCTGCAGCGCGTCGGCGACCAACAGCGTGTAGCCGTCTTGGTCGAGCGCCATCGCCGGCACATCGCTGTCCATTTTGTCCAGTGAACGCGACATCGGTCCTCCTGCATGTTCTTGGCATGCAGAGGGATCGATCAGTTCAGGAGGTGGAGAACGAAGCTCTAGGGGCATCGCAGCCCCCGCAGGATGCGCTCAGCACGGCAGCGGAGATTGAAAGCTTGGCGGCTGATCTCGCTGCATTCGCTGAGCAGGTTGATGACTTGAACGAGAGAGGCCGCTTGCTGCGCGCGAGCAAGGCGCTGCTGCATGCGGCTGGTAATGGGGAAGTGAAGGACATCAGCCGAGCGGGTAACTGGGTGAGGCTCGGGGATGTCGCGGGAAGCGTCGTTGCGCGGGTCAGGCTGGATCATGACTGACCTCGCGCGGATAATTGGAGAGCAGGCGGTCGATGTGCGTATGGCGCCTCATCTGGCCGGTAACACGCACGTAGACGTTGCCGAACGGCAGAAACGAAATCTGGACGGACGGCGAGAGCCAATAGCGCGGCTCGCCGCGCCACAGCAGGTTTACGCCCTCACAGTCAATCGTGGTGCGCCTGAGCGCAGCCCGCACATCCTCCGGGCAAGCCGCAAGGAACCGCTCTGCGTGCGCCCGCGCGCTCATCTACGCCCCCACCTGATAGGATCGAGCGATGCGCAACGGGCGCTGGATCGGATCGATCATCATCGCGAGCGCAGCGGGCATGGTCGCGCTGCTCGCGTGGATCGGGGCTTGGCTGGGGGTCTGGCCGGCGCCCTGGTGAGCCGGCATGCGGCGGGCGAATACGTGACCAGCGTCACAAAATTGCCACTTGAACAATTCTCTACACCATCCGTTTCCGCGAACCTGCTTAGGCTTGCTACCAACTGGGGCAACTGCTTTGCAGGAGATGGGAATGCGGCGATGGGACACGACCGTCTTTGGAAACCCGCCGGTCTGGACTGAAATGGCGCGGGCCAATCGACATAGGGGAACAACGATCACCTTGCCGGCTGACCTGACCCCCCGCATGCGGCGGGCATGGGCGGCGGTAGACCCCTGGGTGACCGATGACCAGATGGAGGCCGTATGGGAGGCGCTGAAGCGCTTCGCCGTGGCGCCCGGCAAGGAAGGCGATGGCTCGACGCGCCCCACTTAGGCCGCCTCGCTCTGCTTGGCCGCGCGGAGCCGGTCAATGACCGGCCGCCAGCGCCAAGGGATGCCGCGCTCTTTCCAGTTGGAAACCTGCGGCTGGGTGAACTTGTGACCAGTCACCTCACTCAGCAGCGCGGCCAGCTTGGTCGGACCGTCGAACTCCTCATCAATGACCTTCACTGCGTCCATACCGCACGTTTATCACGACGCGTGATGTCTTGCAAGAGAATATCACGTGATGTGATTTTCGTGCCTGGGAATGCCATCGTTGGGCATGGCTCGACGCAAGAAACCCGAGGCCCCGCCTGACATGGATTCGGTTGGGGGCCGCATCAAAGCGATCCGCCTGGCGTTCGACTGGACGCAGGAGGATTTGGCCGGAAAGGTGGGGCTTACCCAGCCCGCCATTAACAACTGGGAGAAGGGCAGCCGTGTCCCCAAACCCCTGGAGGGCCGGCGCTTGTGCGAGGCCACAGGCGTCACCATGGATTTCATCTATCGCGGCATCCGCGCCGGATTGCCGCTTGAGCTGATCGCCAAGTTACCGGGGCTGTCTCCCGAACAGGTTCACTGAGCCACCTATTCGCCGTTTCAGCCTCGGCACCCTCGCCCCCGCCGCTTACCCCGGCGGGGGTTTTTGTTTGCGGTCAATTCCGGTCAAAAGGTAAAAATCACGGCACGTGATATTTGGGCTTGCGTACATCACGCAATGTGATATTCTCCTTTCCATCAGCCGGGCAGCCGGCGACATGGAGGGACGAGATGGCGAACCTCAAAGCATCGACGAAGCGACTGACCGAGTGCCGCGAGGGCGATGGCAACTATGCCGGCGTGCTGCGCGACGCGAAGGGCAAGATCGTTTGGCAGTGCGAGCACAGCCATCGAAACCGTGAAAGCTGGTCCAGCCGCTCGGGCGTGACCGCGCTTGATTGCGCGAAGGCGGAACTGAAGCGCCGCCAGCCGCCCGGCCCGGTCAATGTCGGCACGATCACCGAATACGGCCTGACGCAGAAGCTCAGCGACGCGATGACGCGCGCCAATCAGGCGGCGAATGAAGCTGGCATCGATTCGCAGACGCTGGTGTGGGCGTGAGTTGGGGCAGCTTCGCGCTCGGCTACGTCGCGGCGGCCATAACGCCGTTCGCGCTGCTCTGGCTGTTCGCCCTGTTCCTGTGGTGCGCCGACAAATTCGGATGGTTCCGGCCATGAAGATAGAACCGCTGTTCGCATCCATGACGGCCGACGACCGCGCCAAGTTCTGGGCTGAGGTATTCGCGCCGGCCAAGGCGACTGAGCGCGCCCAGGTATGGCAGCGCGCCCTCGTGGTGGCGAAAGAGGCCGTAGACCTGTTCCCGCCCGACACTGAGGCCAGCCTGCACCGCTTCGGCGCTGAGACCGTACTGCGCGCGCTCATGAAAGCGGCGCTTGAGGATTGCAACCAGTAACCCACCACCAAGCCCCCGGCGCTGGAGCCGGACGGAGGACCAATGTTGACCGACATCACTTTCGAGGCATTTCCGAAGATCGGGCGCCTGTCGCGCGACGTGATCATCACGGAGAAGCTGGACGGCACCAACGCCCAGGTGATCGTGACGGAGGACGGCCGGATCGGCGCCGCGTCGCGCTCGCGCTTGCTGGTGCGGCAGGGCGCGGACGGCTCTTGGGCTTGGGATGCGCCGGACAACCACGGCTTCGGAACCTGGGTGATCTCCAACGCTCCAGCGCTGCGCCTGCTTGGCCCCGGCCGGCACTTCGGCGAGTGGTGGGGCGGCGGCATCCAGCGCGGCTACGGGCTCGGCCACGAGAAGCGGTTCAGCCTGTTCAACGTCCGGCGCTGGACCGACCCGGAGAAGCGCCCGGCGTGCTGCCATGTCGTGCCCACGCTCTACATGGGCGACTTCGATACCGCGCGAGTGGCTGCGACCATGACGCTGTTGCAGGCGAAGGGCAGCGCGGCCGCGCCCGGCTACATGAACCCCGAGGGCGTCGTGATCTTCCACACGCAGAGCGGCGCGCTGTTCAAGAAGACATTCGAGAAAGACGACGCCGGCAAGGGCAAGGAGCCCCTGCCCGACATGGCAGCCTGATTCCCCCATCCCCGCGGCGCAGAGCCGCACAGCGGAGGTAAGAGAGATGGAAGATGGGATTTCGCGCGGTAGCGCGACGACCGGTGAGGCCTTAGCCCAGCTGCTGAAGGCTGCCGACGCTGTTGTCGGCCGGGCAAACCCGCTGGCCAGCGTCATCAACGGCAAGGTCACGCACTACCGCATCGACAAGGCGCTGATGGACGATCTCCGCGCGGCGGTCAAAGCCGCCAAGGCTGCACGCCCATGAGCGACGAACGCATGGCGGCAATTGTGCTCGCCAACACAGTCCTAGATCGCGTCAACGCCGACCCCGATGACGACCTTGCGGTGTTGGCCCGGCAGTTCCTGCGTGAAGTCTCGCGCAGCCAACATGCCGAAGTCGCCTTGGATGTCCGCGCACGCGACGTACAGGCCCTGCAAGAGGACATCGCCAAGCTGATGCGGGTGATGCGGTGCGCTCAGTCCGCGCTCGTCACGGTGCGGAATGACGTAGCGCGGGAGAAGCTTCAGGCGGCCATCGCTGCTGTTCCGCACCGGCTGAAGGCCGCTCCGCACGAACTGATGCCATACGCTGAATTGCGGAGCATCCGATGACCGTGGAGAACGACGCGATGGCAGACACAGCGACGCCGAGGCCGTGCCCGTTCTGTGGTGAAGGTGAGCCGCATCCGTGGGCGGAGCTGTCGCCAGGCGCCAGCATGGAGGCATACTTTATGTGGTGCGTGAAGTGCAGCGCCAAGGGGCCGCGCCGCGCCAACCGGCAAGACGCTATCGCCGCCTGGAACCGCCGCGCCCACGACGCCCTGAAGGCGGAGAACGCCAAGCTCCGCGAGGCGCTGAAACGCTGTGTGGGCGAGCTGGTCTACGCGAAGGAAAAGCTCCCTTGGTCTAACGCAAAGGAAGCTCTCGCCATCGCCCGCGCCACGCTGGAGGGCCGCTGAGCATGACCGCGAAGCCCATGCAACCGATCTATGTCCTGATCGGCGCGAAGATCGTCCACACCCGCGAGGCCATCGGGTGGACGCAGCAAGACCTCGCCAAACGGATCGGCCTCACGCGAGCCAGCGTGGCGAACATCGAAACCGGTCGCCAGCGCATCTTGCTTCACGACGTTGAGACGATAGCTCGCGCCTTCCAAACCACGCCGAAGCATTTCCTGAAGGGCATCTGGACATGACCGTGCTGAACTACGCCACCCGCCGGGAAGACCTGGCCGACGCCACCGACTTCCTGGAGCACTTCGCGGTCTCCCTGGAGGACAGCATGGGCAGCCTACGGGCCGCACAGCGGGGGTTGGAGTGGGCGACGGGAAGGTCTGATGCCTGCGCCGAGCTGATGCGCGAGGCAGAGGCGCTGGCGAAGAAAGCCCGTGGGCTGATGACCTGGGTCGAGCGCGGGTGCAACGAAGGAGAACGGCCATGAATGCGCTGCAGGTACTGCGCAAGGCAAGGAAGCTGATCGAGACGCCGGAGCGATGGACCAAGGGCGACGCGGCGAAGGATCGGGATGGCGTGCCGGTTGGGATGAAGTCTCGCGCGGCGGTCTGCTTCTGCGCGGCCGGGGCTATCGCAAGAGCTAGCGGCGGCTGGAATGGCGGTTACCACAATGCGCGGGCCGCCCTTGAGGTGGCGATTGGCGGTGCCATCGCCGAGTGGAACGACGCCCCTCGCCGCACGCACGCCCAGGTGCTCCGCGCCTTCGACAAGGCGATCACCTCACTTGAGAAGCCGACTAACCCGGAGCCACCCCATGAACGCCATCGTCCCCCTCCCCGCCGTCCGTAAGCGGTCCGGCTCCCTGAGCGACGTGCTGCCGATCGCGGAGAACGCGGTCTGGTGGAGGAATTTTCTTGCCGGTGTGGCCCTGGAGCGGCCCGTCTCCGCAGCGTGGCGGGACGAGGCGGCGGAACTGGAGAGGCTGTCATGAGCGCCATTGAATTTGAAACTGCGCGGGCGATTGCGTTCGCCTACCGCGAGATCGAAACCGCAGAGACACTGCTGGCTGAAATCGCGGAGGCCACGGGGCGACACCCGGCGCCGGACATCCGCGACGCCTTCGGACGGCAGGTCGGCGGCATGGAACTCGGCGTGCCGTCCGGCTCCAACAGTCGGCGGCTATTCAATGTCCCTTGGGGACTCGCGCGCCCCATCATCGAGGCGCATATCGCGCAGCAGAAGGCCGTCATCGCCGCTTTAAGCGAGAAGGCGCGCTCAGAATTGGGTGCGCCATGACCGAGCCGCAGCGCATCGCAGAGGCGCCAGATATGGGGATTGCGCGCAGTAGCGCGCTTCTGCCGGCGACCCTGGAAGACACCGAGGCCGACCTGCAGGCGATCCACTCCGCGCTTGTCGGCCTGGAAAGCGCGCCGCCGCCCCTGCTCCGCCGCAACGGTGAATGGCTCCGCGAGCTGGCCGATCGGCTTTCGTCTCTCGCGCTACTCGTTTCCAGCAAGGAGGCCGCTTAATGCCGACGCCAAAGGCCGGGTACTTCCTGAAAGATGGGACGAAGGTGCCGGGCACCACCACCATAATTGGCCGCTTCAAGGACAGCGGCGGGCTGATGTTCTGGGCTTTCCAGCAAGGCAAGCTCGGCAAGGCCAAGCTCTACGATGAAGCGGAGAAGGCCGCCGACATCGGCACCGCCGCACACGGCATGGTCGAGCTGCGCATCAAGGGCGCAAGCGACGCCGAACTGAATGACTGGCTCGACAAGACCTTACCCGACCCGGAGATGCAAACCAAAGCCCGGTCGAGCTTCGTTGCCTACCTCAAGTGGGCGGAGATGACCAAGCTCGTGGTGGTCGAGCAGGAAATGCAGCTTGTCTCCGAACAGTACCGGTTCGGAGGCACGCCCGACGCCATTGGCATGATTGGCAACGAACTGTGCCTGCTGGATTGGAAGACGAGCAACGGCGTCTATCAGGACTACCTGATCCAGCTTGCCGCCTACCGGCAGCTTTGGGAGGAGAACCATCCAGACCGGCCGTTGACCGGCGGCTTTCATCTACTGCGGTTCGCCAAGGAGCACGCGGACTTCGGGCACCACTACTTCGCCAACCTGGACGAAGCGTGGCGCGCGTTCGTGCTGATGCGCGAGCTGTACGACATCGACCGTGGACTGAAAAAGCGCGCAGCCTAAAGAGGAGAAAGCACCATGGCACGCACGATGCCCGCCAACACTGGCGGCAATTTCGAACTAGCGCCGAGCGGAACGCATATCGCGATCTGCTATCGCTTCATCGACCTGGGCACCCAGGAAGGCAGCTACCAGGGCAAGCCCCGCAAGGCGCACAAGGTGATGATCACCTGGGAGCTATGCGGCGACGAGAAGATGGAGGACGGCCGCCCCTTCTCCATCAGCAAGACCTACACGCTGTCCAGCCACGAGAAAGCCGGACTGCGGAAGGACCTGGAGGCGTGGCGCGGCGCCAAATTCACGGATGACGAAATCGCCCGCTTCGACCTGTCCACCCTCATGGGCAAGCCGTGTCTGCTCAATGTGGTGCACAACGAGAATGGCGACCGCACCTATGCGAACGTCGCCGGCATTATGCGGCTGCCGAAGGGCTCCGCGGCCCCGCAGCGGGTGAACGAGACGATCTTCTTTGACCTGGACGAACGGCCGTTCAACGCCGAGCTGTTCAACAAGCTGGGCGAGCGGTTGCGCGAGACCATCGCCAAGTCGCCCGAGTACGCGGCGGCTCACGGCCAGCACACCGAAGCCCACCCGCCGCCGCATGATGGCAGCGGCATGCCCGACCCGGCAGACGATCCATTCGGGCTGTAGCCGTGATAGGCCCCGCCCCACTCCGCAAGCGCATGGGGGTGAAGCAGTCCAGCTTCATCCGCTCGGCGAGCCATAAGGCATTCATCCGCCGGCAGCAATGCGTGTGCGCGGCGTTCAACCACCCGAAGTACCCCTGTGGTGGGCCGAAGGTCGCGGCGCACTTCAGGACTGCGACGGGTGGCGGGATGGGCTTGAAGCCGGCGGATCAGTTCATCTTTTGCGTATGCGACGCGCACCATCGTCTACAGCACCAGGTGGGCGAAGCGGAGTTCCAGAAGATGTTCGGACTCAATCTCCGCATCATCTGCCGGGACTTCGCTCGGCGCTCCCCCGATCAACGCATCAGAGAGGCAGCACAATGAGTGTACGTGCAGTCTGCCGCAAGGGCGACATCCGAATCGGCATGATCGGCATGGAGCCGGGCAACATCGAGCGCCTGACCGAGCGTGGCAAGCCATTCATCCTGCGCCTCGACATGTTCCGCGACTGTCAGGACGTGGTGTTGGTCTACGGCAAGGACCACGCCGACATCATGCAGAAGATGGCGCTGTTCAACAACGAACCGGGCGCGGAGATCGACTGGCTATGAACGCGATAGCCGCCACCTTCCACAGCTTCCGCACCGTCGCCGGCCGGAAGCAAATCCAGTTGGTGTTCGAGGCGCCGGTCGAGCAGACGGGCAAGATCCTCGACCTGCTCGGCACGCCAGACCCAGGCGGCAGCAAGTGGGTCGGCATCGCACCGCTACAGCTGGACAAGGTGACGGAACAGAAGCCCGAGGCTCCGGCGGAGCGCGCTACTGCGCGCAAAAAGGAATCCGAACCCTGGCACACCCTGAAGCTCTCCAAGCGAGCCGCGATCATGTGCGGAGAGCCGATGTTCTGGGAGTGGGCAAACGCTCAGGAAGCAAAGCGGCTCGGGCAAGAGAACTGCATTCAGATTGACGACGCCGAGAAGGCGGCAATGTGGCTCCGGTGGCGGACCAACGTGAAGTCCCGCAAGGAGTACGACACCGACGAAGCCGCTGGCCGGAGATACCTGGAGATCGAGAGGTCTTACCGGGCTCACCGGATGGAAGTCGAGCGCTACGGGGAAGTGTCATCATGAGCCGTCGCCGCCGCGAGCTGATCGCCGCCAAGCGGGCGGGCACAGTCCTAGACCCGGCCGCATCGTTCACCGAATGCCTAGCCTGCAACGGCACTGGCACGCGCGACTGGCTTTCTGGCGCGCCCTGCATGCAGTGCATCAACGGCTGGGTGATGGGCGAAGACCCTGACGACCTCCCCGACTGGGGCGATCCGGAGGATGACGATGGCGAGTGAGATAGAGGCGCTGATCGAACGGCTGGAGAAGGCGACGGGGCCGGATCGCGCCCTCGACAAGGCGGTTGACCCGCTTCTTCGCAAGCGCGCGATGTATGAGCTGGACGACCAGGAGCCAGAGTACACCGCCGACCTGATGCTTGCCCGAGACTGCGCCGGCAAAGAATGGCTGGAGCAGTGGACGCTGGCTCGCGCGCGTGCCGGCTTCTATGAACTCGGCACCCGCCGTTATCGCGGTATGGCTTTCGACGACATCATCGTCAAGGGCTATCACGAGCCCTGTTTATGGCTTGCGGTTGCCCTCCGCGCCCGCGCCACCCAGGAGAAGTGAGATGGACCCAGCAGCACCGCAGGAGATGACGGCGGTTCGCATCATCGAGCACAAGGAAGCGCTGGAGATCGCGCAACGGCTGATCAACTCGGCATTCGGCAACGACAACCGGGCGCGCTTCAGCATTCCGTGTCGGCCGCACCATGACGATGACTGCCTGATCATGGCCTACATCGCACAGCGGGAGATGGAGCGTAACCGTCTCACCGCCGCCGAGACCGCCCGCGCCGCAGCGGAGGCGGAAGCGGCGAGGCTGCGGGCTGCGCTGAACTTGCACGCGCCGGCCTGCCACATCTGCAGCACGCGCAGTCGGGTGCATTCGGCATTTTGTAGCGCCGTAGGTGACCCGGCAGACCGCGCGCTTGCAGCCCTCACCAAGGAGCCGAGCCATGGGAAGTGACGCCATGACCCAGGACACCGAGTGGGCGCGCGAGCAGGCGGAGAGGCTGGCCAATGATCTGGCCTACGCACTTCGCAAGAACAGCCTCGTGTACGCCGCAATCAAGAACATCGAAACCGCCCTCCTCGCCGCCGAGCAGCGGGGGAGAGAGGCGGAGCGGGCAAAATTCGAGGAGCTTGCCGAGGCTGCGACCGTTTGCACGCTGCTGACCACCTTCGCTCCGTTCATGGACCTGAAGGAAGGCAAGCGCTTGATTGATGCGCTGGTTGCGGTCGGCAAGCTGAAGAAGGATACCCGGCCATGACGCCCGACGAGCTGAAGGCCGCGCTGGTCGAGGCGGTCGCACGACGCCGCGCCGCGCGTGCCTTGGGAGGGGCAATGACGCGACGACTAAAGACTGGGAATTTGCTGATTGAAGCGGAAGCCGCTCAGCGCTGCGATCTCTGCGGCGCAGTGGCCGAAACACGCCCCTACGGTCCAAGGGGCGAGAACGTCTGCTTCTCGTGCGGCATGAAGGACCGGGCTGCCGCTGAGCGCGCATTCAAGCAGCGGATGGACCCAACATGACCGACCTCGAAACCACGCTCTCCGCAATCACGCGCATGGCGGAGGAGGTGAAGGATGATCAGCGATTCATCAAAGCTGGAGCCACCCTCGTTCCCGGAGGGCTCGAATCAATTTTGGCGGCTGGCGCTCGGCAACAGACCGCCGCCCCCGCTCTCGCCGACGCCGTGCTGGCGCTGGTCGAGGTGGCGAGGGCTGCGGAGGCCGACAGGCAATTTGCCAAGAAATATTGGGGCGAAAGGCTGGAAGTTACCGACGCCCTCTCCCGCCTCTCCACGCTGAAGGAGACGAGGGGGTGACAGAGAAGATGGATTCTGTTTCGCGCAGTAGCGCGACGACCGGACGGAGCAAAGGCCATGGACGCAAAGCCCGGCACCTATCGCTGGATCAAACACTGGCACTCGGACATGTGGGAGGTGGCTCGCATCGATCTCCCGCCTCCGACCTACCAGCCCGATCCGCAGACCAATCCTTCGGGGCTTTGGGCGTATCCCGAGGGCGGTGAATGCGGGGCGATCGATCTCGACCAGATTGGCCCAGAGACCGCGTTGCCCGACGAACTGCGCGAGCAATTGGATGACCTAACTCGGTCATGCCAGGAGTGGCGGCCCCACCAAGACACCCCATGACAGAGCGACGCCTACGCCTGCCGTTGGAGCTGAGGAGTGAACATGGTTGAGATCGCACAAGACGGCCGCCTACTGGCCGATGGAACCCCGCTGGTGGAGCCGGATGTGGCCAAGATGATTCCGCGCCTGGGCAAGGTCGCGAGCCAGGAGATTGCCAAAGCGACGCGCGATGCGCTGGTGCCGATCACCGAGCGGCGCGTCGAGATGACCGGCCTGGACCGCCGCGTCCGGTTCGACCTCCCTCTCCGCTCGTTCGAGCACCTGAAGGCAGTCAGCGAGATACTAGACACCCTATCTCGCGGGCTCGAAGGATTGAGCTATATGCGGCACAAACAAGAGGCCGAAGTGCTTAGAGAAGCACGGAATTTGGTTGACCGCGCCAAGCGCAGGATGGCAAATGTCTAGCCTGTGGATTTTAACCAGCTCAGACAATACTGGTGGTATACTGCACCGTCACGTACCATCATATACATTATGCGGCAGTAATATTATTGCGCGCCCGCAATTTTATTGCTTTCCTTCTGCGCCCAAGCACTTAAAAGCCGACTCTAAGCCCCGGTTCGGACTGTCAACGCCCGACTAGCCCTCGTCCCTGTGGATAGCGTGGATTGAATCGCCCATGATGCCCAACCATGCCCCGCTCCGCCGACATCCGCAAGCTTGTGATCCGCGCCCGGAAGGTGGCCGCGGTATCGAGAACGGCGGGGCCGACAGGGGTAGCCTTCGCCGAGCTGATCGACCAGCTGGTAGAGACCATCGAACAGCTCAGGCAGGAGCTGTCAGATGAGAGGAAGCGGGGCTTTTACGAGAGGGTGAAGAAGTAGGGCCTACTTCGTCTTGATCTTCTCGAACGTGCGAAGGCCCGCCATGCCCAGCATGCCGAGCATCAGTTCGTAGAGGTTGCCGTCGAGCGTCGGCAGCTTCGGGATGGGCTTGCCGATCAGGAAGCCGACGTAATAGGCCAGCGGCGCGAACAGGTAGGTGTAGGCAAGCGCCGTGCCGCACACCCAACCGATGAAGGGGCGCCAGCCGGCGATGAACAGGTTGCCGGATGTCGCCTCCGCCTTGTTCACCTCAAGCTGGGAGAGGTCCGATTGCGCCAGCGCGCCGAGCATGCGATCTAGCTCTTTCTGCCGGGCCTGGGGATCGGGGATGACCGATTCCAGCAACTTGCCCAGCAGGGGGGTTAGGATGGGGAGTAGCGCGGCGAGCATTGGTTAGTCCTCGGTCATGTGTTAAGTTGCGGGCCGCGCTCCGGGTTGGAAACACGGTGAATCTCGCGGCCGTAGCTTCCGCCATGGCGGTGTGCGCGTGCTGGTGGCCCGAAAGGGAGCGAGCCCAGCCCGGCCTGGAGCGCATCACCTCAACACCTCCATAGCCTTCCGTCGTCACTGGATGCCCGCCAGCTTCCGGCAGGCGTTCAGTCGATTCATCCAGCCCTTGCCGTACTTCCCCCAGGTCTTCAGCAGCCGGTAATGCCGCTCCCTCTGGTCGGCCACTTCCTTGGCGAGGTAGACGCCGGTCTGTGTCTTCACCGCCGCCAGCGTTACCGGGCCAAGCGAGCCATCGGCCTGTATCCTGAGCGTCTTCTGGAGCCACTTGACCGAGCGGGAAATGCCGCAATTGACCGCCGAATCCATCAGCATGATCGCCAGCGGCTCGGGCAGCTTGTCGCCCTGTATCTCGCGCCAGTAACGGTCGCGGTAGATCGACCTGGCTTGGTCCTCCGTCAGGCCCTTGATGTCGAGAAGGGGAAAGCTCAGAGCGGAGATGCCGTACTTGGTGCCGCGCAGCTCGCCGGTCTTGTCCTGGCCGGTGTAGTTACCGGGGTCGTCGGGATCAAGGCTGTGGGCGGCCCCGCCCTCCCACTCCAGAACATGCGTGATGGCCTTGTCCCAGCTCATCGCATCCTCTCGATCAGCACTGCGTACCGATGGTGTCGGGTGATGGGCTGCCTCTCGACGTACTTCCATCCCTCGGGGATGGGCTCGCCGTGGGGGAGCCAGCGGACGTAGATAACTTGACCACCCTCTGGCCCTTCTTCGGCACTTCGCCCGTCTCGATCCATCGCGCGATCATGTCCATGTTCTTGACCAACACCTCGCCGTCGATCTCCGCGTCCGCCAGCTGGGCGAACACGAAGGCGCGGCGCTGCTCGTCGATCGACTGAGCAACGGGGTATTCGGTTACGACTTCGATTTCTTCCGCAGCCATCGCAGGAACTCCGCGCCTTGCTCGACATCGAAGATCGTCGTCACCAGCCTCGGGTCGTCATCCGCTCGCGTCGGGTCGATGATCGTCACCGCGGCCGGAAAGATGTTCTGATCCGGCAGCCCCTTCTCCCGGGCGTAGCGGTCATGCCGCTTGTAGGAGCCGCAGCGAATGGCATGCGACACCAGCCCGGTGGAGGGGCACTTGAGCACCTGATAGCCGGAGACATGCAGGTGGCCACAGGTCAGGATGTGATCTCGCCAGCCCATCTGGACGGCCTTGGCGGGGCCGTGCGCGGTGTTCCACATGCTATGGCCGCTAAAGTCATGCCGGGCGTTGATCCGGACTTCCTTGCTGTTCGGGAACTGGAGATTGAGCCTGGCGCCCCAGTCCTCGTGTACGCCGTTGGCGCCCTGGGTCATCCAGTTGAGCGGGTCCCCCGCACCCGTCCAGCAATCGTGGTTGCCGCGGATGATGTAGAGCCAGTCGGTGGCCTTGATGTACCACTCGACCAGCGCCCAGGCCTCTCGCGCCGACGTGCTCTGCTGCGAGTGGAGGTGCGCAAGGCGACCGACCCAGTTGTTGTGCAGGTCGCCAACGTTGGCGCCGAACAGGCCTTCGGTCTTCTGAATGATCTTGCAGTGGGCTTCGATCAGCTCGATATCGGAGCCGGGATCGTCAAGGTGCGGGTCGCCCCCGTGCACAATGCCGATCGGCCCGTCGATCTTGATCCGGACGTTGATCAGCCGGCGGGCTTCGGCCGCTTCATGCCGGCGAGCGTATTCCTTCTTACGCCGCGCGATGATTTCGGAGGCCGGGGCGATTTCGCTCGGCAGCTCGTCCCGCTCAAACGGCTTGGATGACGTAACCCCCCTCAGGGTTGCCATCCGCACCCGGTTGTTGAAGGTGCTCCAGGCCAATCCCAAGCTATCGGCTGCGTGCTTGATGTTGCCGCCGTGCCGCTCCAGGGCTGCCATGGTCTCGGCGAGTACGGCGTCGGGGAGCTGGGGGGTGGCCACTAGGGCACCATCAGCAGCGCGCCCGAAACCAGCATCATGGCGAGCAGGCAGCCGACCATGGTCAGGATCAGGAAGTCGGCCGGCGTCATCGGATCACCAGCGCGACAGACACGGCCGCAGAGCCGACGAAGATCCCGAGCGTGAGCCAAGGGTGATTGACCACCCACTCGACAATCGCCATGAACCAGTCGGGCAGGTCGTGCTCGTTCATAGATCGCTCGCCCTCCGTCGATACCCGCGCCGGCTCTTGCGCTCATCCAATGCGGTGCGAATGCGCAGGTAGAGAAGCACCAGGCCCCCGAGGACCAGGAGCACGTGCGTCACACCGTCAAACAGCGACCACCAGAACGGGGAAGTCAGAGCGGGGACGGCAAGGCTCGCGTCAGCCGCCGTCTTGACCAGCTGATCTTTCAGCCCGTCAGACATTGGCCCCCTCCAGCCGCCCGATGGCGCGCTCTATGTCGTTACCGGCCATCTCGCCAACTCCGCGGGTTGCACTCAACGCTTCAGCTTCAAAGCCTCTGCGATCCTTCCCTCCTGTCGCAGCTCGGCCACCTCTGCGCACTTCAGGGCGTCGGCCGCATCAATGGCGTCCTGCGCAGCCTCTTCCTCAGGCGTGAAGGCAACCTGCTCCGCTCGCCCGGTCTGGCAGTTCACGACGACGCGATGGCGTGACATCAGATTTCTCCCCAGAGTTGGAATTTGCCCGTGATCGTGCCGCTCGACGGCAGGATGCGTAGGCCGTCCTGCGCCACGACAGACCCCTGCGTCCGGTTGCCGCAGATCTGCCAGTTCTCGATGGTGTTGGCGTTGTTGATCGCCCCAAGCTCACCCTTCAGAAACTGGCAAACCGTGCTGGAAGACGGCCGGCTCAACACAAGCTCTGCGTCGAATCCCTCGCCAGTTGCGTTGCCGATGCTGTTGGCGAGCACGATCTGCCCCGCCACGGCATCCACGTTGGTCACCGTCGAGCCGCGCACCAAGGCAATGTCGGCGTACTGGTAATCGCTCGCGCCGCTCTTGAAGGTGCCGGACTCGGAGAGGCGGGCGTAGATCGCCACGTTGTCGGTGCCGACCTGGCCGTCGAAGATCATCAGCCGGAACTTGTTGAAGTAGGTCGGGAGGCTGGTGAACGTGACATCGCTTGCGGCACTCGCCGTGGTTTGCGCCACCAATGCCCGATCGCCCGGCGTCAGGAGGAGCATGTTTGTGCCGTCGTAGACCAGTTCGAAATACTGGCCATTGACGATTTCGCCGCCAATCAGGGCTGTGCCGTTGAGGCGCTTGATGTCCTTCGCGCCAAGCGAGCTGAGGTTGATGGTTGCCGCACCCGTGTTCGTCCCGCCGGCCTTGAACATGTAACGCATGCCGGTGACGTAAGCGGACGGAGCTACCGTCGCGCTGACCGTGATGGTGTTCGTGCCGCTAGTGGTAAGCTTGCCGTTGATAAGCTCAAACCACCGCGCCGCGCCGCCCATCACTGCGCGGGCGGAGTCGTTGACGCCGGAAGGGGCCATGCCTTCCGGAAAGCCGGCTGGGGCCGCCGTGTTGTTGCTGGCGTCTGTCGGACTCCAGGCGCTCACATCAGTCATGGCATGCCCCTTGCTTCAGTAGAAAATGTGCTAGGGTTGGTGTGCGGAAATGGGATGGGGATGATGGGCAAGGCGGTGTTGCTGGCCGTTTGGGTCGTCGCAGGGCATCCGCCGGTCGTGCAGCAGGTTGAGATGCGCGACATACAAAGCTGCATCTCTACGCGCGACGCCATGGACCGCGACCACGCGAATCTGCCCAAGGGCTCGCCCGCCTTCATGGGGTACTGCCTGCATCGCGAGCGGTAGCCAGAAGCGATGGCAGGAGCAGTGCTGCGGATTGATCAGACATCCGGGCCATGCGCTGCATGATGTCGATGGCTTCGGGCGACGGATTTGTGAACAGGTTCCCGAGCTGGCGGTAGGCGTTCCGATAGACGGTGTTCGCCATGATGCGATCCACAAAGCGAAGCGGGGCGGTTATTTCCGTCTGAGCTAGTTGGCCGATTGCCCCGGTATTCGCAGCCTCCTGGCCGGCCCGCAAACGCCCGCCGGTCTGCGACCCGACACCAGGAATGCGGCCTGTGCGCTCCAGAACGTCGAACACACGCTGAGCGCCCTGCCAAGCCTGATCGGGATTGGCGCCTGCGCGCGTGGCCGCCTCGCGGATCAGCGCCTCGGTTTCTTGAGCCTGCTGGCTTCCCGGCCCACCAAGCATCTGGTTCCGGAAGTTGACGCCGGCCATGCGGGTCGGCCCAGCCTGCGTCGGCTTGGCGGCGGTCTCCAGGACATCATCAGCCTGCCGTAGCAGCTGTGAGGCTGGCGCGCCTTGCCGGTAGGCGGCCTGCCCTGCGGCGAATTGCGGATTCGTTTGGAGCGCCGCGTTCACGTCATCAAGGATCGGCTGCATCGCCCGCCTGATGGCGTTCTGCGGCACGCCCTCGGCCATGTTGTTGATGCGCTCGGCGAAGGTCTGCCGCACGGTATCGAGCCGGTTGATGTTCGTAATCGGGACGCCGTTTTCGATGATGTCATTGCGTAGCGCCATCAGCTGCCGGCGAACGTCCGCAGGCGAAGTCATGATGGCGTTGTCGAGCCGCTGGATGACCGGGCGGAGCGCCTGCGGGTCGATGCTCTGCGGGTTTGCCGCGGTGTACCCGGCCCGCTGCGCTTCCTGCGTCAACGCCTGCCCCGCGTTCCGAGTGCCTGCCGCGCGCATGTAGCCGGGTGCGCTTGCCAGATCGGGCGCGATCTCATTGCGGATGGTGTTCGGCAGGGTCGCCGCGCGCTGATCGAAGAACCGGCCCATCTGTGGTCCGCCAGTCGGCGACGCGAGGGTGTCGGCCGCAAGTCCCTGCACCGGGCGGGCGTCAATCGCTTCGGCCGGGGATAGTGGGACACCTCTTGCCTGTCCCTCGGCCATGCGCGCTCGGGCAGTGGCGAAATCATCCGCCGTGGTGCCAGCCAGACGCTCCCTGAGCATCAAGCCAGGGTTGGACGATGGAAGGGCCACACCCGTCAGGCCGGTGCCCAGCAGGCCGCCAGAGAGGCGCGCCCACGGCTCTGCCGGCGTACCCTCGGCCAACTGCCCGCCGACCTCAGAGCCAGCCCCGCCGCCAAGCCCCATGAAGAAAGCCCGAGCCCCGCCCAGCAACCCGCCCTGCGTCGCAAACTGGCCCATGGTGTCGGCGAACTTTCCCGCCGTGGTTTGCGGGTCGTGCAGCATGCCGAGGTCGCGCATGGGCGCCTCGAAGTCTGCTTTCCCGCCCGGCAACGGAGCGGCTGGCGGATCGATGTACATGCCACGGAAGCCAAGCCCGACCGGCTGCCCCGCAAGCCAACCAGCGCCAGAGCGCATCATGTTCAGCGCATCAACGGGCAGGCCCGCCAACCCGGCAATGCCCTTGGGCACGCTTGACGCCGCTGACTGAATCACGTCGCGCGCGGTCGGATTGTCGGGAAGGATGCGGTTAAGCACATCCCCCACCGCCGCCCCCGCACGCTCGGCACGGCCCGGTGGCGCCATCATTGGCTTCAGGACATCGCCGCCGAGAGGGTCAACAGGAGGATCGGCCTTTGCTTTCGCGGCATCAGCAGCCAGCGGCGCGGCTTCCCACCACTCACCAGATGTCGCCTTCGGTGGCGGCATCGCGCGCTTGGCCGCATCGCCGGCAAGGGGGGCTGCTTCCCACCAGTTGCTCACGGCTTCACGCGAATCCGCTTGTTCGGGTCAAGGAACAGGGAGCCGGATGGAAGGGTGTCGTACTCCTCCTTGCCCCTTGGTGCGGAGATTCCGGGTGGCAGCGGCGGAGGATTGTCCTTGCGCCACTTCAGTTCGAAGGTCGCCGGGCTCTTACCCTGGTCAACCCACTCCTGCATGCCCTCGAACTTGCGCTCTGCGTAATCAGCCTTGGCATGCAGCCAACCCATCATCTGCTTGACCGCCTCAGGGCTGTCCTTGAGGCGCGGGAAGATCGCCTCGATGAAGTCGCGGTCGGTGTTGGAGATTTGCGCGCCCAACCCCCCGAGCGCGGCGAACACCAGCCCCTTGGCGGCGGACTCGAAAGCTCGCGCGTCGCCCGGCGCGACCTTCGTCAATTCGGCAATCTTCTTTTCGTCCGCCCCGAGCCGCACGGCGACGTTGGCGAGGCCAGACAGCACATCCGCCCCAGCGCCCGTCTGGAGCCCCTGCGCGACCGCCGTTTCCATCTGGATCAACGCGTTGCGCAATTCGCCTGCCTTCTGGAACTCACCGACCGCGCGCGTGTAGAAACTGGCCTCGCCCTTCTCTCCGCCGATGACCTTGGCGCGCTCTGTTTCTCCCGCCTTCTGCTGCTGGAACAACATTCCCGGCGAAACCGTCGGCGGGGCAAGCTGCGTCCCGCCCGGGCGGAAGCCGCCTTGCGCCTGCGCCATCTGCACGCCGGCAGAGGCATTCGCGGGACCTGCCGTATCGGCCATTGCCAACGGCGACGGCTGCTGCGGGATGTTGACCGGCGGCGGGCGCATGGCGCTGCCGGACGGCGACGGAAGACCACCGCTGAGAAGGCCGGGCAAGCCAAGCCCTTCCATGATGGCTCCAGCGCCACCCTGGTAGTTCGGTCCGAATCCCTGAATGCGACCGTCGGCGCCCGGGACGATCCTAGTCTGAAGACTACTCTTGATCGTCTCCGGCACGATCCCGCCCATGCCACCGAAGTAGGACTTCAGCCCCTCGAATTGGGCCGCCGTCTGCGCGTTCTCCGGGCTGATCGCATACCAAGGCCGGTCACCCTTGATGCGATTGGAGTTGATGCCCTGGATTTCGAGCATGAGCCGATCGCGCTCTTCGCCCGGCGGAAGCGACTGCGCATACTGCAAGACCCGCTGCTTCTGCTCCGTCGCCTCTTTCAGCTTGCTGACCTGCGCGCCGATGTACGCCTTCTTGAACTGCCCCTGTTCGTAGTCATCCATCGCCTTCAGGCCAGCAGCGGCGCCGGACGATGCGATGGTGCCCGGCCCTACAGGAACCGGAGACGGTCCCGAGGCCTGCCCGATCCCGATGAGCGTCCCGAGAATCCCCCGGATGTTTGCATCACGCTGGACTTCAGGCGGGAGCAGGTAGTTGTCGAGCAGTCCGTTAGCCATGGCTCACCCGTAGGCGCCGAGCGCGAATTGACGAAGCGTGGAGTCGTTGGCCGGCACGCCCAGCTCGGCGAGCCGCGCATAGGCTTGCGGAACGGCGTTGCCTACCCGGCCGGTGTCGAGCGACAGGAAGCCGGTATTCGGCACCTCGTGAATGCCGCCGGCCCACAGCGGATGGATGCTCTCCGGCTCGACCCAGTTCGTGCCGGTGAAGATGCGCGTCGGGTCCTCGCCGATCCCAGGGGCATTCAACAGCCCGCGCTTTGCCATCGCTCGTGCAAGCGATTGGTCGTTGAGCATCGGCGCCATGAACCCGCCGATCTCGATGGTCGGCTGCATGCGGTTCTCGCCGCCCCTCACTTGGAAGTGGCGGGGCAGTTCACCGATCATCGGGAACTGGTTGGCGTAGTTGAGCGCGTTGCCCAGCAGCCCCGGCATGGTTGATGCGTTGAGCCCGTTGTCGCCGGAACTCCCCATGACGCCGAGCCGGCCGCCCTGGTTGCCGAGCCAGGCCTGGGCATTCGGGCCGACCGTGGGCGGCGGGCCGAAGTTGCCGCCAATCGCCGAGCCGATCGCCGAACCGAGCAAGGTCCCCAAAGCCGGGACCGGGAGGAACGAGCCGGCGAATCCACCAACCGCGCCGCCGATGCTCGACCCGGCATTCCCGTCGCCCCAGGTGCCGAGCTTCGAGCCCAGCCACCCCGCGCCGGCATTGGCAAGCGAAGCGCCGGCCGAAGTGAACGGGTTGCCGCCGTTGAAAAAGCTCTTGGCGCCGCGGAACAGCGCCGAGGCGCCCATGCCCGTAAGCGGATTGCTCAGCAGGCCGCCGCCTGTCTCCGGCGGGTTGTAGATCGTCCCGTACCGCGGAGAGGACAGCAGTCCTCCATATCCGCCGAAGGGGTCGATGTGGCCTTGGTCTACCAGCGCCATCAGAGGGCGATGCCCGCATCAAGGTAGGCGTTGGCCTGATTGGTCAGGAAGCCGAGTTCGGAGGCCGACGGCAGCGAGAAGCCGAACGGATCGGTGCTCGCCCAGTTCCACAGGTTCGACGCGCCGCTCTGCGCCGCGCCGGGGAACAGCCCGTTCTGGCCGAACGCCATGTTCGCCGCCGAGAGACCGGAGCCAAGCAGGCCGATGCCCTGCCCTACCGGATTGCTGAAATACGGCTGCTGCGAAGTGGTCGAGCCGCCGAAGTTGATCCCCGGGTTGACCACGCCCATGTAGCGCTGCAAGTTCTCCCATGGAGCATTGATCTGGCCCTGCTGAACCAATCCCAGCTTGAACAGGCTGTTCAGGTCGGAGTCCATCAGGCCCGGCACCATCGCCGCCGCCTGCATGCGCCGGCCGGTGTCCTGGGATTGCAGCTGCGAATCCATCATGCCGGCGGAAAGCATCTGGCCGATGCCCTGCTGATACGCGCCGCCGTACATCTGGTTGGCGAGCTGCCCGAGGTTGCGACCGAGGATTTCCTGATTGGCGCCGGAGCCGTAACGGCCCGACCCGGCGAACTGCGAGCTGATCTGCCCACGCAGTGCCCCCGCCGCGTCCTCGTAGGCGCCCTTAAGCCACGGGTTGCTGTCCGGTGACAGCATCTCTCCGGACATAAAGCGTTGGAGCGTCGGACTGGTAAAATACTGGCCGTGGTGGCCTGTCGCGTACTGCGCCACCGTGTCAGCCGCGCGGCGGTTCCAGTCCGAGGCGTGCTGGCCGGACGGCCCTAACAGGCGCGTCTCGATTGCCTTGTAGGCGTCGGGAACCTGCGCACCCTGATTGTACAACCGCGCCGCTTCGGAGAAGCCCTGCGACAGGAAGGGCATGTTCGGCAGCGACGGGGAGGCCGTCTGCGTGGTCGAGACCGTCTCGGTTTCGTTAGACATCGGCCAACACCTTCCGCAGGATCACGTCCGTCTGCTGGTAGCCGGCAAGCTTCCGCTTCCAGCCCTTGCGCCCAACCACCTCCACCCGCACCGCGCCCAGCTGGCGAGCCCACGCCTCGACGGTCGGCAGGTGCTCCAAACAGGCGTCTATGTTGTCACCGCCAACATACCTCAGTTGCAGGACTTTCGCCATGGGTCTGATCGCCAGGGCGGTCACCAGGGCGCAGACGATTTCCCCATCCTTCTGGACGGCCCAAAGCTGCCATTCCTGGGCCAGGATCTTGCGGAACACGTCTATGACCCGCAGGTCGCCCTCCCGTGCCAGGGCGGGCTCCAGAAGCGGCCCCACGGCCCTTGCAACGGACAGCAGTTGGTCGGCCGGGACCGGGACCAGTTCAGTCTCGGGAGCCTCGGCCGGCTCGGTTGGCATGGTTGTTGCTTCAGCCGATGACAACATAGTCATAGGTCCGGGTGGTGGATGCGTCCGAGGTATGCCCCAGCGTCGCCGAGCCATCGGCCTTTGCGGAGACCTTCGGGACGCCTGACGTGCGGGCATCATCAGTGGTCGGGCAGAATAGGATCACGCTCGACCCGCCGATCCGGGTGTCCGTGAGCGTGGTGCTGGTGGCGCTGGCCGTAAGCGTCACGGAGCCGGTGCAGTTCAGCTTCCCGGCAAGCATGCTGTTGAAGGCCACGCGCAAGACGTGCCATGCAGTCTCGATGCTGCCGGGGAAGCCTCCTAGGCCGCGGAAGGTCGTTGCCATCAGCAGCCTTTCCCACCCTTGCGGGTCGGCTTCGGTTTACCCTTCGCCATAGACTGGATCACCTCCTCTCGATTAGCGGCGGCCATCACGACGCCACTCGACTTCCGCCGCGACGGCATGCGTCCAGGTGCCGGCGGCAGCGATGGAAACCCTCACCCGGTGCTTGCGCGACGAGTTGCGCATCGGGCAGTAGCCGTGCGTGTTCTGCGAAACGGCTGAGGTGTAGGAAGGCGAGGCTCCCGAGGTCTCGCGATAGCCGAGCGCCGACGTGACGGTGACCGAGGTTCCCTCGACTATCGGCCGCACGTTGGAAATGAACGCGCGCTCCGCACCGCCCAGCTCCACCTCTCCGGTCTCCAGCGTCGCCGCGAGATAGGTCGAGGTGAAGGCAACCAGCTTGTGGTCCGTGTTGAACGCCGCCAGCAGCAGATTGCCGCCGGTCCACGCGCGCGAGTCGAGCGAGAACGGCAACGTCTCGATGCTCGCGCTGATCGCGTCCAGCTGCTCAAGCGTGTAACCCTTGGACAGGTCGGGGAACAGCAACTCGTATTCCACGCCGGTAATCTGCGACCATCTGCCAATCGAGTAGTTGAAGATCAGGATGCGGTTCGGCGTGCCTGCCGTGGCACCCGAGGGGAAGCCCCACATGACCAGGGAGTTGATCGGGTCAACCGTGCCGTTGATGCGATAGAGGTAGTCCTGGTCCAGCAGCGAATAGAAGGTCTTGTCCACCTTGTTCTTGCCGATGCCCTGGACCCCTACGCCGTTCCACATGTACCAGCCGTCATCGGCGAGGAAGAACGCCGACTGGTTCACCGGCACGATCGATTGTGGCGCCTTGCAGCCGCGATTCTTCACCATCTCGCGGAACTGCCAGATGACGGGCGCGCCGATGAAGTCGCCGCGGAAGATCGAGCGCTCCTGGAAGACCGTCACATACTCGCCGCCCACAAGGCCGGTGACGTGCCCGCCATCGCCGACGAGGCTCTGGCTGTCCGCCAGCGTGGTCTGCGAGGAAGACCAGGTGGTCGGGTCATCGATGCCGCACCAGGCCACCCCCTGGGGATCGGTCGAGAGCCTGCCGAGAAACACTTGCTCGCCAGCGACACAGCAGAACTTTGCGCGCGGGGGAGAGCCGGAGAGCGCCGCGAAATCCGTCGATGAGCCGAGCACGTAGGATTGCACGTCATCAACAAAATTGGTCGCGATGATGCGCGTGCCGAACTTGCAAAAGCTCCAGAACCCGTCTGCCTCCGTGGCATAGGCGCCACCCGAGGCGCGCGTCACATCCTCCCAGGTCGAATCAGCGTTGGAGAACTTGTAGAGCTTGGTCGCGGTGCCGGCGAAGACAACGGTGTTGCCGTCATTATCCGTGCAAGCGAAGGCGCCTTGCACCCTCTCCGCCATCGCCCCGGAAACGACAGTCGAGCCCGGAAACGGCCGATAGCTGTTCGGGCCGGGAATGACGTTGGTCGCGACCGTGGCGCCCGGGTTGTTCCAATCGGGGAGGTCGGGCAGCCATTCTGCGTAAGGGAGGACCTTGAACGGCATCAGGGATCAACCGGCGTCCAAGTGCCGCTCCCTGCCGATGCTGGAGTCCATGACGCCGCTGTTGGACTGGCCGCAGTCCATGAGCCGGAGCCTGGAGATACGGGCGTCCATTCGTCAGCAACGGCGCCGAGTGACAGGCCGCGCGTGACGATCCACTTGATCGTGTCGGTTCCAACGAAGCCGGGAACGATGATGTCCTTGATCGCCATCAGCTCGCCCGCGTGCGCGAGGTCGGAGACGAACTGTCGTTGAGCGTGTAGGTGGCGGCCGTCGTCGAGCCGTCGCGCTTCTTCACCGTCAGGGTGGTGCCGGAAATCGAGAACTCGCCGATGCTCTGGGCAATCTCATAGAGCGCCTGCGCAACGGTCATCGTCGCGCCATCGGCCGCGTAGGCTTCCGTCATTGCCGTGGTGAGCAGCGTGGTTAGCTGCTGATCGAGGTACTTGCCGAAGGTGCCGGCCGTGGTGTGACCGGACTGCTCTTCGTCCCAAATCGCGTCCACGGCAGCGGCGGAGAGTCCGGCCGAGGTCACCGTGGGGATGACGTTGTTCGTGCCCGCGTACCCCGTGCCGTCGAAAAATGCCTCCGCATTATCCGCCGCGCCGCTGTCGCCGCTGATCTGGGTTGCGTTGGCGGTGATCGGGGTCGTCAAGGTGATCGCCGAAGCAACCAGCGTCACACCTCCGGTTCCATCAAGTACCGCCTCAAGATTGTCCGCAGCAGTGCTGTCCCCGGAAATCTGCGTGACATTGGCGCTGACAGCGTTCGTGACGCTGGTGACGGTCGGGATCACATTGTTCGTGCCGGCATAGCCAGTGCCATCGAAGAAGGCTTCGGCGTTGTCGGCCGCCGTCGCGTCGCCGGAAACCTGCACCACGTTGACGCCAATCTGCGCTGAACTGGTCGAGACGGCAGAACCGGCGATGTGCGACGTGTTGACCTCAGGGCGTCCACCGGATGCCGTCAGGTTCGACCCGCCGAACTGCGCAACGTCCACCTCCAGCTTGTCAGTCGAGAACAGGCTGTCATAGACGTTCGCCGGCACCACCATGAACTCGTGCCAAACGGGCAGCGCGCCGCTCTCGTGAACCGCGATCATCAGAACGCCGAGCGTGTCGGTGTCGGTGGTGTTGAGCGGGGTTTCGTACCAGCCGTTTTCCTCGTGCGTCGCCGCGTTGGCATCGTTCTTCTGTGCCCAGGCCCCGGCGTTCTTCTTCAGCCGCACGTCGGCCTGGCTGATCGTCAGGCCGGTTTCGGCGGTGACACCATCGGTCGCGTCGAGGAACGGGCCGAGTGCCAGGTCCACGGCTGTGGATTGCTTCAGGAACCTCATGCCGCGCGCCGCCTACGATAGTTGTGCATGAAGACTGGGATGCTGGAGGCCGCCGCCGCAGGCGCCGTGCCTACAATCAACGCGAAGCGCGGCACGATCATGCAGAATGGGTTTTGCGACCACTCCCATATCTCGTCATCGGAGAGGGCGCGATTCCAGCCGCACGAGATCGGGATAGAGGAGTTGGCGCTCACCACCGCGGCGCCGCCAGGTAGGCCGCCAATCGCGAAACTCTGCGTTCCAACGGTCACGTCACGCGTAGTTGTGCTGCTGGTGGCCGCGGTCGCATCGACACCATCACGCCAGATCGTATGCGTCGAACTGCCACCGCCAGTTACGCGGCGCCCGACCCAGGCATGCAAGCTCCCGTCAACCGCAGTGTTCGCCGTTTCGGCACCGCTTGCGGCGGTGGCAAATGTTCCAAATGTGAACTTGCCAGATGCAACATTGAAATCGTCATCAATGTTCGCCATGAGGCGCCATTGATTGGCCGGGTTGACGCCCAACCGCTGGCCGATCTGATCGTATTCGGCGGCTGCCGCGGGTGGATTGGATACGCAGGCAACCGTGAAACTGCCCGTTCCCGCTCCGTCGTCAGTGACAATCGGTTGGGTCGTGCCGAAGTCGATCTTGGTATTGTCGGCCGTGCCGAACTTCCATGCCGCCCCGTAAGCTGAGGCTTGCAAAGAGATGTTGGCGTTCACCTCCTTGAACAACGCGGAACTGGCCCGCGTGATGTCCATAAAAAGGTTGAAGCCGCCAGGAATGCAGAACGCCATGTCTTTCGCCAGACGATGGCGCTGGTCCACCATATAGGCGTAAGGCCGAGCCAGGATGTCGCTCGGCTCGCACGATGCGAGGATGTTGGCGCGGTGGATCACTGCACTTCCGGGATGATCGGATCGAACACGACGGAAATTTCCACCGCGTCGCTGTGGAACGCTGCGCCGCTATCGTTGTCCACGATCAGGGTGCCGTAGCGCTCGGTCGGGTAGAACACGCCACACTCGGCAACCTGCACCGTCCCTGTGGCTTGGGCCGTGCAAACGAAGCTGCCGATCAACTGGAGCTGCTTAAGCGACGCATCAAGGTTCGACGAGTAGCCGGCATAGGCGCTGTCCGAGCCACTGACGCCACCGGGATTGCCGTTCGCCGCGGTGCTGCTGCTCGACGGCGCCCAGTAGAGCTTGATCAGGTTCCCGGCCGTTGGCGTCGCCGCAAGCTCAAAGGCCGCGCGGACAGCGTAGGCCGGGGCGCGATGCTCCCCGAGGTCGGCCTTCGCCGACTGGCGCGCCGCGTTGTTCGCCACACTGGTCATGTCGAGCTGCACGGCGGTCGGCGTGCCCTTGCTCAGCGTGTTGGCCGCTGCCGGCGCGTAGTCTGTGCTGTCGCGGAACAGGATCTGCGGCGGGGTATCGTCCATCTCCTGGACGAGGATTTTGTTCGCCATGACTTAGAGCCTCCGCGCCTCTGCCACGTCGGAGGGCGTCGCTGGCGGTAGGGCAAGTTCCTCCGCCCGGCTGCCAGTCCGATCCAGCTTCGCCAGCAGGTTTGCCCGCGTGCCGGACTGTGCGCCGAACATCGCCAGCATCGCGGCCCTGATCTGGCTGCCTTGCCGGATGTCGATGGGGCCGTTGCCGAGAACGATACCGAGGTACTGACGGTCGGCCGCGCTGAGCGCGTCCCACTCGCTCTTGACCATGCCGTAGAGAACCAGCGCCGGGGTGATGCTCTCGACCGGCACGGTACGGTTCTCGGCGTTCAGGCTGTTCGCGACAGCCTCGTCACCCATGCCGGAGTAGCCGCGCGTGAGGGGATCGTTGTCGATCTCATCCCGCAGGCTTTGAAGTTGAGCAGACGTGTAGGTCATCCGTTAACCCATTGCCCCGTCAGCTGTGCTTGAATACGCCCTCCGGGAGAGCCCAACATGAGACCGACTGATCTCGCCGAAGCGCTGCGAAACCTGCTCATGGCCGCCGAACTTGAGGGCCGCGACATCGATGAAGCAGAGCGCATCGACATCCTTGAGCGCGCCAAGCAGCAAGCGCGAGAGGCGCTGAAGCGACACACCGACTGACGCGGCGCGATCACTATTGCGGCGCCTGCCATCACAGCCACCCCCTAACTTCACCTAGGATGCGCTGGTCGTTCTCGCCCCGGAGCTTCAGGTATTCCTCCCGCTCCAGGGCCTTCATGGCCGTCGCTTCGTCGTAGTTGCGGATCACATGCGCGAACAGATCGGCCTTCGCGCCAGAGCGGATCAGCGCCTCCGCCTCGACCATCCAGAAGTTGGTATCCGTGGTCGCCGATAGCGCGGTCAGCTGCCGCACGCCGTAGAGCGTCAGCGTCATGACGGCGTTGGGAATCGGGTACAGCCACACCGCGTCCTGGAAGTAGGACCAGAGCCGGGGAATGCCCTTGTAGGAAGTGTTCGTCGTCAGGTCGATGATGACCGAATGCGGCTTCCGCTCCAGGTGATTGATCTGAGAGTTGACCGTGATGGTGGCCTTGTCGGCGTAGATCAGCGGACCTTCACCCGAGCTGTCCGGCATGGTGTAGCTCTGCGTGCCGTCAGCGGTGGATGCGGTCCACTTCTGCTCCGTGCTCCAGAAGCGCTCGCGCTCGTAGCGGGCAATAGTGGTCTTGATGGAGCGCTGGATTTGAGTAGAGATGTTGTCTCGCCCAAGCTCGTCGGCGATCCGATCGATCATCGTGCCCAGAGTGCTCATGCCGCCTCCCCAAGGTACTCAGGGAGGCCCGCATCCTTCGGGCTCGGCAGCCGGCCTATCGCGTAGTCCCTGTGCGCCTTCTCGCGGTTCCAAAGCTCCGCATACGGAACTTCCTGCATGTGCTGGAACCACGGGCCGCCAGAGGTGAAGTGCAGCCCGCGCGGGACTTCGTTGTACGGCAGCTTGTCCCAGCCGACGAGGAAGTTCCAATCCGCCGGCAGTGCGCCGATCTCGTGCTCGTCCAGCCACTCGAAGGCATGCAGCCACGCGCCCGGTCGAGCGTTCACATTCTCAACGGTCAATCTCGCGTTGGACGGGTGGCCGCAATTCCACAGGACGAAGGAGGACCAGTTCTTCCGCCTGTACCGGGTCTGCTGCACGCCATCCATCTTCAAGCCTTCCTCCGGCTCGTGATGGTGCTTGACGCAGTAGACCGCCTTGTCGGTCGCATCCTGGAACAGCTCGGCGATGTCGCCGCGGATCAGGAAGTCGCAGTCGAGAAACAGCGCCCAGCCCTTGTATCCCTCAAGCGCCGGGACGAGAAACCGCGTGAAGCTGAAATCCGTGCTGAACGGCTTCTGGTCCTGCGTGTCGAACCGCTGGCCGTTGTGCAGGTAGTGCTGCCGCCAGTACCACCTGGCCCGCTTCAGGCTGTCGAGCTTCAGCGGGCGCACGTCAACGGGCAGCGACGAATGCCGCATGATCGAGTAGCGGCAGACCTCGTACGCCGCGTGCTCGCGCTGGTCGTATCCAATCCAGACCTTCAGGACATCAGGCATGTCAGCTCCCGCTCATCGCCATGCCCGCCGATGAGCTTGAATTGCTTGGACAGCCGCTTGAGCCACCAGTCGTCGTTCTCGACGATGAGGTGCGCGTTCCTGCCGTCCGCGAGTTGGTGCGAGGCAAACCGGGTGGCGATGACGAAGAAAACCCGTTCGCGGGTGACCCGGCGGAGATCGTCAAGAACCGCATCCAGATGCTCCGGCTCGACGTGCTCCAGGACATCAGTGCAGATGACCAGATCGGCCGGTTCCGGCTTGGCGTCCTTGCCTTCGATGCAGGGGTCGTACTCGCGCCACTCCTGCATGATGCGGTGGCGCAGCTCGTGCCCGAGCATGCCCTTGCCGCAGCCGTAGTCGAGCACAGAACTCGGCTTGTAGCGCTTGATCATCTCCAGGACGATCGGCGCATATCTTCCCGAGGTGCGGCCGAAGGTCGGATAGCGCACATGCGCTTCCTTGTTCAGGTCCCGGTATGCGGTGGAGATCAGTTCCATCGCAGCCACACATCGTCATGGGTTTTCTCGAACAGCC
>Ga0196974_1000079_pt1 | contig 45707 bp, 86 predicted proteins | sample S1_1013CmetaG_FD_155477 | JGI IMG/M metagenome (GOLD analysis project Ga0196974, IMG submission 155477) | Soil microbial communities from Anza Borrego desert, Southern California, United States - S1_10-13C | ecosystem: Environmental > Terrestrial > Soil > Desert | place: USA: California...
GGGCCGTGGCGCTTCACAGCGCGGTTAGCGGCGGTCGATTACTCGGGCCGCTTATTCTCAACCACCATGCCGCCGTCACTCTGCCCGGAGGCAATGATCTTGGCTTTGAGGCGGTCGTGAATTTCTTGCGTCACAACGATGCGCTGCTGAAGCGCAATGACTTCGGTCACGTTGTCGGCGCTGATCTTGATGTCTTTGAACTCGGCAAAGGCGTCGGCCATGATGCCGTCTAGTGCCTCAGCCAATAGCGGCTCATTGAGCAGCCGCGCGGCCTCTGCGGCGTTGCGTTCGGCGGGGGTCACTGGTCGGTTGCCTTTTTAACGCCGCCGAGGCGTTCTACTTCTTCCAGAAGCGCATCTAGCGGCCCGCCCCACGCGAACTCCGAAAGGGCGTACCCCAGAAGGTCATAGTTGATCTGGCCGCGAGGAACGGTCTGCGCTGCACGAACCGCCGCGATGATTTCGGCATCGGAATGAATGTCGGTGGCTTCTGCGCTCATCAGCGGTGCGTCACCGAGACTGCCACGTTGTCCACAGTGGTATAGCCAACGTAGATGCCGACCTGCACGTCGCAGTCGAGGTGGATGGAGTGGCCGTGCATCCCGGCGAACACCCACTCCGAATAGATCGCCGTGCCGCTCTCGGCTGTATTGTCATAGACCGTGATCAGCCCGGCAGTGTGTGCCCCGGTAGTGGGCGCAATGGAGATGGTGTGCAGCTTGCCGGCGCCGGTCCTGACCAGGGCATCAGCGGTGACGCGAGTGACTTGCATGGATGGCTCCTATTTGCCCGCAGGTTTGCCCGGCTCGGGCTTTGGCTTCATTGCTGCAATAGTGGCGGCGCTCGCCATCTTCTCGCGCTCGAGGTCGTTCTTGGCCTGCAATTCAATGGCGCGGAAGGCCAGTTCGCGGTCCTGCTTCTGAAGCTCGAACTGCTGGCGCTGCTGCTCAAGAACAAGTGCGTTCTGACGGTCGGCTTCCTTGGTCTGTAGGTCGGCCTGTAGCTCGGCCTGGTTCTTGGCAATGTCGCCTTGGGCCTTCAGCTCGGCCTCGTGGATGGACACCTGCGCATCCACCTGCTTCAGTTCCTTGGCAACCTCACCTTTGGCCTGCTCCAGCGCCAATGCCGGATCGGGCTTGGGCTGGCTGGCCTGCTCCTTGTACTGCGCGATTTCTTCGTCAGTGATCTCGGGATAGTAATCATCGGGGTTCTTGAGCCCGCTGGCCTCTGCGATCTGCACAGCGGCTTTTCTGATCTTGGGCATGAACTCGATGGCCTTGGCGTTCATGCCATTGGCCGCAAGCCTATCAGCCATGCCGATCTGCCCATTGAGGATGACGTTCAGCATCGACATGTCGCGGTCGCGCGAGCCGGTGCCCAGCCCAACATTGATGGTGCAGGCCATGTTGTCCGACCACTGCTCGGGCTGGATGGTGCGGTACTTGCTCGTCTCGCCAGGTTGGCCTTCCTGCCCCTCCTGCACATCGCCATTGCGGGACGGGATTTTGACCGGGGTCTTGATGTATTTCTTGGCGAGGTTGCGCCACTTGGCAAAGAACTTGGTCCAGCCAAGTTCCGCCATATTGCGGGCGATAAGCTCGATCTGCGAATAGCCTGCGTCGTGCTGGAGCTGCGAACTAGTGGCGGTCTGGTTCTGTAGCGCCTCGGGGTCGAGGGCCATTGTGGTCTTGCTGACGCCCGTGCGTTTGGTGATCAGCGAGTCCATGTATTCGAGGCCCAGCATCAGCTTGTCGCCAATGAACGGGATGACGTGCGGGACGATTGGCGCGGATTGCTTCTTCTTCCAGATCAGCCCACCAAACTTGGGGTTGACCAGGATATCCGGGTTGAGAACGCTGCCCTCTTCCACTTCGCGCATCGGCATGCCGACAGCGTAGATGTTATCGGCCAATTGGCGCAGGAAGACCGTCTTTGCCCGCTGAATGTCCGCCGTCCGGTCGTATATGCTCTCGGCTTCCCAGCGGTGCGGCACCGGATAGCAGGGGATGTCGGTGAAGGGGACATCATCCTCCCATTCGTCAACGCTCAGGACGAGGCCCGAGCCGGCATTGCCAGCGTACCAAACCTGCAACAGCTCCGCGATGCCGTCCCCGTCGCGATCAGCGCGGAGATAGCATTCGTAGAGGTCAATCGGATCGCCCGACTTAACGGTCGAACTGTCATTGATGACCGTGGAGTCCGAACGGCGCGCGGTCGCCACCATGTTCTCACTGCGCAGCGAATATGCCGGCAGGTTCTCGATGGCCTCTTTGTCCCAACCGTACTCATCGGCCATTTCGAGCAGATCGGAACGGGTCTTGTCGTCATGCAGGTAAGCGGTGAAGCGCCCGCCGATCTCGACTGCCGCTGCATTCAGCAACAGGTTCTCTGGCTTGAGCGACATCGCCTTGATCTGGCCGCGCTCAGTGACCATCTGCAGCCGCACGCTGAAGGTCGGAACCTCGACCTCGATCACCTGCCCCGTTGCCGGGTCTTCGATCTGGCCCATCGTTGGCTTGCCCGGCTTGGGAGGCACGCCCATGCCCTGCCAGCCTTCGTCCAGGAGAACCGCAAGTTCTTCCTCGGTCTTGTCACGGAAGAGCTTGGTCTTGCTCTCCTCGGGGCACCAGTAGGCGCAGACGGCCCCATTGCCCATGAGCAGACTGTCATAGGTCGCATTGTAGAGGATGCGGTAGCCGTCATTCTCGCGGAAGAAGCTGTAATTGGTGTATTCGCTGGCTTCCTCGGCGCCCTGCTCGCCGCCTTCCTGGGTGGCCTCGAACTCAACCATCTGGTCCGATGCGGTGAACACGCGGACGACGCCCGGCAGTATCCATGACAGAGTATCGGCCACGTCGCGGCTGGTCTGCGATGAGCCATTAACCCGCGCCGGAACATCGTTCATTTCGCCGCGCATGTATTCGATGGCGTAGGTGCGCTTGGTCTGGTCGAAGGTCTGGGCCTGACGGATTTCGGACGCGATGACAGCCGACAGGTCGCTTTCTTCGATCTCGGTATCAGCCATCGCTATCTTACCCAATCGTTGTCGATCTGCGGCATGTGGCCAGTCGGTTTCTTCTCAGCGAAACGCAGCATCATCAGTGCGTATCGTGAAGCGCAGAGCACATCGTCGTGCTCGTCCACCACCACGCCGTCCTTGCGATGGTAGAGCCGACGCTCTTCAAGCCATGATGTGCAGGTCTTGAAGACCTTCCACCGTCCGGTCTCCATGCGGTCCAGCATGTCCATAAGACCCGCTTCGCGACCGTAACCGCCATCCTCGAACTCTGCCTTGTCAGGCAGCATGTTGAGGCCCTGGTCTTCGTAGAGCGCCTTGAATTCCTTGCCGCTCGGGTCTTTGTCCTTGCGCAGCCCGTCATGCGGCCACGCCACCGGTATCCATGCACCCCAAGGCTTAATCGCTGCCGAGTGGATGACTGGGCCTGCCATGCGCTTGCGGTAATCCGCTGTCACATAGATGGTGTCGTTGTCGTGGTCGTAGGCTAGGCGAGTGGCGCCGAACGGGTGGTCGTAACCAAAGTCGATGCCGATGATCTGCGAGAATTCACGAGGAATCTCGAACGGGTCGCAAATGATGTCCTCTTCCGCAACAGGGAAGATCAGCCCGGAGCCTAAGGTCGGGATGCCCTTTGCCCGCGCTTCCCGTTCGTGCAGCGGATAGCTGGCGATGATCTGCGCCCGCTGCTCCTGGGTGTAGTGCTCCGCGTCATCTATCGTCATCTGCGTGACGTGGCGGTACTGAGCGCCAACATCATCTTCGCCCGGCATGGTGTAGCGCCTCACGACTTCCGACATGCCGAGCAGCGGCGTGAACGTGAGTTGCCCGAACTGTCCGCGCTGCCCGTTGTTGGTGCGCGTCATGCCCTCGCTGTAAATGTCCTCGTCCGGCTCCTCGTCAAACCAGACGCCATCGACAGTTGGCCCCTGCCACTTCTCACGGCCCTTCTCGTAAGCCTTGAAAGCCAGCACGCTTTCGCCCGCCTGCACATCACCGCCGCCGCCCCAGCGAACAACCACGCTATCGAGCAGGTTAGGAACGCCCATTGCACGAGTGCGGCTAAGGATACACTCAGCGGGGATGAACCCGGTGCCCCATTCCTCCTCCTTGGCCGGCGGACCAACCAAGATGCGCTGAGGGTTGTCCCTGGTGCTTTCGCCCGTTACCGACCCCGCCCAGAGCAGAGGCGGCTTGTCGAACGTCGCGCCGTCCCACCAGTCAGGGTAGCGGCCAGTGAGGTGCATTGCCCACTCAGCGCCACCAGCCACGGTCTTACCGAGCTGATTGCCTGCCATGAACAGGCGCTCGCTAAACGCTGCCCCGGCCGCGTGAAACTCTCGCTGTTTGGTATACGGCTTGTAGAACTTGAGCCGGTTAGTGTTTAGTCGATGCGCCTTCTCCCTCTCCATCCGAGCTAGCAGCGCTGATAACTGATCGGAGGAAGGCGATTCCGGCATCGAGATCGTCATCGGTGAACTCATCGAGCCTCTTGGTCACATCGGCTGTCATCGTGAGAGGCTTGCCCCAGCCACGGTCCAGAACCTCTTTGGCGGCTGACACGCGAACGCGTGGGTCTTGGTCGGCCATTCCCTCAACCAGCACCTCAAGCGCTTTGTCGGTATGTTCGCGGGCTTTTGCTGCGATGCCTTTAGGGCGACCGCCTGGATTGCCGGACACGCCGGGCTGAAACTTCTTTGCGTTGGGGATCATTTCTGTTTTCCGTCTGTTTTGAGACGGGCCTCGCTGGGGCCGTTACCGGCAGATCAGCTTTGGGTTGGTGTGGCTGTCAGGCTTTCGCTCATGAAGCTCACGAATTCGGGGTTGTCGCGCCATATCTGCGTGAGCTGATTGCCGAGTATGTTGACCAGTTTCTCTTCGTCGGAATTGTCGCAGCAGCCCATATCGTAGGCCGCATGCAGAACCTCGTGCAGCAACACTTCAGCCTTCACCTTTGGCAACAGATCGTCGCGGACGCGGATCACGCAATTGAGCCGGTCGCATTCGCCCCATCGAGCGTTGGCGTTCGCCAGAGCTACAGGCCAGTCCTCTACCGCGTAATCGCGATAGCCGACCCTGATGCTCTTTGGCAGGTTCATGCGCTACCCTTCTAGTCGAGCATCGAGAGGCACGCGCCGATCAACATGACCAGCACAATGGGGCTGAGAACAGCGAGAACCCATATCAGCGCGTCAGTGGACATCAGTTCAGCGCTTCCATCTCGAACAGGATTGCGCCGTCTTCGTTATCGGTTTCGCTGAGCAGATCAGCCAGTTCGCGCACATCGTCAGCAGAGAGGACAAGACCGCCGTCCTGTTCTAGTGCTTCTATGATGCGGGAGAGGAGGTCCATTGAACGTGCCTCCGAAATGGGAAAAGGCCCACAGCGGTTAAGCTATGAGCCTTGAATTGGTGCCGGGTTTTTTGTCAGGCGGTGTTCGCGATCCTGCCTGTTTTGTCCCGGACGTGCCTCGCGCGGCTTTCGCCCGTTAGCACTTCTCCGACGCCGAAGCCCCGAAGGGGGAATACGAAATTGGCGACCTCCGCCGGACTCGAACCGGCAACATCGGGATTAGAAGTCTCGCGCTCTGTCCAGTTGAGCTAGGAGGCCAGATGGCCTCTGCGGTAGGACTCGAACCCACAACCCCCGCGTCCGAAGCGCGGTGCTCTTCTCCATTGAGCTACGCAGAGTAACCTTTGGTTACTGTCTGCGCCGCCTGCGGGAGAGAAGAACGATCATGCGAAACCTCTGAATCAAAAACCCCGACCGAAGCCGGGGCGGTGAGGCGCAAAGCGCCATCCTCAAAACCAACACTAAGTGATTTGATTCGGGGCGTCAATAGGCAACTCCACGGTTGCGCTTCTGGTCTTCAACCGGGACGCACAAGAACGTGTCGCGTTCGCGCTTGGGGGCTATCTCGTGCATCGCTGCCACGCACAGCTCCTCGCTTGAGTAGGGGATAGGGATCACCACGACCGCCCCTGTCCACATGTTGGCGAACACAAGCACAAATGCCGTCAGTGCCTCGGTCATGCTGCTCTCCGTTGTCCGTTAAGCCCGTAGTGTCGTACCAGGGCGTTGAGTGCCACCCGCGTATCGCTCAGCAGATGGTCGAGAACCTGATCGCGCAACACGGTGTAGTCGAGCGCTGCATAGAGGTTGCAGCCTCGGTTGGATGGTTCGCAGTTGGCAACCATGATGGCCTTCAGCGCCGCCTCGTATTGGGCTTTGGTGCGAAGGGTCAGCGCCACGTTCTCATAATCGCCGTTGCCGCCCTTGGTGGCGTTGAGGTCTATCGCTCCTGGTTGGCGAGGCGTTCGCATAGCGATGTCGTATCCATGCTTCTGGGCGAGGAACGTCATGGCCGCATCATACTGGGCATTGTTGATGCTGCCCTGTAGGCAGAGCCGGCCCACGTAGCTGCCGGCCTTCTGGTCGCGGCTGTGGCCTATGCTGACCCCGAACAGATGCTCGCGAGCTGCAACGGCTACAGCAATGGTCATCACCTCTTCGCGCTCGAGCTTTTCGTAATGGCGCGAAGCTACGTCAGCGACCTTGCGGGAAATCTGCCCGTTGGGCTCGCGCTTGCCGTTCTGCTTCTTCGGTCCCCTGCGTCCCATATTCCATTTCCCCTTGAAAACGCTTGCTAATTCGGCTCTACGCGGCTATTGTTCGTAGTCCCTGATGATCGCTGCGCACCTGTTCAGCCGCTCCAGGTAAGCGCTGTCTACGACAATCGTTTTGATGGGCGTGTATTCGACCGGCCCGGAATCGTATGGCCGAAGATCCAGCGTCGGGCGCAAGGCATCGCGAGCCGCACGGATCACAGCATCTCTCTTGGCTATCTCCTCAGAAGCCCGCTTGAAGAACACGGTTGGGTCGTTGAGGAAATCCGCCTCTTGCTTTTCGACTATCCCCGCCAACCGAGCGAACGCCCTTCGAGCCTCGTTTCTCCCCTTGCCGAAATCGACCTTCGTTACAGTGTCGCTCACTTCCCTTCTCCTTGCTGAGAGAGAGCGGCGACGACAGCCTCAGCCAAAATGCGCGCAAGCTCATCCCGGTTTTGCTCGTATGCCTTTGGGTTCGCCAGCGCGATTGCCATGCGAAACGCCAGATTTTCGCTGATCGCCTTTTCTGCGACTTCGATCCGTGTCTCAGCCATTATCTATGCTTCCTCTGGACCGTAGTCGTCGGGATAGGCGAAGTAGCCGACCTCGTTGCAGATTTCCTCGATGAAGGCGTAGGCGTTTTCGATCACCCGATCCGTCTGGGCGATGGCTTCCGGGCAACTGATTTCCTGCGTGCGGATGAACTTTTCGCAGAGCGCCAGCACGGCAAAAGCCTTCAGCGTTTCTTTGTCCAATTCACTCATTTTTCGCTCTCTCTGACATCATTGGGGTTGGTGGGGAGGCTTGGGAAGCGGCATCCAGTGTGTCAGCACAATGCCGTATGATCCGCTCTGCCCGTTCCATGTCGTGTGGGTCGCATACGCCATATGCAACCCTGTAATCAGGAAGTGGCGCGGCTGGGAGGCGGGCCTGTCGAGCCAAGGGCGACCGTCATTGTACCCAAGGAACGCCTCACCATTTCTCGGCGCACTGCTGATGTCTTTCCATTCCTGACCGGCAAACGTTTCCACCAGGGCCATGATGGTGTCGGCGTCGTCTCCACCGAGGCTGTCGGCTAATGCTATCGCGCGGCGTATCGCTTCCTCAATGTTCATGCCGAATGTCCTTGATTTGTTGAAGAAACAGTAGCATATTCAAGTCGCTAAGCAAAGTTCTCGCTGCGGTTTTCAAGCATTTCCGGCCCGATTTCCTCGGATTTTTCCGGCAGTCGCACCGGCAAGTCTTTGAAATGCGCCCGCAGTCCTGCTGCATCCTGTGCCCTTATCTTCCTTAGCCATTCCAAACATTGAGATGGTGTTGAACAAGGGTTGCGAGAACAGTAGGGACAAGCCTGGTTCACTTGAGCGCTTCCCTGCCCTTCTGGGAAATTGCGAAGGCGGTAGCTGGGATGCCGCTGCGCTCTTTGATGCCGACATCCGCAAGCTCTACCCAGCCGTTGACCAGAGCTTCGTTCAGGGCACCGCCAAGGCCGCTGCCGACAATCTGGCTCTCGAGCAGAGCCGTGCGATCCAGCCACTCGAGCAACCTGCGGACTTTCGGTTTCACGCTGCCTCTCCCTCATCCCCAGCAGTCCAGTAGTGGTCCTGAACAAGATGCAGTCTTTCGGCCAATGCCTTCTCAGACATGTCGGGGGCAAAGCGCTGGTTGACCTTGGCCCAATGGTCCTTGCTGCGCTGGGCGGCTTCCGCGCTCTCAGCAGTGACCGGCTCCGCAAGCTTCTGCGTGATCGAGGCCATCATTGCCCTGACGCGCTCCTGGCTGTCGGCAGTGTGCTCAATGTCGGGCGGTGGAAGCGCTGGGCGTGTGTCACGCTCACGATCAAGGCGCAGGTTCATCTGGCGCCGGCACTCTGCCCCAACAGCAGGGGCTGGTGGCGCGAAAGCTGGATTGACGCCGGGCGCAGTCCCCGAGAGGAAGGCATCGACGGCGCTCTCAACGTCCTGTTCGTCGTACAGAGCAACGGCATCGAAATAGACCTTGATGCGCTCGATCCTGTCCCGCGCCACTTCCTCCGGTGTGCTACCCTGACCCTGCGGCCCGTAGGTACGGAATAGCCGGTCGAAGGCTGCTGCGATCCTCTTGTGGCTCTGGTTGGTTTTCATTTGGGTGGTCCCTGATGACCTGGAGGAGTTGCGACATGCTCGGCGCTTGCTGCGTTGGAGAGCCGCGAGCTGATGGCAGGCGTTCAAGCGCTGAGCGAACCCAGTTGCGCCACGTCGCCGGCCAATCCCGCTTGGTCGCGTCACGGCCCTTGCCGGTCCAGTAGTCCCGGAACTTGGCGGCTTCGATCACCGCTTGAGCGTGGGGCAGCCCCTCGGCAACCGCCCATTCGATATCGGGGGCGAAGTCGCTTGGGAGGCGAACCGCTTTCTTTTGACCCCGTAGGGGGTTTTCTTTGGGAGTGGTGGGTTCGGTAGGGGTTATTTCTTTAGGGGGTGTGGGGGACGTTTCTTTAGGGGGAGGCCCCTCCATCTGGAATCCACCGCTTTCCGCGGAATTCCGCAGACGCTTGCGCTCTCTGTCCTTTGCCCTGCGACGTTCGGCGCTCTGGTCCGGGACCAGTACGGCCTCCCGCTGCGACAAGGCATCAGCCGTGCGCCCGATTATCTCGGGGTCAACGCCAGCTCGCACCATGTCAGCGATAAGGGCGGCAACGTCGCTCATGCAGCCACATCCAGTGCGGCCTTCTTGCGCTTCAGCCGTGTCACCAGCCCATGCACAGCGCTCCTGGAGCATCCCATCGCCATGCCGATCTCAGCGAAGCTGTGCCCCTCTGCGCGGAAGCGAAGCACCTCCGCTGTTGCCTTGTCAGTCCAGTGCAGTTCATCGGCGTTGCCCTTCTCTGGCAGGACGCGGGGCGATGGAACATTGAACGTGTGCGGGTTGTTTATCCGGCGCTGTTTGGCGGCTCTGCTGGACGCAAATTTGGCTATGGCGATGCGCCGCTCGTCTTCGTCCATTTCCCAGATGGAAGTGTGGTTTTCCAAGCTCACGCGGCAAGCTCCACATTCGAGATCTTGATCGCCGCTTTCTCGTCGCGGACTTCCATGCCGTTGACGTCGCGGTAGATGACCGGCCGGTGGAACTCACACCATGCGCCCTCGCCAACAGGAGCCCCGCAGAACAGCTTGGCGCTGCCCCTGGGGGCATCCCCCGCCCAAAGCGGGAACCGGCACTGGTGGGGCTCTATATCGAGCAAGGACGTGGGATTGGAATTGGGAGCCAACACCGGCTTCGCTTCCATGAACTGTTGGGCGCGCTCCCGCGCCGCCATGATGAGAACCTTGGCCTCGGCTTCGGACTGCCCCTGCTTGTAAAAGGGGGACTGGCCGTACTTGTTGGAGCGACCGTGCTTTTCCTTCTTGGCCCTTGGTGCACGTTGCACCTTATCCCGCTTCGGCTGCTGGCCCTGCCGGCGCCCCGGAAGCCCAAGGCGATGAACCTTGCCGAGCACTGCCATTCGCGTCAGCCCGTCATTCATGGCCATCGCAATCTGCCCGGCGCTCTTGCCCTGGTCCCAAAGCTGAGTGAGTAAAGCCACCCGCTCTGGGGGCCATGCTGATCGGCTGATCGAGGTGGGAAGGTTACGCGTCATATGGTCCCCCTGAACTAGAACTAAGATGGCATTACAAAGACGGTGCATGGCTCGCCGGCATCGACCCAGCGAACCGTTGATTGCTTCACGATCCGATTGTTGTCGGCCTCGATGATGCCGTGAGCGACCAAGAGATCGATCGGGCCTTTTTTGTAATTGTCCCCATCGCGGAGCCGCCTATCGGGGGCTTTCAATTCGATGAGGGTCGACACAGGGCCATGACAAGCCGCTGGCCGCTGGTGTTTCACCATCCAGCCCGCTTCATCCCTCCATGCGCGATATTTGGCCGAGAGATAGCGCCCGTTGTGCTTGCGGAACGCCTGATGCGTTGAAACCGGAAACGGCAGGACGATGCCCTTGGTCATGCCAACGCCCCCCAAATCACGGCCCCGATAACCACCAACAAGGGGGTCCAGGCCATAAGCACCAACCCCCATGCTTTCTCGGTGCGACTGGCAGGCTGTTGAAGCCATGCCGCGCCCTTGCCGAACTCCCCAAAGTTGAGCCGCCTGCAAGTGCAGTGCTGACCGCCGTATTCGTCGGGCCAGACACAGCCATCGTGGAAGTGACACGCGCGCTTGGTCATGCTGCCTGCCTCATGCTTTCGAGGATGGCGCGACCGATTATTTCGGGTATCTGGGGAACTACCGCGTTTCCGAGGGCCTTAAGTCTGTCCACCCTATTGGGAACCCCATTAGCCACTCGACCCACGTTGGGTTCAGCGATCCATCTTCCGGGGACGGATCTACTACCCTCCCCAGCAGGCCGTTCTTTGGAGCGCTCCCGATGCTGCGACCGTCCTTCCAGTCTCGCGCTGTCGGGGTGGGCCAACGCCTCACCCAACGATCCAGGCTCACTGACTTGTTCGTCTCGAAGTTCAGCGCTTCCGACGAGGTGCATTTGCGCTCGATATGATCTGACGCTGTCGGCGTCGGGACGCTGTGGGTGGGCGACGACCCAAACCCGGTCCCGAATGTGAGGGGCGCCAATGGCGGCAGCGGGTATGCAATGCCACTCCGCGTCATACCTGAGCGCGGCCAAGTCTCCGAGAACACGGTCAAGCCCTCGACCAAGGAGAGCTGCGACGTTCTCCACGATGACGACGCCGGGTCGTAACTCGCCAATGAGTCTGGCATATTGAGCCCAGAGCCCGGACCTGGCCCCGCCAATACCAGCGCCAGCGCCTGCGTGCGATATGTCTTGGCAGGGGAAGCCTCCGCAGATGGCATCGACGGCAATTCCATCTGCCGCCAATCGCTCGGCGGTGAGAGTTCTGACATCATCGTATTGCCTCACCTGGGGCCAGTGCTTCGCCAACACGCGGCGGGGGAATTCCTCGATCTCGCAAAACGCGACCGTCTCAAATCCGCCCGTGCGTTCCAGCCCCAGGCTGAACCCGCCGATGCCGCTGAAAAGATCGAGCACGCGCAGCTTCCCCACCCTACTTCTTCCCTGCCATAGAGAGAGCGCGACGAAGCTGTGCTGCCACGAGGGCGCATTTCTTCGGCAGGCGGGTTTGGATGCTGTGAGAGGGCTTGGTCATGACGACTCCATCGTCAGAACACTCGCGAGCGCGACGAAGCAGCCCGCCAGCAGCCCCACGGTCCACGCGCCGAAAGGGTTGCCCATCCACACGGCCAATGCAGCAGAAGCCGTGCCGACACCAATCGAAAGCAACAGAGCCACGAGCCTAATCATTGTCCGTGTCCTCCGTCTCTCGGAGTTCCGGGGCGATAAAAAGCGCTAGCCATCGCGCGGACCGCAACAACGAACGGGCGATAGAAATCCGCCTCCGGGCCATCCAGGAGAGCGTCGGCTTGGTTGATGATGGAGTTGATGTCTCTGATTTCTTGCTGGCCATACCTGATCCCCGCAACTTCCTCGATTTTGCGCAGCTCGCGCGGCTTGATGGACACCCGAGGGTCCGCGTACCAAACGTCCCGAGCGCGGCTGAATTTCCATCGCAAGGCATTGGCGGCTAGGCGAATGCGGGTTTCGACGTATTGCGCACTGCCCGTAGGCGCGATGCGCGACTGCAAGGCTTCTGATGCCCAAGTCAGTTCAGACATTTCGGACTTCTCCGCTTCTTTGTCGGACATTTACGAAAACTCCATCGCTAGGTTGATCCTCGTAGGAACGACCCATTTTGGAGACGGACATTGCGAGCAATCGGCGAACTTTGCAGGGACGTGATTGCTCGTCTTGAAAGCGATTTGGCGACGCGGGGCTCATTCGAACCTCGCGAATTCGCCGTGGTATTTGATGGCGGCAGCTCGGAAAGCGTCGCGCGCCTGAACGACCTCTGGGAAGCGCCCGAGGTAGATAGTGCGGCCATCTATCTTGATGGACGCCTTGAACTTGCAGCCGGATTTGCTGACCCCCTTCCCCCACTGACTGGTTCCGCGACGGTTGCACCCGTTTTGGCTCTTGTCCGCGAGACGGAGATTGGAAAACCTGTTGTCGGTCTTCGTGCCGTTGATGTGATCAACGAGCAGATGCGCATCCTCGCCGGTGTGCAGAAGCCAGGCGACGCGGTGAGCGACATACGACTTGCCTTTAAACGGCAGCAACACGTATCCGAAGTTGTTGAGGCGCCCCGCAGCGCTCCCGGCAACATGGCCGTTGTGATCGACCTTGTACGTTATCGCGCCAGTCTCAGGGTTGTAGGCGAACACTTCGGCAAGGCCGGGGGGGAGCGGTAATGGTCTCACAGCTCAACCCTCCTATGATTGAGGCCGACACGCTTGCTGGCATCGAAGCTACAGCGGCGTATCGGCCCGCGCTCAACGTGAGGGGCGTGAGCGCGATGAGAATGGAAAAGGGCAAGGCCAGTTACGGCCTCGCCAAGTCCTCCAACCCGCTTAGGGAGGTTGGCAATGCGGATCGGGTAGTCGGGAAGATCAACAAGATGCAGAAGCGGGATTGGCTTCTGATTGCTGACAAGTTGCTGAGCACCATGCGCATCGGAAAGATCGTGGCGGGGATAACGGGCAGTCCCCGGCCCATCCCCTCCGTCACGGTCTTTCCGATGCGCATCGTGTGGAATGCTGAGCGTCATAGGACGCCCCAGGCTAACGCGAATGCTATGATGACCCCTGCCCCCAAAATCCCCATGACCGCCCAATAGGCGAGACGGCTGACTTCATCTGGAGGGGCGGCAGAACGGCGTGGGAGACGCATGGTGTTAGGCTCCCGACCGGATGGCAGCGACAGCGGCGGACTTTTCGCAGATGTACCCGTTCTCATCGAGAGAACCGCAGCCGCGAACGGCCTCTGCATCCGCCTCTTTCTGTTCAGCTTTGGCGGCGAGAATGGCATGGGAGATTGCCTTGCCAAGGGCGGACGGAGGGATGCTGCGCATAGGGTCGCCCCACATCAGCAACTCCTGCACATCAGGCGGAATGTTGGCCTGCGCGAGCATCATCAATGCAGCGGTCAAAGCGGCGTCACTCATTGCTGTGCAGCCCTTTTAAGAGCGAGGAAGACCTTGGCTTGGCACGCCTCGCTTTCTTCAGCGACAGCAGCAACAACATCGTTCTGGAGGTTGACGCGCTCTGCGTGGAGCGATGCCGCTATGACGGCCACCGCCTTGGGATGATTGGCAGGGTCAATGGCGATGCCGACAGCAGCGAGCGCGGCAATCGTCTCGCGGGCGGCGTCTAGAATATCGGCTGGGAATGACACACGTCTCATGGCAACGCGCCTTCACGCTTGGGAAACAGGGCCGACACCGGCACCCTCCCCCCGGTCGCGTCACTGATGCGCTGCACGAGGTCGGTTGTGGCGTTCTCTCCCCGCATCACGCGATACAACGTCATGCGGCTGCACTTGGCGGCTTTCGCTATCTCCTCCAGTGATTTGCCAGAGCTTTTGGCGTATGCTGTCAGAGGGTGCGGCTGTTCGGTCATGGCGTCTTGTAACGCTAGACGTGACGGCAGTCAAATGAATTCTGTCACGTCTGCCGTGACCACGGCGTGACAGGGAAGGTCTATGATCAAGCCATGGGCCAGAGACACCTAGGCAAGCACTACATTCGCGAGTGGCGACAGCATCGCGGCTACTCGCTACGCAAACTTGCGGCCATGATGGAAAAGGCGCCGGGCGAGCAGCTCACGTCACATGCAAATCTCGGTCGCATCGAAACCTTTGAGCAACCTTATACACAAGAGATACTCGAGGCCCTGGCGGACGCCCTTCAGACCGAAGTGGCTGACTTGCTTACGGTAAACCCGCTCAAGGAAGGCGACGTTGTGGATTTCACGGCGCTGTTGCGCGGAGTTTCCCCAATGGAACGTCAACGGGCCTTTGCAGTCGTCAAGACTTTACTGCAATCTGGCACTGGCGGCTCCAAGGGTTTCTACCAGTCCGAAGACTTCGACGAACGCTCGCAAGATGTCGGGCGTGGCAGTAACTCCGAGCAGCGCAGTGACTTAACACGCAAGCGTTAGTGAGGGAGTTGTGGGGTATTTCCATAGGGCCATCAAAGGGCTAGAACAGCCAGAGCCAAAATCAATAGTGCATGAACATCTAGTAGGACTACATGCAGAGGTGCATCCTGACGGCGATAGTGCAAGCGTAGCCGTTCAATTCACCAACCAGCCCGCTTTTCGCGTTTACGTGCCTATCACGCAAGCGGCAGAGGTCATGACGGAACTCAACGCCGCCACCGCCTTGATGGTGCAGCGTCAGAGCTTCAAGCTGGACAAGGGCGCCAGCAAACTTCTGGAAATGTGCGAGACGGCCATGCGACCGGCCGCAATCGAGGTGATAGTAGATCCGGTCACCCATGACCGCGTTTTCATCCATCACTTCGCGGGACACCAGCCGATCACCATTCGCATTTCGGCGGAGGAGCTGCCGATATTCCTGGCCAAACTGGCAGCAGCCATAAGCCGCTCAGCCAACTAAAGCGAGCCTCCAAAGCGTAACTCAGCCCCGCCATTGTGCGGGGTTTTTCTTTGCCCGCGATTCCGGCCGGCAAAATAATTGTCACGTTGGCCGTTACAACCTGTTGACGCCTGTCACGTTGTACGTTACAACATCCCCATAGACGAACAAGCCACATGGGGACTGAGAGATGGAACGCATCGGGACACTTCGGGTAGCGGATTACGCCGAGTACGGCGACGACCGCTCTGGCTACGTCATCGAACGCTTTGCCTATTTCAATCAGCGCGAGCCGATGTGGGCGATACCCGCATGGGACGAGCAGGCATCCGACCTCGAGGGACCGTTCCAGACCCGCGAGGCCGCTGAGGCCGCGCTGCTCGAGTGGCAAGGTGCCGCATGAGCACCCTTATCGGGCAAAGCCTCGCGCAAGGTGACAAAGAAGTCACCGTAACGATCACGGCCTCTGGCGACTATGAGAACTCGCCAGAGGAAGCCGTTCACCACGCCCTCCAGCAAGCATACGAGCGCGGGCTGGTTTCTTCGTGGTCCGAGCCGCTTGACCCTTGCCTGATCGCCGCCGCGCCCGATTTGCTGGAAGCCGCCTTGGCGCAGGAAGAATTGGCGTCACTACGGATGCCGGGCGACCCGACGAGCAACATCGTTAAGGTTCGCGAAATGCGCCGCGCAGCAATAGCCAAGGCAGGCGCTGCGGGAATGTCAGAAAAATCTATACAAAATTCTGACACCCGGACTGGTGCAGCATGACCGCCGCGCCTGAAATGCTGGCGGCAGCGAAGGCCGAAAAGGCAGCGAAACGCGCCGAGCGAAATTACGAGCGCCTCTGCTCCGGGCTGACGGAAGCTGACGAACACATCATCGAACATGCTGGGGCCTTCGCACTGGAACGGCGCCAAGTAGCGCGCGAGTTGCGCAAAGCCGCGCTCGCCAAAGATGCCCCCCCATCACCCCCTATTGAGAAGGCTGGGAAATGACACACACACCGGGGCCGTGCCCCTATTGTGACACGCAAATGGTCAATTGCGGGGCTCCCTTGTGGGAGGACTATTGCCCAAACGATGCCTGCACAGGACACCGTGACGAGTTCTTCCGCAGTATAGCAGAGAACCAAAAGGCTCTTCAGCGCCGGGAACGGGTCCGCGAAGCCGCGCCCGAAATGCTGGCGGCACTACTTGATGCGCGGGTCGATATTGACTCAGACGCCTGCCCCGAAACCTACGCACGGATCAACGCCGCCCTCGCCAAGGCAGGTGCGTGATGAGCCCCCTCCACACCATCATCCGCGAAGTCGAGGCCAGGGGCGCGAAGCTAGACCGCACCCTCGCCAAGCTGCGTCGGCCTATCGAGCCTACTGCCCGTCGCAATGCCCGCTACGGAGCGCCGACAGCCCTGCGTGGCCAAGTCGCTCAGCTCCTCATCTGGGCTGGCTGGTATCGCAGCCGTGCCGCCGTGATGCGCAAGCAGGACGGCTGGGGCGAGGAGCCCATCCAAAGGAACGTACAGGAAGCCCGCAAGCGTCTCGCGCAGGCAAGGGAATTGCTGGCGCAGGAACACGCAGCGGATCGGAGGGCAGCATGAGCGCCGATAGCTGGCTTGAGGGAGTGTGAGATGGTCACGCGGTACAATTTTGAACAGGACACTATGGAACCCGCCGAGGACGGCACGTGGGTTGCATATGAGGACGTGGCGTACCTGCTCGAACAGCGAAGCCTACGCGACTGGTTTGCTGGGCAGGCACTGCGCGGGCTCATCAATCGGTCATGGGATCATCTCCCGACAGACGCAGACCGCATCAAGTTGTGGGCGGCATCTGCCTACGTGGTTGCTGACGCCATGTTGGCCGAGCGCTCCAAATAACACCCACAGTTTCATACGGCCATTATGAGCCGGGAAGGATTGAGATGAGCCAGTACGAAGCCGGATCGTTGGAGGACATCGCAGAGATGTTCGAGCGCTTCGCCAAAACTGCCGACGCTCAGGCCAAACACGCGCCGACGCAGCGCGCAAAGCAGTTCGAGTTCGGGCGCAAATCCGCGTGGCTGGAGGCCGCTCAGATGCTTCGCAAAACTACCATTTTGCCCGAGGCAGCGTCATGACCACGCTCACCGTTTCCGACCTCCGCGCCGACTGCGAGGCCGCTACTCCCCAGCCCTACTGGCGAGAGCCGACAGACAGCAAGGGCTTGCGTATCGCACGAGATGCCCAGGCTGCACTCAAGGCCGAACGAATGGCTGACGAGCGGGAGGCATTCATCCGTGCCGCGCTCACTCTAAAGCGCCTGAGCTGGGTGCCTCGGAGATGGGCTTTGGAAGAAGAAGCCAAGGGCAACCTGGCGAAATATCGAAGCTACGCCGCCGAGGCGAAACGGCTGTGGCGCGCTGCGCGATGGCACCTCGATATGGCCCGAAATAATAGGAGCTGAAAATGACAAACGCTGTTGCCACTGCCACGCCCGTCGATCAGTTGCCGATTGCGCCGGCAGCGTCGGAAGGAGCCGCTGTTTTGAGCGTCATTGAACGCATGGCGGTCAACCCAGACATCGACATCGACAAACTCGAAAAGCTCATGGAAATGCACGAGCGGATCATAGCACGAAGCGCCCGCGCAGCCTACTCAAAAGCACTTTCTGAGATGCAGGCCGAGCTGCCGGAAGTGACCGAACGCGGCGCTATCGAAATTCGCGAAAAGGACGCCAAAGGCGAGCGCAACGGCAGGGTCATTCAGTCAACGTCCTATGCACTCTGGGAGGACATCAACGAGGCTATCAAGCCCGTTCTCGCCAAGTTCGGCTTCGCGCTCAGCTTCCGCACCGGACAGTCGGCAGACGGCAGGGTCACGGTCACCGGCATCCTGAGCCATCGCGAGGGCCACCAGGAGGAAACGACAATGGTCCTCCAGCATGACAGCACCGGCAGCAAAAACGCCGTGCAGGCGATTGGTTCAAGCACGTCCTACGGCAAGCGCTACACCGCTGCGGCACTGCTCAACCTCACTAGTCGCGGCGGGGACGATGACGGGAGAGCCGCCGGAGAGCCTGCCAAGATCACCGAAGAGCAGCGAAATGAACTGCAAAAGCTGATTGAGGCTAAGGGCGTGGACATCGCCCGCTTCTGCGGCTTCCTCGAAATCGACGCCCTGAGCGACTTGCCAGCCGCACGGTTCAGCGATGCCAAGCGTGCCCTCGAAGCCAAGAAGGCCAAGTCATGATCGACATCATCACATGCGAGCAAGGGACGCCCGAGTGGCACGCGGCCAGGTCCGGCATTCCAACAGCTTCCAGGTTCCACACCGTCATGGCGAAGGGCAAGGACGGCGGCTCATCGGTGACGCGGCGCGACTACATGCTGCTGCTCGCTGGCGAGATCATCACTGGCGTACCGGCTGAGACATTCAGCAATGCTCACATGGAACGCGGCAAGGTCATGGAGGACGAGGCGCGCAAGTACTACTCGTTTCTCCACGATGCAGACCCGGAGCAAGTCGGCTTCATCCGCAACGGCTCCAAAGGCTGCTCGCCGGACTCGCTGCTAGGCGATGCTGGGATGCTGGAGATCAAAACCAAGCTCCCGCATCTCGCCATTGCGTGCCTGCTCAACGGTGAGTTTCCGCCAGAGCATAAGGCTCAGTGCCAGGGCGCGCTTTGGGTGGCTGAGCGCGAGTGGATCGACCTTGTTGTCTACTGGCCGCGCGTCCCTGTTTTCGTAAAGCGCGCCTATCGCGACGAACCCTACATCGGACAGCTTTCCAAGGCCGTCGATGCCTTCAATGAGGAATTGGCGTCGGTGGTCGATGCCATCCGCACCTATCAGGATTTCAAAGGACAGGCAGCAGCATGAGCGGATCAGTTTGCAAGGTGATTTTGGTTGGCAATCTGGGCGCAGACCCAGAGGTCCGCTCGCTGCCCAACGGCGGCAAGGTGGTCAATATGACCGTCGCCACGTCCGAAAGCTGGCGCGATAAAAACAGCGGCGAGCGAAAGGAGAAGACCGAATGGCACCGCGTTGTCATCTTCTCCGATGGCCTGGCAAAGGTGGCCGAAGCCTACCTGCGCAAGGGCAGCAAGGTCTATCTGGAAGGCCAACTGCAAACCCGCAAGTGGCAGGATCAATCCGGGCAAGACAAGTACTCAACCGAGATCGTCCTACAGGGCTTCAACAGCAGCCTGACGATGCTGGATGGGCCATCGCAGGGCGGCGAGGCGCCAGCTTCCACAGGGACAGGCTACGGGGCCAGCAAGCGCCGTCCAGCCGCCGCTCACCCGCCAGCATTCGAGGGCGGCGGCATGGATGATGACATCCCGTTCGCGCCTGAGTGGCGCATCTGATTTCCGCTCACCAGTAAGGCCAGCCCTTTCGCCGGGGCTGGCCGGGAGCGAGACTAAAGGGGACATGAAATGACGTTGAAAGATGACCTGATCGCCGCGAAGGCCCTGATCGACAAGGATGCGCCAACATCAGTTCACCGCGCATGTCACGCGGCTGTCAGGGATGGAATGGGGTCGCCCGGAAAGCGCTACCTCGCAATGTTCAACATCCTTGTTGAGCACAACAATTGGGAAGTGACGAACCTTCTCAGCAACGTGTCAACGCCAGAACACTACCGGGCCATCATGGAGCTATTCGACCGCGCCATTGAGGCTGCGCCATGACACCCGAAACCCTCAACGCTCAATCAGCCTTCTTCACCTACGCACAGCAGCGGCTCAAGGCGGCGCGCAACGCGGCTGAACTTGAGAAAGCGGCCACGCTCCTTGACCAGCCCGAGTTCAACGCCCTGCCAGAAGGTGCAAGGCTGGATCTAGGCGTCCTCTACTCGCATCGGCTCCAGATCATCACGGGATGGGGTGCGCTATGAGCCGGCTCACCAGAACGCTCTGGAGCGACAAGGATCGCGCGGAAGCTAAGCGGTGGATTGACGCTGCCCCCAAAGGCAGTCGCATGGAGGTGAAAGCGCCTCAGCGAACCGTTCCTCAGAATGCGCGGCTCTGGGCAATGCTGTCAGACATCGCCACCCAGCTTTCGTGGCACGGCATCAAACTCAGCACCGATGATTGGAAGCTGGTTTTCCTCGATGCCCTGAAGCGTGAAGTTCGCATGGTCCCGAACGTTGACGGCACCGGCTTTGTGAACCTGGGGCGCTCGTCTTCTGACCTCACCGTTGAGGAAATGTCCGACCTGTTCTTGGTCATCGAGAAGTTCGGTGCCGAGCACAACGTCACGTTCCATGAAGCGGAGGCAGCAGCATGACATATCACCGCTGGGTTGCTGCTCAATCAGCCGTCGCCACTGTCGCAAGCTTCGGGCTGTTCTTCTTTACCGGCTTCAATACATGGCTTGGTTTCGTTGCCGGGATGGGGTTCGGGATAACGCTCCTGATGGTCCTGCTTTGCTGGAAGTGGCGGGTATGAGCCGCGCCATCGAATCTTGGGTAGCCAAGCACGACGACCAAGCCATCCCCGACAAGGTGAAGCGGCGGGTTCTGGATCGGCAACGCAATGCAGACGGCATCCCCATTTGCCCAGATTGCACCAACCAAATCCGGCCAAGTCAGGCCATCGAATACGACCACGCCCTTCCGCTGATCGACGGCGGCAAGCACTCGGAGGAGAACCTGCGGGCCATCCACCAGAAGCCGTGCCACGCGATCAAGACAGCGCGCGAAGCTCACAACCGCGCCGAGGAACGGGCGCAGATGATGGGCGTCTATGGGCTCAAGAAGTCCAAGACACCCTTCCCTAAACGCAAGCCCTACCAACCCAACGTTCGCCAGCTTTACGGCGACATCGAAGAAGGAAACGAAGCGTCATGATCCGTATTGGAATTATCCTCCCTACCCTCGCAACCGGCGTTGCCGTGTTGAGCCTGAGCGCGTGCTCCGAAGCCGAGCTGCAATCCGGCAATTCCCTCATGGCAAGCCTTGGGATTTCAGATCCGATCTCCCGACAGGCCGAATTACCAGCACCAGTATTGGCCGCTGCTGTGGTTCCGGCTCCGGTTGAAGCTGAGCCCGTTGCCGAAGTGGTGGCGGTTATCGAGCCCGAACCTGTGTATGTGCCGCCGCCAGAACCCGTGATCCCAGCGTTCGAGCCTGGCACTTGGGCGGACCCTGCATGTGCCCCAGCTTGGAGACAGCCAAATCCCTGTCATATCGGGGAATAATTCGCCCTTTCCGATAGCCTCAAACGCCCGGAAATGCTACACTTTTTGATGATTTGGAGCAACTGAAATGAAGAAAATTCCGACCATCTTTGAGCGCGATTGGAACGGCGACAGAAGCCGCGTTCTCGACCAAATCAATCCGGCTGCGCAGTGGGTTTTCGATGGCGAGGGCGTAGCCACTCAAAAGCTCGACGGAACGTGCTGCATGGTCCGCGACCTGAAGCTGTTCAAGCGCCGGGAGTTGCGTGAATCGGACTACGCCAACGGCGCAGCGCCAGATGGGTTTGAACTCGCGGATCACGACATCGAAACCGGCAAAGTTGTCGGCTGGGTGCCTGTCATGGACGGCCCAGAGGACCGCTGGCACAACGAAGCGCTGCGCACCGCAGAGGCAGAGAACCAATCGCTGGCCGATTGCACCTACGAACTCGTTGGCCCCAAAATCCAGGGTAACCCCGAAGGCGATCAGCGGCACCGCCTCGTCGCCCATGACGCCAGATTGCAGATCGGCGTCGTCTTCCCCCGCACCTTTGAAGGCATCCGCGCTTTTCTCGACGGCAACGACATGGAGGGCATCGTCTTCCACCACCCTGACGGACGCATGGCGAAAATCAAGGGCAAAGACTTCGGCCTCAAGCGCTCCACTCTAACCATAGGCACCACAGATGAGTGACCTGACCGACGAACGGCTGCTGGACGAGATGCAGAACAAGATCGACGCCGCTATCCTTGCTGCCTCTGGTAGTTTTGGCGTGTCTCTTGACGCCTACCAGGCGCACAAAGTTGGCAACAGGGTGATTGACGCCATCGCCAACGATGTAGTCGCTCTGCGACTCGCCGCCTCTCCGCCCTCCCCAGCAGCGGGAGAGGTGCAGGACGGATGGTTTCTTGCGGCCAAGTCGCTGTCGGAGCCAGCACGAGCGGCGCTTGCCGATGTCATCGAGTTGGCAAAGCACGCCCACATGACGGACGTTATGCTGCGGGTCAACGGCGACTGGAAGCGCTTCGAAGCTGACTGGATCAAATACCTATCCTCAGTCCCCGCAGGTAACGCCGAGAGCAGGGATGCTGTGACAGAGCAAATGCTGGTCGACGCCTATGTCCGTGGCATCGAATGGGCTGACGAAAACCCGTTCGATCTGGAGTATGGCGTCAAGGCAGCTCGCGACTACGCCGACAAGACACTCAGCCTCAAAGCCACCCCTGCAAGTTGGGGAGAGGTGACGGAGGAGATGGTTGATGCTGCGATGAACGCTCACAAACATCCATCATTCTCGCGAAAGCACATGCGCGCAGCCCTCCGCGCAGTTATCACTCTACAGGATACGAAATAGATGGATCATGAGCGCATTTGGCTTGAGCCTGCACCCGGCGCCGACAAGGAATGTGGGCAGATGTGGTGCCAAGACAACGTGTGGGGCGACGAGGCAACGGAGTACGTTCGCGCCGATCTTGCCCGCTCCCCCGCTGACAAGGGGCTGATAGAGGCGCTGACGCATATCGTTCGCTACATCGACACCGCAAAAGACGACATTTCGCGCGTCCCCGAAAAGTCCGAATACGTCCTATCCCTCCTGGCGCGGGACGTACGGGAAATCGCTGCCGCCGCCCTCTCCTCGGTAAAGCCAGAAGGAGGGGAGTCGTGAAACTGACGAAGGCAGAGCGCGAGACGCTGACCCTCTGCATGGACTGGTCGGCGCCCTACGAAGTGGCAGATCGGAGGCGCAAACTGCATCCGAACCTAAGCGTTTACTCGCGCAGGGTGGAGCGGATGCTGTCGAAACTGCACGACGCTGGTCTAGTAGCATACGGCGGTGCCAACAACACTTTTCGCATCAGTGACGCCGGTCGCGCCGCGCTCGCCCAGGTGAAGCCATGAACCGCCTCGGACGTAATTTCTTCATAGGCTTAGTAGTGGTTGTGCCTATTCTGATGCTGGGGAATCTGGTGTTCTTTGACGGGAGTTGGTTCCATTGAGTGTACCGCTGACGAAATTCTCGGTCGCTGAGGTGGCTGCTCACTTCGCGGTTTCCGAGCGCTACTTGAGCGAAACGGCCCGGCGGAAGAAGCTGTGCGGGCGGGCGGGCAGAAGCCTATACTTCACCGAAGCCGACATTGAGGCGCTAGATAAACTATGGCACGGCTCAGGCTCTACCAACGCGGCAAAATCTGGTGGATCGACGGCACCGTCTCTGGCAGGCGCGTCCGCGAGAGCACGCGAGAAACTGTTCGGGAAGAAGCAGCGGCTTACGCCAGCCGCAGGGAAGTCGAAGAGCGCAAGCGAGCAGAGTTCGGAGACGAGGCGGTCCTTACGTTCGGCGCGGCAACCGGGTTCTATCTCGACGCCGGAAAATCAGACCGCTACCTGACCCCGATTTTCCAGAAGTGGGAACACAAATTAGTTCGTGAAATCAAGCCGGGACACGTCCACGACCTAGCCCGCGAACTATACCCCAAAGCGGGGCCAGCGACAAGGAATAGGCAGGTAATTTCGCCCGTGCAGGCCATCATAAATCACAGCGCCAAACGCGGCATGTGCTCCCCGATCCGGGTTGAGCGCTTTTTTGTCCCGACGCCCGAGCGCAAGGTGGCAACGATGGAATGGCTGGGTAAGTTCATGGCCGCAGCAAAGCCGCAGCTCGGGGCGCTGGCGCAGTTCATGGCAATGACTGGGACCAGGATCAGCGAGGCCACGCGGCTTGACTGGCGCGACGTGGACCTAACCGCCGGGACCGCATATCTGCGCACAACCAAGAACGGCCACCCGCGCACAGCAGAGCTGCCGGAGGCCCTTGTGGCGACACTGGCAAACCTGCCAGGGAAACGTGAGGGGAGAGTATTTGGCTATCCAAATCGGTTCGGCCCGCAGCGCCCGTGGGAGACTGCGGAGAAGCGGGCTGGCATCGAGCACATACCCGCCCATGATGCAGGGCGCCGGCTCTTCGCCACCTACATGATCCAGTCTGGCGTTGACCCCGTGACTGTAGCCAAGGCCGGTGGCTGGAAGAGCGTTCGGATGGTGGTCGATGTCTATGCCCAACCGGCTGACACGAGAGAGGCTGTGCGGCGGGTTTTTGGCAAGTCCGAGTCACAATCGTCAGATACCAAGGCGGTAAAGTCTTGAGTCAAAAGGCGAAATCGGCTATATTCTACCCCGTTAGCAGGGGCGTGCCTTCGACCACTCGGCCACCTCTCCGGGACGGGCTGATACATGCGAAACGCCTTAGAGCGCAAGCACTTTATCTGCCTTCCGGGCCTCTTGCTAACGATGCGAATTTTGCGCCTCACCGCAGCCTGTGTGCGTGAACGTGCAGTGAACGTTGGTACAAATCTGGCACAGCGCAGTCGCGCTTTGTTCTAGGAGAGAAAGATGCCTATGACCATAGAATATAGCAGGGTTGAACACGCAGAAGCTCTCAACCGCCTTCTTGGCAGTGCGCTCCACAAGTTCGCCAACATGGCTAGCGCCTTCCCGGCGAATGCCGATCCTGACGCAATTGTTATCAAGTCTGTGGATGGCTCCGTTGAAATCACGGTGGGTGATTTCATAGAGGCTCGAAAGGTTCTGGAGGCGCAGATAAGATATGAGCAATGATGGCAAAATCATCCTTCTGGACGATCACCGCCCAAAGCCAGAAGAGCCGCGAACGCTCATGGCCCAGATCAGCATCTATGACAACGGTGACGGCGACCTATGGCTGGCGGACGCGCTCACCCATAAGGAGCAGTTCAACTGGCTCCTGATGAAGATTGCAGAAGTGTCCAGCACAATCGTGGCGGAAAAGGCCACCAGAACCGGAGAAATGTAAATGACGCCAAAAACGTATGAAGACGGCATCAACGAGGCCGTGGCATTTGCTGAGCAGATGGCCGAAAATTGCAAGGCACAAGCGACCAAAACATGGGATGACGGCCTTTTGCCAACCCGGATGTCCGCCAGGGCTTTCGAGGCACAGGCTAAAGTGTTGCGTGACTTAGCGGGATTGCTGAAGGCGCGTTAGCCCAACCCTAGATACTGGAGAGGGGAGAGAAATGGATGAGTGGCGGCCAATTGAGACGGCGCCGTGGGAAGGGCCTGCGGTGTTACTTTATCGCGCCCCGGAGACGTTCGTAGCCAAGCGGGTGCGAGGCGAACACGGCCCCGGCTGGTGCACTCCGGACGGCTATCAGATTTTCCGCGCCACCCATTGGATGTCACTCCCGGCCCCGCCCAACACGTGTTCTAAGGGGATGGAAAATGGATGAGGACGACAACATGCCTTATGAAAACACGTTTTCCCTCGAAGAGCTGAGGCGGGAGGTTCGGCGCGTCTGGGACGAGCAAAACGGCCTCACAAAGGCCTTGCGCGACCTGCCGGAAGTGCCGCCGCCGCGCGTGCTCATGTATCTTAGCCGAGCGGCGAGGTTCCCGGATGATTGCAACATCGGCAAGGGGATGCAGCGCCAACTTGGCTCGGATGCTATCCCGTACAAGGTCGAATACGAAATGGGGGCTGGGCTGTGGTCGCGCATTCGTGCCGCCCTCAACGCTTCTTCTCAGCCCGCTCCGCCTCCTGCCCAGCAAGACGCCTAGCCCGTCACACTCCGACTATGCCCCCGTCCTGACGTAGGAGCATCCTGTATGGCAATACGTGTCTCTACTCCCTTTCTTCCACAGGAAGAGCATACCAGATGGTCAAGGAGTTCCTGGCGCCTGCCTATGGTGTCGAAGTCAGGGCCGAGACGGGAGATTAGCTCGTCCATGTCGAGGAGCGCGTAGTGGGTGCAGGTGTGGTCGAGCGAGCAACTGGCCCAGAGGATATAGCCGCAAGCCTTGATTTCAGCGAGGGTCCAAGACTGGTTTTCGCTATCGTCAGGCATGGGGGAAAACTGACCGTGGGAGCTTGCAAAAGCAGAGGCCGACCCACGGTTTACCTAGTGTTGAGCGTCAGAAGATGATAGAACAAAACGGATACGGAGACAAGCGTTGAACGCCGCGAACGACAATGAGAGTGTAATCGAGGGGTCTGGCAACGTGTTCCTAGACCTAGGGTTCCCAGAGGATGAGGCAGGATTGGCGATATTAGCCCTTACTGAGTTTCGCGCCAAGGGCGGCGTCCGCTACGAGGACTTCAAAGCCGAACTAGCCGCCATCCGTAAAGGTGAAGCATGAGCGAGTACGAACCGAACGAGCGGGCGTTGACGTTATGGATTTGGTGGATGGCGGCGCTTCCATTCGTCGCGCTGACCCTAGCCATGTGGATGTGCGCATGAGCGAGTGGCAGCCAATTGAGACGTGCCCGACAGACTTGAGCGAGTTTCTGGCTTGGGACGCGCGCGCCCGGAAGATGGATGTTTGCTACGCGTCGAGAGAACCGAGCGGAGCCTACGTTAGGCCGGTGCAGGTAGACGGGGAGTATGGGCCGCACTCAGACGAGTTCGGATACGAAAGCGGGGGCATCACCCACTGGATGCCTCTGCCAAACCCGCCGGGGCAAGACAGTGCCAATGCTCGCGAACTACTGCTCGCTGAGATCGAGGCAATCGGTTCGCCGGACCCCAAGCACTAGTCGATACGTATATCTTCCCCGCCCGGATGCGCTGGCCCCAACTCGAACTGATGCATATCAAGCGGCCTTGAAGCTATAGCTGGGGCAACGATCCGCTCCACCACGATCTCTGCAAGGTATCGTCCATCCCCACAGGGCGTCCGCACAGCGAAAGCCTCTCCGTCAATGACGCACGATACCTCTATGTAGAACTCGCCTTCCTCGTGATGGAGAGCCCAGCTTTTGCCTTCGACGCTGCGCATCAGGCACGCCCCAGCAGATGGCACACGACCCTCGCCGGCACGGCAAAGCCGATTGCCGCGATCCCGTAAGGCGTAGGCACCAGCCCAACGGTAATGCCGACAACCGAACCGTCCACGCTGTCAATGACGCCGCCGCCCGACTGCCCATAGACGATGGTGCCATCCAGCGGGACCACCTCTTTCCAGATCATGTGCTTGCGAGAAGCGCCGTTGACCTCGCCCCTGGTATACAGGAACTCAATTCCCATTGGATTGCCGTAGGCGATGACTTTCTGGCCGACATAGTTGGGCGCGCAGTTGAGCGGGGCTGTGGCGGTGTAATGGAAGTGCATGCTCTCAACGTGCAGGAGGGCGATGTCGTACTCTTTGTTTACCCTGAGCACTGTCGCTGGCGTGGAGCGCTTTTCCGAGTCGGTCAGTACCATCTGGGTGGCCGTGCCGACAACGTGGGCAGCAGAGACGATGTAGCCGTTGCCGATATGGACGCCGGACCCACTGCCAAGGCCGCTCTTGAGCGCCACGTGGGGAGTAGCGGTTTTGAAGGTGGACGCCTCGCCCATGAACTTGGTTGGGATATTGCCTGACGCCTGCCACGTTAAAGCGAGCACGGCAACGATGACAGCCCCGGCAATGCCGAGCCATTTGAGGGACATGATGGGGTAGCCTTTCGGGGGTTAGCGCGTAACGATTGACACGCGGTTGCGGGTAATCTCACCATCGACATTGTGGAACGTCAGGGCGTGAACGGAACGCTTCGCCCGGTAGGCTTTGCGGTGGTGGTAGGCGTCTTTGGAAACAGGGGTGTTGAAGCTCTCTACGTCCACGCCGCCGAACTCGTTGGCGTTGAGCTTTTCGCGGTGGTGAATGTGACCTGTAAGGATCATCCGGTATTCGGACGCGCCCCAGTCCTCCGGGCGGTCGCCAGCCATGATGAGCGGCAGTTGAGCCATTTTGGCTTGATCGCCGTGAGCGGCCCCGAGGAACACCTTGCCCCAGCGCCACCACCAGAACGGGCCCGGATCATCGTCCACGGTCACGCGCGGGTTGTTGCTGTAGAACATGGCGAGGGCGAGCGAGACGGCGATGGCCGACTGGTCGTCATGGTTGCCGGGGATAAGCCGCACCAGCACGCTTTCGTGCTTCTGCAGCGCAAGGTCGATGGTGTAGATTACCAGTTCGACCGCAACGCGCAGCACCTTGGGCCAGCGCCCGTCAACGTCCAGCCGGTTCTTTGATCTGGCCGTTACGCCTTCGTAGCCGTCGCTGTGGAGGAGATCGCCCAGCCCCAGGATCACGGCATGGGATGAGTTCGGGGTGCCGCCCACCAGCCGCGTCATGGCCCTGCGGATCACGTCTTGGGCTATGGCTAAGTCCCAGTCCTCGCCAGTCTCCCTACCCCATGCCAGCAAGCCTATATGCCAGTCGGCTAGGGGGTACACTGTCACCAGTTCCGGTTCGGCGTGATCGGGTGGCAGGATGGGTGCGGAATGCCCGCTGTGGGCCTCTAGAGCGCCCTGCACGGCCTCTATGATGTCTTCGAGGGGGAGTTGATCGGTGCGGGTCTTGATCCATTGCTGGATCACTTGCCCGTCGCCATCGACCAGCGTCGAAACGCCCTTGATGACGTGCCCGGCAGGGGCTTGGGCAACTATCGCATCATCGAACCCGGCAGCGATGCCCTTCTTGTAGCGATGATTGAATGTGCCGGGAGGAAGGTTGAGCGCGCGAGCTGCGGCGGTTTTGTCGAACCCATTTGCCTTGAAGGCTTCGACCGCTTCCCGCATGAGTTCTGGGGAGAGCGACGGGGTGGGCATCTAGTGCCCCTTCCAGAAATTCAACCCATTCGTGACGATCCAGATGAGCGCCCCCAGGATTGCGGCTATCACCGTCCATCCGATCTTTGACGCCGTGCCGTTGACCCCCTTGCGGAGTGAGCGAAGAAACATGAAGTCCCTGCGTGCCTCGTCCACATGATCGGCGCCGTCGATGCGCAATCCTGCGTCGGCAAGCTCTTCCCGGAATACTGCGCGGAGCTGATTAAGTTGCTCATTTGTGAAGCCGCTCATTCATGGCCTCGAAACTTTTGTGTTGATAGGCTCATGGTCGGTCGGCTCCTGGGAAAATCAGGGGAGGACTAGGCCCCGGCAAGTGCGCAAACGCTTGCTGGGGCTGCTGAAATTTGCTATGGTTCTGGGGCTGACGGGGTGGGTGCTCCCTAGAAGGGCGCTCGACCGAAAACCGCAGATGTCAATGACGGTATGCGACCCCTAACCAGCGTCTAAGTCAGCCCCTTTGGCGGCTCATACGGCTTAACTGGTGTACGCTTTGCGGTGCGCTTGGGCTTTCTGGGAACGTCAAACTGGAAGACGGGCTTGCCTGCCGTGAATGTCTCCCGCGCCTCCCCTGTTTCCCAATCCGGCTCTGGGGTATTGCGACTGGAACCAACCTTCACCGCAACGATTGCAGCGATGAGAGCAGCAACGCCCCACTTGCCGAGGATTGCCCCGATGATGAGCGCGGCGATGAATACAACGCCATAGGCCCCGAACGGAAATATCGAGAGCAGGCTGTCAACGCCGTCAGCGAAGCACTGGCCGGGATTGAACAGGCACTTCATTTCTTCACCGGCCCGGTCGGAGCGTTGCGGACCTGATAGACGCCAAAGGCAGTAAGCGCCCCGACGATCAGTTCCATGACCAGCGTGTCAATGCCGGGAATGCGAATGTCAGCCGCGTTGAGCCAGATCAGCAGGCCGACGCCGCCGACTGCCACCACGGCCTTGCCGTAGGGCTTGAGGAAACGAGGCAGCATCACGCACCTCCGCCTACAGCCTTGACGATCCAGTCAAGGGCGACGGTGAGCCAGCCAGCAACGCCGACGACTACCCAAGCGATTTTCGGACGAGCGGCTGGGTAGAAGAACCACGCGACAGCGGCCGCGAGAACGACGCCTAAGATCAGGTAGATCATAGCATGATTTCCTTTGCAGATTCAACAATTTGTGCTAGATTTCTTGGGCTGGCGGCGGGTCAACCCGCTGCATGTGATGTGCAGCCGACACGAGACCACGTGTCCCGCCAGCTACTTCTTCCCAAGCCTCTTGAAGAACTCGACCAGCAGCCGCACGAGCACAGCCAACCACCCGCCATTCTCTCCAGGCTTCTCCGTAGGAGGCAAAGACGGCTTTGATGGTGTGGTGAGACCGTAGCCAGCGGCTTTAAGCTCAGCGTTGTATTTCATGGCTAGGCTGGCGATTTCTTGAGCCTTGTCGCGCCCATTGACGATCTTGCGAGCGCCAATGAACTCAGAGCGCTTGAGGTCGAAATAGTCGGAGAGCTTAGCCCCGGTGAACCAGCCCTCTTTCATTCCGAGAACCAGGATGGCAACGGCGTTCTTTGGCTCCATCGCCGCGTCTGGGTTCTTGGTCAGGTTCGCCCCGATCTTCCACCCGGCCTTGATGTAGTTGTCTTCCCACGTGAGCTGGACCAGACCTCTGCCATGCCACGGGTAGTAGCGGAGCTTCTTGCGATACGCCTCCGCCTTATCCCCGAGGTAGAAAGCTTCCTCCACCGGCTCGAAGGTATGGGCAGTCTCCCAATCAGCGGTCGCTAGGACGTATGCCGCCTCATTGCGCAGCAGTCCCTCCGCCTTGCAGCGGGAGACGATCATGTCTTTCAGGGACATTCTCGGTATTCCTTGATGTCAGATGGGGTCGGCTAGGGGACCAAGACGAACTTTAGGTTCTCTGACGAGAACTGACCCCCGGTCGTCTGCTTCAGATTGAGCGGGAGAGGCCAAACATCCGGCTTGATGGTGAAGCCGCTAGCGAGGTCTGCGGCCTCCGCGTAGCCGGTCGTTTCCCGCAGGAAGTTTCCCGGCCTGAACTGGAAAGCCGTAAAGATCGCCCGCCACTTGCCACCCTCCTTCCAGACTTGGGAGAAGCACACAGAGCGCGAGTGTATCTGCGACAATGCCGCGCCGCTGGCCACTGTATAGGCGCCTTGGACAGCGAACTTTATCTTGATGGTCGTCGCGTCCGGAATCTCAGCAACGATGTGCATCTCGTTGCTGTTCTGGCCGGTGGGGAGGTGCAGCATCACAGGGGCGCCGACATCGAACAGCGACGAATCCGGGACGCGCAGCACCTTGGAACCGGACAGGGCGTCGGCAGTCAGAGCGATATTGTACCCACCCCGCGCTTGCAACAGCGGGTTGGCGGGGTTTCGCGTCCAAATTCCTGCGGCCCAGATCGCGCTCATGGCTTCGCCTGCGCGCCACACCGTCCCGTCATGACCCTCGTAGAAAATCCGGTAGACACCATCGTCATTCACAAGCCTGCCGGTGCAGGCGATATAGTTGCTTTCCCAGCCAGTCCCCTGGGTCGCGAGAATGTCGCCCAGTATCGTCCACGTAGCGCCGTCGCGGGATGTAGCGGCAAAGAGATGCGAGCCCTCTTTTTGAACGGTGCCGCGCGTGCCAACCATTTTGAACTCGGCGCCAATGTCCCAGGGTTCATAGAGGACTTCCGGCCTTCGCACAGAATGGCTCCCCGGAATGTCGGTTTCGAGGATGAGCGGTTCGATTGGCTTGAACCGGAGATTGCCGTGAAGGTCGTACACCTCCAGAAATATCCGGTAGCGGGTGCCGTCATAGCCCTCATAGTATAGGTAGATTTCGTCCCCTACGAGCACAGGGCATGGGCAAACCTTCCCCCCGCTGTCCTTGTACGTTGTCGCGTAGTCGGCGCGAGGGGTCACCATACCTGTGCGGCCAAATACGGTGGGGCTGGCACCAGCCGCCGAGTAGATATTGTACCCGTCGCTGCCGTTGTTGCCGTTATAGAACCCGATGTAAGACATGCGCGCTTCCAATGAGAATGCGCCGCGCGGCCATAGGGAGGCGGCGGCAATTGAGGAAAGAAGCAGTCTTCTGGAAGGGCGCCACATGAATTACTTCATGTATCAAGACGTTACGCCCGTCAATGTCGGCTGCGGTAGTCAACCCATCCCAGCGTCACGATCAGGGCACTTGTGGCAGCATCACTGCGATCTATCCGGCTGCGCACCTGGGCGCTCGCGTCGGTCCACGCCTCCTTGTAGCCGTAGGCAACGTAGGTCCCAGCCGTGGATTGGCTAGTAAGCTGAATATCCTGAGCGCCGTTGGGCGAATAATCAGCGCCGCGAAGATCGTTGACGGTGTATCTCGTGCTAACGCTCGTGGTAGTTGACACAAGACCAATAGACATTATGGCTCTGACCCTGATGCCAACCGGCAGTGTCAACACTCGGGTGACGGCAGACGTGCCAGGGTTGGCCGCGTTTATGTCTTGTACGGGCGTGTCCCAATAGAAGTGATCCCCTGTCTGGGTGAACGCCTTTATCGCCCCGCCCGTCCGCACGATTGAGCCGATGCGCCGGAGAAGCGTATAGGCAGCGTTGGTGTTGGCCGCTATATTCGCACCAGAAGCGCTGGTGTCAGCCGCCACATCGACCACCCCTGTATCCGGGCGCTTAATAATGAAGATATGATAGGTGGTGTTCGCGATTACTGCGCCGCTTGCGCGCATTCCAGCATTGCTGCCTACAGCCCAAACGGCATCCAACTGCTTCCCGGTGATCGCGGCAAGCAGGTCAATGTTGGCGATGTCGGTGCTGTCCCGGCAGGCTCCAACGGTAATGTCGATGTCGTTTGTTGCATCCCCGGAATTGTTGGAGATCGTCAGCCCGTAAAGATGCGCCGGGGCGTAGCGGGCTTCCTGTGCAGGGTTGAGGAGAACGACGCAATCTGGCCCGGATAGGTAGACATACTCGCGCAGGCCAGGCGCGTTGTCGTTCGCCTGAAGCGCCACGAGTACGCCAGAGGTGTCGTATTTCTTGATGGTCTTGGCCGCAAAGGCCGAGCCCGTCGCCGGAGTGATCGTCAGCGTTGGCGTGGTGGTCGTGTTGGCCGTCGCGACAACAGCCTGAAACCGCATGCCGGTTGTAATCGCGGAAGCGGTCTGCCCCAGCGTGACGGTCATCGCGTTCGCCGTGCCGCCTACCGTGTTGACGCCGCCGAGGTCGTTGGCGAAGCCCTTCAGGTGGCTCATCATGGAGCGGACGTAGTTGTCCCCGTCCTTGACCTTGCCGGTAGCGCCGGTGCTGTCGGTCCCGTCAATATCGCTATTGCTGGCGGGGGTTGTGCTGTAATCGTAGATGCCGTTCTTAGCCAACTTTGAGGCTCCTTAAACGAGTGAGCCGCCGCCGCCAGAACCGTTGAAACCACCTGAGTTGGCGGCTCCGGTCAGGCGGTCGAGCAGTGAGACTTGCGGGATGGGTGGGCGCGGGTTTGCGCTTGGAATGACGAGGCGCAGCGGGACGGGGGCCTGTCGGTAGGCTGGCATGCGTGAGCGGGCAATCTGCGCCTGTGTGTACGGGGCCGGGACGACAGGCACTTGCAGCAGGTTGCGCTTGAGCTGGGTTAGTGCGCTCGGCGTGGCTGGTACGGGAGCAACGGGCACGCCGAAGCTGGTGCCGGCCCAAGTGTGCTCGGCAGCGGTCTGCGGGATGGACGTGGGCAGCGGCGGCAATGGCCGAGCGCTGTGCGGCATGGGCATGGGCGCTGATGATCGAGGCGCAAGCGAGACTGCGCCGCCCCCACGCACCCCAGGCGAAGCGAGAACGTTAGCGTTGCCACTTACTGCTGGCGTTGATTGAGGAACCGGATTGCGCGTAGCCGGTGAGAACGAGCCCTGATCGAGCAACGCCCCGCGCCCCGGCGTCCCCATGCGGTTGGTGGGGCTGAACGGCACGAAGCCGCTAGTCGTGTCAGGCACGCCCATCTCGGTGAAGGCGGTGTTGCCGACGAGGCGAGGCGCTACGGACGAGCCGGGGAAAGAAGGGAGCGCTGACTTCCGGGCTGGCAAAATACCCTCGTAGAGCGAGGCCACCTGCTGCTTCGTTGACGGGCTGTCGTATGCGCTAGGGATGCTCGGAGCGGTCAGGCTCGCGGTGGATGCCGGTGCGCGCAGGCTGGCAGGGATAACAGACGGGCGTGGAGCGTTGGCGTTTGCCCAATCCTGCCGCAGCGTGGGCGGCATGACTGAGGGGATGGGCCGGTCGGTCATCATGCCTGAAGGCGGTATCAGCCCTTTGGCGACCGTCTCTGGCGCAACCGCGTATTTCGGCGTTGTACCTTTCGTCAGCGACTGGTTCAGTGCACTGCGCTGGGATTGCGACGGAGTGCCATAGTACCAAAGACGCCCCTCGCCTTTGCCTAGGGGGACAGCGCCGGGGCCAGAGCCGCCAATGAGATCAAGGTGGAGGGACTGCCCCGCGCGAGCAGGGAACCCGACTGAGCCGGCCTTGGTCCCTAGCCAGTGCTGAGAGAGCGGCACCAGCTCGTCGCCGGCCAGCCTACGGCCATCGGGGGCATAGACCCACACGTCCGCAGCAACGCCCGTTCCGTGCCTGCGCGAACCGGTCGTGCCCTTGGTGCCACGCGGGCCTGACGGCTGTGCGGCAGACATGATGTCAACGCGATAGTCTGGCCCATAGACGGCTGTGACAGCCTGCCGGAGTTTGGTGGCTAGTTCGTCCTTGATCGGCTGTCGGCGCACGCCGTTAGCGCTGTACGATAGCGCTGACAGGTCCACCGCAGTGTCCTCAAGATACTGGTCAACATCGAAAGGGCCAGCCATCGCTACCTCAAAAGAAAAGCCCCATCTTGCGGACGGGGCGGCGGAGAATTATCTGTGTTGGATGCGAACTGTATGGGTTGCGCTTTTTGTCGCTTTCGCATCACCGGCACTTGCCGACGATTGCGACTACGTCTCAGGCTTTGACCTGGGCCAGATTCATTTTCTTGACGGTGACTTGGCGCGGGTCGAGATCAGCGGCGCGCCGGCCGAATTGTGCGGCGTCAACCTTGGTGACGAGAACGGTCACGAGATAGTCTGCGCCTCTGGTTACGGTGGCCCGTTCTCATTCGCCAGCAAGGACTACGGGGGCGTAGAGCCCGAGTTGCTCGTGTTCCAGGACCATGTTTGGTATCGGCGGTGCTATGAGCCAGCCTAAGCTGTTCGACCCGAAGAACCTTCACAAGATTCACGTCCGATTGCCCGACGAAGACGGCCCCAACCCCTATGACAGCAAGACGGCTATCAAAGACCTTCCGGTGAAAGACTGGCAGATTGCCGGGCGCGGCTGGGGATGGTGGTTTTCCATTATCGGTCTAGCCGGCGCGTGGACACTTGGGTTGTGGCTCAACGGCCACCTGGGTTAAAGGCCAGCGCCCTTCCGCCAATTTCCAGTGGGCGAACGAACGGTGCCAGCAGGTTTGGAGCCAGAGCGGCTTGCGGTATTGGGCTTTGCGAACCAACGACTTTCGCCGCACGATCTGCTCCCTTAACGGCCATTCGCTCACTGAGCTGCCGAGCCCCAGTTGCTGCCAGCACGCCAGGGACGCCGAACAGCAGCGCGCCTATTGAGCCGCCAACCATATTGCCACCATTGCTGGTGCCAAAGCCGAACTTGCCCAACAGCGTGGTAATGTTGCTGATCGTCGTGCCCTTCGCTACCTGCTCAATGGCCTGCAATTCAGCCTTGGTGAAAATCGCGCGCTTCTTGGGGTCGCGAAGGATGCTTAGGAATTGAAGGCGCAATCCATTCTCAACCCCGGATTTCTGGAACCCAGCTTTGGCAATGGCTTCCTCGATGACGCCCAGCTTTTTGGCCTGTGCCCAGGTGCTGATGCCTTGCATCAAGTCGTTGGCCGCGTCATTGCTCCCGCCAAGCCTGTTCGGTGGCAGATGAATTTGGTTTGGTTTTAGGTTCTGGATGAGCGCGTCGAGCCCATCAACTATCTGGCCGCCAAAGCGCTTGGTGCGATCCTTGGTTGCCTCCCCCACAACGTCCTGCGCAATCTGCCGAAGGTTGTGTAGACGGCTCAGGCTGACGCCCTGCCCGCTTTCGATGCCCTCGCGGGCAAGCGCAATCAGTCGATCAAACGCCTTGAATGCTTCGCCATCCAAGTCGGGGTCAATGTCGGCTTCTTTCGCCTTGCGAGCGAGGTCGCGGGCGAAGTTGCCGAACACATCAGCCTTGATGCCGACGCCGGATGCCCTGCTCGACTTAAAGAGAGCCGAAGCCGCCGAACGCAGGTCGCCAGAAGGAGGTGCGCCGGCTATGGCAGCATCGGTGAGTTTGCGCTGGGCGCCACTGGTTGCCCCCTTGGCAATTGCCCCACCCAGTGCCTTGACGCCTTGTCCGACGAACGGAATGACGCTCGCCACGGCGGCGGGGCTGGCGGCGTTCTGGAGTGCTTCCATAGGGGCCTGCCCTCGGGCCATGTTGTCTGCGGTGCCCAGCCCGAGCATGGATGCGCCGGAATTGACCGCTTGTTTCCAGACAGGGCCGGTTACGCCAAGCGCCTCCGCACCAAGTTTGGTCGCAGCACCGGCCCCAAATGTCGCAAGCGACCCCGCAACGTTGCCAGCGCCATAAGCGACTGGATGGCGATCTATCAGTTCCTCGCGGCGCTGCTGCGGGGCGTCATAGTCGCCGCCCGTTAGGACCGAGCCAAGCCCAAGTAGATTGTCCGTGGCTCGCTGCGCCAGCGGCCCCAACACTGGGATGCTGTTGACGCCGCCAGAGATGGTGGCCGCTGTTGACCCTAGGAAGTCACCCAATAGGTCTTGCTGGCGCACGCCGGGGCCACCCTGCAAGCGCTGGGAAGCCGCAGAGCCTCCGGCCAGCGCGTCTTCGTAGGCTGCCGATGGGCTGGCAACCTCACCCGGCGTGCCACTAGCGCCCATCGACGCCGCGATCTCGTCAACAGTGGCATCCTGCTGCTCTGGAGAGAGCGATAAGAAGCTGTCGTCAACCGTGACCGTTTGGCCGTTAATGGTGAGCTTCGCCATTACTGCCCCACAGTGTAGGTGACGCCGGTTGAGGTGGTGCGAGCGCCGCCCGGAGCACCGCCACCCCCAACGCCGGGGACCGGCTGAGCCGTGCCGCCCTTGGCCTGCATCGCGATGGCCTCAACCATGGCGCGGACGCGGGCTTTCTTGGCGGCAACCACTTCTGGTTTGTCGCCCATTTTCGGTGTCAGAATGTCGATGTTGTTTGCTACTTCGCCGGGGTTCGCGGTGGCGCCGGAAATTGCATAGAGATAGCTGCTGATGATCGTCTTCAATGCGTTCTGCGCCTGCTGATTGCCGCTCGACGTAAAGCCCTGAAGTGGCGCCCAATCGGTGCCCGGCACCTTGCCGCCCATCGCCTGATTTTCCCAGTTGTCAAGCTGGTCCCAACTCTCCTCGACAACCTTGAGTTCCGGCGTCACGACATGAACCAGGGAGGCGGCGCGCTGCTGCGCTTCGGTCGGGGGCTTCGAAGCTGCCTTGACCGCAGGGTCTTCATTGCCGCCGGGGATGGCTTCAAGGGAAAGCCCATCCGGCTTGTAACGGTAGCCGCTTGGGGCGGCGGGCGGCTTCGGGGCTTCGGCTGGTATCGAGGCCAGCTCGGTGCCATCAGCGGCGAACCGCGTTTGGCCGGGGCCAAGCGTGAACGGGTCGGGTGTCACTGGCTTCTGCCCCATGATCTCCATAGCGGCCTTGAATCCCTCGGCAGGAGGAAGCCCGGCAAACTGCGGATAGTTCTGGCGCAACCATTCGGTAGTCTGGTTGATCTGGGCAACGCGCTCTGCCTCGGCCTTCTGCTGGGTGGCGTAAGCGTCGTCAGCCTGCCTGCCGAGCATCGCCCTGCCGCCGCCTGGATTTCCAGACATGAGGTCGGCGCCGAGACCAAGCAGCATATTGCGGCGCGGACTGAGCCAGGAATCTACCCCGTCCCAGCCGAGTGTTTTGGCTATACCGACCATCGCCGCCCCCTACATAAAGCCGCCGGCGAGGGTGGAGCCCAAGCCAGCCGCCATTGCCCACCAAGGCACCTGCTGCGAGGTGTTGGTGCCGCCTGCCCCCGCTGTGCCGCTCAGGATGGAGCTGGCACGGGACAGGGTGTCCCAACCAGCGTCGTTCTGGCGACGGTGCAGGTCGTTCTCTGCCTGACGACGCGCCAGAGCGTCAGCATCCTGAGAAGCGCCAATCCCGCCCAAGGCCCCGATAGCACCCGCGCGGTTGGCAATCCCCTGCTGGCCCATGCCGAACAGGCTGCTGGCGATGCCCGCCTGCGAGTCGAGCGAACGATATTGGTTGTTCACGTTGTTCTGGAAGTTCTGGTAATCGAGCGGTGCTATGGCATTCACGGCGCTCTCTGTGGCGCTATCGATGTAGCTGCCGCCGCCGAAGCGACCAGATGCATTGAAGCCCGCCCCCACATTCTTCACCGCGTCGTCCATCAGGTTTTGGCGCATGGTCTGATAGCCGGGCGCGTCCTGCGCATAGGCATTGGAAAGCCCGGCATAGCCGCTTCTTACCCCGCCCAGTGTGGACATGGCCCCCGACTGAGGCGCATTGAACCCTCCCCCGGCCAAGAGGCTGTTGGCGTTGCTGGCCCCCCGCGACCAAGCGTTCTGCGTGCCTGTGCCAACGCCGGGATAAAGCGACTTGTTGAACACCTTGACGCCAGAATCGTATTGCCCCTGCAAGCCCTGCATCAGCTTGGAAACAGTCGGCTGCACATGCGGGTTAGCCGATGTGGACGAGCTGGAGGAAGTTTCGACGGAACCGCCCATCAGAGTAACCTTTTGCGTATCAGGTTCGGCTCGTTGCCGACCATCGGTTCGTAGTCAGTCAGAACGCGCCTCCAATCTCGACCGGAGACGCGCAGCTCGTGGCACCCGGCATCTTTGGCGATGCGTTCGATTGTCTGTATCTCGCTGCGGATGGCCGCGAGCCATGCCTTGGGCCGAAGGGCGACACGGCCCTCAATGCGGTAGATGCCGCAAACCCGGCAGTCGGCCTCGTCAAAGATTTGGAGCGTGACCAGCCCCGCCGCATATGGCAGGCGAAGCCAGAAGGTGACGTATTCCACTTACCGAATGCGTGCCGCTGCCGGCGGATCGTAGGTAATGGACCAGTCGATCAACCCCGACGCGTTGCTGGAGGTCAGCCGGATCTTCCAGCCGACAGGAAGCAGAAACGGCGTATCGAGCGTCAGCGGGACCGCAGCCGCGCGGCGCATGACATAGGCGCTGGTCCCATCGTACTTATCGACCGTGACCGTAGGGCCACCCGCCGCATTGTCGGTCGCAGTGATCACGCGGATGTAGGTCGCGCCCGTGGCCGTGAAAACAACGGTGGCGGTATTGCCGGTAAGGGTGCCGTCCTCTGTGACAATACCGGCCTGGAAGGCGGGAGCGGTCATCTTGGGCCACCTCCTGATGCCTGCACGTTGTCAACGCCTTTGGCGAGTGTCCATGACGACGATGCGGTGATGTTGCGACGGAATGCGATGTACTTGCCCCTGCCCCGCAGCGGAGCGCGACCGCTGGTCTGTTTGGCGACACCAGTCTTCCATGTGGTGTCATCGTCCAGTGCATCGCGGATGCCGAGTTCCAGCGTTCCGTCCGGGCTGTCGTCTTCCGGGCGGGCAAAGGCGATGAGCGTTGAAACAGGGCTGGGGTTGATCGCTGTTTCCAGTGTGGCCGCCATGTTGCCGCCCGTGAAATAGCCGAACTTGAATATGGAGTTCATCGCCCCGAAAATCGGCTGCCCACCTTGCAACAGACGGCTGTCCCAAATGACGTGATCGCCCAAGCTGTCCCATGTGGCCGCTGCGTCGTAGGCGTCCCATGTCGCGGCGGTCTGGGCAGAAAAGCCGAGATAGGTGGTTTGCAGTGTCAGGGTGAACCACTTCTTGAACTGCCAGTTGTAGCCGATGATGTCTTCGAAGATGGACGTGGACGAGTTGGCCGCACGCTTCCAGCGCCACATGACGTTTTTGCGGAACGGGTCGATAGAACCCTGCGTCAGCGACATGTCGGACTGGTCAACGCGGTCCAGAAACCATTGGTCGATCAGCCCAGCGCCGATGCGCTCGATCCCCCCGCCAAGCGTGAACTTGCGGAACCCGTCTGTCGCCAGCCAGAACACCGTGCCATCGAAGGCGACACAGCCCTTGGCGCCAACCGAGCCGAACTCCTCCGAGACGGATTGAATGCTCCAGAGCGCATTGCCCACGTTGCCAACCTGGATGAGCCGCACGGCACGCTGTTGCAGCACCAGCGCCGTGGTATCGGATAGCTTGCCGCCCCAGATCAGCGCACCGCCGCTTTCGAGTGCCTGATAGTCGGCGCCCTTGGTTGTCCAGTTGGTATGATCGGAGAATGCAGAGGATCGGATGAGGCGGTTGTTCCTCGCCCCCGCATTATCGAGACAGTCAAGGCCGAACAGCAGATTGCCGCATTCGAAGAACCAGCGCGGCGCTTTGGCAGCGGCAACCGCAGCGGCAGCGCCGCCCGCCTCAACGTCATAGGCGCGCATGCCTTGCGTGGTGTTCGAGTAAAGCAGCTTGGTGCCAAACCTGCCGGCGCACCAGTCGTCGCCTGCCGTGGTGGTCAGGCCGCTATCAATCGAACTCCAGGTATCATCGGACAGCTTCAGTTCAGCCGTCGAGGCGGTGAAGGCGACAATGGCCCATGTACCGTCCGCCGTCTGATAGCCGAACAGCCCTCTGGGTGCCCCGCTGAGCGCGACGGCAGTAGAAGCGACCGACAGGCCAGGGTATGGCCCGAAGCCATCGGCCAGCGGTTGCACGCCGTCTGCCTGTAGCATGAGGCCGGGGGCCAGGTCGGTCTGGTCCGGGGCGAGCACTCCATAGGGGAACTGCATTTACGGCGTGACCATCGCCAGGGTCATTTCAGCGCTGCCGTACTCGGCCACGTTGCCCTGCGAGACGATCTCATCGAGAATGTCGTTGGCAGCAGCTCGGAGGATCGCGGCTTCCTGGTAGGACTTGAACTTAGCCGCAGCGCAGGCTTGCCCGTAGGTCAGGTAATAGTCAGGCGCCAGCGTCAGCAGCCAGTTGGTGGTATTGCTCCCTGACAGCGCCGTGACCGAGCCGGAGAACACGGCAAGGAAGTTGTCGTCGGTGATCTCGGCTACTTGTAGGCTGGTGCCGCGAATGGCGAACACGGTTGCATCCGCCGATGTCTCGTAGGGATTGCGTTCGATCAGCGCGTCCCAACTCACCTGCTTGAGCGGAACCGAACCGAGCACGTCACGCACGAGCGAGGTGAGTCCGACAAAGCCGGTTGGCAGCGTACCCAAGCCCGTTGCGTCGGTATTGATGGTGGCGGTCGTGCGGCGGCGGAAATCAGAGGCCAGCTTGCGGTTGGCGTTGGCCTCGGCAAGCAGGATGAACTCATCCGTCTCGGCAGTCGTGAAGGTCCGGTCCTCCCACGTACCGATGGCCGTTGAGAGGTTGGCGTAGGTATCTAGGGCCATGGCCTACACCTTCCCGGAGCGCGTTCTGAACGGCTGGTTGCGCTCCTGGTTGAGCCACCAGCGCGTGAAGTCCTCGTCGCCCTGCTGAATTCGCGGCGCGAGATCGGCAAAGAACTTGTTGAGCGGCGTGCGGGCGACCCGGACCATAGGGACGTTGCCGCCCTTGTCCGAACCCGCCCCGCTTGACCATGACTTGCTGTCACGCGACAGGCGTTCCTCAGCGTTGAGCGCCTGGATGGGCTCGTCTTGCAGGAACTCGGTGCGCATGACCTGAATGGGTACGCCGGACACGGGATGGGTGCCGTGACCGACAGAGCGCCGGTAGGTGTCGGTTACTTCGACCACCTGCCAAGTGACATTCTGGCACTCGGCTTCGGTGAGCTTAGTAGTCGATTTCAATTTCACCGATCCCGTTGGCGCGGAGGTACTTCGCTTCTTCGGTGGTGAAGCGGACGACCGTCCCAGCCCAGAGCTTGTTGTCAAAGCCAACACCAGCCTGAGGAGGCGGGGCGACCTCGGCCTCGATGAACTTGGCGGGCTCCAGCTCTTCTTCCTTGCCCAGCTTGTTCCTGACTATGATTGCTGGCTTCCAATAGCCGACAACCTCATAGACGGGCGGCAGGCGGGCTTTCTTCGCTTGGTCGTTGGGGTCCAGCGCCTCTTGCGGGCGGTAGTTCCTAAGCAGCTTCACCGGCACCATCTTGGGCTTGTTGGCTTCGATGGCAGCGGTGGTTGCTGCGGGTTCGATAGAAATTTCGTTGAGGGCGACTTGCGTCACAGGTTCAACTCCAGTTTGCGGGGAAGGAGGCGCGGACGATTGCCCGCGCCTTTGGTATTTGCCTCTAGCCATTAGGTGTCACTGAAGGACGGGACAGTGGCAGAGAAGACCTGACCGTTGACGATCCAGTTGGTGCCGTCGCAGATCACGTGGATGCGCGTGCCGGCGCCTGGGGTGACGACATTCAGGAAGTCGTTGGTCGAGCCGTTGGACCACACACCGGCATGGATTTCATCGGCACCCGCGCCCGCATCGGTGTCAGCGAACGCAACGCCGCCAATGAAGTAGTTGGTGGCGCTGGGGGACTTGATGACCCAGTTCTGAGCGTCGGCCGCGACGGCCTTGCCGATGAATGTGTATTCCAGCCCAGCCGCGACCGCCGGGAGCGTTAGTGTGCAGCTCGAGGTGAAGTCAGGCATGATGTGGATCTTGCCGCTGTCAGCCGCAAGCACGGTGTAGGTCGCTGCATCCGTCACGTTGACGAAGCGGGATGCAGGGGTGGCAACCGCGTTGATCTGGGCAGCGGAGGCCGTGACGCCGGCAGCAACCAGAACATCGGTGCCTACCGCGTACTTGACTTCGTAGTCATCCGACACGTCAGCAACCAGGAAATAGTCCCCGGTCGCGGCCGTGCCGATAGCACCCGCCTTGTTGGCCATGTCGTAGGCAAGTCGGTTGAGAAGACGAGAGGTCGTCTGACCAGTTTCGCCAGCCATGATGAGAATCCTTCGATTAAGGGCCGGGAACGCCCATGGGAAAGCCGCGCATCACTGCGGGGCGAGGGAAGGGGCGACCGAAGCCGCCCCCTCAGTTCAGCTACTGGTCCCCGAAGGTCGGGATGGTGGCGCTGCCGACAAAGCCGGAAACGCACCAGGTCGTGCCGTTGAGGCTTTCCACCCTGACAATCGTGCCCACATCGGGCGTGATCACGGTCAGCTTGGAGTTGGTGGTGCCGTTGCCCGCAATCGGAGCAACAACATCGGTGTCGTTGTCGATGAACTGCAACCCGCCGATGAAGAAGTTCGTGTTCGAGCCAGTGGTGATGATCCAGTTCTGGGCATCAGCCGCAACGCCGGCATAGCGGAACTCGAACCACAGCCCGGCCTTGGGGGTCGGCAGGGTGAAGGTGCAGTTGCCGGTCAGGTCTTCCACGTAATGGATGACACCGGCATCTTCCGAAAGCACCGTATGGGCAGTCGTAGCGGCGACGATGGTTTTGGGAACGAGGGTAAAAGCCATTTTCGTTCTCCTTACGCCGAAGCCGAGATGCCGAAGGTGTCAGCGATGACGCCGTGGGCAGCTTCGTTGTTGACGATGAGGGTATATTCGACGTTCAGGACACGCTTCTCAGCGTCACCGGTTTTGGCGGGCTTGTGGACCTGGATGTCATCGAAGATGCCAATCGCGGCCATGCTCGGATCGATCAGGAACACGTTGCGGGCGATAGTGGCACCGGCACGGGTCATCTGAACGTTCGGAACAAAGGTCACGAGGCCGAAGTCCGTCAGGTACGAGTCAGCCGCACCGACGATCATGGCCTCGCCGCTGCCGACATTCTTGCGCAGCGGAACAACGTCCGCATCGTCAAGGAAACGGCTGGCGACGGTCTTGTTGTAGTTGGACATCATGAAGACCTTGGCCTTGCCGCCCGCATTCGCGGTGGAAAGGACAACCTCGTCCATGAGGGCCTTGGTCATGGCACGCTGGGTGCCGTTAGTCGCGGCCCCCTGAATGCCAGCGGAGAACGTACCGGACGAACCGCCAGCACCCAGCGAGTCGTTGGTGGCGATCCATGCGCGGAAGCCAGCCAGCTTGCGGTTGGTGGCGCCGTTGCCGGTGCCCGCCGAAGCCGCCTGATTGCTCAGGGCGATGACTTCCATATCGATCTTGAGTTCAGTGGCCTTCTTGCCACCCTCGCGACCGAGTTCGGATTTGCGGCCGGCCTTGGAGGTGTGTTCCTGGGTACGGGAGATCAGGAACGACTTCTCCGAGATCTGCGTGTAGTTGCCGATCCGGGTCGTCGGGACGATGGCGTCATACGACCAATCGTTGCCTTCCGGCTGGTTGTTGGCGGTGTCGGGAGTAGCAAGGGTGTCGGTCTGCCACTCGGGGTGGACAGACGAGACGGACTTGCGCCCGATCAGTGAGAGGAAGGGGGTTTCCTCGGGAGTGAGCATCCAGATTTTGTCTGCAAGCTCCTCTCGATTGCCTACGGCATCGTAGGTCTCGAAGGTGTTAGCGGCCTGGGCCATTTGGGGTTTTCCCTATTCAAAGAGGTGAGAGGCTGCGGCAACGAAATCATCGAGCTTGCCGCTGTTGCGAAGCCGCTCAGACCGAACCTGCTGTTCCTTGGAGTTGGCCGACTGTGGTGCCGCACGCTTGCCCGGTTTCATCGCGGGCTTCTGAGCGACTTGTGCCTGCACCTGGGGGGCCTTTGCCTTGATCCTGCGGTATGCGAGCGCATCGCGCAGGGCCACCAGCATGCGGTGATCCCCAACGGTGTTCACTTCCTCGGCCGTGATGCCGTAGTGCTCTGAAGCACCCGACACGATGGCGTCCCACGTAGCCTTGCCCTTCACAGGGTCTTTGAGCACCGGCATGGCCTTGAGCAGGGCGTCACGCTCGCGTGCAAGCCGGGCTTCGGCCTGCTTCTGCGTCTCGCCTGTGCGTTTCTGCTCTTCGGCTTCCCGGCTCTGCTGGAAGGCTTGATAGGCTTGGGCGTGGTTTTCCCACTGCTCCTTGGCCCATAGGTAAGTCTGATAAGCTATGGGGTCTCGGGATGGGTCGCCCGCGAACGGCTCAGGCCGTTTGGGGAGGAAACTTTCGGCGTACCAAGTAGCGTATTCTCGGAACTGGCTCAGTTGTTGAGCGTCCTGATCCACCTCAGACTTGCGCGTGTCGATGGCCTCACGTTCGGCCTTCAACTCGGTGGTCTTTTTGGTGTAATCGCGCTGGAAGAGGTTGTTGCGCTTCAGTTCCGCAACGGTGATCACCGAGCCATCGTCAAGAGTGACCTTCGCACTGTCTGGTGCAAAGCGTCCGCCCTTGATTTCAGGCTCTTCGGAGCCGTCCGGGTCTTCTGCGTCAGCCTCGTCAACGTCTTCCGCTTCCACCTCAAGGCCCAAAGGATCGTCGTCATCCTCGGGCTCGGGTTTTGCGGCTTCGCTATCCTCAGGCTCTTCAACGGGGTCCGCTGCCGGGTCGTCTAGGAGATTGGATATGTCCTCAATCTGCTGATCGTAGCTTTGAGGAGTCGTGACATCAGGCCCCGGTTCCCCAGGGAGATTGTTGTCAGCCATGTGTGAGAGTGTCCTTCTAAGGGCCTTGGCGCTTCACAGCGCGGTTAGCGGCGGTCGATTACTCGGGCCGCTTATTCTCAACCACCATGCCGCCGTCACTCTGCCCGGAGGCAATGATCTTGGCTTTGAGGCGGTCGTGAATTTCTTGCGTC
>Ga0196974_1000080_pt1 | contig 45184 bp, 66 predicted proteins | sample S1_1013CmetaG_FD_155477 | JGI IMG/M metagenome (GOLD analysis project Ga0196974, IMG submission 155477) | Soil microbial communities from Anza Borrego desert, Southern California, United States - S1_10-13C | ecosystem: Environmental > Terrestrial > Soil > Desert | place: USA: California...
GACCTTGGGTCATCTCTCGATCGCGAACCTCGTGGTCGGGGTCTCTTTCGACATCCTGAGCTCGGACGTGGCGGACACGAGCACGGTGGCTTTTCTGCTGATCGGCTAGGTGACAGATGGCGCAGATGAAGGACTTTGGCGCTCCGGGTGGGGAGCTTGGGCTCGCCAAGCTCAAGACGCCCAAGAAGAAGCCCAACCACGTCGCCGATCTCCTGAACAAGCTCTACGGCGCGCAGGCGACGGACTACGCGCTGGCGCTGCTCGCGCAGAAGCAGGCCGCCAAGACGATCGGAGGTCAGTTCGACAAGGCGATCTCCAGCGCGGGCTCGGGCGCTACGGCGGCCAAGACCTCCGTGATGAACAACCAGGCGCAGGCGCTCGCCGGGCTTCAGACGGGCTTGCAGCAGTCGGGCCTCGCGAACACGACCGTGAACGCGAACCTGCAAGGCGGGCTCTACTCGCAGGGCTCGCAGAACCTGGCGCAGGTGGACCAAGCGCTTGCTCAGGCGGTCGCGGGGCTCCAGGCGCAGAAGGGCATGGCGCTCGGCGGGGCGCAGTCGGGGCTTGCGGGGCTCTACCAGGACAAGTTCGGGGCGCTGATGGGAGTCGGAGGACTGCACTTCAACTACCTGAACAAGCCCAAGCAGAAGAAAAAGAGCGGTCTGGGCTCGCTCCTCGGCGGCGTCGCGGGCTCGTTCCTCGGGCCCCTGGGCGGCGCTGCCGGAGCCGCGGCGGGCGACGCGCTGTTCGGAGACGACTGAAATGCCGGCCGTGATCGGAGACGACTTCTGGGAAGCAGCGGGGGCGGCCTACCAGAACAGCGTCGGTGCAGGGTTCCACCGCTACCACCAGCGCAAGCGGGAGAAGGTGGCGGATCAGAGGTACGAACAGGAGCGCGCGGACGCTCTGCGGGCGACCGAGTACCAGATGTCGCGCCAGCGCCGGCAGGACGAGGCGACGAACCGCCGGCTCGATCTCCAGGAGCAGCGCTACGCGCAGATCGACGAGCGGCAAGCCGCAATCGACAGTCGCTTCCTGCGCTCCGAGCAGAACGAGGCGTCGGACGTGGCGACGTACTCGCGCGGGCTCCAGATGCTCGCGCAGCCGGTCGCGCCCGATCAGGACCCCGAGCGGGCGTTCGAGGCCCGTCTCTCCCAGGTCGCGTCGGGCTTCAAGGACCCAGAGTTCGCGGCGCGCTTCACGAAGGAGGAGCGGGAGCGCTTCCAGGGCCGGCAGAAAGAGGCGCAGCGCCTCGAAGCCGACACGGCCCTGAAGGAGATGATGGCCAATCCCGCCATCGCCGGAGATCCCGTGCTCGCTCCGCGCGTGCAGGGTGCGGCCGAGACGTTCGCCCTCGGCGGCGATCACAAGTCGCTGCTCGCGGCGCTCTCGGGGATCCGCAAGGAGGCGGGCGCTCGGCAGGCGCAGCAGCAGATGGTCGGAGAATACCGATCGAAGCTGGACACCCTGGCGAACAGCCTGCGCGCCCGGATCGACGCGGCCGAGGCGAACGGCGACTACGGCGAGGCGGACGAGCTGTCGTCGCGGCTGGAGCGCGCGCTCGCGACGGCGGCGCAGATGGAGATCGAGCCTGCGAAAGCCGGACAGGCGTACCAGCAGGCGATCGGGCATCTGCAACCGGGACGCGCCCGCTCGCGGCAGGCCGACACCAAGGACAAGGACGCCGAGCGAGAGTTCAAGCTGCAATCGACGGCGATCGAGCTCGCGCAGAAGGACGAGCGGTGGCTGGATCCGAAGACCGACCGGCGCGCGCTCGTGAGCGAGTACCGGGGGCTGTACGAGGCCCCGGCGCAGCAGGCGCCCGCTCCGGACCTCCAAGCGGCGATCGAAGCTGCGGGCGCGACCGAGGACCAGGTCCGCATGGTGGCGCGCATGAAGGCCAACGGAGACCCGCCGGAGAAGATCAAGGCGGCGCTGCGAGGTGGGAAGTAGGCGATGCCCCAGCTCGGACAGTACGAGACGAAGCTCTCGCCTGCCGAGGAGGCCGCGTTCCGCCAGTGGAAGGCGAAGTACGCGCCGCAGGACTCAGGCGCGGACTACGACCTGCGCGGCGCCTTCAAGGCCGGGATCGAGCCCGACCCAGCGACCGGGCACTGGCCGGACACGTTCAAGAAGCCTAATCACGAGACCTTTTCGGTCGAGTCGCAGTACGCGGTCGGCGCGAACCGGGCCAAGGCCGGTAGCTGGCAGGGTGAAGTCTTCACGCCCGCGGGCAAGGCCGACCCCCTGGACGCGCTCATCGCAGCGGTCCCGCCCGAGCCGGACCCGCTGGACGCGCTCATCGCTGCCGTGCCGGCGGAGGGCGCGAGCGTCGGAGACTACGCGCAGCAGGCGATCGGGAGCTTCGCGCGGGGCGGTGCGCGCTTCGCGGCCTCGGGGCTGACGGGCCTCTTCCGGATCGCGGACTCGATCCTGCCGGGAGACCAGCCCGACCCGGCGCAGGACCCGCTCGTCCAGGGGATCCGCAGCTTCGGCCAAGGGCTTGCCCCGCCCGTTCCCGGCTTGGAGGACTCGTTCCTCGCCTCGGACGTGCCGGCGGGCCTGGGAAGCGCGGCAGCGATGGTCCCTGCGGCCCTACTCGGGGGTCCTGGGATGGCTGCGGCAGGAGCCCTTGCGGGCGGCAACGAGGGCTTCGAGTCGGCTCAGGCTGCGGGGGCCACGCCGGGCGAGACCGCGGTCGCCACGACCGTCGAGGGCCTCCTGGGGGCCGGCGAGGTCTTTGGTGTCGGCGGAGCGCTCGGGCGGCTCGGCAAGGCCGGCGGCGGGCTCGTGCGCCGCGTGGGCGTCGAGAGCCTGGGCGAATCGGTCCAGGAGGGCTTCCAGGACCTCGGCACGCAGGCCGTGCGCAAGGCGACCTACCAGCCCGAGGCGGAGATCAACCTCGGCCAGACCGGCCGCGCGATGGGCGTGGGAGCCGTGGTCGGCGGCGGGACCTCGATAGCGGTCTCAGGGGTGAACACCTCGCTGGCGTCCGACGAGGCGCTCGACGCGCTGATCGAGGCCGTACCGCCGGCCACGCCCGAGGAAACGACGGCGCCGGCCGCAGCCGCCGAGGAAACCGCGATTTCCGAGCGGGCCGCGCCGACAGCCAACCCATTGGATCAGGGGGGGCGCACCGAGCCCGTCAACTACGCGGTCTCCGAGTCGGGCACCGAGGCCGCCCCCCGGGGCAAGACCGTCTACCACGGCTCGCCGCACGAGTTCGATCGCTTCTCTACGCAGAAGATCGGGACCGGCGAGGGCGCGCAGACGTTCGGGCACGGGCTCTACTTCACTGACACGAAGGAGATCGGAGACCACTATCGCGAGGCCCTGTCGAGCAGCGTGACCTTCAAGGGCGCGCAGGTCTCGAGACAGGGTGTGCCGACGGAGGAGGCCCGAGCGCTCCCGCCCGAGGCGCGGGACGCGATCGACGAGGTTGAGAAGGCCCGCTCCGTCGAGGCCGCGCTCCGGGCGATGCGCGAGCGCGCCGAGGCCCTCAAGGACTCGGAATACGCCTCTGGCCGCGCACGCCTGGCGAAGTCAATCGGGTGGCTGGAGACGAACCAGCAGGATCTCCAGCGCACGCAGGGACGCACCTACGAGGCCAACCTCGTCCCCGCCGACGACGAGTTCCTGCTGTGGGACAGGCCCCTCAGCGAGCAGTCCCCGCGCGTGCGCGCCGCGCTCGGCGTCAAGGTGCGGGATTTCGCGGCCGAGGAAGCCCTGGCCGCGCGCGCGCAGGAGCAGGGCATCCCGCTCTCGGAGATGCCCGAGTACGACGCCTTGACCAAGGCGATGGACGAGGCGCACCCGTTCGCGCGCGAAACAGGCGAGCAGTATTACCGCCGCCTGACCGGAGGCGCGGCCGGCGACGCGGCGGCAGCGAGCCGCGAGCTGCGCGGCCTGGGTATCCGCGGGATCAAGTACCTCGACGAGAACAGCCGAGCGCAGGGCGACGGCACGTACAACTACGTCGTCTTCGACGACTCGGACGTGCTCATCACCAAGACGCACGCCCCCACCCCCCCTCCAGCCCCGGCCGACACCACCTCTCAGACGGCCCTACCCGCGGCCGAGGTCGATGCCGGGGCTCCCTCCCAAGCCGATGTGACTCCCGAGGGCACAAGTGTGACCCCGGAGGTCACGCCTCCCTCGGAGCCCGACCTCTCCGACCCGCGCGTGCGCGAGCACCTCGGCCGCCTCGCGATGGAGGTCGGCGGCAAGTCCGGCGGGCAGCAGATCCGCAACGCCGAGGGCACGGTCATCGGGCGCACGCGCCCCGAGCCCAACTCCTCCTGGTGGCTCTCTCGCCCCGGGAACATGAGCGCGACGGAGGTCTCGCGCCTGATCGAGCGGGCGACCTCGGAGAAGCCCGGCAAGTTCACGGCTCGCCAGCAGGAGATGCTCGACTTCCTGCTCCACACCCAGCCCGACAGCGCGTCGCGCGCCGAGCCGGAGGTCGTGGACGAAGTCCCGTTCGACATCCCGGAGGACGAGGCCGGCCTGCCGCCCGTCACGGCGGATGCCTGGGGCTTCGGTCTCCTCGGCGGCTCCGACTTCCGCCCCCGCGCCCCGGACACCTCGCGCGCCGGCGCCACGCCGGACTCGCTCGCCCTGCCCCCGGAGACCCCGCTCCAACTGATCGAGCGCAAGGTCCGGGACCGGCTCAACCGCTTCCGCGTGGCGCAGAAGGTCGTCGCCGAGAAGGGCGGCGCCGTCCCCGAGGAGGCGGACGTGGACCTCGCGGCCTCGCTCATGCCTGGACGAGCCGCGGAGCGCGTCGCGCGCATCGAGCGCGGGCCCGAGAAGCAGGTCGGCCAGATCCTCCAGCGCGCGCAGATCAGCCCGGAAGAGGCCGGCGAGTTCCTGGCTGCGCGCCACGCCGAGGACCGCCGCCGAGTCATCCTGGAGCGCAACCCGAAGCTCGGGCCCGAAGAGACTGGCGCCGGGATGACGCGCGCCGAGGCCGCTGCGGTGCTCTCCAGGGTCGCACAGGACCCGCGCCGGCCGCACTTCGAGCGCCTCGCCCGGATCGTCGAGCGCGTGAACCGCGAGCGCCTGGACGCCTTGGAAGAGGGCGGGCTGCTCTCCTCCGAGGGCCGCGCCGCGTGGGAGAAGTTCGGCTCGACCTACGTCCCCCTGCGCACGGCCACGGACCCCGAGCAGGGCGTCGGCGGCGGCCGCTCGCTCAACGTCAAGGGCAAGGAAGCCAAGCGCGCCGAGGGCCGCCAGTCCAAGGCCGACAACCCGCTCGTCTGGACCTTCGTCCAGGCGAAGGAAGCGGTGCTCCGCGCCGAGAAGAACCGCGTCGGGACCGCCGTCGCGAAGCTCGTCGAGGCGAACCCCGACCCGCTCTGGGAAGTGACGGACAAGCCCAAGCCCGAGGACGCGGCGAAAGGCTACGTCCTGGCCTTCAAGGAGAACGGCAGGGAGCGCTACCTCGTCGTCCGGGACGAGCGCTACGCGGCGGCCTTCAAGGGCGTCGGCGTCGAGGACGCGCCGAAGTTCCTGCGCCCGGTCGCGTTCGTCATGCGCCAGTACGGGCAACTGCTCACGGCGCGCAACCCGGAGTTCTGGGCGACCAACTTCGTCCGCGACCTCTCGACGGCCGGGATCCACATCTCGGCCGAGCAGGGCAAGGCGTTCTCCTCGGCGTTCCGCAGCCCGAAGAAGGTCGGCCAAGCGCTGCGCACGCTCTGGACCCTCGCCAGGGATCCCGACGCGAAGGGGGCGCAGTACGATCGCGCGCGCGAGTTCGCCGAGGAGGGCGGCAAGGCGGGCTGGGGCACGATCGAGTCGTTCGAGACGCAGCTACGCAAGATCGAGAAGGCGACGGCGGTAGAGGCGCCGGGCCCGAAGAAGGCGATCAAGGCGGCCGACCAGTTCATCCGCGACCTCAACGAGGCCGTCGAGAACGCGATGCGCTTCCACGCCTACAGCGTGGCGCGCGAGATGGGGATCTCGAAGAAGCGCGCGGCGAAGATCGCTCGCGAGCTCACGGTCGACTTCAACCGCAAGGGCGAGTGGGGCCCGGTCCTCAACAGCCTGTATCTCTTCGCGAACGCGAACGTCCAGGGCTCGGCGCGCGTGCTCACGGGCGTCGTCAAGAACCGCCAGATCCAGAAGATGACGCTGGGCCTCGCGGCTGCGGGCTACGTCCTCTCCTGGCTCAACCGCGTCGGAGGCGGGGAGGACGACGACGGCGTCCCCTACTGGGAGAAGCGTTCGACCTGGGACAAGTCGAAGAACCTGACGTTCCTGATCCCCGGCACCGAAGGGAAGGGCGTCAAGGTTCCGCTCCCCTGGGGGTATGGACTCTTCTACTACATGGGCTCGCTGGCGGAGGAGGTTGTCTCCGGCGCGCTGAGCCCGACCGAAGCCGGCCTTGAGGTGCTCGTCGCTGCGCGGCAGAACTTCGATCCGCTCGGGGGTTCGACCCCGCTCCAGGCGGTAGCGCCGACCGCGCTGCGCCCGTTCATCGAGGTCGAGGAGAACAAGAACCATGCTGGCAAGCCGATCATGCCGGCGGAAAACCCGTTCGACCGCACGCCTCCGCCGGACTCCGAGCGGCACTTCGACAGCGTCTCCCCGAACGCCAAGGCGTTCACGGACTGGCTCAACCGGGCGACGGGCGGAGACGACCAGCGCGAAGGCGCGATCTCGATCTCGCCGGAGACGATCGAGCACTTCTCGGACTTCCTCTCCGGCGGCGTCGGGCAGTTCGCCCGGCGGATGGTCGAGCTCCCCCAGCGGGTCCAGTCCGGGGAGTGGACGCTCAAGGACGTGCCGCTCGTGCGCCGCTTCGCGTCCGAGCCGGACGAGAGCTACGAGATCCGGGAGTTCTACGACGTGCTCGCAAAGATCGAGCGGGCCGTCGAGCGACGGAAGGCGGGCAAGGATCTGTCGCCCGAGGAAGCGGCCTACGCCAACCTCGCCGCCCGCGCGCAGGTGGTCGAGCGCCGCGTGAAGGCAGCCAAGAAGTCCGACAACGGCGCGGCTGCGGACGCTGCCATCGCGCAGCTCCTTCGGGCCGTCCGGGAGAACGTGCCGTGAACGCTCTACTCGTCGGAGGGCGGTACCGCCTCGATCAGGGCGGACAGATCGCGGTCCAGCTTCTCGGCTCGCAAACGTGCGTCGAAGGTCTGGAGCGACTCCGGCGAGAGCGGCGTCAGATAGCCGCCGTTCCCGAACCAGGATTGCGACCGCCAGGTGTCCGTGAGGATGTACGTGGTGTTGCCGAGCCGGCGCGTCTGGAAACGCGCTGTAATCGCGTACCAGCCGGCGAAGGCTATCAGGCCGAGGATCAGGCCCGTCTTGGTGATCTTGCTCATGGTGGGGCTTCCGTGGGGCTCGGCCCGCATGGGACCAGCCCCACCCCCAGCCTATCCCATCCCTGGGACGGCGCCAGCCCCCCGCTACTCTTCCCGCTCCAAGGCCCCCATGTCGGGCCCGGTGAGCAGGAAGGTCTCCCCTGTCCGCGTGTTCGTCACGCGCAGGGTGTCCGCGCTCAGGCGCTCGTAGTCGAAGCGCGTCGCCTGCTCCCAGAAGGCCCAGGCGAGGGCAGAGAGCAGGGTCAGCGCGAGCAGAAGCGGGCGGGCTCGGCGCCACGGGAATTGGGCCATGCCCCCGATCCTATTCGGATCCCATGCGTCTGGGCAACAGGCCGCCTCTAGTTTCCCAGTTCCGACCCTCCCCCAGCCCCATCCCGAGCCATGCCCCCCGTCATCAACCGCGACACCCTCGTCCCCATCGGCATGGCCGTCGCCGTGGGAAGTTGCGTCCTCTGGGGCGTGCTCTCCGTCAAGGACGGGTACTCCGCCCTGGACAAGCGCATCGACGTCGAGATGAGCGGGCTGCGCGAGCAGCTCGTCGATCTCAACAACCGCCTGGAACGCTCGGACCGCGCCGCGCACGACGCCTGGACCGCGCAGGACATGGAGATTTTCGCTCTCCGCCTGCGGATCGCCAACGCCTCTCTCGCCGTACCGGAAGTCCGCGAGATCCACCCCCGCAAATGATCCTCATGAAACGAGCGCATTGCCTTCCCGCCCTAGCGGCCTTCCTGCTTCTCGCCGCGTGTGCCGTGTCCCCTACCGTGGGGGAGCGCCTGACCGCCACCTGGAACGCAGCGGTGGCCGATGGAGTGATCTCCCCGGAGGAAGCGGAGTCGATCCGAGCCCTGCTGACCGAGCAGGGGGAGTCGATCGACTGGCCCCAGACGATCGGGACCGGGATCGCGACCCTGGTGACGAGCTTCCTCGGGGTGAACTTCTACCGGAACAACCGGGAGAAGAAGGTCTGGGGCCTGCCGAACCAGCCCCAGCCGGCGAGCCCCCCGAGCCCCGTCGCGACGACTACGTCTGCCTAGCCGTCCTCGGCCTCCTGATCCTCGCCCCAGTCCTCGTCCTGTGGCGCTCCATCCGCGCTCTCCGTAGGGCGCTTGTCTGATCCGTCTACCTTTCCTAGTTGCAACGGTGGCGACATACCCCATCGGTAGTGTAGGCTCCCCGTCCGTGGGCGACGCCGCCACGCAGCCAGGCTCGGGGCACGACCCCGTGAGCCGCCCCTCGCACTACACGCGAGGGAAGATCGAGGTCCTGGACTTCATCGAGGACCAGAAGCTCGCCTACCACCTCGGCAACGTCATCAAGTACGTCTGCCGCGCCTCCTACAAAGGACGGGAGATTGAGGACCTCAGGAAGGCGCGCTTCTACCTCGACCGGCACATCGCGCTCCGGGAAGCCGAGAGCGCCGAGCGCGAAAGCATCGAAGGCCCCTCCGGGCTTTGACGTGGCCTCGTGGGCGCGGGGATTCGAGCCCGCGCGACCCACGAAATGCGAGACCTGTCGCCTTCCCGAGGCGGCCGAGGGCATCCGGATCGCCCTGGAGATGCGCGCCCGGGGCGAGTTCAAGGGCAAGGTGCGCTCGATCTACCGGATGGCGTGCGAGCAGTTGGGCTACCCCTACAAGTACACGGCCTTCCACTCGCACGTCCACAACTGCCTCGGCGGGCTGGGCACTTGAAGAAGCCCCGCTTCGACGTTGCGAAGTGGGCCCGCGAGGAGGGGAACACCGAAGCCCTCGACATTCTCCACGCCCGGCTCAAGCGCGGCGGCCGCATCCCCTTGGCGGAGGTCGCGGCCGAGATCGGTTGCTCGCGGGGCGCCGTGATCGACCTCTGCGACGCGCTCGTCGAGCAGTCGCTCAACGTCAAGGTCCACGGGGACGTGATCGTCCTCGTGCGCAAGCCGGCCCCGCGCACGCTCGAAAACCTCAAGTTCATCTCGGACAAGAACGGCCGGCACCGATTCGGGATCATCTCGGACACCCACTACGGGTCGAAGTGCGCGCGCGAGGACGTAGCGACCGACCTCTACGACTGGTTCGCCTCGGAGGGGATCGAGAACGTCCTGCTCGCCGGGAACTGGATCGACGGCGAGGGCCACGACAACGACCACGAGCTCTTGCCCGACTGCCACGGGCTCCAGCCGCAGGTCGACTATTTCGTCGAGAACTTCCCCGAGAAGAAGGGCATCACGACGTGGTTCGTCTCCGGCGACGACCACGAGGGCTGGTACGCCAAGCGCGAAGGGATCGACGTCGGGCGGCTGCTCGTCAGCTCCGCGCGCGAGTACGGGCGCCACGACCTGCGCGACTGCGGCTACAAGGAGGCCTTCTTCTCGCTGGAGCACGCGAAGACGGGCGCCTCGTCCAAGCTCTGGCTGGACCACCCCGGCGGCGGCAGCGCGCACGCGACGAGCTGGACGATGCAGAAGATCGTCCGCTCGCTCCAGCCCGGCGAGAAGCCCGCGATCATGTGCAGCGGGCATCTCCACAAGCTCATCTACTTCATCGAGCGCGGGGTCCACGTGATCGGCGCCGGCTGCACCAAGGACCAAGACACCTGGGGCCGCAAGAAGGGGCTCCAGTACGACGTGGGCGGCTGGATCATCGAGCCGCGACAGGACGAGCGGGGCGCGGTCGTCGAGGTCAAGACGGCCCTGCGGCAGTGGTTCGACCGGGGCTACTACAACGGCGCCTTCAACATGGCCGGGCCGATCCGGAAGGTGCGCGCGCCGGGCGGGAGAGCGAAGCGGTGAAGCGCGCCGCGCTCCGTCGCGACCTCGCGGTCCTGCGCAAGCGCGTCCCGCCCATGTGGCCCGTGGTCGTACGGCGCCGGGCCCTCAAGAAGCGCTGGGGCTCCTGCTCTTTCCACAGAGAGTCCACGCCGCACTTCGCGATCTCGCTCGATCCGACGCTGGAGGGCGACTTTCTGCGCTGGACGTTACTTCACGAGTGGAGTCACGCCTTGAGTTGGACCAGCGAGCACCCGAGCGTAGCCGATCACGGCCCGGAGTTCGGGCTCGCCTACGCGCGGGTCTACTCGGCGCTGATCGAGCCCTAGGGCTTCTCCTCGGGCGTGGGCGCGGCGTCGTCGGTGTCTCTGCCGATCGACTGTAGCGCGAAGGACAGGTACTCCTTCTCCACGGCGCCGAGCTTGTCCAGCAGCTCCAGCACCGCGCGCGCGAGGGCGGGCTCGCGGTGGGCTGCGGCGATGACCCACGGTGCGACTGTGACCTCTCCATGCTCGTTCAGCGCAGCGACCGCTCGCGCATGCACGGAGTGGTCATCCGCGAGCGCCGCCTCGGCGAGCTTCCGGATCTCGGCTCGGTCCATCACTGGAAGGATACCGTCCCGTTCACCGTCACCAAGCACCCGTGCTGCGTCGCGAGCGCGCCCGTGGTCCCGGAGATGCCCGTGGGGCTGTCCGTGGCGCGGATCCAGAGCACGACGCGGCGTCCCGCCCAAGGAGCCGCCGGGCCGCCGCTGGAGGCGCTGTAGAGTCCCGAGAGCAGCGCCGAGCCCGAGCTCGGACCCGCGAAGTCGATCGTCCCGTCCCAGACGGAGAGGCCAGCGAACGAGGTCGCAGGCGCGCCCACGCTCGCGGAGACGAGCGCCGAGGCCCCGATCCCGACCTCGACCTTGGCCGTCGCGGGAGCGAACGTCGCGGTGCCTCCGGTCAAGAGCGAGAGGTTCTCGACGGCGCGCCAGCGGTCGGCCTGGCCGTCGATCGAGATCAGCGCGCTCGTGGCTCCGGGGTTCGGCCCGGCGATCGTCACCGTGGCGGTCTCGCCGACGTTGAGCGTGGCGGAGAAGGTGCGGGTCTGCGCGGGGGCGAGCGGGGCGAGCAGGAACAGGGCGAGAAGCAGTCGGGTCATGGTCTCTCTCAGGGAACAGGGTTAGGGGAAGCCACGGTGTCTCTCAGGGGGTGTGCGGGGGTGGGGCCTCGTGGGGCTCCAGCTTCTTGCGATGCCGGTGCATGCGGTTGTTCCGGCAGTAGCCGCACGAGCCGTTGCTTCGGCATGAAGAGTCGGCGGCCCGCGAACCGCGGTACGGCTTGCGCGCGCGGTGCTTCCGGCGAACGTTCTTGCCGGCGCTCACGCTCGTTCCTCCTCTCCGAGGGCGCGGCGCGCTCTGGTCCGGGCCGCGTTCGCTTGGTGGTGGTCCTTGTCGTAGAGCAGGTGGCAGCGCTGGCACATCGCCTTGAGGTTCGTGTCGGCGACGTTCTCCGGCGTGTGGTCGAGGTGGGCGACGGTCAGCACGACTTTGCCCTTGGCGAAGGTCGCGGATTGGCCGTGAACCTCGACGCAGCGGCGCGGCCCCGGCGTCGTCCGATGCAGGCCGCACTCGCCTTCGCACTCGCAGCGTCCGGCGGCGCGCTGGAAGCGGATGCGGTCGGAGATCGCGCGCCAGTTGCCGGGATAGCGGGCGCGGTTCTCAGGACGGATCGGCATGTCGTTCTTCTCCGAGGGCGCGGCGCAGCGCGGAGCGAGAGGCGGCGTCGAGGACGGGGACGCCCTGCCTGTCATCACATAGGTACTGACGCGAGTGCGGCCCGCCGAAGAACTCCCAACGGCCGCCGCCTGACCGCGCAATGAGCACCAGTCCCTTGGCACGCCAGAGCAAGCGTGCATCGTCCCTCTCGGCTCTAGCCTCTTCGAGCTCCTGGCGGAGGGCGGAGAGCTCGGAGCGGGCGCGGCACGCCACGCAGTCGTCTGCCGGGTTCTTGTGGCCGGCTCGGGCCAGCACGGCGGCGATCGCGCTCGTCTCCGGCGTGCTCGGCTCAGGGGCGCTCACGGGCGCGCCTCGTCGGAGTGGATCCACTGGCCGCAGTCGAGGCACTTCCACTCGAACAGGCTGGTCTCCTCGTCGATCCAGCGCTTCTCGGGGAACGGATCCATGTGCCCGCCCGCATCGTGCTTGATGAGCGCGCAGCGCAAACGAGCAAGAAGCCGCCGCAGGGTGCTCGGCTCAGGCATGGGGAGCCTCGGGGGCCTGAGCGGCCACTTCGTTCCATGCTTCCTGGATCGCACAGAGCACAAGGTGTCGGGCATCGTCAATCGCGACCTGCATCGGATCGTCGTCGCGGTCGTCGAATTGGCAGAGCATCTCGTCGACCGCATCTGCGAGCTGCTTGGCGGCCTGCGCCAGAACACGGAACCGCTCGTCGGAGACCGTCGCCATGTCCGGCCACTTGCCGGCTTTTCCGCGCTGATAACCGCGCATATAGGCGCGTTGCTCGTCCCGCGTCATGCTCATCGGGGAGCCTCGATGGAAAGGGCGCGGACGAGACGATCTTCAAGCAGGCGCTCCTCCAGCGCGTAGCGCCGCTGCGTTTGATCGTGGTCGATGGCCCGCACGTCAGCCGCGAACCGAACCGAGGCGATGGCCGCACTCAGGTCCGTTCTCGGCACCAGGACGCTCGGCGCCGGCTCCACGGGGGACGGGGAGGGCGGAGAAGAGGCGTTCGGAGCCATGGGGCTGCCGCCCCCTGGAAACCCCGCTCGGAGCGTCTCGATTTCTCTGCGCAGCCTGCGGCAGCCGCAGATGGTGAGTCCGTCGCCCTCACGACGGCTCCACTGGCAGCCGACGATGCGGCTCTCCGGGGAATGGAGATCGGTGGCGTGGCCGCACGCTGGGCATGTCGGTTCGGGCAGGGGGTCCGGGGGCGGCACGCCCCTGGCCCGCTGCGTCTCCTGCTGCGCCTCCACGCGCTCTCTCAGCCCGGCGACCTCCCGGCGAAGGGCGGCGAGGTCCTCGCGAACGGGCTTCGCGTGCCGCTCCTCGACGTGCGCGCACATGCGGTCCCAGAGCGCGTCAATCTGACGGTCGCGCGGCGTGTCCATGTCGAGGCGCCCGTGGATCTCGCCGATGCGCGTGTCCAAGGCGCCGAGCACGGGGTTGATGACGTCCTCGGCGATCTCTCGGACCCGCTCCTCGCTGACAGTGGCCGGCGCGTAGTGGTAGCCATTCGAGCAGAACTGGCTTCCCGGCTCGCCGTCCCGCTTGCCGCAGGTCGAGCACTTCTCCTCGCTCACCGCCTGCGGCTCTGCGGGGACGGGAGCGGGCGCGACGTGGTAGGATGCGCGCGCGGCCCCTGGCTGCGCCGAACGATCAAGCCCCGCTTGGTCTTCTGACGTAGGCGCAACGGGGGCCGGTTTACTTCCACCCGGCTCCCCCGCGCTCTCTCTCTGGCTGGGGGTGGCGCGGGCGCGGATCCGCAGACATGCCCAACGGAGCGCGCCGCCCCAATCGCCGACATCGTGCTCGTCGGGCTCGATCTCGCGCGCGCACGCCTCCCGCTCCTCCCTTGCGCCCCTCTCTCGGCCTTGCGCCTCGGCGGAGCGGAGATCGTCGAGGTATTCGCTGCGATACAGGGCAAGGGATCCGCTGTAGCCGTCTCGGCACTCCGGAAAGGACCGCTTCACGCGGCGGATCCATCTCTGCTCCGGCGTCATCTCGCCCTCGGCGGGCGGCGCGGGGGTGTCGGTCATCGGGTCCTCCAGGCCGCGAGCGCGGCGCGTCCGCTCTCGATGGCTTGTACGAACGTGCGACACGAGTGCAGCCCGTCTCGCGTGCCGCCGCAGTCGCATCCGAGATGGTGCCCACGAACCCCTACGCGCGCGTCGTAGTTCTCGATGATCTGCTCCAGGGCGCCCCGCAGCGCCGCGTGCTCGGCGCGGGCGGCGGCGAGCGTCTGGAAGTCCTCCGCCTCCTCCCACTCGTGCTCGCAGAATCGGAAGCAGCGCTCGACCGCTCCCGCCTGCGCGCCCGCTCGGGACTCGGGGGCGGGGGGCGGATCGGCTGCGCCGTGCGAGCCGCCGGCCTCTGCCGGATGCTCTGCTTGGAACGCGCACCAGGAATCCACTGCGCTCGCAGAGGGGGCGGGGCGCTTGCCGAGCGCTGCGACCTCCATCTGGCATACGTGGCAGAGCCCAGGGCCTCCGCAGCGAGCCCGCACGCCGTCAGGTCGAGGCACGACGTGTCCGTGTCCGGTGCTCTTCGTCACCGTCCCTCCTCCCGCGCGCGATGGGCGCGCAGAGCGTCCCAAGCCACGAGAATCGCTCGCGCCTGTGCCATCGAGATCAAGCCATCCACGAGCCACGATCGGCGATGCTCCAACTCAGGGCCGGGCGACAGTTGTTCGAGAACATCCATCGTCCCCAACCGCGCGATGACGGGCTCGCAGGCTTCCGCAAAGGCGCGATGGGCGCGCAGCTCGGCCAGCAGGGCGGGGAGCGCGTTGCGGGCCGCGATGAGCAGGTCCATGTCCGCCTCGCGGCAATCGAGGTCGGAATGCCCGTCCCACGGGTGCCGCGTCGGCGTCAGGACACTCGTCGTCTGGTCCGTGCGTCCGATGCGGCGCCACGAACAGCTATCCCAAAGCATCCACGGCGCGGGCGTCGCCGCCTTCTCCAGCCGCTCCAGTTCCTCCAGGTCCCCGCGCTCTCCGGGCTCGGGAGAGGGGGCCGAGAGAGCGGCGCGGAGGGCTTCCATCCTCTCTTCGCGCTCTTGCGAGGCAAAGAACTCGGCTTCGGAGATCGGCCGCCCTTTGAGCAGCTTGGATAGCGCGTCGTCAGCTTCCAGGACGTCCCGCGCCGCTTCGCGGAGAGAGGGGCGCTCGCTCACGGGCGGACCTCCGCGTTGCGACGGGCGCACTCGGCGCGCGCGGCCTCGTAGGCGGGCGCCGGATCGTGCGTCCGGCCCTTGATCCGCCTGACGACCTTGCCCTTCTTGAGGTGGGCTCCGTCCTTCGTCGGTACCCACTGGAAGACGCCGAGCGTGAACGTCTCCCAGCCCACGAACACCGGGCTCTGTCCGTCTTCGCCGGGCGCGCAGGCTCCGTCGAAGTCCCAAAGGTAGGCGCGCTTCTCGCTCACGGCGTCACGCTCCCTTGGATCTCCGCAGCGGGGGCGGGCAGGGGGACGTAGTGCTTCTCTCGCAGCTTGTGGAACGCCTCAAGAAGCTCCAGCCGTTCGGAGGATGGGATCGCCAGCGAGGCCGCACACCAGAGCCGGTCGCGCGCTATGTCGGCCTCGGACTCGCGCACTCGGACTGTCTTCCCTTGCGGCCCCTCGCTCGCAGGGGAGGCGGCGGCGCGAGTCGTCTCGACCATGCGATCCATCTCGGCGTCGGTGCGCTTGCGATGGCCGCCGTGGATACCGTCCCACTCGTGCGGGTCCTCCGCCTTCGGCTCCTCTCCCTCGGTGTAGGGAGCGAGGGCGGCGCGCACGGCGGCCGGCTCCAGATGGATCCGCTGCTCCAAGTAGTCGCAGACGGCGTTGACCTCGGCTCTCGTCAGCCTTCCCACGTCAGGACGCTCCTTCCCCGCGGGCCTGGGAGAGCGACTCGGGCACGGCTCCGGTTCGACGCACGAGGCAGTCGAGCACGTCAACGAGCCCCAGCTCGTCCCGCCGCACGACCACGTAGCTATCCCCGCTTCGGCGTCCGGCGTAGCTCTGTGCAGGATCTTGACGGAGTTCGCCCAGCATCTCGGCAACCCACTTGTCCCGCTCGTCCTGACTGATCGGAAAGGCGCCGTCGCGCTCGTCCCACTCGACGGCCCACGCCTCTCCCGTCCCCGTCCTCTCGTCCATCGCTCGTGCCTCCTGTGCGCTCTACTCTATCGGCGCGCCCGATGCGTTGCACCAGGAAAATCAAGTTTTCGGGACACTAGGAACCGGAGTCGGGACGGGCGCGGGCTGCTCCGGCGGGGGCTCGTCTTTGAACAGCTCGCCGGGGTCCTGGTACTCCTCGGGCCCTTTGCGCGGGCTCACGCGCACCTCCTCGTCGCTCTCCCGATGCGCCCCAGGACGTAGCCCACGGCGGCGGCCAGGATGTAGGCGGTCACAGCGGCCCGCCTTCGCCGAGCAGCTCCCCCGGGTCGATCCGGCTCACGCCGTTCAGCCTCGGCGCCTTCTTCTCCCAGCCGTGGTAGTCCCGCCACTCGGGCGAGCCCGCGATCAGGTACGCGCCGTTCACGCCGGCCGAGGAGCGCGCGGGCTTCGCGAGCTTCCGGATGGCCGCGACGGTCGGCGCGTACTCGCTCGTCGCGATGAGCTTCTTGACCGCCTCCGCGACGGGCCGGTCCTCCAGGTCGGCGAGCGAGGCCTTGTAGACGGCCTGGGTGTCCGCCCCGAAGGGGAACGAGGGCCACGCGGCCGAGATGATCTTCGAGATGGCGTCGAATCCAGCGGGGGTCATGGGTCTTTTCCGGTCAGGAGTTTCAAGCCAGCCTGCAACGCGGGGTCGACCCCGCCCGGGGAGTCGCGCGCCTGTCGTTCCCGGATCCCGGCGTAGCCCTTGGGCTCGGACTTCACGCGCGCGGCCGCTCGGAGGTTCGGCCACTTGTTCCAGTCGCCCTCGAGCAGCGAGATCGTCGCGTTGGCGACGTGGAACGGGTCGGCGGAGCCGAGCATCTGCCGCGCGCGCTTCGCGATCTCCGTGGGCGGGTGCTTGTTGAGCATCCTGATCGCGGCCTTGTAGTCCTTCTCGGCCGGGACGTAGGGCTCGGCTCGCCCGCTCTTGAGCCACTCGCTCTGGAACCACGCCACGAACTGGCCGTGCTTGTTCTTCTCCTCCGGAGCCGGATCCTCGACGGGCGGAGGCTCCGCCGCGTGCGGCGGACGCTCCGAAGGAGCGAAGGTACTGGTACTGGTACAGTCAGGAGTTGAACGCGCGTTGAGCGCCCGTTCATCGGCCGCTGTAGCGACCCTACTAGGGGGGCTACTAGGGTTGCTTGAGCCACCCTTCGGCAGGCCCCGCTCTGTGCGCGCCGCCTCCTTGAGCTCGTCGAGCCGATCGTTCTTTGCTCGGCGTGCCGCCGCACCTCGCCGCCCGGCATCAGCCGCGCGCTCGACAGCTTCGAGCGCCAGCGTCCGCTCGGCTTCCAGTCGCGGGTTGACGAGCAGCCCGTCCTTCTCGACGAACATGGGTCGCACCTGCGCCCAGGTGTCGTCGAAGTCGCGCGCCTTGCTCCCGCAGAGCCGGCGCCAGTATGTCTCCTCGGCGGGCAGCGGCCCGTCGAGCCACTCCAGGTCCAGCATCTGCCGATACAGGCCTGCGGCTTCGAGCGTCATCACCTGCACGTAACGGTCGAGCAGGAACGCCTTGGGGTACCAAGGGTAGTAGTCGAGCGGCGCGGAGCTCACTCTGCCTCTCCCCTCTCCGCGCTCCTGAGCAGAGCGCGCCCCTCTTCCAGCTTCACTTTGAGTCGTTCCATCTGGCCCAGGAGCGCGTCGTGCTCCCGGATGGCGATGTCCAAGGCCGTCAGGATCGCGAGCCACGTCTCCCCGTCCGCTCGCTCCTCGTCCTCGCCGGCGTACTCGTTCAGGGCGTCGTAGAGCGTCTGGAGGGCGCTCATGCGGCACCTCCGGAGAAGTCGAGCACCCCTTGGGCGAGGCGCTTGGCTGCGATCTCGCAGTAGCGTTCTTCGATCTCGATCCCGATGGCGCGACGGCCCTCCAGCTTCGCGGCGAGCAAGGTGCTGAGAGAGCCGGCGAACGGGTCGAGTACTACTTGCTCCGGCGCCGTGCTCTTGCGGATGTAGAACCGCAGGAGGTCGACGGGCTTCTCGGTTGGATGCACTCGGTGCACGCCCGGGACCATCGGCGTTGATCGGATCGAGAGGTCTCGCCCGTGCCCGAGGAGCTTTCGCCCGCCGACGTGGGCAAAGAGGACCATCTCGTAGTCGTGGGCGTAGTCGCCTTCGCAGTCGCCGGGACCGTAGCTGCGCTTGTCCCAGATCAGCGCATTCTTCGTGTCCCAGTACGACGCGAGCGCGTCGTAGAAGTCCGGCATCGACTCCCAGTGGCAGAACACGTAGGCATGCGCCGGCTTGCGCATGACCCGGTCCAGGTCGAGCAGGATGGACCGCCACAGGCGGATGCCCTGCCGCTGGGCGTCGCCGCGGAGGCCCTTCTTGGCCTCGTTGGTGTACGTCATCCCGTACGGCGGATCGGTTAGCAGAAGATCCGCGCAGCCGGCCGCCATCTCGGGCAGCACCTCCCGGCAGTCCCCGTGGTAGATCGTGATCCCGCCGTTCTCGTAGTAGGGTTTCACGCCGCCCTCCAGCGCTCCATCCCCAGCGCCACGCGCGCCCAGGGAGCGACCTTGTTCTCTTTGTTCGAGATCCAGGCCCGCCAGTCGGGCGCTTGGTGGCGGTGGACGCGGATGTGGCAGCCGTCGGGCCCGCCGCAGAGCGCGACGCCGTTCGCCGGGTCGTCGGGGCCGTCCCGCCCGGTCGGCAGGAAGTGGTGCGCCTCGACCTTGTAGACGCTGCCGCAGCGCTCGCAGCGCTCTCCGGCCCGCTCGCGGACGAGCCGCTTGAACCGCTCGCGCGCGCTCCGAGAGCGCTTGGCTCGCGTGCCGACTGGTCGCAGCCCCCGGCCTCGTTCCAGGCTCCGGGCTCCGCGGGCGAGGGGCGTGTGGCGGGGGGGCGCGCCCGAGCGTTTCATCGGCCGTACTCGCCCGGCTTGCAGGGATTGCCGTGTCCGGTCGGCCTCTCCGGGCCGCAGGCGTCGAACAAGGGCCAGACCTCCGGCGCGTCCTTCGGGTAGCACGCTCCCTGCGGCCGCATGCCCCGGACGCGCGCGCAGAACAGCCAGTCCACGCACGACATGATCGAGATGCGGCGCGTGCCCCTCGCGAGCCATGCCTCGCGCACCGGCCCGTCAGTCTGGTTCTCCGCCGTACGTGGCTCGGCGGGCAGGAGCGCGTCGAGGTCGGAGTACGCCTGCTCCCACATGCCGATGCTCTCGGGCGTCAGGCGCTCGCAGTCCGCCGAGGCCCACCAGAACAGGTCGTTGCAGTTGACGAAGATCGTGACGGGCGCGTACTCGCCGTCGGTGCGCCACCAGATCTCGGGATGGTTGTCGAAGCCGCCGAGCCGGAACACGCGGTGGAGGAAGTCCCGCGCGCCCTCCGCGTCCTGCGCTCGGCGCTTGAGCCTTTCGTTCTCGACCACCAGCGCGGCGAGCGCGTCGCGGGCGGAGTCCCAGTAGGCGGGCTCGGGCTCCACGAAGGCGTGACTGTCGAGGCTTTCGCCCTTGTCCAGCGCCGCCGCGACGAGGTTCGCGAGGGAGGCGCTCATCGGGGAGCCTCGGGGCTCTCAGCCGCAGCCCCACGCGAGTTGAGGTCGACCTCCTCGTCAGACCACGCGAGCAGACCTGCGCGGTGTTGCTCGATGGCGGCCCATGCCAAGCAGCGAAGGATGTAGACGTGGTATTGTTTTTCGTCGTCCCAGTCGGCCGGAGGAGCGGGGAACGGCGGACCTCCGGGGGGCGGAGTCCAGTTCGGCGTGCGGCCCTCGCTCACGCCTTCCTCCCGCCCGCGAGGTGGGACCACTTCGCGTAGACGGTCCCCATCTCCGGGGTGAACTCCCCCCGGCTCTGGAACGCGCGGTCGATCCGCCGGCAGACCTCGGCCACGTCCCCGCCGGCTTCCGCGAGCAGGAGGCACGCGACGTGCGACGCACGGGGCCCGGCCTCCGCGCTCCAGTCCTCGAACCGCTGGATGACGGCGGCGATCTCCTTCGCCCCGAACCGCAGACGGAACCCTTCCCCCTGACCCTTTCGGACCTTCACGTCGCGCATGACGACCCTCTCGCTGGAGGGCCCCGGCGCGCGCCACCTTGACGGCGCTCGGGTTGCCCCCGGTTGCGTCCCTCTGCGCGCTCCTGCGCGGCCCCGCACACCACTGTCAGGGCCCGACTTACACGCCGTTGCGCGCCCCTGCGCGCCCCTGCCCGTTCCTGCCTACGGGTCAAGCACCACGAGCGTGCTGTGATGCCTACCCGTCGCCAGTTCGTACAGAGAGCGCAGGTGCCGGGGGACGAGACTCGCCCTCGGCTGGTACGCTTGGCAGGTTGCCGCCACCCGGTAGCGCCGGCAAGCAAGCGACGGCGGTTTTCAGGACCGTAAACTCGTCGTCGATGTAACCCGTTGTCGTGCGCGCGTCTGCGTGTCCCAAAATCCGCTGGATCGCGAGCGGGTTCGCGCCCGCTCGGTAGAGCCGCGTCGCCGCGGTGCGTCTCAGAGCGTGGCAATGGACCCGCCGCCCGGTCGCGTCGATCTTCTCGATGCCGGCAATCTCGAGCAGCCCGTGTAGCTCGTACAGGTAACGCTTGGTGTTCGCGGGCCAGGGCTCGCCCGAGCGTTGCAGGAAGATCGGCGTCGAGGGGCGGGGTCCGACGCCGTGGATCGCGCGGTAGGCGGCAGGCAGGGCGAGGATCGCCTCGAAGGTCGCGGCGTCCAAGGCGACGAGGCGCTGCTTGCGCGACTTCGTAGTTTCGGCCCGCAACCGCAGGCTTCCCCGCTCCGGATCGAGGTCTCCCCACGTCGCTCGTGTGAGCTCTCCGTAGCGCGCTCCGCCGACGATCTGCGCCCGCAGCATCGGGTCGAAGGGGTAGCCGCCGCGCTCCCGGTCCCGCTCCCCGGCGGCCTGGACGAGCTTGTGCGCCTCCCACTCCGTCAGGGCGCGCGCGATCCGCCGCCGGTGCGGGGCCGCCGTCGAGAGCTTCGCCAGGCCCTGGATCGGGTTGACGGCCAAGATCCCGTGCTGGATCGCGTGGCGCAGGGCGGCTTGCAGGTAGTCGATCCCGGCGTTGATGGTCGAGTTCGAGAGCCCCTCCTTCGACTTCTGCTGGCGCCAGCGCAGGAGCACGGGGCGCGAGATGTCCCGGACGATCTTGAGGCGCAGGTCCTCCTGCAAGCGCCGGAAGTGGATCTCGGCGTTTTTGATCGAGCGGGGCGCGGCCCGCATCGCCAGCTCGGCCAAGTAGGACTCGATCAGCTCGGCGACGGGCATCTCCGGGCCGCGCTCGGAGAGCATCCCGGAGAGCTCGAGGTCGCGGTCCCGGATGCGCTTGGCGAGGGCGTACTCCGCCTCGGCCTTGGTCGCTCCGAGGATGATGCGTTTGCGCCTTCCCTGGGCGTCCTTCCAGTCCCCATACCAGGCGTCGGCGGTCCCGTGGCGCTTGACGCGCCCCCTCCCGTATCCGGATCCCATAGGCGGAATTGTTACGGAAAGTCAGAACTAAGGAGTCATCATTTCCCGGTAGCGCCGTATCCGTCGGTACTGGAACGGTTTAGCGAAGTAATCACCTTCGATAGCTGCCAGCGGACGGTGCGTGCGATGCGGATGGGTGCGGGTAGGAGTCCGCGCGCTTCCCATCGCCGCAAGGTCGAGCCGTCCACGCCGAGCAGGCGCGCCAATTCCTCCGTGGAGACGAAAGCGTCTCCCTCCCCGAGCCGGTCCGCCTTCGCGTCCGGCTGAGGTTTCTCCCGAGCCATGTAGAAGTCTCTCTTCCCGCTACCCGCGCGCGAGCGTTCCGCGAGGCCCATCTCGGGAGCCGGCGCGCGCGGTCAACACACCACTGGCGCCCACTCTGCCAAGTCGGCGGTGTGCATGCCCCCGGAATGCATGGGAAGCGGAATATTCCCGCACCGGACGCGGGATTCCCGATACTAGGCCGTTAGAGGGGGCCGGCTTCCTACCGTGTCGCGATTGGCGGACTATGCCTTCGGCGGCCCCTACTGCGCGAAGCGCTGGCACTCGTGCCTGTACGTACCGTTGGGCTCTAGCTCGATACGCCAGCCGCAGTCGTCACAGTGCGGGACGAAGCCGGGCCCGTCAGGCGAGCGCCAGCCCCAGACGGCAGTGGGCTTGAGCGACAGGGGGTCGAGCAGGAGCCGGATCGCGACAAGCTCGCCGTGCTCGTCCACGATGCGGGTGCGCTTCTCGGGTTCCATGCTCTACCCCTTCGGGCGGGACTATCAACTTGACGCACGCGACAGCGCAAGATCCGATCGCTTCAAGGCTTGCGACGGGTGAAAACGATGGACGCGACGCGCGCGAGGAGTACGCTTTTCGGGGCTGTTGCGAGCGGCCCGCTCTCTACCAAGCCCGCGTCATCCCTGGTTCGGCATGACCGAAACGAGATGCCGGAAAACGCACTACTTCAAATGCAAGAGCGCGCTATCATGATCGCGCTATTGCGATCGATAAATAAACGGCGACGGCGCCCGGCTCTCTGAAAAGACCACCCCGCGTCGCTAGCGCGGGGAAAGAGGTGGAGGCGAGGGGATTTGCACCCCCGGCTCAATGACTCCCAAAGACACGGCCGCACTACGCCGCCCCCACCCGATTCCGAGGCCACGGTAGCGTCTGACTCGCTGTCGTGGCCTCGCCCTTTTACCCGAAGTCGGCTCGCGCTACCATGCCTCACATCGCCTCCAAAGCCGACAAGCCGAAGCGCGGTCCGAAGCCCGAAACCCTCAAGCTGGAGGGTTCGTGGGAGGACGCCATCGGGCGAGCGATTCGCAAGCCGCGCCCGGCAGGCGGTTGGCCAGCCAAGACCAAGCCCGCCAAGGCCCCGAAGGGCAAGAAGTCCTAGGCCGGCTTCTTCCGGACCGACGCCCGGTAGATCAGGCGCTTGCCCTGCGCCTTGCGAATCGCGAGTGCGGTCCGTGCGCCGTCGTCCATCTTCCGGTTCGTATAGCGGAAGGCGAATTCCGAGGCGTAGCGGTGCAGGTGGTGGCGGCTGACGCTGTGGTACACGCCGGTCAGACCGCGCTTGAAGATCGCGAAGAAGGACTCGGCCGTGTTCGAGTGAACGTCACCCCGGACGTATTCGCCTTGGCTGTGATTGACGCTGTGATGCCCGCCCGCGAATTGAACTCCGACGCCTGGGTACCCCTTGTAGCTGTCGGTCATAATCCGCGCAGACGGGGCGACGTTCTGCCGGATCGCCTGCTGGAGATTGAAGCTCGTAACGCGGTCGATCGGGAAGGCGCGAGCCGCGCCGCCGCGCTCAACCAGGACCATAACCGGGGCCTTTTGGAACGGGCCGATCTTGCCGCGCCCGTGCTTATTCCGTGGCTTTCCACCAACAAAAGTCTCATCAACTTCAACGGTCCCGGTGAGCTTCGGTGGGGTCGCGGGGTCCTCCGCCATCGCGAGGCGGATGCGGTGCATCATGAAAAGGGCCGACTGGTAGGAGAGGCCCGTCTGCCGCTTGATCTCCATAGCAGCGGCGCCCCCTTCGGGGGCTTGTGCTTTGTCGCGGGTGGCCAGCCCCCTGCCGGCTTGGCCTTGCGGGTCGCCTTGCGCGCAGCGATCTGCCAGTCGCCGGTGAGCTTGAGCGTCGCGGGCTTCGGGCCACGCTTACGGGCTTTGCGCTTGCTGGCCATGCCTGGATAGGAAGAGACCGGGCGCGGCAGTGAGATGCCGCGCCCGGCAAACCCCCAGAGCCGGCCAAATCGGCAAAGGAGGAAACATGAGCGTGTTCGTGCTCATGTGGACGGCGGGTTACCGGGTCGGTCTGGCCCGGGGCCTGCCTGAAGCAGGGTCCGCTCGGGTACCGGTCAAGGATCCCGGGCGGACCTCTCCATGCCCCGGTGGCGTAATCGGTAGACGCGGCGGACCTGGAATCCGCTGGCCTTTACGGCCGTGCCCGTTCGAGTCGGGCCCGGGGCTCCTACCCTCTCGCGAAGGCAGGTGGACTTGTCAGAGAGCGGCGTCAAGTATGCGGCCGCGCCCGCGGCTGCGCAAGCCCCTACCCCTTCGGCGGCCTGGGGTCGTCCGTAAGCCCACCGAGGTAGTCGGTCGAGGTCTGGAAGACGACCGCCATCTTCTTGACGATGGCGAAGCCCGGGTCGGGGACGGCGTTGTGTATGTAGCGCGAGAGCGCGGCCTCGTTGATGTCGAGGTGGTAGGCGGCCTCGCGGCGCTTCCAGGCCCGGGCCTCGATCCGTTCGAGGACGCGGGCGCCGATCAGGACCGAACCTTCGGCGGCGGGGGGGCGTCCGCGGGGGCGCTTGGTTGTCTTTCTCGTTGCCATCGGGACGCCACAACTAACCGAGCGGCGCGGGGATAGCAAGCGGAGCGGGGCGGCGGCCTGCCCGAATCCTTGATTTCTCCGTTGCACCGCATCGGTTGCGCCGATACAGTAGGGCGCAAGGAGGCAACGCCGATGACGACCGACCTAGACCTGCGCGGGATGCTCGCGACCAACCACTACGACCCGCCCGAGGCCACGATCCGCTCGGGCGGGTGCGAGGTCACGGTGACGATGGTGCTCACCCTGGACGTGGACCAGGACGGCGACCTGCGCCCGGTCGAGTGCAACAGCCTGCCGGTGCGGGGCACGGCGGGGGCAACGATCCTGCGCTACCTGGACCTCAAGGAGCTGAAGTCGCTCGCGCAAGCCGAGCTCGCACGGCTGGAAGGTGAGGTCCGCGGTGCGTGACAAGGGCATGGCGTATCCGATCCAGACGTTCCCGCCCATCAAGGAGATGGACATGCGGGACTGGTTCGCCGGCCTCGCGCTACAGGCGCAGGTGTCGTGCGTCTCATACACGACGTGCCCTGCGGTGGAGGAGGACGATTCGGCGAACTGCGTGCAGTGCGGCACCGTCCACGAGATCCGCCACTCAAACGGCGGAGGTCCCGCAGACGACCCGTCGGTGATGGCCGCGATGGCGTACGAGTACGCCGACGCGATGCTCGCCGCCCGCAAGGAGGACCCCCGTGGTTAGCTACCTCTGGAAGCTCCTCAAGGACACATGGTTCTCGTTCGAGCGGGTGATGGGGTCATGAGCCAGCCTGTGATCGCGGAACTGGAGCGCGCGCTCGAAGAGCTGCGCGCCGAGATGCCGGGCCGCTTCCGCGCGCTCGACGACAAGACGCTGCTGATCGACGAGGTCGTCGGCTTCTGCGAGGAGCGCGGCGGCTCGCTCTCGGGCGAGGCGCGCTCGCGGCTGGAAGAGCTTTGCCTCCAGCTCTACGGCCTCGGGCTGATGCGCGGAGGCGCGAAGAGCTAACCCCGAACCCCCTCCGCCGAGACCCGCACGCATTCGGCACGGGCAGGAGCGGAGGGAGAACAGGAAGTGACTAGATGGCTACGAAGCTGAAAGCGCGCGATCCCAAGATCGTGCAGCCGGGGCACTGCAAGGGGCTGATCTTCGGCCCCTCGGGCGCCGGCAAGACGTGGTTCGCTCTCTCGTTCCCACGTCCCTACTACATCGACACCGAAGGCGGCGCGGACCTGCGCCACTACCAGGCCCGGCTCCAGGAGGCCGGAGGCGCCTACATGGGGCAGGAGGACGGGTCGCTCAACTTCGACACCGTGCTCGACCAGGTGCGGGCGCTCGCGACGGAGAAGCATCCCTACCAGACGCTGATCCTCGACAGCGCGACGAAGCTCTACCAGACGACGATCGCGAACGAGGCCGACCGGCTGGGCTCAAAGGACGCCTTCGGGGCCTCCAAGAAGCCGGCCATCGCCTACATGCGCCGGCTCGTCGCCTCGATCCAGCGGCTCCACATGAACGTGTGGTTCATCGCGCACGAGGTCGCGGAGTGGGGCATGGTCGGGGAGCAGCGCCAGGAGGTCGGGCGGGCCCCGGACGTCTGGGACAAGCTCGTGTACGAGCTCGACCTCACGCTCCAGGTGAAGAAGCTCGGCAAGGGCCAGCGCGAGGCGGTGGTCTACAAGTCGCGCCTCGTGGGCTTCCCGGAGTTCGACCGCTTCTACCTCCAGCGCAACGGGGAGGAGTGCGGGTACGACGAGTTCTCGTCGCGCTACGGCAAGGACTACATCGAGGCCGAGTCCGAGCCGATCGAGCTGGCGACGGCGGAGCAGGTGGCGGAGATCAAGCGCCTGCTGGAGGTCGTGCGGGTGCCCGAGACGGCGATCGAGAAGACGCTCTCGGCGGCGCGCGCGGAGACGTGGGAGGACCTGACCCGTGAGCAGGCCGAGAAGACGATCAACTGGCTCTTGAGCAAGGTGCAGAAGGAGAGTGCGTGATGGGCGGCTTGGTTGACTGGAGCCCGGAGCCTTCCGGGGAGTTCGGGCCGGGGATCCACCTCGGGCGCGTCGCGAAGTGCGAGCTGAAGAGGTCCGAGAAGACGGGCTCGCGGTACTTCAACGTCCAATTTGTGGCGGACGACCCGCTCGGTGGGGAGGAGTCCACGCTCTGCTTCGACGTCATCATGCTCGAAGGGCGCGGGCGCTCGATCGGGCAGGGCAAGCTCAAGGCGCTCGGCTTCGAGGAGGGCGAGGCGATCGAGTCCTCGCAGGACTTGATCGGCCGGCGCGCGTGGCTCGCCTGCGCGCGGGAGACCTACAACGGCAAGGAGCGGTTGAAGGTGGACATCTCGGCCGAGGGCTCGCTCTGCGGCTACTGGTACGAGAACAGCCCGCCGCCGGAGGCCGCGACGAGCGGCGTCGCTCCGGTGGACAGCATCGACGTCCCGTTCTGATCTGTAAACCGCCGGGGCCTTTCGTCCCGAGCGGCCTTTCCGCAACCGGCGCACAAACCAAAACGAACGCGCCGAAGACCACGAAAGAACCTTTCCGACATGATGAAACCGAACGTCGAAACCGTGACGCCCGCTCTGGCCGCGAAGTGGCTGGAGTCGAACATCGGGAACCGGCCCGTGCGCCACGCTTGGGTCCAGGTCCTGGCGCAGATGATGCGCGCGGGAGAGTGGACGGTCACGCACCAGGGGATCGCCTTCGATCGCACGGGGAGACTGGTGGACGGCCAGCACCGCCTCCTCGCCGTGATCGAGGCGGATCGCTCCGTCAGCATGCTGGTCACTCGCGGCCTCGCCCCGGAGGTCTACCGTCACCTGGACGGCGGGCGCTCGCGGTCGATCTCGGACCGGATCTCGCTGCTGGACGACTTCAAGGAAAACACGCTCGTCACGGCGCTCGTCCGGGCCTACCTCGCGTGCGCGATGGGCGGGCACACCGGGGTCTCGATCAACGCCGTCGAGGAGCAATTCCTCAAGATGCCGGGGCCCTTCACGGCCGTCGCCAAGGCCTTCAACAAGGCCAACTCGCGCGGTCTGACCCGGGCCCCGGTCGGCGCGGCCATCGCGTCCTACATGCACGCGCACGAGCCCGAAGCCCGAGACTTCCTCGCGGCCTTCACGTCGGGCGAGGGCCTCTCGGCCGGCTCCCCGATTCTCACGCTGCGGGACGCGCTCCTGCTGCGCCCCCAATTCATGCGGACGGCGCACGAGGTCTACTGGAAGGCGACGACGGCGTGCCGTGCCGCGTACGAGGGCCGCACCATGGCCCGCCTCTGGCCGGACACCACCGACTGGCAAGACAACCGCTACGAGCGTCTCGTCCAGGAGCGCAGCGCGAAGGCCAAGCGGGCCGCGCACACGCGCTGGAGCCGCGTCGCCGTCTAGCCGATGCCCCTCTCTCGTTCCGTCCTGGGCGCGAACGTCCGCCGGCTGCGCGTCGAGCGCGGGCTTTCCCAGCGCGAGCTCGGTGAGGCCGTCGGCCGGGGTCAGTCCTGGGCCTCGGACCTGGAGCGGGGAGTCCACGAGAGCTTGAAGGTGGATCTTCTGAACGGGATCGCGAAGGCCCTCGGTGTCCGGGTCGAGCGGCTCCTGAAGAAGACCCGAGCCCCTTCTGTTTCGGACCGTGCTTGATTTTTGCGGTGCGCTTGCAAGGTTGCACCGGATACGTTAGGCTCTCCCCCGGTCCGTGCAGGACTCTCGCGGCGGGGGCCGGTCTCGACTGGCCGGTCCCCCGCATTTCTCTCCGATGGCGACGCCCGTCTCGTTGACGCTGCCTTGGCCCCCCTCGGCGAACCGCTACTGGCGCTCGCTGACGATCGGGGGGCGTGCGCGCGTCGTGCTCTCGAAGGAGGCACGCGACTACAAGCGAGCGACGGCCGCGCTCGCCGTCCCGGCTCCGATCGACGGGCCTGTGAAGCTGACGCTGCGGATGTTCCGTCCTGCGCGTCGCGGTGATCTGGACAACGCGATCAAGGTGGCCGTCGACTCGATCCAGGGCGTCGTGTTCGCGAACGACTCCCAGGTCGTCGAGCTGCACGCCTACCTCGGGGACGACAAGCACAACCCGCGGGTCGAAGTGACTGCGGAGGCGGCGTGACCGGCCCCGCGCTGCACCCCTACGCCGAGCGCCGCTGCCGCTTCGATGCGTGCTCCAAGCCGCTCGCCCGGGCGCCCGGCGAGAGCGACCACAAGTTCTTGATGCGGCGCAGTTGCAGCCCGCCTTGTCTGGGGCGGAAGAAGCGCGAGGTCCGGCCGCACCAATTCGAGGCCTCGTGCGACCGCGTGGCGATCATCGCGAGGACGGTCGACCCGGACGCCGACACGGAGAGCCCGCGCTGGATCCGCATTCGGCTGCTTGCCGGCCGCCAGCTCAAGATCAAGGAGCTCTTCGCTGCGGGGGAAATGAACGCCTGGGTGAGCAAGCGTGCGCTGCGGGAGGTGCGCGCCGAGGTGCGCCGGCTGGGTGCGCACGTCGCGTTTCGCTCGGCGGTCAATGAGATGCTCGCGATGGCGCAGATCGAGTCCTCGGCGGAGCGGAACCTTCGGATGACCCGGGAGCGCGCGCGGGCGCGGAGAATCGAGCGGCGCGCATGAACATCACCGGCCTGATCGTCTTCCCCGACGGGCTCTCGCTCGCCTGTTCCCCGAAGGTGGAGCCGCGCAACAAGGGCTTCACCTGGGGCCGCTTTGGCTCGACGCTCGGTGTCCACGTCTACGCGAAGGGCGTCGGCTCGGACCTGATCGTCGGCGTGCTCCGCGTCAACAACGGCGTGGTCAAGCGGGACGGGACGGGCTTCTGCGGGGAGGTCTACTACAACTCGATCCAGTTCGCGGCTCCTGCGGGCTGGGAGTGGGTGACGCTGCCGCAGGCCGGGGAGCAGAGCTTCTCGGGGACGTGGATCTGGGCGGGCAAGCCGGCGGAGGGGAGCCACTGGTTCCCGGCCCGGGCGATCCTGGAGCGTCCCTTCGCGCTCGTGCGGGCGGGCAAGAGCAAGGCGAAGGCGCAGGGCCTCTTGCGCTACGCGGGGGCGCGCATCCCGGATCCGGTCAAAGGCTACGGCCCGGGCGCGTGCCGGCAGCCGAAGGTCGATCGCGCCATGTACGCGAGCGTCTGCGCCGAGCGGGCGACGAAGCTCTTGGGCGCTCAGTTCGGCGGCGCGCCGCTCAACCTCGGCTACGCGGCCGACATCCAAGGCCCCGCGATGGGCCCCTTCTGGCTCGACGGCGCTCCGCCCGCCTGGATGCACGGGGGCTTTGGGATCGACCCCAGCCACGGCTACGAGCAGGTGCCCGAGGCGCTTCTCTGCCACGCGATCCTGGCTCGCGCGAACATGGCTCGTCAGTTCTGCGCGGCCTACGACGCGGACACGGGCAGGCCGATCTCGCTCTACGACTGGACGGTGCGGCCCGACCGGCAACTGATGAAGGGCGAGCCGGGCCGGCAAGGCGAGACCGAGCTCGTCTGCTTCATGCAGGGCGGGTACGACGACTACCGCTACAAGCGGTTCAACTCGGGGACCTGCGCCTACGAGTCGAAGCTGCGCGAGTACCGGGGCCACGACGTGGCGCACGGCATCCGGCTGATGCGGCATCTGATCCCGCTCTGCCACACGGGCGAACAGTGGGCGATCGACGACCTCGCGATGGCCTGCGAGGACTGGCGCTACCAGACCTGGAGCGACCGGCCGGACGAGAAGGCGGTCGAGAGCTACCCGGGCGAGTGGCTGCCGACGACGCTCGCGAAGTCGATGCACCTTGTCTCGAAGAACCCGCACAAGGGCGGCTGGCTCGACCGCAACTACGCCTGGATGTGCTACGGGGGTGCGGCCTGCCACACCTACGGCGTCCCGGGCTGGCTGGAGTGGGGCAAGAAGATGCTCGCGCTCGGCCTGCTCGCGGCGGACAAGTGGGGCTTCACGATGCGCGAGAAGCGCGACGAGCTGCCCTCCAACTGCACGGGGATCATCACCTTCCACGAGGGGCTGAACGCCGTGGGGATGTACGCGCTCGAACGAGCCTGCTACGGGCGGGCGCGGCCGGAGATGGGTGCGCTGCTGGAGCTCAAGGTTCGCTCGCTCTACGGGTACCTGCCTGCAAAGCCCTATCAGCCGGGCAACCCGGACACCGGCTGGGGGCCCCCGCACTGGATCGCGACGACGCGCGACGGCAAGGAGCTTGCCGAGTTGGAGGGCTACGGCCCGGGCGATCCGACGCACGTTCTCGCCGCGTGCTCGGCGGCGCACCGCGCCAATCCGAACGACGAGTTCCTCAGTCTCGCCCTCGAACACTGGAAGCCGCACGACACGCTCGAAGCGCGTCGCGCTTGGCTCGAAGAGAAAGAGGACCTCGCGTGGTGCGGGGACTACCTCCGCGACATTCAGGCGCTCCTTGGCTGAACCCGAATCGGACGTGGCGTTACTCCTGAACGCTTAGTCCGTCGCGCGCGGCATGGTGCCCGGGGAGAGCCCGGGACGCCTTTTCGAGATAGCTAGGCCATGAAACACCGCGCGCTTCTCTCACCCTGGAAACGAAGCGGGGCCCCTCTCGGAGCCCCGCCCGCAGCGCCCGCTAGGGACTAGAAGCCGGTCGACCAGACGCGGTAGGCGACCTTGACACGCAGGAGGCTGTCGCCGGTGACGATCTCGCCCGCGCCGACGTTGTGCAGGACGAGCGCCTGGTTCTCGCAGCCGGTCTTCGCCACGATCGCCGTCGCCGCCCCGCCGTCCGGCACCGCGAACGTCACGTAGTCCGCGTTCTGGGTGATGTAGCCGGTCATCTCGATGTCCTCGGACACCTTGACGCCGGAGCCGTCGGTGTAGCGGATGCCGAGGTTCGAGCCCCCGCCGTCCTCGGCGAATTGCGTGGTGCCGTAGTCGAGGAGGAGCACGGCGCCCTGGAACTCCAGCACCTTGCCGGCGCCCGGGGCGGCCACGAGCGTCTTGGGCGTCGCCCGCAGCGCCTTCACCTCGGCGGCGGTCAGCGCGACTTGCACGAACCGCGTAACGCCGTCGCTGGCGATCTGGACCGTCCCCGTGCCCTTGGGGGCGATGTTGAGGTCGATGTTGGTGTCGTCGCCCGTGGCCGAGAGCGTCGGCCCGTTGCCCGCTGCCGCGTTCGCGAGCGTGACCTCGTTGACCGCCGACGCCGTCGCCGTGAGCTTCGCGAGCTCCAGGCCGTTGGTGTCGAGGATCGCCGTGCCGATCCGGGGCGAGGTCAGCGTCTTGTTCGTCAGCGTGTCGGTCGTCGCCTTGCCGACCAGGGTGTCCGTGGCGTCCGGCAGGGTCAGCGTGCGGTCCGCGGTCGGCTCGCACGAGATCGTCAGCTCGCTCGCGTCGTCCGTGGTGCCCTCCAGGACGATCGAGCCAGTGATCGTCGGGGAGGCGACGGTGACGGTCCCGCCCAGGGTGTAGGTGCCGGTGACGGTGCCCGACAGCACCGGCGTGGTTAGGACGGGGCTGGTGAGGGCCCCGTGCGCGGACGCAGAGGCGTTGTGGTCGCGGATCAGGAAGGCTGCGAGAGCCATGAGGGAGAGCCTTTCGGGGGTTCTGCCGGCGCCTCCTGGCCGCTCGCTCGTGCTCGGCTACGACCCACGAGGGCTTGGGGCCCGGCGCGCTCATCCTACCACATATGGGGCGCTAACGGGTTGACAACGGGACCCTAACTTCCTAGCTTCTACAGCGTGACCGACGCCACCCCCTCGGCCGTCGAGCGCCCGCTCGCGACCGTGTCGGAGATCGCTGCCGCCGAGCGGCTCATCTCCCAGGACCAACCCCTCCCGGTCGATCTCTCGCGCGCGCTCCTGAAGGAGCTGCACCGGCTCAAGCGAGCCGCAGGCGAGGGAGGGAGCCTCTCGGGCCGGCTCTACCAGGAGGACGCCTCGGGCCCGTCCTGGACCCGGAACCTGGACGCCGAGGCGGAGAGTTACCCGAGGTGACCGAGCCTCAAGAACAGGCCAGCGGACGCCCGCTCCCGCCTGTCGAGACGCGCTTCAAGCCGGGTCAGTCGGGCAACCCCGGCGGTCGCCCGCGCGGCGCCTCGGTCCTCGCCCCGCTGCTGCGCAAGCTCGCCGCCAATCCCAACGAGCACGGCGAGGGCGCCGAGGCCAATGCCGCCGCCGAGACCATCCTGGCTCTCCTGCGCCAAGGCAACGGCAAGGAGCTCACGGGCCTGTTGAAGATCCTGGACCGCACGGACGGCCCGGTGCCCAAGGACGTGAACCACGGCGTGCAGGAGGGCTGCACGGTCGAGATCCACGGGGTCAAGGTCACCAAGCCCCCGCCGATGCCGGAGGACGCGGGGTGAGCCGCCGCTGCGACTACTGCGGGGCGGTCAGCACGGCGGGCCGGGACAAGTGCCCCAACTGCGGGGCGGCCTATCTCTGCGAGCCGACCCAGGCCCCCGCCGGGCCAATCAGCACCTACCTGGACTTCCTCGCGGCCACCGGCCCGGTGCAGTTCAGCGACACGTACAACGAGCTGGTCCGTCGCTCTCGCTCGCTCGCCGGGATCGTCTTCCCCGTCGGGGAGTCCGCGTGATCTCCGCCCCCGAGCGCCCGCGCCTGCGGGTCGAGCTGCGCGGCGCCCCGCTCCAGCTCATGGAGGCCCTCGCCGGCTACGAGGGGCCGCCCAAGATCCTCGAGTACCTGCTCGACGGCCCAGGCGGGACCGGCAAGTCCCGAGGCGTCGCGCACGTCCTCTTCTGGCTCGGCTACCAGTACCCGGGCATCCGCATCATCGTCGTGCGCAAGACGCGCGCGTCGCTCACGGAGAGCTTCTGCAAGACCTGGGAGCAGGACGTGGTCCCCGCCGGCCACGCGATGCTGAACGGGCCCCGCCGGCTCAACCGCCACAGCTACGACTTCGGCAACGGCTCCGAGCTGATCCTGGCAGGGCTGGACACCGACACCCGGCTCTACAGCACCGACTACGACGTCTGGTACGTCCAAGAGCTGATCGAGATCAGCCTGGACGAGCACGAGAAGGCCCGTCGAGCGCTGCGCAACTGGAACGGCGAGCGTCGTGGCACGCCCGGCGCGATCCCCTTCCAGCTCCTCGTCGCGGACACCAACCCGCACGTCCCCTGGCACTGGGTCAACAAGCGCTACGCCCCGAACGGGCCCTACCCCCGCCTGGAGTCGAGGCACTGGGACAACCCGGCGCTCTACGACGCGGCGCGGGAGCGCTGGACCCCGGAGGGCGCGGCGTACATCGAGTCCCTCTCGAAGCTCACCGGCCCCCGCCGCGAGCGTCTCTACAAGGGCAAGTGGCACCAGGCCGAGGGCTTGGTGTGGTCGAGCTACGACCCGGCCGTCCACCTCGTGACCCGCTCCGAGGTCCCGGAGATCGGCTGGCACTTCGCCTCGCAGGACTGGGGCTTCACGGCTCCGGGCGTGCTCCAGATTTGGGGCGTCGCGAAGGGGACCGGTCACCTCTACCGCCTGCACGAGGTCTACCGCCGGGGCGAGAACGTCAACTGGTGGGCGGCGCGCGTGGGCGAGTACCACAAGCGCTACGACCTGCGCCGGGTGATCTGTGACCCCGAGGACGCGGACGCGATCTCGATCTTCAACGAGCACCTGGGGACGCCTGCGGGCAACCACGAGCCGATGGCGCGCATCGCCCAGCCGGCGAACAACAAGCGCGCGAGCTCGGGCGTCGGGGACATCGGGGGCCTGGACCTCGTGCGGCAGTACCTCGCCGAGCGACGTCTCTTCCTGGTGCGCGACGCGAACGAGCACGTCGATTTAGGCCGCCCCAGCGAGGGCATCCGCGGCCTCTCGGACCTCGGCCTGCCCGACCGCACCGAGCAGGAGGTCGAGGGCTACGTCTTCAAGAAGCGCTCATACGGCCAGCTCGCGGCGAAGTCGGGCGAGCGGGAGATCGACCTCACGGACGACTCCGTGCCCGACCACGGCTGCGACGCGCTGCGCTACGCGGTGATGTTCGCTCACAACCGCGACCTCTCCGACCCTCCCCCGCCCAAGCGGTTCCCCCCGAACTCCCGGGGCGCGCTGTACGGGCACGATCTCTCCGACTGAGGCGAACCATGAAGAAGTGCAAAGGCAAGGGCTCGAAGCCGACGAAGCCGCGCGGGACCAAGGGCAGCGGGTATTGAGTCCGTGGCCGTCCGCTCGCGCACGGCGGTCCGCAAGGGCTGGAAGTGGCCGCGCGACTTCAAGTACGCGCACTACTTCGTGGGGACGCACGCGCTCTGCGGGCAGGCCACGATCCCCGACTCGAACTCGAAGCGGATCGAGACGGACGTGGTGCGCGCGGGCGACGACTGCCCCCGGTGTGCGCGGATCGTGACGAGGAAGGCCAAGCGATGACCAAGCGCAAAGAGATCAGCTACGTCACGAGCGAGATCGGCTTCCCGCTCCCGGACGTCGGGGGCTTCCCGGCGCCGATCCTGTGCAGCACGCGACTCCCCGAGGATCATCTGATGCTGCTCGGGTTCGATGGGAAGATCCAGCGCCTAGAAGGCCGGCCGCTGAAGCCGATTCCCTACCGCGTCGAGGTCTTCTCGGGGCGCAAGGGCCACTTCTGGCGCGTGCGCTACGGCAACGGCCAGAAGGCGATCACGAGCGAGAGCTACACGCGCAAGGCGGACGCCCGCAAGGTCGCCAAGCGCTTCGCCCAAGCGTGCGGGCTGCCGCTCAAGGAGATTGGGTGATCCAGCTTCAGTGCCCCTACTGCTTCTCCGTGCAGCAGAACGTGCTCGGCGTCCCGGCGCGCGACGCAGCCGGCGCGAAAGCGTTCGCGGAGACGCCCCCGTTCTCGGCCGTCTTCCGGTACGCGGACTGGAAGTGCGAGGCGCACGACTGTGCCAAGCCGTTCGGGGCGCTCGTGACGCTACCCGAAGGCGCGACGTCCATGTGGACGTTCGACGAGCGCCGGCTCCCATTCGCACCCCTTCAGGAGATCGCGTGAGCGAGCTGGACGGCTGGCGCGAGGTCGCCGAGCGTTTCAACGCCTCTCGGATCGCCCACGGGTGGATCGACCGTGCCGACCCGACGCGCGAGCACGTCTTCTACTGGGACTGCCCGGAGTGCGGAAGCCGCACCGAGTACCAGCCCGGAGACCTTTTCAGCACGGCCGACACCTGCTGCGAGCGCGCTATCCGGAACTGCGAAGGCTACCGGCGCGCATGGTCTGGGTCCGAGAAGGAGCCCTCCTAGATGCTCTCCACCGAGCTCAAGTCCCTCTGGCAAGAGGTCGAGGCCGCGATCCAGTTCCAGGACCGCCGCACCAAGAACGTCAAGGTGATGGTCGAGCGCTACACCTCGCCCTTCTACTGGGGCGACGAGCGCACCGGGGACTACGACCCCGTCAACCACGCCTTCGAGTTCATCGGCCTCACCAAGGCCGAGAGCGTCTACGACAACCCGCGCTGGATGGCGAAAACCAAGCGCGGCTCGGACTACGCCCTCATCGCCGAGGCGATCCAAGGCGGGCTCAACCGCTGGACGAAGGACGTTTCGCTCGACGAGCTGCTCGGCAAGTTCTACGACGACCAGTGCTTCTTCTACCCGGTCGCGTGCATCGTCCAGCGTCCGGTCCCGGGCTTCGACCAGGGCAAGCAGACGAGCGTCCGCCATAAGCCGGCGATCCAGCGCGTCTCGTTCCGGCGCTACTTCCGCGACCCGCTCGCGATCGACGAGGAGGAGTGCCGGTTCGAGGGGCACACGACGATCCGGGACAAGGAGGACCTGCTCCTCGAAGCCAAGCAGAACCCCGACGCCGGCTGGAACGTCGAGGCGATCGAGGCCCTCGCGACGGGCGTGGGCTTGGACAAGCTCCGCAAGAAGGACGACTCGCTCAAGAGCCCCGACCGCAAGGAGATCGTCCTGCACCACGTCTGGATCCCCGAGTGGCATCCGCCCGTCGGGGACCCTCTGTGGAGCGAGGTCCCGGAAGAAGACTGGGACTGCTACCACGGCGGCATCTTCACGATCGCCGAGGGCGGCAAGGAAGCCGGCGGGACGGCACCGATGGCCTTCGTGCGCGCGCCCCAATGGTTCTACGGGCACGAGTCCGGCCCCTATGCCACGGGCGGCGAGTTCAACGTCCCCGACGAGACGGTGCCGCTCTCGGGCTTCCTCGCGATCGAGGGGCAACTGCGCGAGGTCAACGCGCAGGAGAAGGCGCGGCTGCAAGCCGACCGCCGGCGCAAGACGCTCGGCTTCGTCAGCCACAAGAGCGACAAGCTCCAAAAGGCGGTCGCGGAGGCCGCGGACGGCTCGATCGTCCCGATGGAGATCGACGACGTGCGCACGGGCATCGTGGCTGTCCCGCTCGGCGGCTCGTCGCCCGAGCAGCACGTCACCTGCGACGTCCTCGACCAGCGCCTGCGTCGCACGTCGGGCATCTCCGACACGGCGGCGGGCCAGCCGAACAGCGACGTCACCGCGACCGCCGAGGCCGTGGCCGACAAGGGTTCGACCGCGCGCGCCGCGTGGCGCAAGCGTCAGTTCGCCAAGTTCGTGAAGAAGATCGGCCTCAAGGTCGCCTACCTGCTCTACCACGACGACAAGGTCGTGATGGCCTCCGACGAGGAGGGGGGCACGTTCTACGGCGGCAGCCCGAACATGCACGAGCAGGCGATGGCCGCGGAGATGGCCCCGCAGGTCGTCCAGTTCCTGGAGTCGATCGGCGCGCCCCCGGAGCAGATCCCCGAGCTCGTCCCGCAGCTCATCGCGGCGTCCCTCCAGAAGCTCCAAGAGCTGCACGCCAACGCCTCGTTCTCCGACCTGGACCTCGACATCGAGCCGCAGAGCATGGAGCGCGTCTCCGAGGCGCAGGCGCAGCGCAAGGCGATGACGCTCGGTGGCATGGTGATGCAGGTGGCGAGCGCGGCTCCGACGATGCCGCACTTCCGATCCAAGCTGTTCCTGGACGACTTCGGTCGCGCCTGGGACGAGCCCGAGCTCGGCAAGTACCTCGACGAGGAGATGCTCGCCCTCCAGGGCGCCCTCGCGGCGGCGCAGCCGCAGCTCGCGACGGGGATGGGCTCAGGGCCAGGCCAGCAAGGCGGGATGGCCCGGCCGCAGATGCAGAGCAACGTCGCCCCGGCGGCGCGTCCGCAGCTTCCCCAGCGCGCGGGCCCGTCGCGGCAAGGGGCCCCGGGTCAGAGCGCGGGCGCGAAGGCGGCGAAGTCGCAGATGGTGGCCTGATCCATGACGAAGACCGGCGCTCCCAAGAAGTTCACCCGTCTCGGCTACCCCGACTCCAGCCAGGAGCAGGAAGACCTCTCGGCGATGGGGATCGAGAACGTCGGCGGCGCCTACGGGCCCTCCGACATCGTCCGGCCCCAGTTCGACCGCTTCTGGATGCTCACGGGCGAGGAGCCCAGCGGGAACTACGAAACCGGCTTCACGATCACGACCGCGGACAACCCGACCGGGGTGATCCTGGGGGCCGCCGAGGTCTGGGATCCCTCGTTCGAGCGTGGCGGGTTCATCGAGGGCTCGTTCTTCGGCAAGTGGACGAACATCTCGGCCGGGGACGTCATCACGCTCAAGCTCCAAGTGAACGACATCGCGACCTCGACGAACAAGATCCTCGACCACACGGCGAACGCCGGATCGGCGATCACCTTCGTGGACGTGTTCTCGGCCGCGACGGCCTCGATCGTGAACCACGCGGACCCGGGCTACGTGGACCTGCGCTTTCGCTTCTACAGCGAGGGCAAGACGGCGCAGGGCTACGTGGTCGAGAGCCGGATCCTGCGCGGCGGGACGTTCACCGGGCCGACGCTGATCGGCATGGGCGAGACGGCGATCAACCACGAGTTCGACTCGGGTTGCCGCCTCTACCGAGTCGTCGCCAGCGTGGCGCACGCGAGCACGACGTGGCTCGTGCGGTCCTCCTGCGGGTTTCAGCACGGTATCCGATACGGCCACTAGTCCGCGCCCGTGTCGGCGCCGCCCCTCGCACCCGCCATGCCCAACGCCTTCACCGACGCCTACCAGCACCCGTCGAACCTGACGCACAAGTACATCCGCTACGCCAAGCACCCATCGACGGTCTGCACGGTCTACCGGCACCCGACGAACTGGGACGCGGTGGGCGGGAACCCGTGCCTCCTCGTCTTCCACGCGGGCTCGTGGGTCTCGGTCGGCTGGGACCAGGACCTCTTCAACTTCAACAGCCCGTTCACGCCCAACCGCGGGCACCACGTCGTCGCGGCCTCGCTGCTCGATCCGAAGTACGGCTACAGCTCGACGACGATCGACAAGACCAAGCCGGCCTTCACGCTCGTCTCCTGCGAGTATCCGCAGGCGGCGTCGCTGGCGGGGAAGCCGACCTACCCCGACTACGGCTACTGGGGCGATCAGGCGGCGATCGGGCGCGCGGTCCAGTACTTCAAGGACAACGGCTGGCGCTGGGGGATCAACAAGGACCTGATCTTCACCTGGGGGCAGTCGGCCGGCTCGTGCAACGGCATGGTCAATCTGCTTTCGCCGTCGCTGCCGTTCCTGCCGAACTACCGCGCGGGGTCGCGCTGGGATCGCTACTCCAGCTCGCGCGTGGCCGGGCACCTGAACTGGTACGGCGAGATCACCTGCGTGGGCGAGGAGTACAACTACACGTCGGGGGTCTACGCGAACCCGGCGGGCACGAACGCGGGTCTCTTCGGGGACATCCCGGCCTCGCAATCGGACTGGTCGGAGCACAACATCGTGCCGCTCTCGATCCAGAAGCGGTCGAGCCCGATGTACCTCTTGGGCCTCAAGCGCAAGGAGAACGTCGGGCTCTCGATCCTGAGCTTCTACGCCCAGAGCGAGGACAACAACAACTCCGGCCACGACCCCAAGCAGTTCCCCGTGCTGGCGGCGGCGTGCGCGGAGGCCGGGGTCAACCACCAAGGCCGGATCGTGGCCACGAACGGGGTCACGGACTTGGGGCAGACGATCGGGGAGACCTACGCCTGGCTGAAGGGTCTGGTCGAGCAGGCGGACGCCTACCGGGTCGGGCTGGCGCCGGCGGGGTTCTAGGGGTGGGCGCGGGATTCGAACCCGACCTACGGAGCCACATTCCGACGCTCTACCGTTGAGCTACGCCCACAGTTCGGGCGCCATCTTACCGCTAAATGGCGGCCACGACCATCGCCTCGCGCGGCCCCACGGCCAGCCGGGAGCCCCCGCAGACGAGGCAGTCGTAGGCGATCTGGATGTCCCGCCCGGCCCCTAGGGCGCGGCCGTAGCGCATGTAGCCGTGGGCCTCGCAGGCCGGGCAGGGCCGCTCTCCGGGCTGGTACTCGCGGGGCGGGAACAGGGAGACGTAGGCACTAGGGGTAGGGGTCATCGGCCGGCAACCATACCACATCTTGTGGTCTCCGGGTTGACAACGGGGACCTATCTTCCTAGCATCTCCCCGTGCCCGGCACCTACGAGTTCGCGGACGCCCGCGGCAAGGTGGTCGAGCTGGTCCTGGAGCCCAGCGAGGCCCCCCGCATTGGGGACCCCCTCGTGGTTGACGGCCGGACCCTGACGCGGATCGCGTCCCTGCCCGAGGTGAAGAAGCCCAAGGACTTCTTCCACGTCGCGCACTCCCTCCACCGCTGGCACCCCGACGCGCCGAGGCACACGGCCGAAGGCAAGCCCGTCTTCTGCACCAAGCGGGAGATCGAGAACTTCCGGGCCAAGGACGAGGCCCGCACGCAAGGCAAGCGCCAGCTCGCCTTCGACCCCTCATGAGCGAAGCCGTCGTCGAGGCCCCGGTCGTCGAAGCCCCCGCCGTGGAGACGGCTCCGACCGCAGAAGCCTCGCTGCCTCCCCCTGAGCGCGCGCGCGACGACAAGGGGCGATTCGTCGCCGAGGGTCTCGCGCGCGGCGAAGCGCTCCTGAAGAAGCGCTTGGGCGAGGCGGATCTCGCTACGCCGGGACATCCCGGCCTCTCCTTGGAGGCGAAGGAGAAGATCAAGAACACCGACGCTGAGGAATCGGCGTCGGCTGAACCCCCGAAAGCGAAGGAAACAGACGCGGATCTCGAATCCGCGTTCCAGGCCCTTCGCCTGACGGGTCTCAAGTCGAAGCACCTGGAGAAGTTCTCGCGCGAGGAGGTCCTCGAGATCGCCGCGCACGAGAAGAAGCGCCAGGCAGAAAACGACGCCAAGGTTGCGCGCGCCAACGAAGTCATCAAGCAGCGTGAAGCAGCCAGCGCCCCGGAGACGCAGCCGAAAGGTCCAGCGTTCGACGTGGGCAAGCTGGTCCAGCCGTTGGGTGAAGAGTTCGGAGACGAAGCGGCCTCGAAGTTCGGAACCGTTCTTTCGGCCCTGAAAGGCCACTACGACGAGCAACTGGCGGAGCTCACGAGCGCCATCCAGACCCTCGCCGGTGGGTACTTCAGCGTGCAGGAGGAGCGTGCCCGGACGCGGCTTGCGGGACGGTTCCCGCAGGTCGAGGACCAGGCTGAATTCGGCAAGGTCAAGGCCAAGGCGGACAAGCTCTTTTCGAGCGGGACCTACGAGTCCCTCGACGAGGCGTATTCCGACGCGGCGGCGATCGTGCTGGGCAAAGCGGGTCCTGCGAAGTCCGACTCGAATCCCCGTACCCGGACCAACGGCCAGCCCTCGCTCGCGTCGCGCTCCTCGCCGCCCGTGCCCGTGAACAAGGACGACAAAGTCGTCGCGTTCCTCGCGGCTCGGTTGGCGCAGCGCTCTCCGGACGAAGCTCGCCGCATCGCTGGTCTCGGGTAACGACCACCCGAAAGACCCTCTCTCATGGCCGGACAAGCTCTCAGCTTGTTCGCGGAGTTCGTCAATGAGACGGGACCCACGTTCCTCACTTCGCAGGAGGAACGGGTCAACGACGCTCAGAAGCGGAACTACCGCACGCTCGGCTACCTCAGCCGAGGTCAAAAGATGTCGGAGATGCTGCAAGGCGGGCAGCAGATCAAGGACATCATCTACCTGTCCGCCACCCGCACCGGGACGACCTACCTCCCGAACGCTCCGATCTCGCGGACCAACAAGCAGACCGGTACCGCGTGGACCGTGCCCTGGCGATTCTGGGAAAACCACATCGCCTACACGGACCAGGAGATCGAGCTCAACGACGGGGCCAGCGCCGCGCAGCTCGCGCAGCAGTACAAGCGCATCTGGCACGCGAAGCAGCAAGAGCTCGCGACCGACCAGGCGAACTTCCAAGAGGAACTCCTCTGGGCGGTTCCCGACACCACGAAGATGGAATCGGCGACGGGCCAAGAGCCCTACTCGATCCCCTGCTTCGTCAACGAGTTCGACAACGGCTTGCCCTCGGCCGCGCACCCCGGTGGTGTGTGGACTACGGTCCAGCAGATCAACCCGACGACCGTCGGGCAGACGAACTGGGTCCCGCAGCGGTTCGGCTACACGGCGTCGACCACGACCACGCAGGCCCTGACCGACGCCTTCGACAAGGCGTGGCTGAGCCTCGAATTCCAGTCGCCGCCCTACGACAAGCAGTACTTCGAGTCCGACACGGCCGAGCCGATCAACATCGTCGCCACGTCGATGCAAGGTCGGATCAACCTCATGAAGGTCTACCGGGCGAACAACGACCGGTGGGAAGACATGAAGGACCCGTGGTTCCAGCCGATGTACGCGGGGGCTCCCTGCGTCTACGTCGCGCAACTGGACTCGGCGGCGATCTTCCCGACGGGCGCGGCTGCCGCGCTCTCGACGGAGCTCGACACCGCGGGCACCACGAACGCGGGCCCGCGCTACTTCCTCCTCCAGCCCAAGTACCTGCGGATGGTCTACAAGTCCGGCAGGTTCATGAAGAACCTCGGCGAGTTCACTCCCCCGGAGACGCCGACGTCGCACTTCATGCCGGTCGACACCTGGGGCAACCTCGTGTGTCGCTCGCGCATCCGTCACGGGATCATCTACCCGACGGCGGACATCGGAACGGCGGGGGTGCTGTAGCCATGAGCTTCACGAACCTCATCGCCAATCCGGGCCGGGGCGTCGAACTCCTCAAGTACGAGGAGCGGATCTGCCTCAACAAGACGGGTGCTGCGACCGTGGTCGGGCAACTCGTCCAGTTCGACACGTTCCTGACGCAGGCGACCACCTTCACGGAGGGCTCGTCCTCGTCCGGCACGCCGAACTCGGCCTACAACGTCGTCGTCAACCCCGGGCTCTCCGGCGCGGCGAACGGCGCGGCCTGCACGTTCGGTCTGTTCGGGATCGCGATGGAAGCGGTCAACGACGGCAAGACGCTGCGGGTCTGCATCCGAGGCCACGTCAACGCCATCGTCCGCGCCGTGACCAGCGGCAAGACGGGCTACGGGGCCTGCGTCTACGCGACCAACAACGCCACCAACGTCAACCGCTACCTCGGCACCAACCCGAACACCAACAACTTGAAGTGCCTCGGCTGGGTCGAGGGCAACTACACGTTGGGCGGCGTCTCGGATGCGGCCGACACCGCGGAAGGCAGCTACACGGCGGGCGTTCTCGTCTCCTGGCCGGTGCTCTTCAACGGCATCGAAGGCATGGCCTGATCCCCTGATTCCTTCGCCCGCCCTCGGCGTGATTCCTCCTGAGCGCCGGGGGCGGGCCCTCCCCTACCGATGACGATCACCCGCGCCCAAGCCGTCACGCACATGCAGTACGCCACGGGCTCCACGCTCGCGGGTGCGACGGCCAACGATCTCGTCAACGACGCGGGGACCTGGCTCTCCTCCGCCAACGGCTGGGGCTATCTCGCGCGGCAGACGACCCTCGCGAACCTCGTCCAGAATCAGGAGTACGTCGCTCTGCCGGCGGACTTCCTGGAGCTCATCGCCGCTCACATGACGTCGGGATACCTCGCGGAGGTCGAGCAGGTTCCATTCGAGTACATCGTCTTCCTGCGGAACTCGAACATCAAGCCCTTCGCGACCCCGGGCTGGTGCGCGCCGGTGTGGACCACGGGCGCCCTCGTGGCGGCGTCCCTCGCGCGCCTCGAACTGCATCCGGCGCCGTCTACGAACGTCACGAACGGCATCCGCATCCAATACCGCGCCGGCTGGACGCCGCTGACCGACGACGCGCACATCGCGAACATCCCCGAGTTCATGGTCCCCCTGTTCAAGGAGACCTGCGCGCTCTGGGCTCTTTCTCACCAGGAGCGTGACGTCGAGGCCCAGGCCGACCGCATCGCCGCCCTCAAGGCCGGTCCCACCTGGGAAGCCGCTGTGCGCACGGACGGCCAGAAGCAGGCGACGCTCGGGATCATGCGCGGAGGTGCCGCGCAGAAGCATCTCAACCCGAGCGCCGTCCGGTTCGTCAACCCGCACGGGCCCATCTCGATCGTCTGATGCCGGCCGAGTTCCTGGAGCTTCCCTGGCCGATCCGGGGCCAGTCCGAGGGCGCCGCCTTCGGCAAGCAGCCCGCGCTGACCACGCGCCAAGCCCGCAACGTCCGCTCGATCGACCCCGTCACCGGCCGACGCCGCGGCTCCAAGCGCTCGGGCCGCACGAACTACGTCGCAGGACAGGCGAACGGCGCCACCAAGATCAAGCGCCTCCAGCCGCTCGTCTACGACAAGAAGGGCGTCACCTACGCCCTGATCGCGGCGGGCTCGGAGGAGCAAGCCTGGACCTCCTCGAACCCAACGACGACCGACTGCCTCGGCGTTCAGGCAGACAGCCAGTCGAACGTCTACGTCCTGGACGGGCCGTCCGGGGCCGCGAAGTACAACAGCGAGAACGCGCTGATCTTCAAGATCAGCTTCCCGGTCGCGGACCTCAAACACACGATCCGGGCGTTCTACGTGGACGACTTCACCGGCATCTACGCCGGCGTCTCCAGCGGCGGGGACCAGAAGACGGCCAAGCTCTGGAAGTACCGTCAGACGCAGGACAACAAGGCCGAGGTCGTCTGGACGCTCTCGCCCGGCGCCTACGTCGAGGCGGTCAAGCGCAAGGACTCGCTGCTCTACGCGCTGCTCAACTACGCCGACAAGGCGAAAGCGTACGTCGTCGTCTACGAGGGGATCGACTCGGACTCGCCTTCCGAGGTCATGCGCTGGGAGGTGCCCTACCCGGCGAACGACATGGATCTCGGGCCCAAGGACGGCTCGGTCTTCGTCGCCTCGGAGCCGAACTCGCGTCGGGGCCTGGACCCCGCCTCTCCCTTCACCACGGCGCGCTGGGTCGAGTGGACGCCGCTCAACCTCACCGATTGGCAGAAGCGGATCTGGTGCTGGCTCGACGCCTCGGACCTCGACACGCTCGCGGTCGTTCCCCCGACGAACACGGAGGAGATCGAGGGCGGCGAGGTCAAAATCTGGTTCGACAAGTCGGGGAACAGCCGCAACCTCACCGCCCCTACGGCGAGCGGTACGGGCCCGAGCTACCGCTCGACCGGCTTCGGCGCGATGCCGTCCCTGCGCTTCAACGGGACGGACCAGTGGCTCACCTCGGCCACGCCGAGCTCGATCGACCGGGCGCTGCGGGACCAGCAGAAGACGCTGATCCCCACCTATCGCGAGGCCGCCTACTGCATCTGCATGGTGGTCCGGGTCCCGCTCGACACCACCGCGGACGCTCCGCGCTGGATCATGACCCCGCACTCGACGGGGACGCGGGCCCTGATCGCGAATCGGGACAACTCGGACGCCGGGACGAACACGGTTCCCGGGGCCGTCTCGATCTTCGAGACCGACGGCGTCCAGGGCGACAACGCGCAAGTCACCGTCGCCGTCACTTCGGCTCCCACCGGCGCGAACGGGCACCCGCTCGGCAACGCCCGCGGCCCCTACGGACACGCGCTCATTACCTGGGTCTGCGACGGCGGCGTGAACGATCTCGCCGGGGCCTCGACGCGCTCGCTCTTGCGGGTGAACGGCCAGCCCTGCGACCGCTGGAGCTCGGCCGCGTTCACCTCGACGGAGGCCACGCTGCTCGGGAGCGGCCCCGCGGCCCCCTACGGGTCGATCTCCAAGCTCAAGGGCGACATCTGCGAGATCGTCGTCCTCTCCGACTACGACAACGCGGACGGCGTGCGGCAGTCCCTGCTCGCGGCCCCGAACTCGACGATCGCCTACCCG
>Ga0196974_1000087_pt1 | contig 43275 bp, 76 predicted proteins | sample S1_1013CmetaG_FD_155477 | JGI IMG/M metagenome (GOLD analysis project Ga0196974, IMG submission 155477) | Soil microbial communities from Anza Borrego desert, Southern California, United States - S1_10-13C | ecosystem: Environmental > Terrestrial > Soil > Desert | place: USA: California...
GGCCCCGCACCCCGACCCGGACCGCGACCCCGACCCCGACCGCGACCCCGACCACGACCCCGACCGCGACCGCGACCCCGACCCCGACCACGACCCCGACCACGACCAGTCGTAGCCTGTCCGCATTACAGCGGCGATCATCACCGCACCTCGCGCGGTAGCGGGTGATTCCAGTCAGCTACGTCGCACACTGCGCCAAGGTTCACGCGCACAAGGACACTGTCCGGGTACGGCTCGACTTCGCCGAATAAGCCTTTGGCCATCGCCTCCGAAAAGCGGCCGTTATCTGCGATCCAAGCCGCGCTGCTGAGGACCAGAAAATCACCGTCGCGCGCAATGAGCTTGCCGGTGTAGTGGTGCGTGACGGTTCGGATGAAGTACGACTTCCCGACCACAAAGCCGGTCGGTGTTGCTTTCTTGCTCTTGGCCATGTTGTGGCCTCCTTTTCGTTTTGTTTTGGTGATGCGTTCGGCGGGGGTCATCCATCCGCGTACGCCATGTCATAGGCTGTCGATGGGCGTTCAGGATCAGTCGCGTCCTCGCACACCCCCGCAGCCGCCTCCAGGACGATGCGGATGGCGGCGTCGGCTTGCGCGTCACGAATCGACCGCATCCAAGTGTCGGATTCGTCAGCCACGCCGTGGACAGCAGCTATCGCCTGCGCCACGCGCTCGCGTAGGTCGTTCATGCGTCCTCACCATCCTCTTTCATGAGCCTTCCCGGCTCAGGTGTGTTCAGGTACTCGTCGATATCCTCCGCGCTGTACCCGAACCCGCAGAGGCAGCGGCACAGCAGGCCGAACATTTCCTCAATGTTGAGGTCATCGTCGGAGACGGTCACCTCGACATGGCGCGTCTTCGGGTGGCGAAGCTTGTCGGCGTACTCTTGGGTGATGCGGATGGAGGTGGTCACGCTTGGGCTTTCTTTCCGGTGTCGCTCACGACGAGCGAAAACAGTTGCGGAATCTCATGGCCGGACTTGACTGGCGCGAACTCACGGCTGCGCACCACAAACATCAATCCACGCACGTCGTAGGGAGCGAGCGCTTGAACTATGCGGGCGTCGGCGGGAAGCGCCTGTACGCGGAGATTGCCCGTCAGGAGCGATATCACGTCATTGAGAGCAACCGGGAGCAGCATAAGGCGGTCGTCAATGTCGTCGGGTTGGTCGGTCACGCGTTCTCCTTCTGTGCGTCCAACGGCGCCTCTTCCCAGGTGAACCCACAGCACGTGCAGCAACGCACCAGGCATTCCTCGTCGTTCCAACGACCTAATCCATGCATATAGCCAGCCCTCGCGAAGCTGGTGGTGATGTCGTCATGACCGCACTTCGGGCACGTGGCTTTGGGGTTATAGGGCTTCACGCGCCGCCTTTCGGGGTGGGGTGGGGTTGGTCATTCTTCTGCCGGTGTTTCGACAGCCAGGTCTGCCCGCTTACGCCTGGATTCCTTCGATGATCGGCGAATGTCGCTTTGCATCTCCAGCACCGCTTCGCGGATCAGCGTCTCCGCTTCTTCGTCATGCAGGTCGTTCGAGACGAACACCAGACCGGGGACGCCTCCGTATTGGTCTGTCCACTTGCCGTAGATCAGCATGCGGCCACTGCCAAGCGCCACAGCGCCGGAGCCACGGGAGACAAGGTCGGACCAGATGTCAGTCATGGCTTCGCCGTTGGGGTGTCTGCAATCTCTTCGCGTACTCGCCCCAGCACATAGTCCGGGAAGCGATAGCCCGCCTCGCGCAGCATGAGTAGCGTGGCCAGGAACTCCTGCGGCGTGTCGTCGTTGAAGGTCGCTCCGTCATGTGGCAGCCCAATAGGCTGCATCTCAGAGCGATCCAGTATCTCTCTAACTGCCCTATATCGCGTAAGCCATGCTTCCGTGTTCTTGGGGTCCATCTCAACTGGCGGCGGCAATGGCTCGGCAAACACGTAGCGCTTGCCGGCAACGTTGGTCTCGTATCCGCCATAGCACGACTCGAAGCAGTACAGGTCGCACTGGAAGTCGTCGCAGGACCAGCGGCAGTAGCTCACCCCAGCACCAGCAAGCACAGCAGCCACACGATCACGAACAGCAGCACGCCCGAGAACAACCCGGCCAGGTACCAGTCGAACGGCTCCAGGGGGGCAACCTCGTGGACGTCCTCCCGTCCCTGGTCCGAACCCTTGATGAGAGGGGGTTGGAGCTTGCCGTGACGGTCGTAGGGAGCGCCGCGATGGTCGTAGGGAGCGTTCATGGGGCGAACCTTTCGAGACGGATGGGTTCCTTGCGGCTCTCGTGGTCCTTCAGGACACGCACCGCAACGACGAAGGCGATGATCACCACGGCAACGATCAGGGATCGCAGCCAGTACTCCGAACGATTCACGACGATGCGCGCCGGAACAGGATGTTCAGGAGCAGCAACTCCGCGTTGAAGAATTCGTAGCGCATGGTCATCTCCACGGGTCTGTTATTAGCACACGTGGTGATGATACGCAAGTAGAAAATGCGTTGGTGTGTTATAGACACCGCATTCAAGGTATCCTTGAATGCTTCCCCCCGGCGAGCGAAGCGAGCCCCCCCGGAGGGCTTGTCTATTCCGAAACCCGACCCCTTTGGTCATTCCCTCCCGGCGAGGGTCTATGGCTCATGCGACCCGGATGGAACCCGGGGGTCTGGTAGGCGAGGTTGGGCTTCGTGCCGGTACGCGCCGCTAGGGCATGACCTCGGCGAGGGAAGCCGGGAAAGGACTCTTGTCGAGAGGCCCAACCCTACCATCCAGAGTATGTGCAACAGCTCCTTGCTGAGGACCGAGTTCAGTTCGCCAGCACTCGGCGCATACCGGCAGCCACGGGACCGTGGTCTGCCTAGCGGCTGGCTATCACTCGCGAGCGATGGCGGCCATGGGTTTCCCGGCTTGCCACACTCTCAGCAAAGAACCGTTGGCCGGCCCAGGGTATGCGGGCCTGTAGTCCTGTGTTGGTACCCCGGTATCGCTTCCGGGCCCCCCGTCGCCTGTGGGCGCGACAGTACGCGGAGTCAATTGTAGCAAGTTCGGTTATAATGTCAAGCGTAAGGTTGACATTGTTGGTAATCGTGGTACATGCTTCCTGCATGAGTCCGAGGCTTTGAGGTTGGTGTGCTTGCTGTGCCCATGCAAGCCGCCGTTTCCGCAACGTTTTGAACCATAAAGGAGTCATCGTGAAAGTGACCGAGATCCGGGGTGATGGGAATGAACGGACCTGGAAGGTCGAAACCCGGGTATCGCTGAGCCTGCAGCAGTTGGACAACCTTGCTTCCATGATCGAGGAGGGGGAGATTGACCCCGGGTCCTTTCGGGTTCTTGTCGGGGCCGGAAGCGTTCCGCCGGAGCTCGCGGCCCGGTTGGCGGTGGTCTTGGTGGAGCAATGACAGGCCCCCGCGATCTCCAGCGAAAGCGCCGTATTGCGCGCCGCGCCCGAGCCAGGGCGCGTACGCTGCCGTGGGTCAGGCAAGAGAGATTGATGCAATCGTATCGTGCCAGGTGGGGAGCGAGTGGGTGGTTTATCGTTACCGCCCGCGTCCCGGTGACTCGCTGTGGACTGAGTCTCTCTCCGTTGGAGGGTCAGAAGTGTACCCTTCCAGATGGAAGCGTGTATGTGCTCAGCAGGGCCACCATAGCGCCCTAGGAACGAAGAACCCCAGCGGGTAAGGCTGGGGTTGCTCGTGGAGCGGAGTTGCCGCTAGTGGGTCGTCCGGTTTACCCGCCGGACGTCACGCGGGGCGGGCGGTTCAGGCGAGGCGCGCACTGTCCAGGAGCCAGCAATCGCCCTCGGCGTCGATCTCCAGGATCAGCACTTCCATGGCTGCGGTTTCGCCGGTCTCGGGATCAGCCGCACCCACACTTAGTGCCTCCGCCTGGTCCTGGTCGACAAGCTGGGCGGCCGTCGTGCGACCATCCCACTGCTGCACGGTGCCCTCGGCCTCGCCGTAGTAGTGGATCGAATACCGCCCAGCAGGGCGGCCCATCAGCTCCAGGGGCAGGCGATGGGCGGTGCGGGTCTTGGTCATGGGTAGCTCCTATGGCCCGTAGGCCGGTTTGATGTAAATCGTGGAGTGGCAGAATCAATTGCATATTAGCGAATCCCGTAGCCCTCGCCTGAGAAGCTGTTGGAGCGAAGCGGGACGCCGTCCGTGGGCTCCAGCCACAGGCAGTATCCGCGAGGATCGCCACCGACACACGCCTTGAGGCGGTATTCGACGAGGATCTCGTCCGCGGCCTTGCGATGCCGTTCCTGGCGGAGGTCGTAGGTGGCCTGGTCGATGGTGCCGTTGCACAGCGCTGTGGCGTAGGCAGCGCATTTGCCACCGATGCGGTAGAGGTGGCAGGCATCCAGGGCAACACCTGCCGCATGGAGGTCCGGCCTGCGCTTGGAGAGGTCAACGGCGATAGTGGCGATGGTTTCAGCGTCCGAGTAGTTCATGGGGCCTCCGGGGCACGCACGAGGTGGATGAGGTCATGGATGTAGTCGACCAGGTCAGCGGCTTGCAGGTCGTCGCCAGCGTCGAGCATGGCTTGCTCCAGGGCCCGGAAGGCTTCGGCCTCGCGTTCAGTGACAAGTGGGTTGCGCTGCGGACTGGGGATGCGGTCGGCTTGGCGTATGGTGTGATCGTCGGGGGTCATGGCTTGTCATCCTTGATGTCCCAGTGGACTCCGCGCTTGCCGGCCATGTCCTCGGCCTCGGCGGCACCGTGCGTAAGGGTAATCGTGTCGCCACAGGCCTGGCAGAGGCCGTAGCCTGTGTCGCGGTTCCACCACTGGCGACCCTGGCAGGGCTCGCCGCAGACACAGCACGTGAGGCGACGGGTAGGCGTGCCGTTCACGGCGCACCCCCATTGCTCGCTTCGCTTGCGGTGGCTTTGGCGATGGCGGCGCGGACCTGGCGGTGGCCGCACTGGAGCCAGATACCGGCAGCGGTGTAGTGATCGCGCAGACGCACGCCGCACGACCCACACGACTCGTCAAGCTGCGCCTCTGCCTCAGCCTGTCGCTCAATCTCAAATTGCGCCCATAGGCCGGGCGTGTGCGTGTGGGCTTTCATGGTTATTCCACCTCTTGCGCGCGGTGATCCTTCGCCTGCTCGATCAGGTCGCGCGCGATTTCTGTGAGGTTGCAGTTTCCGAACGGCAGAAAAGCCGCGCCCCAATAGCCACGGTGGTCTTGGTCGTATGAGCTATCGCCAGTGTGCAGGTTCCACGAGCCGTCAGGCCAGACCTGAAGGCGCACGTCAACGCCAGCGTCCCCGAGGTCCTGGCCATGCTCGATGAGTTCCGCCGGATGGAACGTGCGCCGGATGTACAAGTGCTCCGCCGTTAGCGCGGCACGAACCTTGGCAATGCCCGGGAATCGCATGATAGCATCCTCCTGCGTGTGGGGTGTGGTGGTGTTGGTCATGGGGTGATCCTTGGTGTGGCGCTACGCTGCTGTGCGCGCTCGTAGCCAGGCGCGGGGTGCGGTTCCGATCAGGCAGAGAGCCGCTTGATCCAGCGATCCGCATCGGGCGACGCTGGGCGCGAGTGGGTGCGCTGGTACTCGGCGCGCACGTCAGCGGCGCGAGGGCGCGTGCCACCGAACGCGTAATAGCCCTGTAGGTCCGTAACGGCCTCTTGCCGGCCCTGCCCACGGGCGCCGATGATGTAGATGATGGTGGCGATGGGGTCCATGGATGCTCCTGTGTGGTGATGAGTGCAATATGAGCGAGATTGGTGATGATGCAAGAAAAAAATGTAACGCACAGGATATACACGAGTTGGCGCAGCGAATCGCAGCTGGCACTGAAACTCGGGGTTGCTGTGCTCGGAAATTGAGCGATAAGAGCAGGGGGCTCGGGTTCGAGCTCGGGGTTTTGGGACAACGCAAGGTGGCAGTCAGTTGATGGCCATTTTTAATGTTGACCAAACCACTCGACTTTATGTAAAAAACGCTAGCACGGAGTTGATTTTCGTGGAACCCCCCATACCACAGTGACGGTAGTAGTAATAAGTATGTTCTTGGCAGTACTTGAGATATGACTTAGGCAGTGAGTTCCATAAAGGATGTTATCGGACATGGGCATAATAATGTACGCGCGCGCACGTGCGAGGGGGTAGGGGGTCTTCGGGGGTGGGGGGTACGACCCCACACGCGCGCACTATGATCTGGCCTCCCCCATTAAAATTTTTCCCCCATATTTTTAATGAAACCCCAGCACCGCATGTACTAACCTCACCGCATTTGACATGAGCAAGTTTGCTAACTATACTGACGCATGCCAGACGTCACCAGCTTACCGAACGATATCACGATCTCCATGGACGCGCTCTTGGCCGCGAATGCGGTCACCTACCTGTCCCAAAAGCGCTCCAGCTGTCTGTATGACGCCTTCCTGTGCCGCATTGACCGCCGGGAGGTCGATTTCGACCACGCCATGATGGACGTCGAGACCATCAACCGCATCCTGGACTGCTTTATGGAGGCGGTGAAATGACCGCCATCACCCCGGACGAATTTGCCCTGGAGATGCGCTCACTGATCGCGGTCTACGTCGGCGACGACGAGGCCCTGATGCTCCACGCGCGTGAGCTGATGGAGGAGACGCTGCGGTCGCTGGGGTACGGGTATGGCCTGTCGCTGCTGCAGAACATGATCGCTCGCCTGGCGCTGTCCGGCGACGGCATCAAAGGGTATGTGGCGTGACCCTCAAGGTCATCTCCTGCTTCATCTTCTTCCTGCTGCTCATCGTGGTCTTCCCGCTCATGCTGCTGATGAGCGTCATCTCGTTCACCGCCCGGTATTGGTCCACCGCGATGGACGACCTCCTGGGGGTATGGATCGAATCATGACCACCACCGTGTACCGTGGCCCGAGCATTCTCGGGCTGCTGGGCATCGCCTTCGTGGTGTTGAAGCTGTGCGGGGTGATCGAATGGCACTGGATATGGGTCCTGGCGCCCTTCTGGGGACCACTGGTCGTCGTGCTATGCGTCGTCGGGTTCGCCATTATCGCTGTGCTGATCACCGGCCTGTGCGCCTGGCTGGCCAAGCCGAAGCGAGGGTAATCATGACCCACCCACTGCTGTTCTTCTTCCTGACCCTGGGGCTGCTGATGGGCGTGTGGTGGGTCTTCAAGGTCCTGGCCGAGTGGCTGTCGACGATCTTTTAGACGACCTGATCGTGATCGAGACCAACCAGCGCCTGGTCGAGGCTATTGGCGATCTCTCAGAGATGCAGCGCTTACTGTTGCGCATGCACTACTTCGATGGATGGCCCATCGAGGAGGTGGCGGATACCCTGGGGCTGCCGCTGGAGAGCGCCCTGGGGCTGCATGACCCGGCAGTGGACGCCCTGCGTAGGGCACTGACTGATCATTAGCAAGACTGTTGACATTGCCGTCAATTATGTTATCATGTGGTAACATGCCGGTAGACCTTTCCAAGCCCTACGAGACGCGTCGCGGGTATCCCGTCACGCGGATGACCATCAACCCCCGGGATGATTCGGGGCACCCTGTCCTGGCGGCTTTCCGCCTGCCGGACGGCACCGAGGACGAGCATTGGTACACCCTGGAGGGCAAGTGGTCCGCCCGGCCTGACTGGGTCTCGGAGCTGGACCTGGTGGAGGTGGTCGACTACGAGCCGGATGTCGACCTGGCGCTGGCTGAGGCGTCGGCTTGAACGACCAGACCCCTGCGGTCGTCGATGTCGCGCCGTCGCGGCTCGCCAAGCGCATGGTCCTGGATATCGCCAAGGACTTCAAGGTTCAGCGGCGTTACGCGCAGCGGCTGAACACCATGCATCTGCTGAAGACCGTGCAGGACTACCAGGGCAGATCCTGCAAGCTGACGGAGGTCTCGTGGTCGGACCATCCGCAGATCCAGCTGCTGCTCGAGCGCCGCGACAAGTACTTGGCCGCCATGCGGACGGCGGAGTTGGCGCGCTCGATTGTCGAGGACCCGTCACTGCGCAGCGAGGACCGCGCCGAGGCACTGAGCAACCTGGCGCATTACGAGCGCATCGCGGACGGGCACCTGTCGGCGATGGAGACGATCCTGAAGGAAGCTCGCAAGGACGCGTTGACGTACACCAAGAACATGTCCGCCCTGCTGGGCGCGGCGGCCAATCTGGTCGAGGACCGTCGCGAGCACGACGAGAAGATGGAGCTGGAGCGGCTGAAGGTTGGACGCTTGTCGGACCTGGATCTGGCGAAGATGGAGATGGCGGAGGCCATCAAGGAGGATGATCATGACGCGTCTGAGTCGTGAGGATTTGATCCGCGAGAACGAGCGCCTGCGGCTGGAGATCGCCGAGCTTCACAAGCGCCTCCTCGAGGCCACTGCGTATGCGAGGCCATGGCAGCGAGACAGCACTTCGCGTCCTGGATTCCCGTGGGCCGATGGTCACCCAACCTACGTTTGTGGCACCAGTACCCCGATGCGTAGAGGCGATGCGGTCGTGCTCCAACCATGGAATGTCCTCGGACGAGCCGAGCTTTGCCACGCCAAGGCGTGACCTGATTGGCCAAACAGCTCTCCAAGGAGGAGATCGCCCTCCTCCGCTCGTGGCGCACCAAGAATGATGCGCTGCTGCACTTCAAGCCCACGCCGACGCAGGCACGGTGCGACGCCTCGGTAGCGCGCTACCGGCTGCTGCATGGGCCCAATCGCGGCGGCAAGTCGGCGTACCTGGCCTACGTATTGGCGGCGGTGGCTCGCCGGAAGCATCCCTCACGCTCGGTCAGCAAGAATGGCACGTACCTGCTGCTGGCGCCGTCGCGCGAACAGTTGATCGATCCCTGGACGAAGAAGCTCCTGGTCGCATCCGAGCTGATCGGTCCGTACGAGGACAAGCCGCTGATCCCCGAGTGGGAAATCAAGAACATCGGCTGGGGCCAGGGCGCGGGGGCGCGTTACGCCAAGGACATATTCCTGCTGAATGGTCAGCACATCCTCATGGCGGTATCGGGCGACAAGAACATCAAGAACCGCCTGAAGGGCAAGAAACTCCTCGGGATCTTTATCGACGAGGACGCCGGCACGGAGTCGCTGCTGGCCGAGCTCTATTCGCGCATCCTGGAGGTGAACTCTGACCCTGACGTCATTCGTGAGGCTGGGGGTGGCTTCATCCTGTGGGGCGCAACCGATACCGACGGCAATCCCGCGTACAACCGCTTCCTGGCCAACTGCCTCGATCCGGACAAGCCGGACTTCGAGGAATTCGAGATCCAGGCCGCGGAGTCGGTGGCGGTATCGCTGGAGGAGCGCGAGAAGCTGCGCGATGCGATATCGCCCGAGGAATGGGAGGTCCGCCACGGCGGCGGGTCTGGCGTCGGGTCGCAGCTGTCGGTCTATGGCCGGCAGTGGTCTGATTCACGCCATATGCGCACCGATGACTACCAGGTGCAGCCCAACGATAATCTGTGGGTCTCCTACGATGATGGCCTGGATCACCCGCAGGGGCTGCTGATCGCGGCCATCTCCCAGGACAAGCCGCGCAAGTTGCGGCTGGTGAAATACATCACCTGTCGCAAGCAGACTCTGGGGTGGATCGCCGCACGGTTGGCGGAGTACCTCGGCGGCCGATCGCTCGAGTGCCTGATCTACGATATCGCCATGCATCGTATGGAGCGCGCCGCTGGCAAGACCGTGGCACAGCAGTTCCATGCCGCCCTGCAAGCGCAGGGCATCCGCATCCACCGCGGCATGCAGCCGTGCTACAATCGTCATGAGCCGGGTATCCAGCTGGTGCGGCACTACCTGGACCCCGGCCCCGGCCAGGAGTCGCTGATCGAATTGAACCCGTCGCCGGAGTCGGGATGTCCCTTTGTGCGTCGGCAGATCATCGCCTATCGCACGCATAAGCCGGACGAATTCACCGGCCCACGTGGCGTGGTGAAGGTCGACGACGAGAGCGTCGACTGCATCCGCTACCTGGTCAACGCCAAGCCCTACTGGGTCAAGCGCCCGCCGAACCCCGTGTTGTGGACCCCGGACCAGCGGCCGGTGGTGGTGAAGGAGCCGGAGGAGGCCAAGACCTACGGCTGCAGCGACCCTGCCGAGGCCGAAAACCTCCGCCGTCAGTTCGCCAACTCGATGCGGGTCGGTTCGCGCGTGTCGCAAGTGAAGCGATGGCGCTAAGTTAGCAGAACCGCTAATGTTGGCCCTTGACATTAGGCTAACATGTGCTAACATTAGGCTGTGCTGGACGAGATACGCACCCCACTGACGTTGGGGATTGGGTCAGGCTATCTCGCCAAGTCGAGCGGCTATACCGTCACCACGGCCGATCGCGGTAAGCTGATCGAGTGCACGGGCACGTTCACGCTGACCTTCCCGACGGTGGCGTCGGCGAAGGCCGGCTTCTCGTTCTGGGTGCGGGTGGTTTCCGGCACCCTGACGCTGGACGGTGACGGCTCCGAGCAGATCAACGGGGCTGCCACGTACGCGATTTCCAATGCGGGCGACGTGGTGCTGATCACCTGCACGGGGACGGCCTGGGTCCTGGGGCACTGCCAGTTGCCGGCGTCCGTGGCGATCACCGGTGGGACGATCAACAACACCACGATCGGCGCCACCACCGCGACCACCGTGCGCGCCACTACGGTCACCGCCACCGATACGTCGGCCGCGTCGATGACCACACCGGGCGGCTACACTTCGACGGTGGCCACCGGCACGGCGCCGTTCACCGCCACGAGCACCACCGCCTGCCCGAACCTCAACGCGTCGCTTCTGCTCGGCGCCACCTGGGCAGCGCCGGGAACGATCGGCAGCGGCACGCCGAACACCGGTGCATTTACCACGCTGACGGCCAGCACATCCTTTGTTGCCGGCACTGACCCAACCGGCTCGGAGACCGTACGTGTTGGCGGCGACCTGCGGCTTGGCGGCGCCACGGGTGCGAGTCTGCACCTGTACAGTTCTGGTGACTCCAAGGCGTACCGCTGGCAGTATGACAGCTCGAATACGCGGGCCAATTTCACAGAGGCGGGCGTCGCGGACCGCATCATCGTCGCGAACGGCGCCAATGGCCTGATCACCCTGAAGGGCACCGGTGGTCTCACCACCGAGGGCCGCATCGTCGTCTCCGCAGGAAACTGCACCCTGTCTGCCTCGGGTGCTGCATTTATAGCGCCGGCTGATGGGGCGTTCAACATCGGCAGCGGCGGCACCGGTGGATTCTACAATTCCGGAAGCATCTACGGTCCGAGCAGCGGCACCTTCACAGTATCGACCGGTAATGCGAGCAATCTGCTGTTTGCGATCAATGGCTCTACCAAGGTCACGATAGCTGCAAGCGACGGCGCGGCGACATTCGCCAGCACCACCGCCTCCACCTCGACCACGACGGGTGCGCTTATTTGCTCCGGCGGAGCCGGCTTCGCCAAGCAGATAGCCGCTGCCGGTTTCATCCAGAACATCGTCACGAAGGTGACCGGCGACAGCCCCTATACGGTGCTTGCCACGGATTACACCATTCTGGCCGACACCTCCGGAGGCAGCATCACCTGCACGCTGCCGGCCGCGCCTCCCGCGGGGACGATCTATCACTTCAAGAAGACGGCAGCTGCCAACACGCTGACAATCGGCCGTAATGGCAACTCAATCGATGGCGCTGCTGCCGACCTAGCGATCACGGCCAGCCTGGAAAGCGCGACGCTGCAGTACCACGGCACCTATGGGTGGGCCAGGCTATGAGCTTCAGGCCAACAGAGATATTGGCGGCCGGCGCATCGGCGCTCAGCCACACGGGCAATACGAATGAGACGTCATTGGTGACGTACTCGCTGGCGGCAAATACGCTCAAGGTTGGTGGAATGATTCGGATCACCTGCCTGTGGAGCTACACCAACAGCTCCAACAATAAGACGCTCAAGGTGAAATTCGGCAGCGCAAACCCGCTCAATCTCACCGTAACGACCACCGCCAGCCTGCTGCGGCATGTCCATGTATTCCAGCGCGGCGCCAGTTCGCAGACCTTCTTCAGCGTGAACAACACTACCGGTGTCGGCGTTTCTGCCGGTGCAATATCCACGTCTGCTATTGATACGACAAGCGCAGTGACCATCGACTTTACAGCGACGCTCGCCAATGCCGGAGAGACCATCACCCTCGAATATTATTTGATAGAAATGACACAACCATGATTCGCGTCCAATCCGACAACCACGCCGGGTATCTTGACGTGTACACCGCCGAGGGGCTGATCGACAGCGAGGGCAATCGCGCCGATGGGCCTCTGCAGTCGCACCGTATCCTGGCCGCCGATGAGCCGGAGCTGTTTGCGGCACTCGTGGATGCGGTCACGCGCTCGTGCTCCAGGGCTGTATGCGATCGCGCGGCCGCCAAGCAGGCCGCCATCGATCGCCAAGCAGCCGAGTTGGAGGAACGCCTGGCAGCGGAGGCAGCTGCGAAAGAGGCACAGGAAGTCGCCGAGGGGGAGCCATGAAGGCCGCAGACCTGCGCAACGTCCTGATCGCCGCGCGGCATGGACTTTCCGCGATGTCCATCAGCCACAGCCCGGTCGAGCTGGCCGCTGCCTGGGGGTCGTTCTGCCTGATCGAGCAGGAGCTGCAGCGCCTGATCGAAGCCGAGAAGACCGCGGCGCAGGAGGCAGGGTGACCCATGCGCTGGACGGACGCACTCAAGGCGGTCATCGGCTTGCTGGTGACGGCCCTGGCGACGCTCCTGGCTTTCGTTGGAAGCGAAAAGTCGTCCGAGCTTTCCGCGACGTCCGAGCGCAGCGTCCGTACCGAAGCACGGGTCGACGGGCTCGATGAGAGCCTAGACGAGATAAAAGTCGACGTGCGCGAGATCAAGGCCGACGTGAAACGACTGCTGGAGCAATCACATGGGCGCTGATAAATTCTGGCACTTCGTATTCGGGGCGCTGATCATGCTGGCGCTCTGGCCGTATGCGGGCGCGTGGGCAGTCCTCGCCGTCTTGGTCGCAGCCGGCTGCAAGGAGCTGTTCGACAACAGCAAGCGCCGCGACCCCACGACCGGTCAGTACCGTAAGCGCGGTACGCCAGAACTGCTGGACGCGCTCGCGACCGTCGCCGGCGGAGCGCTGATCCTGGCCGGGCTGCTGTTGTTCACTGGCTGCGTGCGCACTGAGCGCCACGACGTTGGAACCGTGCGCGGCACCTTCGCCGGCCAGCCGGTCGAGCTGGAATGGGACCGCGACGGCGAGAGTTCATCGCGTGTCTCCGTCCCGCCCATCAACACTGGCAATCCCCTGATCGACACCGCCATCGCGGTATTCGCCGCGTATGTCGGTGGCCGCGGCACGGCCAAGGTCGCTGACTGGGCCACCAAGAAACTCGCGAAGAAGCCGTCATGATCGATGATCCGGCGGCCAAGGCCGCGACCCTGATGCGCCTGATCGAGGCCGGGAAGAAGGCGCGCGCCTCCTACGACAAGGCCGCCGACGAGGTGGATCGCTACATCTACTTCGACGACAACTTCAAATCGCTCTATCAGGACACGGACCCGAACCTGTCGTTCTACTCGCGCATTTCGCTGATGCGCCAGGCGGTCGATATGTTCATCCCGATGGTGGTGACGGCAAACCCGCACCGCATGGGGAAGATGCGGCAGCCGAACGTCAACCCACTGACCAAGATCCGCAAGGATCTGATGCAGGACTATCTCAACTACACACCGCAGGAGACCTGCCTGTACGACGAGAATATCCTGGCTGCAAACCAGGCTATTGCGCACGGCCGCGGCGTGTGGTGGACCGGATGGAACCCGAAGAAGAAGCTCATCCAGTCGGTGTGGGATTCGGATAAGAACCTGATCCTCGACCCGGACGCCAAGAGCCGGGTCCGCCTGAACTGGTGTGCGCGCAAGCGCGAGAAACCGCGCTGGGAGGTGGAGGCGCTCTATCCGCAGTCGGCTGCCGCCATCGCCGACATGAAGCCGATCGGCAATCGGCCCACCGACGGCTCCGACAGCAATAGCCAGATGGTGTGCTATTACGAGGTGTACATGCGGGCCGGCCTGCATCACTACAACTCCGAGGCGCACTTCGGCGACGCGACCGACACGCCGGTCAAGTACATCGTCACCGAGCAATCGAAGCTCCTGGCCGAGATGCCGTGGGAGATCCCCTGGTTCATGGACGATGATTGGCCGTTCACGGAGTTCGATCCGCTGCCATGTCCCGGCAGCGTGTGGCCGAACAACCCGTTGCAGCCAGGCCTGGGTCACCAGGAGGCCCTCAACTACCTGTACACGGACTTCATCGCCAAGTTCCGCGCTTCGGCGAAGATCATGATGGCGGTGATGACGCGCAACGGCGAGAAGCCATCGGACGATGCGGTCGCTGACCTGTTCCGTCTGAACGAGCGGTTCCCGATCATCGAGATCAACGCGACGGGCGCGCTCGACCAGGCCAAGATCAGCGACTACTTCCAGCAGCTGAAGATCGACGCTGGCATCAATGAGTTCCAGGCGGCCTATCAGATCATCAAGAACGAGTTCGCCGAGCACACCGGGCTGTACGCGGTGCTGCACGCCGGCCACCAGGATGCGCAGTCGCGGTCCTCGCGCGAAGCGGACATGAAGGACCGCAACAGCCGCACGCGCATCGATGCGATGCATAAGCGTTTCGAGGAGGCGCAGTCTAAGCTGGCCCGCAAAGAAGCCATCGCGGCGCGCTTCATGCACACGCCCGACGAGATAGCGAACATCCTCGGCCCCGAGGCTGGGCAGATGTGGGGCACGGTGATGCCGCCCCAGGACGCGATGATGAATCCCAATGCGGTGAACTTCGAGCAGTTCTTCCGTGAGACGGATTACACGATCGAAACCGGATCGACACGCAGGCCTAATATCGATCGTCAGCTCGAGGTCTTTGAGCAGCTCAACAACCAGGTGACGTCGGTGCAGATATCGTCGCCGGACCCGGCCGAGCGGGCGATGGCGTACCAGACGATCGCAGAGAACTTCAAGTTGCTGGGCTTGCCGGACGAGCTCGTGCAGAAGCAGCGCGAGCGTGCGATGCAGCTCGAGCAGATGGCGATGGCGATGGCCATGCAACCGCCAGTACCACAGGGAGCCCCAGCCTAATGCCGCTCTACGACTATGAATGTCAGCGCTGTGGGGTCTTCGAGGCCTACCACGGCATGAAGGACAAGCTCGAGCGCTGTCCGACCTGCGACCGGCGGGTCACCAGGCTGATCGCCATGTCGGTCAACTTCATACGTCCACCCGACATGTTCTGGGAAAACGAGAACGGCGGCAAAGGCCGCTACTGCGGCCAGCTGGGCCGCAAGGATGACCCGGCCGCCTATTGTCGCAGCCGAAATGAACTCGCGGAGAAGGCCAAGCGCCGCGGCCAGACCTTCGAGAAGGTCTAGAACATTAGCATAACTGCTACAGATACAACTACTTAGATCAACCAATAACCAGCCGATTCCCCGTAATCACGGGCTTGGCACCAGGAGAACTGTAACATGGGGCTTGACAATACCGAAAATGATGTTAACATCAGTTCACAAACCGATCCGACACCGGACTCCGGTGCAGCTGGCTCTGCGGACTCCCAGCCTGCGCCGAACTCGGCGGATAGCGGTGCCTCGGCCGGAACTTCTGGCGCCACAGCGGTGGCTTCCCAGCCGGACGAAGGACCAACCGGCTCATTGACATCAGGTGAGAAGCAGCAGCCGACCGCGCAGCCGTCGATCGACATCGAGAAACGGCTCAGAGACAACCAGGCGGCCTACCAGCGCGAACATCAAGAGCGTCTCAGGCTCCAGCAGGAACATGAGAAGCTCCGGCGGCAGGTCGAGCAGTTCCGGGACATCGACGCCCGCGAGCTGGACGACTTCCGCAGGAGCAAGCAGGCGCAGGTGCCCATGTGGCACCGGAAGCACCCCGAGCACGAGAAGTTCAAGCGCTATCTCCAGACGGCCGAGATCATCCAGCAGCAGCTGGCTGGCATCGAGGACCCGAACGAGAAGGCAATCGCCCAGAAGTATGCCCTGCGGGCGCTCCCCGAGGAGGCGCAACGCGTCCTCCAGGAGTACCGCGAGCATACGACCTCGCGCCAGCGCGAGATGTTCACCGACCCGGACGGGTTCCTGGAGGAGAAGTTCGACAAGTTCTTCCAGGAGCGCATCAGCAAGTGGCATCAGGGCACGGCGCAGGAATTCCAGGAAGCGACCATGGCCTCGAAAGAGGTCAATGATTGGTTCGAGAAGAACCAGCACATGTGGAGGGGCCAGGAGCAACAGATAGCGCAGCGGCTGCAGCGGGGTGAGGACTGGAACATCATCCAGCGCGACGTCGAACTCGCGTACTACCGCAAAACCTTCTCATCTGCTGACACGGCCAAGAAGTCCGCCGAGGAAAAAGAACGCCTGCTCAGGGGGAACGCTGCCGCGGCGGTAGCGCACGATCCCAAGAGCACCGGGAAAGTCGATCCGATCGCACTGTTCAAGCAGCAGGGCGGCGACATCAACGACCGGTCGGCATACAACTCCTTCATTTTCGAGCTCGCTAAGCAGGGCTCGATCTAGGACCAGAAATGGCCACCTCAGTAACCCATGGTGCCCGTATCCGCAATACGGTCATCCAGCACGCCTTTAAGGGGGCGTGGCAGGGCATCCTCAACCACCGTCCGGGCTTCATGGCCCTGAAGAAGCGCGGACACATCGAAACCGGCGTCACCGGCACCCGCCTTGACTGGCCCGTGCGCGTGGCGCGTCATACCATCGAGGCCTACGACGATGGCGAGGCGCTCTCCTTCGAGCGCAAGAATCAGTACATCCTGCCCACGCTGCCGTGGGCGACCCTGGCGATGAAGGGTCTGATCACCCGCGACGAAATTGCAATCGCTGGCGGTCCCGAGGCGATGGAGCGCGTCCACAAGCGCCTCATCACCGACATGACCGAGGACTTCGAGACGCGCATCAACTACCAGTTCCTGCGTCAGGACGGCGCCGCGGCTGGCAACAACCTGCACGGCGTTCCGACGTGGAACGCTGGCACCGGTTCGAGCCTGACCAAGGACGCGGTCATGTCGGACACCTATGCCACCTTCAGCACGGCGCTGAGCGGGCTGGGCGTGACTGATGCTGAGACAGACGCGTGGACGCCGAAGGGCGTCAACACCACGTCGAGCGCGTGGACGGGCGGCGGTGGATTCGATACCACCGACTGCGAGGAGATCATCCAGCACGCGATCGATGTCGGCACCCTCGGCTCCATGGCCAAGGATCGTCCCGACCTCGGCATCCTGCATCGCAATATGTTGACCACGCTGAAGACCGCTGTCGCGGCATCTCAGCGCGGCATCGTCAATGGCACTCCGAGCGGCACGCAGGGCCTGGGTATCCCTGGCGCGTTGGAGTACTCGGGCGTCGAGTTCGTATTCGACAACGATATGCCCGCGACCGAAGGCTATCTCCTGAACTTCAACCACATCTGGCTGGATGTGATGAAGGTCCCGGAGATTTCCGAGGGCTACGGCAGCGTTCCCGAGGGCGGCGGCGGTTCCAGCAAGGACGACATGTTCGAGGTTCTCGTCGAACCCGACATCCACACCAACGGCATCCTGTGCCGCGTGAACTTCCGAGCTCAGCTCAGGTTCCACCCGCGGTACCAGGTCGTCCTGAACGACTACGCGTGAGAAGGGAACTAACATGAGCGACTCCAAGAAAGAATTTCCCTTCCCGCTCGGCACCGTCGAGACCGGCTCGTTCTGCGCCGGACTCCTCGGCCAGCTGTACGAGAAGGACAACAAAGTGTACCGCCTGTGCCAGGCGGATAACGCCATCACCGATCCGGAGAACAAGGTCGTCGTGACCGCGTACTCCGCCGGTGTGCCGACGTACGTGGTCGACGTGACGACCACCCTGGGTGACGTGGACGTCGCTGGGGTCATCCCCAACGACTACAACGCGATCAACCTGGCGGCTGATGACTACTTCTACGTCCAGGTCACCGGTCCGTGCCAAGTTCTGGCACAGGCCACGACCATCACCGAGGGCGCCCCGCTGCATGCGGGTTCCGTCGCCGGTACGGCGCAGGAGATCATCACTGGCGCGGAGGCCAAGTCGGCGGTGAAGGCGTACTTCGCCTACGCCACCAACACCGCGGCTGCTACCGCGGCCAGTCTCGCCATCACGGCGATGCTGGACGGCCTGCTGTAGGAATGGGCGCCGGGGGCTGGGCAACTGGCCCCCGGCATTCCGCCATGCTCAACGAGCGCATCTTCCCGAACTTCGCCCGCAGCACGCCTGCGGATTGGAAGCGGCTGTCGTTCGTCGAGCGCATCCGGGCACGGGGATGCCCGTGTGTGTTGACGGCTTCGGATCTCATCTCCCTGCGGCAATCGGAGGCGCCCTCGCATGACCCAGACCTCGCGTACCGCCACCTCCTCACCGCGTGAGCTCGCCGTTGTCCTGGGCAACGATGGATCGCTGACGCTCGAGGATTTGGCCGGCTACAAGCGCGTGGTCGCGGCGACCTTCGCCGGGCAGGACCCGCTCAAGGGTGCGGCCTGCTGGCCGGTGCACACCCCGGGCGACGCAGCCATCTTCGTGGACGAAGCCTTCCCCGACTATACCAGCGTTTTCGATCTGGCGTCTGCCGACTTCTTCGAGGTGGATACGCACCCCGAGTTGCGCAGCGAGATACTGCACGTCTTCCCGACCCTGCTTCACCAGTTCGGCAATGATGTGCTCGACAACCTCCAGGGTGCGGTGCACCTGGCGGCGAACGCCGATCTACTGCTGCGCGCTCCGGAAACGGGCGACATCCATTTCGGCAAGGCGCCGGTCATCGCCATTGGCAGCGGTCCCAGCGTGCGCGAGCACCTGGCCAAGCTGCGCAGCCTGCAGGATACCTGCATCCTGGTGTGCGCAGACACGGCGTTGTCTGGCCTCCTCGAGGAGGGCATCAGGCCGCACTTCTGCACGCCGGTCGAGCGGGTGCCGGAGATCGTCGACTGCCTGCCGGAAGACACCGGCGAGACGATCTTCCTCGGCTGTCCGCTGGTGCATCCGGAGGCGGTGCGTCGCTTTAAGCGACACGTCTTCTCGCCCGGCCACGACGTCGTCTACGACTGGGTATCACCCGGAACGAAGCGTTATTCGCACGGCCCGTCCAGCGGCACGATGTCGATCTATCGCGCCTGCCGGATGACCGATGGTCCGGTGTATCTCGTCGGTCACGACTTGGCGCATGCTTCCGGCCAGACGCACTGGCAGGGGGCCACCGCCATTCCGGAGATTCCGATCGCCGGCTTTTCGCTGCCGGGCAATGGCGGCGATCCGGTGGCGACCATTCCCTTCTGGCAACGGCTGCACCGCGAGATCGGCATGTCGCTGCGCGGTCGCGGCAACGTGTTCAACACCAACCTGACGACCGGGGCGAAGATCGACCACACCGAGAACGCACCGCTGCCGTCGCCGGTGGAATTGTCGAGTCTGGGTCAGGTCACACTGCCAGATGCCGCGGATCGGCGCGCGCCATTCATGGCCCGCAAGGCGCGCCTGGCCAAGGACGCGCGGCGCATGCTGAAGAAGCTCGATACGGCCCACAAGCCGTCGGACGTGAGCATGGCCACGCTCTGCCCGGGGGAGAATGCCCCGTTCTTCAACTACCTGTTCCGGTCTGTGTACGCGCAGATGTCGTTCGAGCGGCGATTCGGATTCCCGACCGATCATGTGGTCGACTGGACGTCGACGGCGCTGCGCAATGTGGTGACGGAATGCGCCGGCATCTTCGAGGAGATCGCCGGTGCGTGACGCCAGGCTCCTATTCGATGACCTGCACCCCGTGCGTCTGGCGCTGCTGTGCTACTGCATGGAATGCGTGGCGCACCGCATGGTCAAGTGGGGCGTCGAGCCTCACATCAATGCGATGCCTCCTCGCGATCTGGTGCTGCTGGCTGCGTATCTGCCGCCGCATGTGCGCGTGAACGTCGAGCGTGAGGCCATTCGGCGCGCCGAGGCCGAAAACGATCACCGCGTGCTGGCGTTCCTCGGGGTAGCCAGGAAGGCGAGCGCAGCATGAGTACGCATTATCACAAAGTTGGCACCACCCTCCGCGATAGCTTCTTCTACATCGATCGGGCGAGCTTCGATGGCGTCAACGGCAAGGTCCAGGGCGATTTCACTATCGAGATCAGCAAGAACTCGACGGGTGGGCAGGCGACCACGGGAGTCACGATCACCGAGGTATCCGCGACCAATAACGACGGAGAATACCACCTCGAGGTGAGCGGCACGACCGGCTTCGTCTCGGCTACCGGCGAGTACAGTGTCCGCATCTACGACACCGCGAGCCCGGAATACAACTGGGGGATGACCTACATCGTCACCTCGGACGGCACCGGTGCCGGTACGGTCGGGGCCGCTTCGTTCACGGCTACTTCCGGCGACGGCCGCGTCACCGACGGGACCTCGGCGCTCAATGCTGCGTCGGTCTATGTCCGGAATTCGTCGAACGTCCTGGTGACAAGCACCACGACCAACGCCAGCGGCGTGTGGGGGCCGGTGTTTCTCGACAATGGCACCTACACGGTGTACGCACAGAAATCCGGGTACAGCGTGGCCAGCGGCACGATCACCGTGACCGCCGGCGTCGCGGCCGGTCCCGGCGCTGACATCGCCCTGACGGCGGTCAGCGTCGGTACTGGTCTGACCCTCGGCGAGCTGATGTCCTACGGTCGGCGCATGATGCGCGACAGTCCCGGCAGCAAGGCCGACGCCGACCTCAAGAGCGCCGTCAATGACGCTCTCGGCATGATCGCACGTGCACGGTCGTGGCCCTGGTTCCTGACCCAGGGCAACCTGTCGCTGGTTGCGTCCCAGAACGGGACGGACACCTCGAGCACGATCGCGGTGACTTCCGGCAGCACGACGGTGACCCTGACTGGTACGACGTGGCCAAGCTGGGCAGCCTCGGGGCAGATCGAGATCAATAACCAGTGGCACGACATCGCCACGCGCTCGAGCAATACCGTCATCCTCCTGACGACCGCCTACGCCGGAGCTACGGCGAGCGGGCTCGACTACGAAATCTTCCAGGACGAGTACTCGCTGCCGTCGGACTGCCTGCGCTTCCATGAAATCTTCCCAGGACCGGGATGGATCTGGCAGGGCTCGCCGGCGACCTACCGCGACGTTCTGAACGCCAAGAATTCTGGCATCTATGGGCAGAAGTTCCCGGAGCTGTGGGCGATCTACAAGGACAAGTTTGTCCTGTGGCCGGCGCCCAACACCGCGATCAACCTGCCGATCCTGTACGATCGGCGCCCGGCGACCCTGACCACGTCGACCGACGAGGCGGATTGGGATCCGTGCAACCTCGAGGTCCTCCAGCGCGCGATCGACTACCAGATCGCGATCCGCTACCAGAACGCGGTCTGCGGCAATCCCGAGGCGTGCCTGGCTCGCTACGAGGCGGCCATGGCCAGGGCCACGGGGTCCGACAAGTCGCCGACGACCATCCGCGGCGGACTGTCTGGCTTCGGCACCGTGCGCGTGAGGCCGACCGTCGTCCCATGATCAACCACCAGGGAGTTCGGCGTGACACCGCGGACATAGGAGACGGCGTCTTCTACGCGGAGAACACGCGCTTTGCGATCGGTGGCGAGATCCAACGTCGTCCTGGCTTGTCGCTGGCGACGGCCCAGACGGGTCTGCTCATGACGCACTTCTGGCATCCGGCGACCGGGACGCATGCGGTCTTTGCGACCTCATCCGGTGCGCTGGTGGCGGTGGCCCTATGACCGAGTGGACGGGCGTCGATCGTGGCACCTCCGACCTGGACCAGCGTCGGGGCGTCTCACACTACCAGGAGAACACACGGCTGCGCATGCACGGTGAGTTGCAGCGGCGGCGCGGTTTTGCCCGCTCCAACCTCGCCAAGCAACCGGCGGCCATCACCATGTTGGCCTCGGCGAACCCATCGGGTGGCCATTTCGTGGTCTTGCAGGTCGACGACGATCTGGAGGGGCTTGGCGATCCGCTGGCGCTGTGGGGCGATGTCCAGCTGGAGGCGCCGACGGGGACGCGTGGGGAAATTATCACCGCGGCCGGAGACGACTCGACCGACACCAACTTCTCGTTCTCTGATAGCCGTGGCGGTGGATCGTTCCAAAACCCACAGTACCAGTCGGCATCGACGAACATCAACAGCGGCGGCGTCAACGCGAGCATCTATCGCGTGGCGATGACCTTCAACATGAGCGTCACCTTCCCCGGTGGCTACCTCGCGTCCGGCTGGGCGCAGTATCGCCTGGCCTACTACCTGGCGACCACCACCTGGAGCCTGCAGTCTGGATCGGCTTCGACGACCCCGTCGGGCGGCGTTGTGACCATCGACGCCGACGAGATGGAGGTGCAGGACACGGGTTCTGGCAACGTCCCCGGCTCCAGTGATTTCACCATCACCGGGACCGCGACATTCCAGACCACCGGTGGCGGTACCTACTACCTGGATGCCTACGGTCCGTCTGGCGTCTTCGGCACCAATGGCTGCGCCATTTCCGGCACTGGCAGCGTCAATGTCACCAAGCTGACCGGCGGTGTGGTAACCTACCGACCGGTGATCACCGCGGGGGACGACTTCGCCACGTCCTTCGACCTGTGGGCGCGCCACGGGGCATATCCGACGGCGGCCGGCGACGGCGTCTTCGTCCAGAGCGTGACGCGCACGCCGGGGTCGGCGACCGCCACCGCCAATATCTGGACGCCACCGCACACGGCGCTGTGGCCAACGGCTGATTGGCGCTTCCTGGCTATTCCACGTCGCGGCGCGCAGACCGGCCCGCAGGGGACGCTCGCGGCATGACCACCATCGCTTCGTCCCTGAACACGAATTCGCGCGGCTGCTTCGCCAGCGTCAATGGGTTGATCTACTGGACCAACAACCATGACCCCGTGAAGCGTTGGAACGGCGTCACGACGACCACCGAGGATGCCGGCATCGCCGGTCCTGCTGCGGCGATCGGGTCACCGACTACGGCCGCCGGGAACACCTCCAACGGAGCGCACCGCATCCGCTACCGGTACAAGGATTCGCGCACCGGCTACGTCTCCAATCCCTCCCCGGAGGCGACCGTCACCGTCAGTGGTGGCAACGGGGCGTTGACTTACGGTATCGGCGCTGCGGATGACATCGTCACCACCACGGACGCCAAGGTCGACACCATCGTGGTGGAGATGACGGCGGTGAACGGTCAGACGTTCCACCAGGCGGGAACCGCCCTGGAGAGCGCGTCGTCGATCGTCATCAACATCGCCGACTCATCCCTGATCCAGCAGGCAAACAGCGATGACCTGTATGGGTCGTCCGAGAGCCTCGACGTCTACAGCCACGAGGTGCCGCCCGTTGGGACCATCCTGGTGCACCACCGCGGGCGCCTGTGGGTGATGGGCGACGAGGCCATCTCGATCAGCGGGACGTTCACCAATGCCTCGGCCAGCGTCACCGGCACCGGGTTCTCAACCAAGTGGGCCGGGCGCAAGCTGCGCATCAGCGGCGCCACCGTCGAGTACATCATCAGCTCGAGCACCGCTACCACCATCACCTTGACGGCGAACTGGTCGGGCACGAGCGGCACCTATACCGCCAGCGTCTACAGCGCCACGCCGAACCGCGGGTACTACAGCCGCCTCGGGTACCCGGAATCGTTCTATACGTCGGTGTGGGCGCGCGATCTCCTGCCGTCGCATGGCGACAAGCTGGTGGGCGCCTGGTCCATGCGCGATGCGCTCTACGTGTTCGGCAAGTTCTCGTCGGACCGCGTGCTGATCAACGTCGATCCAGCGGCCGATAGGGCGCCGATTGTGCCCATCCCCGGGAATCGTGGCGTGCTGAACCAGCGCTGCCTCATTGAAGTCGAGGGACGCCTATTCGCCTTCGATCGCAACGGAATCTACCGGGTCGGCGAAGTGCCAGAGCACCTGAGCGGCCCGGTCGACAAGGCCCTGGACGAGCTGGTCGACTACAGCGCCTCGGCGAAGTTCCATGCCGCGTTCGACCCGCGCGAACGGGTGCTGATGTTCTTCTATGTGGCTACCGGCGACACGCAGCCGAAGTATGCCGTCTGTATGGAGCTCGACACCGGCAAGTGGTTCTTCGAGCACTTCCTGCAGGGCATCACCGCCGCGGCGATCGTTCCGACCTCAGACGGCCAGGTGCGGCTGATGCTGGGCGACGAGAACGGTTATAGCTGGTTCTTCGGAACCGAGGGGTCCTGGGACGGTGTTCCACCGACCGCGCCGTCCGTCGTGACGACCGCCGGGACACCGACGACGACGGTCATCGATACCGTCGAGGCGTTGCCGACCACGTCACCGACTCTCGCCGGCGTGGTCGCCTACAACCCAGCCAATGGTCAGACCTCGGTCATATCGTCGAACGGCGCCAATCAGATCACGGTAGCGGGCTTTACCACCGCCCCGACTACGGCAACCGAGCTGTACCTGGGCGTGATTCCCTGGGAGTGGCGATCGAAGTGGTTGGCTCCGGCCGGTCAGGAAGACCGCCAACGTCCGATGTACTTGTACCTGAAGCTCTACCCAGGCAGCGCCACCGGCGAGCTGTTGGTGTACTTCTACAAGGACTTCCAGACGCAGCCGGCGGTGTTCACGGCGCTGGATACGGACTTCCATAACGACGGCGTGCACATCACCAACGGTGATGCGTTCGCGACCATCGACCTCGACGGTGGATCGGGCGACGGCTTCGTTGCCGTGCCGCTGCCGGCAGACCATGCCCGGGTGTGGCAGGTCCGCCTGGTCTCCACGCGCCCAGACGGCGAGCTGCGCATCCTGGAGTGCTCATTGCGGATATCGCCCAAGGACACCGCGGAGGCCCCGAATGAGTAGTGTTCCGCTCACCAGTCTGAACGCGCCGTTCGATGCGGCCGGCTTCGAGTCGGTCAAGGCGGACCTCCAGATGCTTGCCCTTCAGGACGAGGTGGCTGCCTACCTGCACCTGTCCGGTCCGAACCGCGTCCTGGTGCCGTTGGCTGGCAGCGCCTTCGTGTACGCGGTCACCGACACGGCCACGGCATCGAGTGGAGCCGGGGACAATCACGTGCTGAAGTGCCTGCGTTCCGGCCAGGACGAGTCGGGGCTCAGCCAGTCCAGCGTCAATGCCGAGTACATCGCCTACCGCGAGATGTACCTCGGGCGTTTCGACGTCGGTCAGGGCGATGTGCTCAAGCTGTCGCTGACCGTCACCGGCGCACCGTCACCGACGTTGACCGCCGACAACTTCACGATGCGGGTAGCCCTCAGGCCCAGGAGATAAGATCGTGCCCTACAACATCAACACGCCCGGCATGGGCCTTTGGGCGACGACCCAGAACTCGCCGTTCAACAACCTGTACCAGCAGAACAGGCCGGCGATCGATTACGTCGATCCGGTGACCGGTGAGCATATCCCGGTGACCGATCCGCGACACCCGCGCTTCCAGGGCGGTGGGGCAGCGGGTGGAGCTGCGGCAGGAGCCTCGACGGGCAATAGCTACGACGTGCGCAACCGCGCGGCGCTGGGCTTCCTCAACTCGGTCCTGGAGGGCAAGGAGCTGCCGTTCGACCAGGCCACCCAGGCCAACATGCTCACCCAGGCCAGCGACATGAACGCCGCGGCCGAGGCTGCGCAGATGGGCCAGGCACGTGCCAACGCCGCGATCGGCGGAGCGAGCATGAGCGATCCGTCCCTCCAGGGACGCTCCGCCGAGTTCATGGCGCGGCGCCAGGCGCAGAATGCTGCCGCGGCCAACGCCATCGGAAGGGCCGCCAATACCGCCAACTTCGGCGCCAAGATGACCGCTGCCGGTACGCTCAGCGACCTGAACCTCGCCGAGCAGGATCGGCTCATGCGCCAGCAGGCGCTGTACCGCGCCGGGGCCTACGATTCCGCACCGCAGTCCGGACAGTCTGGGCACGTGGGGCAATACGCCGGCACCGACTGGAACAACAACCCCGGTGGGCTCTCGCAGTCCAATCAGCAGGCGATGGCCAATGCATATCGCCGCAGGCAGGCGTCGGCGAAGCCGGATACCGCAGACCAATACAGCTATGCGGGGCTCGCTCAGAAGGCGAAGTCGCCGATGTCATCGTGGTCGTACTGAAGGAAGGATAGAACATGCCGTCTAACGCCCAATTCGAGATCATCCCTACCTTCGGTGCACCGGGTGCGACACCATCGGTGCGCAACTCGGCCGCGCGGCGTCGCATTCTCCAGGAGTTGCAGAGCCTCGGCTTCAGTGCTGACGGCACTGCGCCCGAGGTGCCGCAGTCCGAGTTCGACAATCGCCACGATATGGCGGCTCGACGCATCGAGGTTGCCGGCCACCAGATCGAGGGGAGTGAGCCAGCCTTCTGGCGAGATCCCAATAACCCCGAGTTCCGTAATGCTCCGCGTCGCGCTGACACCGAGACGTTCGCCGTTGGTCCGTCGGTGCGCCTGGGCGCCCCCGGCCAGCTGGACAATCTCGACAGCAACACGATCAACGCGTTGCGGGCTGAGGCGCTGAAGCGCGCTGACCAGTCTCCCCCCAGCTCCATGGCGGCCATATTCGGCGGCAAGCACTACATCGGAACGCCTGGCGTCCGCATGTCGGCCAAGGCGGTGGACTCGTTCGCGGAGAGGGCCAATGCCGCTCGTAACGCGCTCACGCTCGATGAGATCGGCCAAGAGCAGTACGCGCGCAAGATCGAAGAACACAAGATGAGCCCGGCGTTCATCGAAGCCCAGGCACGCGCCGCCCGCGCCGCGGCTGAAGCCGCCATCATGAAGAACCGCGACACGCGCGAGCAGAAAACCACGGATCGTCAATTCGCGCGCGAGGATCGTCTCCTGCCCCTGGAAGAGGCGAAGTTGAAGTCCGAGGTCGGCAGAGTCGGGCAGCAGCTCCTCCCGGACGAGGAGCGGGCCATGAACATGCTGATGCAACAGGCCGCAGCGCTGGGTAACCGGGCTATGGCTGGCGACATGCGCGCATTCATGGCGCTGCAGGCGCTGCGGGAGAAGAACGGCCTACGTGGATCGCTGACCGCCGAGGGCGTCGAGGCCTATCGCCCCAGCTTGAGCACCGTGTTGGAGAATCCGGCAGTGCGCGGCGAGGTCGACAAGCTGATCAACACCATCCGCACCAACAACTGGTCGCTGGACGCCAATGAGGCGCAATCTCTCATTCGGCGTGCCGAGGCTGCGGTGGCAGCCGCTGGTGAATATGGACCAGACGTGGCGAGGCGCATCTTGGCCGAGGCCGAGGAGGCGGTCGCGGCGACTGGCTCGATGTTCACCACCGCTGGAGGTGGAGCGGCGCTCGACGCGCTGCGCGCAGCGCTGGCTAAGCACGGCGTGGCCTTCTAGCGCATGGCGAACGAAAGCGCCTTCCTAGACTTCCTTGACTGGATCGATCGACCCGGTCAGGTCGTACGCAATCTGATCCAGGGCAAGCCCGGCGCTGCTGGTCGGCAGATCGTCGACATCTTCGGTGACGTGCTCGACGCGCCACTGCCGGGCGATCTCATCCCCGACGCTAGTGGCGAGGATGACTACGTGTCCGGGTCGGATCTCGTCGGTCTGCACGATGACGGCGTCGCTGGTTACGGCACTGACGTTGCCATTGGCACGGCGACGGACCCATGGACGTACATCGGGTTCGGCCCACTGGTGCAGTCGCTGAAGCTGGGCGGACGCCTGGCCAAGTCGGGGAGTCAACTGCTGCCTGAATCCGCGCAGACGGCGCTGCGGAAGGGGGGCGAGGCCATTCGCGACACACTCGGGTGGCGGCAGCTCACGCCAGAGCAGCGCGCCATGCTCGACGCCGCGCAAGCGGCCGAGGCCAATACGAAGCGTGCCGGGCTCGCTGAGGTCGAGCGCATTCTGGCTGGCAGCACGCCAGAGCAGCGCGAGGCGGCCTTCAACGTCATCCAGAATCGGCGCGTTGGTCCGGAGGGTGCGTCGGTCCTCGCACCAGAGACTGCGCCGCCGGTCCCATTCCAGACCGTGGATGAGCAGATCGCGCGCATGGATCAGCGCATCGCGGCACTTGGATTGCCCGACGATGAGGCATCTGGCGTACGCGGCCTGGTCTCGGAAGCGGTCCCGTTCGGTCAGCGCCAGTTTCGTGAGGCCGTCGACATCGGCGGATTCTCTCGGCCTGACGGCATCGATCTCGCTACCCAGGCGCCGGCCGACTACGCACAACGACGCTTCAGTGGCCTGCTCAACGAAGGCGATGACGAGATATTCGGCAGCCCGAGCACCCTGAAGGAGCGCACGCTCAAGACCGCCGAGGACCTCGTCGTGTTCGAGAATGCAAACCCGGGAATCCGTCTGGAGGACGACCTCGGTGTTGCGCTGTCGAAGCGCGCCGAGCAGCAGGGGGCGCTTGCGAGGAGGGCCTCGATCGGGCGGGCGCTGCTGGGCGATGAATTCGATTCGTTGGCGAACAAGGACACACGGGCGAAGATCGGTGAGGCGATCGAAGCCCTTGCCGACAAGGCGCCAGACTACTACCGCGCCGTCAAGGACGTGTACAATGGGCTGGAGGCGCGCGGTCCGGTGATGGATGTGCTGGCCAAGTTCAATCGCCTGTGGAAGCCGATCGTCGTTTACGGCGCCGTTTTCCCGAAGCTTGGTTCCATCGTCCGCAACGCAACCAGCGGTGCCTGGCAGGCGTGGTCCGCGCTCGGGGGACAGGCCGGCGCCAAGCAGCTGTCACGAGTTCCGCAGCAACTGTTGGGTGCGATCGACGACGGCATCGTTAAGGCCATGGGTATGGGATCGCGGCTGACCGGAAGCGCGATCACCAGGGACATCGACCTGATCGACGATGCCTTCAAGCGCAGCGGCGGAGTTTCAGCAAACGTCGGTGCGATTCTTCGCTCTGCCGGTCGCGACGATTTGGCCAGCGCCGTGGACAGCGGCGTGCTCCAGGGCTTCGTGTCGAGCGAGGAGCTGCTGCGAGACCTTTCGCGCTCAAAGACGGCAAAGCGCGCGTTGGATATTTTCGACGCTCCCGGCGCAGTCTTCCAGGGCGTCGAGACCCGCATGCGTCTCGCGACCTTTCTCGACAGGCTCAAGGCCGGTCGCAGCACCACCGAGGCGGCACAGGATACGCTTGACGCGTACCTCGACTACAGTCTTGCGGCCAAGGGCGGCGCGAAGTACCGCGCGCTGCGCGACATCATCCCATTCGCGGCATTCTTGACGCAGTCCATCCCGCAACAGGCGAAGTTCCTGGCGGGCAATGCACCGGTAACCGTTGGCCTGTCGCAGGCGCTGCAGCAGGACGATGACTCGATGCTCTATCCGTACCTCGAGGGTCGGGCGAATATTCCCCTTGGCCGTGACGAGGACGGGAACGACGTCGTACTGTCTGGCGCAGGTTTGCCGTTCGAGGCGCTCAATGTAATACCAGATTTCTCTGGGTCTCTCCGTTCCCTTGGCCGCAGCGTCGAGCAGAACGTGGTCGGATCGATCCAGCCGTTGCTCAAGACCGGCTACTCGGTCGTCTCCGGACGCGAGCCGTACTTCGGGACGCCATTCGGCGAGTACGACAAGATCCCCCTGGTTGGGGAGGCGGGACCGGTCGGACAGGCCTACAACATTCTCAATGCCACCGGCGTGCTTGCTCCGTTGGACATCCCGCTACGCCAGCTCGGCAAGGCCACGGACGACAAGCGTTCGGCCGGGGTGCGGGCGCTCGACCTGCTCACCGGCGCAAACGTGGTGACCATCGATCCGGATCGCGCCGAGATCCAGCAGCTGACGCGTCAGCTCGAGCGAGACCCGAACGTGCGCAAGGCGACAAACTTCTACCAGGCGGGCGACGACGACGCGCTCAGCGAGACGCTTCGTGCCCTACAGCAGGCGAAGGATCGCGCACAGCAGAAGCGCCGTGAGCAGGCGAGCGTCCTGTGAGTGCCTGACCCTCAGGGGTCTCCAGGGGAACGACGTCCTTGCTCCGGCAAGCCGTGCACCTGGCGCGGTCACGGCGATGGCTGACGACCGCGATCACCACGCCAGGAATCAGCAGCGGGGCGAGTGGCGTAGCGATCAGCCCGAGGCCGACCAGGCCCCAGCCGAATGCCTTGCCCAATCCCGTGGCGGGGCGGACGAACGCGAAAGCCGTCTTGCAAACGCGGCATACATGGCTGTCGGGAATGGGCATATACCCCAGCTATACTGGGTATTGTCCTGCCGCGCAATGTGCTAGTTTCCGGATGGGCCACGCCCGCGCCTCAGGACGACCACACCTGTAATACAGGCCCTGATGACCGTCATCGCCAGGGATCCCTGCTGTGCCTCCTGATCGATGCCGGCGATGGTCGACGCCAGCCGCAGGTGCGTCTTGTCGGCAGCAACGACATATCCGACGGTCTTGCAGCGCAGCGGCTCGATCCGCTCGAGATCCTGCAGATCCGTCCAGCCGTCGGCGGCGCTGTAGTGGTCGAGCAGGGTGACCTCGACCAGGTCGCCGCGCCTTATGGCTCGCTTGCGTTTCACGTCGAGCACTCCTCGGTCTGTTTCAGGTCCACATACCGCGCCATCGCTTTGAGCAGGTGACTTACCTCCTCGGCCGACAGCACCACCAGCACCGGCTTGGGATCGCGCGGAATGTACACCTCGACAATACCCGGCATCTGCGCGTCCTGGACAATGGTTTGATGACCAGCGTCACCGACAGCGACGTACATGATGTTGCGTCGACCGGTCACGATCTCGGGAACCAGTCGCGGACTGAATGGCCACATCACAAACCCCCACCGGTCCACCTGCCGGACCTGTTGAGTATCATCGGTATATACGTCGGCACCGCATCGCGGATGATGCCACAGCCCAGGATCGGCTTCGACTTGTGGATGCGACCGTACGCGAAGGCATAGCGATCACGATCCAGCAGGCACCCAGCGTTCATGCCCCACACCAGACACTTCTGGTTCGCAGAGAATGCGATCCCGGCCCAGCTGTGCAGGTGCCCGATGACCGTGCTCGCCATATTGGCCAGCGCAGCCTTGAGCGCTCCGCCAGGGCCGGACATGCCCATGCCGTGCTCGTAGACGACCCCGTCAACGGTGAATGAGTCCTCCCACCGCCACCCTGGTGGGGCCTGCATGAACTCGTGATAATCCCGCAGGAACGCTTTTGGTAGCCCGTAGCGGTATGCTCTGCGGAATGGGCGAAGACCGTGATTGCTCACCGCGACTCCGCATGACGGGAACATCGCGTACAGATGGCTCATCTCCTCGAGCGCCATCTGGAACTCGTCGCCGGCGGAATGGCCATCCACGTCGTGGTCGTGATCCGACAGCGCGTGATGATCGACTTCGTCACCCAGGTTGATGATGATGTCCGGCCTGTACTTGCGCTTGACCTGCGCCAGGAACTCGAACGCATCACGGTGCTGGAATGGCATGTGGAGATCGGGTATGGCGAGCACCGTGCTCATCGGCCAGTCCTCCTGCTCCAGCACTCGATGCCGTTGATCGTCCGCTTGGGGTAACCACCATCGCGCAGTGCCACGAACACCGCCGACGGATTGTAGCCCTCGATCCACACGCGTTCAGCGAACCGGCACCACTCGTGGTAGACGGATGAGTTCCATTGCGGTGCACCGACGAGTGGGTTACCGCCGATGCGATCGCACAGTCGCTCTACGATCTCCAGGAGCGGCACGTACGCATCGTCATACAGGACTTCGTCAATGGCTGTGGTGTTCATTAGTGCGCCAGTTCTTCAAGGACCGATGCCGTCTGCAGGAGCACGGCGATTCCGGACGGACGGCAGAGCCCCGGAAACTTGCCGTCGATGACAACGCCCGCGATCAGCTCGCGGACCTGGCTATCATTCTTGATGAACCAGGGTTGCAGCGCATCGAGCACGGCCCCGGCAGCATTGTCGATGTCCGGCCGCATCGTTCCGGTCTTGGTGGAGAAGATGACCGCGAGGTACACCGGGCACGTGAACGGCTCGCCCTGGTACTGTGGCCTGGCCAGTTCCTGGAACGTCTTTCTCCAGACCTGGTACGCCTTCGGCATGTAGACCCCGCGCCTGGTCACCCGCGGGCGGGCCTTGGCAGCGGGCTTCATCGCGACGAAAAGGTCAACGGCTTCGTGCATGGGTATCTGTACCACGTTTGCTAATGATGTCAAGGTGCAGTCGCGGCCGGAAGTGGCTTGGCCTTCTCCAGCAGGAACAGGAACGCCTTGGCGATCGACTGGCATTCGCCTTTGGTGGCGCAACGGAACTCGGCGTTGACCAGGTCGTCGCTGATTCCGGCTTCGCTGGTGTGGTCGTCGTCGTTCGGCGGCTGGTTGGTGTTGACCACGCGCACGATGGTGCCGCCGAGGTCGCGCAGGAACTCGGCCTCGTTGTCGAAGCGGACGTCGTCGATCGTGATCAGCATGGGCGGTCGGTTGCACAGCTCGAGCAGGCGGCGTTCCATGACGTACAGCCAGATGTCCTTGTGGACGCCGGCGCGGAACACCTCGGTGCCGGTGCGCTGGAGGATCTTGCGGCCGGTTGACCAGTCGTCGCCGAGGCGCTCCTGCCAGTATGCATCGGTGGCAGCCTTCTCCTCGGCGGTGCGGTACTGGGAGCCGAACACGGCTTCGGTGACGGCGCGGATGGGATCGGCGAAGCCCATACGCCAGCCCCCGATGGAGGCGGCGAAGGTGGACTTGCCAGACCCGCGGCGGCCGGTGATGCCGACGATGATGTTGCCGTGATCACGGATGGCGGTGCGGATGCTCATGGCGCCCTCTCGAACTCCGCCGCAATCGCCGCGAGCTCGTCTTTGACGCGCACGTACTGCAGGAGGAGGTTGGTGTAGCGCGGGTCATGGAGCGCCTTGGTGGCGCCGACGAGCATGCCGATCGATCCGAGCTGATTGGCCAGGTTGATGAGGCGGTGGATGGGGTCGTTCATTGGTCGCGCGCCTTCGCTTCGGCAACGAAGTCATCGAATGCGCGCTGGGCTTCAACCGAGCGCTCAATATAGTCGGGATATCCGGGATCATCCGGGATGCCGTACCGGGAGCGTTGCCTGCTACTGTTATGAAACTCGTCATTGCGCTGCTTCAGCTCCATGTACGTCACGAATTCCTTTAGTGTCATGGCTAGCCTGGTAGCCGTTGGCTTCCTCATGGCTCGATCCTCACGTCGTAGAAGTACTGGCTGAGCACGGCGGCGGCGTTCTGTAGCCGGAGGACCTCCTGGTTCAGGCGCTTGACCTCGGCATCGGCCAGGGCGAGCGCACCCTGCGATTCCGCCAGCGCGAGGTTGAGGTCATGGATCTGTCGGCAGAGATCGGCGACGGTGGGTTGGTCGTTCATGGGCCGAACCGTCCCACCACCATCCCGACCATGGTCAAAACGGTGATGACCGCGAGCGCGATGTAGGCCCAGAGCATGTCGGGGTCTGGCGTGGCGGTCATGGCTTGGCCTTGTACCGAAGATCCTCGCGGATCTTCAGGTATTCGGCTGCAATTTGGATGGACTGCTCGACCTGCCACCTGCGATTGTGGAGTCCGGCCCTCTCCCAATAGGGGACCATGGCGCAGAAGATCGCCAGGGTCACATCGTCGTTGTTCACGACTTCTCCCTCCACCCAGGGTGTTGCTCGTCCAACTCGAGCTCGACGGCCTGTTGTTTGGCACGGGCTTGGTGGGCCCAGCGCTGATGGTTAATGATGTCCGTTCCGTACTGGCGGTGCAGGGCCATGAGGCGGCGGCGATCCGCCACCTCGTAGACCCGCTGCATGGTGTCGTTGCGAAGTGGCATGGCTTAGAACGGGATGCCGTCGTCGGCGACAGGTTGCTGGACGGGCTGTGACGATGCGGCCGCAGTAGCGGCCTTGGGCGCCTCGTCCTTGCGGCCCATGAACTGGACGCTGTCGGCGACGACCTTCAGCTTCGAGCGCTTCTGGCCATCCTTGTCAGTCCACTGGTCGAGCTTCAGACGCCCCTCGATGAAGCAGCCGCTGCCCTTGGTGAGATACTGGGCGCAGAGCTCGCCCGTGCGGCCCCAGGCTTCGATGTCGACAAAGGTGGCTTCCTCTTTGACCTCTCCGTCCTTGCCCTTGTAGCGGTGATTGATGGCCAGTCCGAAGTTGGCGACGGTCTTGTCGCCGACGGCGCGCGATTCAACGTCGCGGGTGAGGTTCCCCGCCAAGAGGGTGCGATTCACGTTCATGCAATGCTCCTAGGTAAAGAGGTCCTCGGCCTCCGACGGCTCGCTGGCCATGCGGTTGGACCCCGGTGGTGAAATTTTTTCCCGGTAAACCTGACCGTTGGGCTTGTCGAATACGCATTCGACACAGCCAAGGGCTCCCCAGCGGTTTTTGGCGACCTTGATGCGGACGTTGGGTTGCGCGGCGCCAGGCTGCAGGTTGCACAGGAAGACGACTTGGTCGGCGTCAGCCTCGATGGTGCCGCTACCGCGCAGGTCCTTCAGCTCGAAGTCGTCGGCGCCGAGCCCGGCTTCCATGCCGGCACGACCAAAACCCTTGGCCGCTTGACCAGTGTTCTTGGCCGCGCGATTCAGCTGGCTCAGCAGCAGGACGGTGATGTCCAGCTCGAGCGCCACGCATTTCAGTTCGCGGGTGGCCTGGCTGATGCGCTCGTACTCGGAGGCCTTGGGCGAGGCGCCGTCGAGGAGCTGGAGGTGGTCGATCACCAGCAGGCGGAACGATCCGCCCGTCCTGAGGACCTGCTGTCTGGCCCAGGCGCAGATGTCGCGCGAGGTGCAGGGCCCGAGGTTGTCGTAGATGACGACGCCTTGGCCGTGGCCGATCCGGTCGAGGTAGGCCAGGGCTTCGGCGCGTTGCCACCCCAGCAGCAGGCCCCTCTCGATGTCGCTGCGCGGTACTCCCAGGTGACGGGAGACCACCAGGCGGGCCAGGTCCAGGCCCGGCATCTCGCGGGAGACGATCCCCACACCGCAGGGACCGCCCAGGACTTTGGCGGATTCGGTGGCGACCTGGAGCGCCAGGGAGGTCTTGCCCGAGCCCGGTGAACCGGCCAGCACCACCATGGCCCCGCCCCGGAACGGGCAGAGGTCATTGAGGGTGGGCAGTGGCCATACCGGCAGGGGGCGGTTTCCCGCCTCGCTGGCGCGGTCGTGCGCCTTGATGGCGTCATAGCCGTGCTCGTGCAGGGATCGTGCCCCAGAACGCCCGGAAACCACCTTAGCGAGCCCGTTAAAGATACCGTCGGCGATCTCGCCGAGCTTGGTGCGGGCGGAGGCTGCGTTGAGACCCTCCAGTGCCTTGGTCAGCAGGGCGATCACCTGCCGCTGGCGGTAGTGGTCCGCGACGATCTTGGCCTGTCGGCCCAGGGCTTCCGGCGAACTCGCTCTGGGGGTGACGCCGACGAGGATGTCCGAGGTCAGTCCGATGACCAGGGAGAGGGGGTCGTCGGGGGAGCGGAAAGGGTCGAGTGTAACAGTAGCACCATTGTTAACATTCGAGAGCTGACGCATGGCGTCGGCGAACGATACCTGGCTGAGGGCGGCGAGGAGCGAGGTGGCGTCGATGTCTGCGCCGGCGGCCCACTGGGCACCGATCACCAGGGCCAGCAACTGGTGGTCGCGGCCGTAGAACGCGAGGGGGGTCTGGAGGTGTTCGCCCACTATGGCCCAGGCCTTCTTGGGGTCCTGGGCGTGGACGACCGTGGCCAGGACGCTGGCTTCGATCTCCAGGTTGTGGGTGTGATCGCTCACGTCAGGTCGCAGGCGGTGCCGGTCATCGCGTGTTCGCCTCGATCCAGGTCCGCCACTCGTCCCAAGCCCGGCTCAGCTGGTCCCAGGCATCCTGCGCCTTCGCGCCGGAACCGAAGTGGTCACGGACGAGGTCGAATTCGGTGTGGTGCTTGGTTGGGATGCCGTTGACGCGCTGCATCCACTCGCGTCGCACGCGTGGTTTACCACTGTCCGAGTACAGGCTATACCCGTGCGCGGTGTGGATGGTGGTGGGGACTACGGTAGCCATGGCGGAGCATTCACGGTTTCGATGACCCCGGCATCACGTTCCCAGCGGTTGGTGGCGATGCTGTCTGCAAGACGAGCGAGGGCGTCGCTGAGTTGATCGCGTGCCATGGAGAGTCCGCGCGACTCAATCTGGAAGATGCCGACGGCGTAGGGGGCGGACTTCTCAACGGCGATGAAGATGAACGGCAGCTGCGGATCGACATGCTCGAGGTACCACGCCGCTTGGCGGTGATAGCCGAGATCCCACAGCGAGCGCTTGAACTTGGCCAGTGACTCCGTGGTCTTGAGGTCGACCACGTGCGTAGGTGTGACCGCATCAACTCGGCATTGCGTGGCGAGGGGGGTGCCATTGTGGCGGTAGACCACCTCGACCTCAGCGCCCCACAGCAGGTCCTGGGCGCAGGCATTCTGCGAAACCGCCTCGGCCATGCGGTGGACCAGGTCGAATTCCTCCTGGTCGAGAAATTTTTTCCCGGCGTGCTCGCGTCCGAATGCAGAGAATGCCTCTTTGCCCTCTTTCGTGCGCCGGTCCATCTTTGGCGGCACGATGTAGCGCGCCGTGAACTCGTCCGGCTCCAACACGAGGCAATGCGCGGCGGTGCCGACGCGGAAGGAATCGCTGTCGGGCTTCTGGTACTCGCCGGTGATGTGCATTCCCTGGCAGAGCCGAGGATTGCGCAGGTAGTCCTCCAGGATTGAGCGCGTGATGGCTGGGTTCGACCGGTAGGTGGCCTCGTCCTCATGGAGTTTTCCGAACGGACCTACGGGCGTGCCGAGGGTGATGGTCATGAGTTTTGCTCCTCCACCGTCACGTCGTTAATCGGCAACGGCATCCAATGCGTGGGCGCATCTTTCTCGCCGTGGATTGCGATCAGATCGAACTCGTCGCACCAAAACGGTGTATCTTCCGGCGCCTTGCCCCAATCTGGTTCGTCCTTTATGCCGCAGCGCGCGACCAAGGCCCACTGTCCATCATCTTCGTTTTTCCCGATGATGACTACCGGATCGCTGTAGCGACGCGCCGTCGTTATTGGACCGGCATCGCTGGTATGAGGCATGTCAGGCAGACGCCCAGCGCAGGGAATCCAGTTCATTCCAGCCCCTCACCCACCACCCCGCGTAGGGTCACCGGGACACAGGCGATGCGTACCCCGTCGATAGATGAGCTGCCGTCGGCGTCCTGGCGCGTGTTCCATATGGAGCCGAAAGACGGAGACCCTTCGCCATCCTGATATACATTCACCCACCCCGTCACTTCCCACGTCTCGGGCGCTTGGACGAGGTCAAGGTTGGGACAACCATGTAAGTGCCTGCCGTCTGCGGACCATGCGAAAATGGAATCGCTGCCGTCGCGCTCTGCAGCCAGGCCGACAACTGGTTTTTCACCTTGGCGATCCGTGCACAGTATCCGCACCTTCCGTCCATCGCGCGTTTGCACGGGCTTGGTGAAGTCGATGGTCATGTGTCGCCCCTCCGCTCAACCATGTAGCCCATGTCACGCGACCCCTTCCAGCCACGCCCTGTAATCGACACACATCGCGGCGAAGTCCTGGCCATGCTTCAGCCGGATAGCCTCCGCTTCGGCGCGCGGCAGCTTGGCGTACAGCGCGCGGGCCTCGGCGCGGTGGGCATCGGCTGGCGGCGTTGCCGCGGGGCCGGCTCCCGCGATGACGGAAGCAGCCGCAGGGGGCGCGCCCGCTGGCTGTGCGACCGGTGCTGTGACTGGCGCTGGTGCGCCCTCCGACAGCCATCCCTTGAGGATCTCGGCCAGTTCCTTGCCGGGCCTGTGGAAGACCTTCCCGTCGATGGCCTCGCAGCGGTTCTTGCCCACCACGAAATTGTGCTCCATGTCGAGGATGCCTTCGTTGTCCATCTCGTACTCGAAGCCATCACGGATCTCGGCGCCCATGCCGACTTTCTTGATCACCGTCTTGCCGCGCTCGTCCTTCTCCTGCACGTACTCCTGCTTGGCGCGCAGGCAGACAATGACGTGGCTGGGGGCGTTCAGGATGGCGTGGACGATCGACTTATATATTGGCGTCACCACACCCCAGGCCGCGTGCGAATTGCCCTTGAAGCGCAGGGACTCGGCGGTCACCCGCTCGAGGATGCCGCCGGTACCGTTCCAGAAGTGGGTCAGCGAATCGATGATCACCACGTCATAGCCGGCCGCTGCGGCCATCGCGTCCACCAGCTTCGTGGCCTCGAACGAGTCGCGGATTTCGCACACGTCGAAGTTGAAGCGGCCAGCGTACTTGGAAGCACTGCCGTACTCAGTATCGATGACCGCGATGCGACTGCCCAGGTGCTGGGCGATCGACAGGGCCGAAAAGGTCTTGCCGCTGCCGGACGGGCCTTTGATGGCGAGTCGCAGCTTGGCTTGGGTTTTGGTTGCCTTGGTGAACACTGGGCGCCCTCCGAGTGACCCTATTATTAGCACGACTGGTGATGATGCGCAAGCGGGTCTTTATCGTTGCATGCGATGCGCGGTCAGGTAACGTCAAGCTCAAGGAGAACGATATGCGACGCAGAGATCCGGGCCCGGAGAGAAAGCGCGGCAAGCCGGGAGAGCAGCAGTACTACAGCCCGTGGTGCTCGATGGTCGAGGTGTACATGGAGCGCTCGGGACTGAACCAGCTCCAGGTCGCACAGACGCTGGGCAGAACGCCGCAGTACGTGATCAGCTGGCGAACCGGCCGCAGCCGGCCGCCACTCGAGGACCTCGAAGAGATCGCCGACGCGCTGCTGGTTCCACAGGCCGAGCGCGAGGGCTTCTACCTCGAGGCTCAGCTGGCCCATGCGCCGCAGAAGGTCCGGGAACTGGTCCGGGACCTTCACCGGCAGATCAACGAGCTCAGGCGCCCGGGTAAGCCAGCTCCTGCGAAGCCCGCATGAGGTCGCGCAGCATGCCACGCACCGCCGCGTGGCCGTAGGTCCCATTCATATGGGGATCGATCAGCTGCAGCGCATCCTTGATGTCCTGCGAGAGCCGGCCCAGTGGCAGCACCGCTGCCCAGGCGAAGGACATCGCCCGCTCGGGTGTGCGGGGCCAGTTCTCGTCCGTCTTATCGGGCTTTGTCGCATTTGCCCGCAGGACGGCGGCCATCAGCTGCAGGGCCAGCTTCAAAGCCTTGACTTCGTCGGATTCCTGGAGTAATGTTGCCGTACGCATAAAGCCTCCTTTGCCGTTGTCGCGGCGATGTGAGCGTGAACCCCGGTGGAACACCCACCGGGGTTTTTTGTTTCTCTTGACAAGGTTGCATCGTTCGCACGCTTCGCATGGAACGAATGAGACATAATAGATATTATCGGTTCTGCTACAGAAAATCCACTACTGGTGACCATTACCGGAGGTTTCTTCGACATGCTGTGGGTCAATCCAACGTTCATGGACCCATATATGCCACGGACCTCAACCAAGCACAACCACAATTGTCAACCGTTACGAGAGGCATCGTCATACGTGTATCACTCAGCTTCCTGTTCCCCATCTCGCCATGGTAGATAGCGGCCACGGAGTCATCAATGGAAACCGTTGTGGAACGCATCATACGACTCATCCTGGCAGCGCCAGTGCTGGATGACCGCCAGAAAGATGTTTTGAAACTCGACATCATTATGGCGAACAACGCCTACGAGCTCGAGCGAGCAGCTTACTCGGCCTACGCGGCAATAGCCGCCAGAAAGCTGAGACCAGACGAACTCGAGCGAGTTTACCGATACCTCGGCGAAGTCTTGGGCAGGGTCCGCTCCGAGCAGGGAAGGGGATACCTTACGTACAGCAAGATATACGTAAGCGATGGCGTTGATGACAGGCCCGTAGTAGCTAAATCCGCTACGGGAAAGGACACGGGGGAGGGGGGCTAATCGTCGGTGGAGACGGCCTTGCCGCAGCCAAGGCACCGGTCGGCCATGTTCCCGTCCTCGTCGACGCAGCGATCGAACCAGGTGCCCTCGGTGCTGTAGCACCGAGGGCAGCGCCATGGCGGCAAGGCGGGCTCGAGCTGCGCCATGGGGGGAAGTGAACTCCGCTGGTTCTAGGCCGAACGGACATCGGCCCAGGCGTCGTCGCTGTTTGTTCCCACACGCTCAATCTTGGCCTGGCATGATTCGCAAATGGCACAATGCAACATGTCACTGCCCGGTTTTCCATAGCGAAACGTGGCGATCGACGCATATCCGCAGAACGGGCACGGCAGCAACGCCTGGTCATTCGTCATGGCTTCACCTTGTATGTTTCCTTCCAGTAGCGCACCACGTCCTCTTGGCTGCACAGGCCGCCGTACGGACCGGACCACGAGCCGGCATTGCCCCACACGTACACGGTTCCTTTGATGGTCAGGTACTGCGGCTTGTAACCGGGCTCGTCGCGGCACTGCCAGTGCGAGATTGATAGGCCGGTGTCTTTGGCGATCTGCGCAAGGATGGGGCGGTTATCGCTCGCTACATGGAAACCAGCGGCTTCTAGGCATTCCAAGAGCGAGCGGCCTTCCTCAAGCATCAGGTTCGCGCGGTAGACTCGCTCGACCAGCTGTTCGTGCTGCACGCACTCCTCGGCCGTTCGGAACTCGGCTCCGTCTTCAGCGATGTATTTGGTTACGACCCTCACCCCACCACCCCCTTCACCGGGTTCGTGTCGATTCCAACGCGATACCCAAAGTACGCCGCCAGCATCTGGCGCCTGGCTTCGTCTGTGTCTATCTGCTCCGGCAGTAGGTCTAGGTCGAACAGTAGCGACAGCAGTCTTGGCTGGCTGTTGATATATTTGAGGATCTTCCGGTATTCATTGCTCGGCTTTGCGTTCTTCTTCTTCACCCCACCACCCCCTTCACCACCTCGTCAGCGAGGGCTTTGCAGATGATGTTGTCCGCTTCGTCGCTCCCGCAGTCGCACGGTGGCTCGTGCATCGGCCCGTATGTCTTCTGACGTGAGTTGCAGGCGTCGTCGTGTCCGCGCCGGCAGTTGATAGTGTGCAGAATCCCAAGCTGCCACGCCAACCGCTTCACCGCAGCGGCGAGCTGGTTGTTACACGGTATGCACACAGCCGCACCGCCATGCGCATCGCCGTTGCCGGTGTTATTCGTGCAGTGCAGGAACTGACCCTGCCTGTGCACCTCCTCCTTGTACTCGTCCCGCTCCTCCGTCACTTCGCGCAGCTTGGCCGCGAGGGCGTCGCGCTCCTCCTCAGCTGCGCGCAGCTGATTCCAGACCCGAACCAGTGCCGTCGGCCTGCTCTCTTCCGGATCGTTCAGAATGGCATCTGCCAGGATGCGGTCAGCGGATGCATCACGAATGAATCGACGTTCCTTGGCCAGCGCCTGCGCGTATTCGCCGATCGACTTCCGCGCCGCATCCCGCTCCGCCTCCGCATCGCGCAGCTTGGCGGCGAGGGCGTCGCGTTCGGTCAGCAACCACTCGACCAGCTTCGCGTGGTCTGGCCAGACGAGGTCATTGCCGGGGTTGGCGGCCTGCCATGCTTCGACGCCGCGCATATTGGCAGCGAACATTACGCTAAATGTATGTTGCAGATCATCCCGCTCCTCCGTCACGCGCGCGAGTTGGGCGCGGAGGTCGTCGCGCTCGATCTCAACAGCGGTCAGCTGGTCCAGCAGTTCGTCTTCACGCTTCTCATCCATGGCCCGCCCCTCCCTTCGTGGCTGCGGCGGCGCGTAGGCGGTTAGCCAACGCATCGGCGCGCTTGTTCAGCCACTCATTCCATGCGTCTGCCCTAGTGCGATAATCCGGTCCGCCCATGGCCGCCGGCTGATCCTTGCCAGGCGCCATCATGCCGGTGTCTTTGCGGAACTGTTTAGCCATGGACTCAAAGCGGGCGAAGGTATCACCTGGGCTGATCGCTTCCGCCACTTCCAGCAACAGCTCCGCGCTGACAACCACGGCGTCGGGCGGGAGGGCGGCTCGCTGTTTCTCCAACGCCTCAAACGCATCGGCGTATTCATCGGGCCTGTGATTCTCGTCTTCGACTACGGCGACGAGCCGGTCTATAGCCTCGATCAGGTCGGTGGTCATGTTCGCGCCCATCCCTTCGTCGTCGGGTTGTATGTCCGGATCATCTCGTCCGCGATCTTTCGTAACGTCTCGCGCTGGGCTGGCGTCACGTTGTCCATGATCATGCCGACCAGTGACAGCGCCCAGTCGTTCATGCGATTTCTACTCACCAGAAGAGCGTCGGGCGGGAGGGCGGATACGGCGGCCATCAGTGGCAACAGCAGTCCAACTGGACCGGATACGTCTGGGCTATGGACCACGGCTTTCGCCGCTTCGATCAGGTCGGGGGTCATGGCTTCGCCCATCCCCCCGCGACGGCGGCGGCGCGGAGACGGGATGCGATCGCGTCAGCCATCTGTTGGTTCATGCGCACGCCGATCGTACCCATGCCCGGTAAAGCCGCGTTAAGACGGCTTTGATATTCCGCGCTCAGGCGCTCGCATGCCTCTACTGCCTCAAGCAACAGCTTCGCACTGACAACCACGGCGTCGAGCGGCAGAGCGTCGATGGCTAGCATCAGCGCCACATCGCTGTCATACGCTGTTTCTGCCCGCATGTCGTCGCGCCAGGCGATAGCCGCCCGGATCAGGTCGGTGGTCATGTCGTCTCCTTTCTGTCCGCAAACCGCGTCCAGAAGGCGCGGCTCCCGTCGTTCGGCTTGATCTTGATCTCGATGACGTACCAAGACTGGCCGGTTTTCACGTTGTAGACGGTGCCATAGCCGTGGCGGACATCCTGGATGATGCCGGTTACCTCGCGCGACTTGCCGCGTCCCGATCGGGAATAGGTCACCTCGCAGCCAATCTGCTTCCGGTGGTGTTCGAGCGGTAGGCGCGGTATGGGATCTGGATCGTTCACGTCGTCTCCTTCGCGGGTGCGTCGTGGGCCTCTAAGGCGTCACCCAAAGCGTCGAGGCTGTAGGCGACCGATAGGCCGTCCGTGTATGCGTTGAATGCCACTCTAGCCACCGCCACCACCGCCTCAGCGCGATCGAGCGCGTCGAGGAGGGCGAGGATGGTGGATGGGTTGGCGGCTGCGCAGTACGCTAGATTTGCATAGTCGATCGGCTGGAGATTTGGTGCGTGAAATGTGACTTCTACGCCGGTCTCGCAATCAACAGGCGTGGAGCCGCCCATGCCAAGACCATTCTGAAACGCATGCCACGGCCCCGGCGTCGCCGCTTTAGCCAGCCTCCGCAGCTCGTCGCGTTCGGCGGGGGTCATGTGGACCGCGACCCCGACCCCGACCCCGACCGCGACCACGACCCCGACCCCGACCCCGCCCCCCACCCCGCCCCCGC
>Ga0196974_1000089_pt1 | contig 42725 bp, 73 predicted proteins | sample S1_1013CmetaG_FD_155477 | JGI IMG/M metagenome (GOLD analysis project Ga0196974, IMG submission 155477) | Soil microbial communities from Anza Borrego desert, Southern California, United States - S1_10-13C | ecosystem: Environmental > Terrestrial > Soil > Desert | place: USA: California...
CCTGTGGCTCCTCTACAGCGACTTCGATCTGGACCCGGGCGAGTACTTCTTCGCGTTCGACAACCCGGTGAAGGAGGACGAGGTAGCGGCGGTGGACCGGGCGGTGAAGCTGGTTACGGCGGGGATCATCCGCCGAGAGGTGATCGCGGCGGAGCTTGGGTATTTGCCGGAGGATGTGGGGACGGACCCCAACGCCGTGCCGGAGCCTGTGGAGGTGGAGGATGGGGCCGAACAGACCGATCCCGAGGGCGGCGACACGACGGTGGATGGCACAGTCGCCGCGCCGACCGGGCGGGACGTACAGGCGGAGGCCCTCAATGGCGCACAGGTCACAGCACTGGCGGAGTTGGCTTCGCAGGTCGCGCTGGGTCAACTGCCCGAGCGTTCGGCCCGCGCGATTGCACGGGCGGCGTTCCCCCTCGTGTCCGACGAACTGCTCACCGAAATCTTCGGGGGGCTGGAAGCCTTCGAGCCAGAGCCCGATCCCACAGCCGCACCGCCCGATAACACTAAACCCCCGAACGGTAATGGACCTAGCAACGTGGCAGTGGGCGGCGACGGTGCGAAAGCCTTGGGAACTGAACTGACGCGCGGTAGCGTGAGCGCCCATGAGCGAGGCGGATCAACGGCGTCTGGTGCAGATCATGGCTCAACTAGAGCGCATGACGAAGCCCGCTTCCCCTCCACCTCCCCCGCCCGCAAACGGCTTGCGCTTGAACCCCGGGAAGGGTGCGAGTGTGGACATCCCGCCGGACATATTCACGGCAAAGCCACCGAGCCCGAAACGTCGCTTGGACAACTGAAGGCGAAGCTTGAGGCGTGGCTGAAGGCGACGTACCCGGAGGCGTTGCAGCCGGACGGGTCGGTGGTGCTGACGCCCGCGCAGGAGCAGGACCTACAGGCCATCCTCGGCCCTGTCATCCGTGAGTACATGGAGGAGGGCGCCAGCGCCACCGCGGGCAAGCTGGGCGGGGAGTGGGGCGGGATCGCCACCAACCCCCGGGCCTTGGAGTGGGCCGAGCAGCACGCGGCGGAGGCGGTCAGGGACATCGCGGACACGACGCGGGCGGAGCTGAACGCGGCGGTCACTTCGGGCTTGCAGGAGTCGCGGACGCTGAACGAGATTCAGGCCGACATCCGCGAGCGGGTGCCGGAGATTGCGAGTGCGCGGGCGGAGGTCATCGCCCGCACCGAAACCGCCACGGCCTACAACCGGGGCGGGGTGATCGCGGCGAAAGAGAACGGGTACACGCACAAGCAGATTGACCTCGCGGGGGGGTCGTGCCCCACCTGTGAGGCGGTGGTGGCGGCGCACCCCGAAGGCGTGCCGATTGACGGGAGTTTCATGGTGGAGGGGACGCCGATGTACAGCAGCCCGCTGCACCCGAACTGCCGGTGTGCCACAACGTTTGAGGACAGGAGCGAAGGATGACGTGCATTGTCGGGGTCATTCACAACCGCAGGGTCTACATGGGCGGTGACTCCGCTGGCGTGTCGGGCTACTCCGTAACCTCGCGCAAGGATCCCAAGGTGTTTCGCCGTGGCGAACTGGTCATCGGCTACACCAGCAGTTTCCGCATGGGGCAGGTGTTACGGTTCTCCCCGTCTGTGCCCGACAAGCCCGAAGGGGCCGACCTGTACGAATGGCTCTGCACCAAGTTCGTGGACGGGTGCCGGAAGGCCATGAAGGAGGCCGGGTACACCGAGACAGAGAACGGGCGGGAGTCCGGTGGCACGTTCCTTGTGGGCGTGCGCGGGCGTCTGTTCACTGTGCAGTCCGACTTTCAGGTGGGAGAGACGCGGGACGGATTCTCGGCTTGCGGTTGTGGGACGGACCTCGCGCTGGGGGCTATGGCCGTCACCAGAGGTAAGAAGCCGGAGGACCGCATACGGGCGGCCCTGGCTGTGGCGGAGCGATTCTCGGCGGGCGTTCGCAGCCCCTTTCTGGTTGTGAAGGAGTAACAGGCATGGTCGCCACACTCAAAGGGCCGGACATCATCCGCAAGCTGCGCGAGGCGCACCCCGAACTGGACGCCGGGGCGCGGCTGGGCGTCGTGTCCTCGTTCTGCAAGGATTCCCGCGTCGAGGCCAACGCCGGGCGGAAGTCCGTCGAGATCGTCGGCACCCTCACAACCGACGACATCGACCTGGACGAAGAGCGCGTGCTGCCCGATGGCATCGACTTCAACGGGTACATGATGAAGAACCGTAACTGGTTCGTTGACCACGACTACAGCCTCCTCTCGTGCGTGGGCAAGGTGCGCAGTCTCACCCGCAAGGGCAACGGGTGGCAGTACCGGGTCCAGATGCTGTACAACCCAGAGAACCCGCTGATCCAGGCCGTCGTGTCTCTGGCGGAGGCGGGGTCCTGCCCCACCTCCATCGGCTTCTGTGAGAAGGACGGCGGGGCACCGACGAAGGATGAGGAGCGGCGTTACCCCGGCAAGGCGTTCATCGTCCGCAAGTGCGTGGCGGTCGAGGGGTCGTTTACGGCCATGCCCTGCAACGTCTCCTGCCAGTCTGGGCAGGTCGTGTTTACCGGGAGCGAGGAGAAGGCGGAGACGGCGCGGGGAATCCTCGTCAAGTCCCGCATCCCGGAGGCGTACTGGGCACGGCTGGGGCTGGCACCCGTCAAGGCGAAGCGGCGGATACTGGTGTGGGATGGGCGGTAGGGAGAACCGAGCATGGGAAAGAAGATTTACGAGAGCGACGTTCCGGACGTGCCCACAAACTTCTGGTATGGGTCAGAGCGTGAGGATGCCGGGGAATCCCTCCCACTGATTCAGATGCACGGCGAACAGTCTTACCGGCGCGGTTACTACCAAGCCGTATACGTTGTGCTGGAATACCTGCGGGCCGGGCACAGCCCCGAAAGGATCAAGCGGTTCCTTGAGGGGCCGCTGTACAAATGGCGGTACGACACCGCCGTGGACACGATGAAGTGGGCCCCCGAGATAGCCCACCCAAGCAGAACACCCCCGGGGACAGCATCCCCGGCCTGACCCGATGAGGGTTCTCGAAGCCCGCCAGTAATGGCGGGTTTTTCTTGCGCCCGCATAGCCCCGTCGTCATGACGGTTTCGTGACGGCGCGCCAGAGTGGTGCCAGAATGGTGCCAGCGCGCGCCGATCTGCCGCCCCAAAGTCCCTGCGAAACCACCTGCGGCACCCCTGCGAAAAACCCTGCGGTCTCCGCCCACGGCGCACCGACTGCCCACAGACTGCACAGCAACAGCACACGGACTACCCACGCGCGCCTGTTTGGTGCGCAAAGTGCGCGCAAAAACACCAAATGCGCGCAACTTTGCCGCCACCCTTGCCGGTATGGGCATAGTTCCCTACGGGCGCTCCCATCACCCAAACTGATGCCCCTTGCTTTCTCCATCACTCCCGGTTATGGTTAGCTGTCCGACATTCCAGACTGATGACGCCAGCCCCTTGGCGGTGAGCGCGCTACGGCCCCCTCACTACTTCGCGGTTGCCCGATGAGGTCGAGTTTCCCAACTCGCACAACTCACAAGGGCAACCACCATGAACCGCAAGCAGCTTTTGGCGTTCCTCGCCAAGCAGGGCTACAAGGGCGCGTCAGTTCTCGCAGACATCAAGGCTTGGATCGCCGAGCAGAACGCCACCATCTCCGACCCGTCCGGGGAGGAGGTTGACGTTGACGCGGCTTGGGCGACCAAGGCCGCTCTGACCGTCGATGACGCCAGCACCAAGGCGCACGAGGCCGACGAAGACCCCGATTCCGTCACCGTCAGCACCGCCGAGCTGAACCGCCTGAAGGCTGCGGCCCGGGTGGAGAACCAGAAGGTCCGGGGCACCAACCCGCCCCGCAACCCAGCCGACGCGCCGGCCATCCACACCGGAAACGACCGCTTCGCCCGCAAGTCCTACCAGGGCAAGATCGCCCGGGGCGAGGCCAAGTTCGGCGACGTTGACCAGGCCGAGTACGTTGGCGCGACCCTGCGGCTCGCGTCGATGGCCCCCTTCGGCACGAAGTCGTACCGCCAGCGCGAGAGCGACGAGGCCATCGTCGCCAACGTCGTTGGCAAGACGGGCTCCAGCACCAACAACAGCATCGGCGGGTTCCTCATCCCCGACGACGTGAGCATGTCTATTTCGTGGGCGACCGAGGCCAGCGGCATTGCCCGCCGCCTGTTCAACGTGCAGCGGATGACCCGCGATACGTGGAGCGGCAACCGCAAGACGGCCATGATCTCCATGACCCACCGGGCGCAGTCGGGCTCGATGACGGCCACCGACGACACGCTGGACCGGATCAACCTCATCGCCAAGGAGGTCTACGCCCTGGTGCGCCTCCCCACCTCACTGCTGGAGGATTCGGCGGTCAGCATCGCGGAGGAGTACAGCAAGAGCTTCGCGGAGGCTCAGGGTCGCCGCGAGGATCAGGACGCCTTCATCGGCGACGGCTCGGCCACCTACGGCGGGCACGTTGGGCTCGCCAACGCCTTGCGTTCTGGCGCGTACATCGCTCAGGCGACCTCGAACACCTGGGCGGCGCAGGTTGAGGCCGATCACCTGAAGCTCATGGGCTCGGTCGAGAACGTTGACACCAAGCGGCTCGCGTTCCTGTGCAGCCGTCAGTACTACGTACAGGTCATGCTCCGCCTCGCGCTGGGCAAGTCGGGCAACAACGCCCGTGACACACGCGAGGGGCTAGGGATGCTCGGCGCGGACGCCGTGTACCTCGGGCACCCCGTGTTCTTCTCGCCCGACCTTCCGATCATCACGGCGACCACGGCCAAGTCGGTGTACTTCGGGGACTTCCAGGGCGGGGCCACGCTGGGCGACCGGCGCGACCTCACCGTGTCCACCTCCGAGCACGCCTACTTCACCACCGACGAGTACGCGATCAAGGCCACGGCCCGCATCGCGGTGAACGTCCACAGCGACGGGCGCTCCGGCACCTTCGGCAACATCGTCTGCCTCAAGAACGGCTGATCCAACCGCACAACGGGCGGCGTGATGCCGCGCGAAAGGAACGACCATGATTCACGAACAGAACACGAAGTTGGTTGTGGGGCTGGCCCCCATCAGCCTCAACTCGGCGGCGGCTACGGCCCTGACCGTGGACACGCTGGGCTACAGCTACGCGACCTGGGTCGTCCAGTTCGGCGTGATCGGCGGCGCGGCCACGGTGTTCAAGCTGGAGGAGTCAGCCACCGACTTCACCGGCGCGGCCATCGCAGCCTTCACGGGCGCCGGCTCCACCGGCAATCTGCGCCTGCCCCAGACCGCCGACGCGGGCAAGATTTTCGTTTACCACTGCGCCCTCGGCGGGGACCGCAAGCGATACCAGCAGTTCCAGATCACCACGGGCGCTACCACGCTCGTGAGCGTGACCTGCATTCTTTCGCGGGCCAACGCCGTCCCTGTCGGCGCCACCGCTCGCGGCCTCGCGGCTGAGGTCATCGGCTGATCCCACGCACTCTCTCTCCTCCCGCTCCGGCTGGGCCGCAAGCCCCGCCGGGGCTTTGGTCAAACCACAGTCCATCAAGAACAAGGCCGTGCGCAAACCGCGCGGGCCGGTGAAGGGCACGAAGCCCAAGGGGAAGTGATATGGCCCTCCCAGCTCTCGCACGCCCTGACGCGACGATTCCTGCTGTCGGCGGCGCTCACTCGGTCCCCGGGTCCATCCGCTCCGATTGGGTGGTGGCTCACACCAACCTGAAGGCCGCAGCGGCATCGGCTGGGGTGCTGAAGGCCCCGCTGTCCTGCACCGCCGCCGAGGTGGTGCTGATGCGGGTGCCCGACGCCTGTACGCGGGTGTACGTGCGCGGGCGGTACGCCACGGGCGTGATTACCTCCATGACCACGCAGCCGGTAGTGCAGGTCTACTCGATCTTCTTCCCCAACTCGGGAGCCCTGCCGTACACCGGAACCGACGCGGCCCCGGTACTCATCAAGGACGGCACGGTGCGGGCCATGCGGGTGGACGCGACCACGCAGGCGGGGACGGCACAGACAGTCACGCTCATCCCGTCCACGGACATCGCGGACGACGTTTACAGCTACACCGACTGCCCCGACCAAGTCGGGTGGGACCTGCGCGGGGGCGCGTACTGCCTCGTGCTCGTGAAGACGGCGGGCGTCATCAACGTGGGCGCTGGTGCCATCGACCTCCAGGCGATGTTCACGAACTAAGGACCCCCCGTGGCCGACCTTGTAACCACAGCCGAGTACAAGGCATACGCGAACATCAGCGTGACCACATGGGACACGCAGATCGGCGTGCTCATCGACATCGCCTGCGAGATCCTGCGGTCGGAATGCGGCCGCGACCTGACGACCGGCTTCGAGTCCGCCGCCCGCACCGAGTACTACGAGGGCACCGGCACCGACACTCTGCAACTGCGGGAGTGGCCGGTGGCGACTCTGACATCAGTGACACAGGTGGACGCGGAGAACACGGCGATAGGGTCGGCCTACGACGCCAGCACCTACTACCTGGAAAACGCGGGCGCCTCGGGCCTGCTGCGGTGGTACGGGTCGGCGTCGGGGCGGTTCGCTGCCTCGCGCGTGGGGCTGGGCTGGTACGACACCAACCCCGTGGACGGCTTCGGCACGTACCCCGCTTGGTGCTCGGGCTCTCGTTACAAGGTCGTGTACACCGGCGGGTACGGCACCATCCCGAACAAGGTGAAGTTCGCGGTCTACCAGCTCATCGACCTGCTGCGGGCAGAGGCCGCGACTGGCGCGTCCACGGGTCTGAAGTCTGAGAGTATCGTGGACTACTCGTACACGCGCGAGAGCGTGACGGGCGCGGGCAAGGCCGAGCGTATAGCGGCGATTGTGGCACCCCTGCGAACGGGGGGCCTGTGAACACGCCCTACCACCTGCTGACGAGCACGGCGACGGTGGCGGTGCTGTCCACCACGGCTGACAACGCCGGGGCGGAGAAGCTGTCGTGGTCAACGGCGGGGCAGGCCACCATCCCCTGCAACATCCAGCCGATCAGCACCGCCAACAACATGCAGTACGGGCGGGACACCGCGACACGCCTGTTCACCATCCTGCTGTCCCCCACAGACTCCGCGGGCGTTGACGTTCTCTCCCGCCTCAACGGCAAGAACCGCATCGTCATCGGATCCGACACCTACGGGATGGAGCCGGGGATGAACGTGGCGGGGCAGAGCGCTTTGTACAAGGTCATCGCCGAGCGGGTGGAGGGGGTGCATCCGTGATCGTCCGCGTCTCCGTCAACTTCGACCGCGGGCGGTTCGATCAGCAGGTCGAGAGGGCTGTGAACGCAGGCATCTCGCGTGCCGCCTTTGAGGGCAAGCAGTTCATGTCGCGCGGGCTGGGCAAGGGCAAGGGCGACTATGCGGCGTCGGCTGCTGGCTCGCCCCCCAACGTCCAGCGCGGGCAACTCCGCAGCTCCATCACGAGCACGGAGGCCGTCAACTTCCGGGCCTCCGCTGGAACGCCGTTGAAGTACGGGCTGATTCAGGAACGTGGCGGGGTCATCCGGCCCAAGAAAGGCAAGTTCCTGCCGGTGCCCTTGAACATCCCCGCGAAGAGGATCATGGAGCGCGAGGGGACGCCCAAGAACACCAAGACGCAGCTCATCCGCACCAAGAACGGCAAACTGCTGCTGTGGGGCGAGGACAAGCAGAAGGTCAAGAACCGCGCGGGCCGGAAGGTCATCGCGGATCAGGTGCCCATCTGGATTCTGGTCAAGCAGGTCAAGTTCCCGCCCCGCCCATGGTGCCTCCCCGCCGTGGAGCGGAACCGCGACGCTATCGCCAACTCCGCCATCAAGCGCGCCGCGCAGGTGTTCCGGCAGGGGGTGGGCGCTTGAACCTCCAGATCGTCATCGACGCGGTGCTCGACCGGATCAAGATCGACACCACCCTGTACGCGACGGGGGCGTGGACCGCTGCCCTCCCCGGTGGCATCACCGCCATACTCGGGCCGCAATCAGCCTCCCCATCGTTCCCCTACGGCGTCATCAACGCGACGTGGGGCGAGGACAACGGGGCATTCGAGGCCGTGGGCGCGGCGTTCACTGTGACCATCACGGTGGTAGACAAGCGCGAGAACGCCACCGACAAACTGCTGACCATCTCGAACCGGCTTATGGGCGACTCGATGAAGCAGGCCACCCGCCTGCCCTCGTACGGCCTGCACCGCTGGACACCCACGCTGACCACCGACGCCACGCTCAACCCGTTAGGCGTGGTCGCTGACGGGTGCCTGTACGCCAACCTTGGCGGCACAGGACCGGAGGCGCAGGGCACCGACCACATCTCACAGGACTTTGTGTTCGAGGGGCGGCTGTCCGCTCCGCTGAATCCATAGGAGCGACCGCATGGGCTACCCCATCACAGCAGAACTCGGCAAGATCACAAGCTGGGGCAGCGCCGAGGACGTTACCACGCTCCTCGCCAATACCCGTGTCGTCAACTTCGGCGTCACGTTCAAGTCCGACGAGCAGGACATCACGGCGATGGCCGCGACGTCGATGGAGTACATGGGCGGGCTGCGGTCAGCCGAGGGGACCTTCGAGGCTCTGTGGCCCAACTCCGCCCCGGTGCTAGGCGACACTGCGGCAATCACATTCGCGGGCGGGTACGCGCAGTTTGCCCAGCGCTTCCGCATAGCGATTGACTTCGGGGAGGAGGACATCACACCGCTCCCCACCGCGACCGGCGGGTGGCGGCGGTTCATGCCCTCGGGCCTCATCAAGTGGAGCGGGTCTTACACCGCCCTAGCGGTGAGCGACACGGCGGCGAGCCTGCCCACGGCGGTGAACACGGCGGCGGGCGCGGCCACCTTCAAGCTCAAAGAGTGCGGGGCCACCGACGCGACCTGGGGCGGCAACATCATGACCACCAGCCTGGGCCACCGCCAGAGCGCGAGCCGTGGCAAAGTGGAACTGGATTACGCCTTCATGGGCTCGGGCGCCTTGACGATCACGGCCGGATCGTCCGGCGGTCCCGCGATCCTGCCCGCGGGCGCGGTGGACAAGTCGGACTGGGACACCAACGGCGACGGTGTTCCGGATGTGACGTGGCTGGGGCAGACGTTCACGAGTCGCACCATCAGCGGCGCGGCGTTCCTGCGGTCGCTGGAGTTGGAAGCGACCCCCGGCCAGCCCATCAAGGTGACGGGTTCGTTCCGGTTCTCGGATGCGGTGACGCTGGCCTGATTAGGAGGCGGAGTGCGCGTACCAGTAGTCCCGGTACTTGACGGTCACGGCGAACGCTTCGGGCGTCAGGTCGTGCTCGCGCGCAAGACAGATGAACTGGTCGGCGGTTGCGTCTGCAAACTCGACACGGGCACTTCCAGCAAGGGTTCGCCACTCGCGTTCGCAAGCGGCGGAGTGTTCCATGAGAGCGCGATCAAAACGCTTGACGCAGTCGGGCTCAAACCGGCGATAGGTAGACGCAACAAACGCACTGATGGGGCTGCCCGCAATCGGGGACATCGCCTCGAAGCGGCAATCGGTCATGGACGCGAGAACTCCCGCCAAGGCCGTGGCTTTGGCGAGTGGGTCGATGACGTCGTCAAGCGTGCGGCACCTGATGATCGCGCGAGCGATTTCCATGACTGCGGGATGCTCAGGGAAGGACTCGCCCCATGCAATCAGGGCGGACTCCTTCTCTCTGCCGGTGATGGGAAAGAATCCAGCCGGGCGACGAGTAAGGTCCACGGGCTATCTCACCAGCAGCCACACGACGGCCAGCGGAACAGCGATGGCGGCAACCATGCCCCATCCAAGCAAAACGCCGACGCCAACCGTGAGCACGGGGTTGGTCAGCAGTTTGGACGAGCGGAGTTGTGCGAGTTCCCCTCGGAGCGCCCGCACGTCCATACGCAAATCTTGCACGGTTTCGGCCTCGGTCGCATGGTCGTCAATCGGACGGGACGGGCGGGCGAGAGCACTCATGGGTCGTACCTCCGGTCTGTAAGTATCCCCCCACGGGCATGGAACGCAATACCGAACGGGAGGCGACTTTATGGCCGATAACCTCCCGCTCGGGTCTGCCAAAGTTGAGTTTGTTGGCGATGCCTCCAAACTGAAGGTGGCAGCGGACCAAGCCAAGAAGATGGTGGATGATGTCAAGCGGTCGGAAGCCGATGCTGCCGCTTCATCCGCCGCTGATAGGACGATGGAGTGGGCATCCGCCGAAGCCGCACGCAAGCGGATTGAGGCAGTGCAGCAGTCGGTGGCAGACCCGCTGGCGGATGAGGTTGATAGACAGGACGAGGCGTTCCGTAAAACGCGGCAGTCTGCCCAGACCTACGGGGACTCCATCAACTCGGTGGCAGATGCGGCATGGAGGCTCAAGGGTCAGGTGCTCGCCGTCACCGGGCTATTCGGCGGGTTCATCGCGGGCGTGGTGGGCGCAGTACAGGCGATCCCGGCCCTCGTAGAGAAGTTGACTGAGGCGCGGACGGCTTTCAAGCAACTTGCCGAGGCTCAGCAAGAGCAACTCATTGGCGCGGCCAAGGGCGCGTATGGGGATCGGTCGAGAGAAGTACAGGGCCGGGACGCCATCGACAACGCAACCCTAGCCGCCAAGCTCGCCATCAACGCGCTCGCGGCGGAAAAGAACCTGAGTGATAAGCAGGTGGCAGAACTGGAGAGCCGGGTTGACCGGCTTGCGGCCCTAGAGGAAAAGAGCCTCCAAGAGAGCTTCCGACGTCGCGAACAGATGCGCGCAAGACAGATCGCACGCGACCTACAAGCCGCTGCCGACTATGAACGGCAGTTCGGGGTGCAGGTTCGGGCGGAGCAAGAGAGGCGAGATAGCCAACTTGCCGAGGGTTCTTACGTCCGCACTGTGGCACAGCGGCGGGCAAACGAAATCGCGCAGGACGAGAACCCCGAACTAGCCAAGCTCGAAGCCGAGGTGGCAGACCTTGAGGAGAAGAAGCGCAAGGCTGTTGGCGAATACGCGAGGACCCAGCTACAGGCGGAAATCGATGCGGTCAAGGAAGGCAACGCTCTCCGCCGTGAAGCAATCCTGAACGCGCAATACCTCAAAGAGAACCTTGAGGTTGCGGACCACCAGCAGCAACTGCGCCGCATTCGTGAGCAGGCGGAAGCGTGGCAAAGGTCCATGCTCGACGCCCTGAATGCGTTTCGTCAGCAACAGATCGCCCAGTTTGACACCGCCTCCATCGCCTTCGACACCTCCCGCATCGAGTCGCTGCTAGAGCAACTCGTCAACAAGAGGGAGCTGTAGCCATGCCCCTCACGGCGACGGAGCTACTCGCGGGCACGCGGAGCACCGAGCGCACCGTCACCGGGCGCAAGGCTGCTGTCCGTCGCTTCATCGTCGCCACCGACAGCCCGGAGGCCGCGCGGACGGCTGACAACGTACCCACCTTCCCCGGCGTCTACCCCGACGACGCGGTTCTGAAGCTGGAGCGGATCACCACCGAGCCGAATGGCAAGGGTGGTACGACCGTGATGGCGTTCTACTCGAACGACCAGCGGTTCGGCACGCCACGTCAGCAGCCGCCCCCCACCGAGGACTTGGTGAACAAGTCCGATTGGGCGTGGGGGATGCGGGACGTGCGCGTGGAGTACCCCATCAACATCCGGGGGAAGATGCTGCGGCCCGTGCGCGACAACGCGGGCGGCAACATGGTTATGGAGAAGGTCGATGCGTGGACGCTCCGCAAGGGCATCCTCATCGAGCGCCGCCCCATCCGGTCCCTCACCGTGCGGGTGCGCCTGTCCAGCATCGCGCAGATAAGCCAGTTCGACATCATCGCCGACCAGTGCGAGCACCTGCACCAGATCGGCGGCAGGGTCTACCAGTACACCCCCGCTTCCAACTGCGTGCGGCGTCTGGATGAGTTGCTGTTCGAGATCACCCACGTTTGGGAGTACGACCGCGGGACGGTGCTCCCTCGCATCCCCGCATCCACCGACCGCGTGTTCTTCGACAGCCCGAACCCCGTGGACCCCAACACGCGGCGGACTCTGCTTCGCGCTCCCTATGCGATCCTTGACGCGATCCCGGCGGACGACCCCGGCGCTGCCGATCCGCTTGCGGGTGTGTTCAAGACGGTGCAGGTGTTCCCCTTTGCCGAGGACTTTGACGCTTGGCGCTCACTCCCGGGGGTGCCGAACCTTGATTGACCAGCGCGTCATCATCGGGCGGATTGTGAGCCATACGGGTGTGTCGCCGGGACCGGCGAAGGACATCACATACACCATCGAAACCACGCTGCCGGACGGAGGTATCGTCAAGCTGGCTGACCAGACGCCCGGGGAAGACCGCGAGCACAACGTGGATGTAGTGGCGGTGCCCGTAGGACGCTCGGTGTTGGGCGTGCTGACCCAAGGCTGGGAATCCAGCGCGGTCGCGTACGTCCAGTGGATGTTCTCGGAGCGGGTCTACTGGGGCGAGTGCGGCACCGAGCCCGCGCCGCCGGTCGAGGACCCCGACTACCCGCACCTCACCAATGAACAAACGTCCACCGGCACGCTCGCGGGCGGCTCCATACCGCAAACCCCAGACTTCGGAGGGCCCGCGGTATGACGCTGACATTCCCGCAGTGCGACCTCAACGCCGCCCTCGGCCTGCTGCGCGACTCCTCGGGCCGTCCGGTGGTCATCCCCACGGGCGGGGCCGACGTTGCCAGTGTGCAGGCGGTGGGCACGTTCACCACCGCCGTCGTCACGGTCAAGCAGACCAACGTCCTTGCGGACGGCGCCTACGCCAACTTCGACACCCCGCAGGAGCTGAGGGGCACTAGCGACGAGCTGAAGCTGTCCGACCTGCTGGCGATCCGCACGGAGTACATCGTCTGCGAACTCACGACGGTGGAGGGTGGGGCGGCGGCTGCCGACATCGTGGTTCACCTGCGCCCGTCCAACATCGGGCAGGCGGTGGTGACGTGAACTACTACCTCGACCCCCGCCGGGTGCTGGGCATCTATCAGCTCAGCACCTACACGCTCACCAGCACCACCAACGTGCAGAAGTTGTTTGACGCTTCGCCGAATGGAGCTTTGACGCTCTCGGCGAACACCGCCTACCGCTTCTGGGGGCAGTTCCGCCTTGCGAGCATGAGCAGCACGAGCGGCAACGCGCTCCTCGACCTCCTCGGCGCGGGCACAGCCACCATCTCCAGCATCCAGTGGCACGTCTGGGGCATGGACGGGACCACGCCGAGCACCGGCGCGGCCGTCACCAACTCCTTCCACTCCTCGACCGCCGCCCCCGGCAACATCTTTACCGGCGGCGTCGGGACGGGCATGTGGGGCACGTTGGAAGGCTTCATGCGCGTCGGCGCTGGCGGAACCATCATCCCCTCCATCGGACTCACCACGGCTGCCGCGGCGGTCGTGCAGGCCAACTCGTTCTTTGAACTGGTGGCGGTGGGTCCAGACACCCTCACAACGAACGGCCCTTGGAACTGAAAGGACTCTGACCCATGGCATTTGAATACCTCGCATCGGGTGCAACCTCACTGGCGGCGGCTTTCTGGCTCCTTGCGGATGGCACGGCCGGCTCCGGACCCGCCGCCAACGCGACCCTCATCATCCCTGACGGCGTGCAGGCCATCACCACCGCCGTGGACCAGAGCGCGGCGGGCGGGATGCGGTCGTTTGAGGTCAACCGCCTCTTCACCGGCACCATTGGCTCTCTCGGCACGCCCGCGAAGCTGTACCTGACCGACTCCACGGCGGCGGAAAAGACCTCAGCTAACTCTGAGTCGTTCATCCGCTACGACGCCGGCGGCGGGGCGTTCTACATCTCGTGCTCGACCGTGAGCGGCACCAGCTCTATCGACAACTTCTTCCAGAACTCGGTGGGGGCGGTGTACTTCGTGACCGGCCTCTGCGTGTTCTACCACCTCACCAACGGTCCTCTGACCGTCAAGGCCAACGGCACACTGACGAACTTCGACGCCTGGGGCGGATCCTCGACCATCGACTCGGGCGGGACCAACCTGACGAACATGACCATCTTCGGCGGGAACCACATCGTCAACAGGGCAGTGACGGGGACGCTGACCATCTACGGCGGGTCCGTGACTCTCAACTACGAGGGCACCACGGCGACCGGCACGGTGAACCTGCGAGGCGGGACCTTCGACCACCGCGCGGGCGACGTCACCACCATGAACCACGACGCCGGGCTGCACGACTACAGCAATATGCGGCGCAAGTCCACCATCACCACCTGCACCCGCAAGCCCAACGCTGTATCCCGGGGCATCCGCTCGTCGGGGATGCTCACCGTCACCACCGACACCACCATCGGATTCCCGCAGTTCGCCGCGTGATTGAATGCTCCCAAGGGCCGTCCACATAGGCCGCATCGGACGGCGTTTCCTCAACGTCCGGGGGACGTTCTCGGCCCTGACGGATCGGTGCGGGTCGTGCTGCGGCGACCCCCCGCCGCCCACCTGCGCCTGCCGCGCCGTCACCCTCCCCTTCGACTGCGGCCTGTCCCCCCTCATCGAACGCTGCTGCCCGATCACCCCCCAATGGGACTTCACGTACACCGTGGGGGCCAGCCTCACAGAGACGACCAACGGGGGCGGGACGTTCACCTACCCCGATGGAACGGTGGTCACGGCGTACGCGCCGGGCATCGCCCGCCAGTGGTCGGCTACGGGGACGGTGCGTGTCTCCCAGCGGTGCGTGAACGGGTTCCCGGTCATCACGCAGGAGGGGCAGGTCGTAGAGACTGACCGGCGGGCGGTGTGGAACCCGCAGGCGCGGGAGTGGTTCTACGAGACGACCATCGAGCCGTCAGTCATCCCCGTCGCTTACCCGATCCCGCAACCCGGCCTGTTCCTGACCGGCACCCGCCCCCTGCTCTACAACCCATCGCCCGGCCACCCGATCCAAGGATGCGTCGGCAACTTCTCCGACGACCTGCCGCACCCGGGATTCGCGGGGCCTGCCCCCTACGCCTTCGCATGGGACCGGCCCGACCTGCTGCCCACCCCAAACCCCGAGCCGTTCTTCCGCTTTGGTTCGCACGCGGGCTCGTGGCAGCAGGAGTACAGGTGCAACGGCGGGGCCTTCGAGCAGACGTACAACAGCTCCCACAACAACAGCCTGACCGGCCTGTACCCCCTCGGGAACGGGACGAACGCGCAGGCCAACCTCAACTTCAACAGCATCACGAACTACAACGCGCAGGCGAGTTGGACCACCCAGCAGCTAGGCCAGTGCAACCCCAACCCCTGCGACCTGAACCAGACAGGGGCCTGCTGCCGCCTGATGGGCGTGGAGGGGCTGACGCTGCCCCTGTGCTCGCACACCACCCTCGACCAGTGCCGGGCGCAGCGGGGGCTCTGGCGGGGTGTGGGAACCTCCTGTGATACCGCCCGCTGCCAACCTCTCGGCGCGTGCTGCCTTGCCTCTGGGGCATGCCTGCAACTGGGGCGGGTGGCGTGCTTCCAGCGGCGGGGCGTGTACCGGGGCGACGGGACGTTCTGCGATCAGGGGCGGTGCAACGGTCCCGTGGGCGCCTGCTGCGTCAACGGCGGGTGCCTCGTCACGTCGGCGGGCAACTGCGCGGCGGTGCAGGGCATCTATCGCGGCGACGGCTCGCCCTGTTCCACGGCCAACTGCGGGACCAACCCGGACCTGGGCTCGTGCTGCGCTGACGGGCGGTGTTTCCCGGATGTGACGCTGGCGGGGTGTCTGGCGAAGGACGGCATCTGGCAGCGGGACGTTCCCTGCGTGAACCGGCGGTGCGTGATCGTGGTCCCGAACACCCAGGACATTGACCCGCCGGTGCAGCCGGTGCGGGGGTGCAGCGGATGCGGTGGCGGTGGGACTGGAGGGCTGATCCTGTGAGGCTTGCGGTACTGACACAGAAGGCGCTGGTGGGGGTCAACGGCGGACTGGGCTACGTCGTGGCCCTTGGCTCGGGGGACAAGGCTGACGACGCGACGGTGGACACCCGCCGGGCGATCTGCCGCGCGTGCCCGACGCGGGAGCGGGCTGCGTTGCCCCTGTGCGCGGTCAGCGATTGGTGCGGCGAGCCGCTTGTGGTGACGGCTGATTCGTGCGGCTGCCTGCTGGCTGGGAAGACGGCTGTGGCGTCGGAAGGCTGCCCGCAAGGCAAGTGGGGGCCGGTAGAGAGGACAACCCAATGAACATCCGCCCCCTGATCTACGGCAAGCACCCATGCGCCGCCCCTCGCGGCTGGGGCCCTCCCGTCCCCTGGATCGCCGGGTGGCGATGCCGCCCCTACCCCCTGAGCGACCGCCACGGCGAACGCTGGGGCGGCGACTACGCGACGTTCTACTCCCGCCCCGACTACTTGGCCGACGCGGAGGCTTCGCTGCGGGAAGCCGTCAACCTCTTCGTCCCCGTCGGCTACAAGGGCATGGTCTACGACGACGCGGAGGATGTGATGGTAGATCCCGCGGCGTACGGGGCGGCGCGGGGATCTAAGACGCGGCTGGCCGACGCGCTCATGCTGGAGAAGCGGTGGGGCCGTCGCGTCCACCAGATCATCCGCGAGGAGCGGCCAGGCGTCACCGTGGTCAGCATCGACAAGCGGTTCGGAGGGAACGGCCCTGTCACCCAGTGCTGCTACCCGTTCAGTGACACCCCCAACCACATGGCAGGCGTGACCTTCCGTGAGCACCGCGAGAGGCACATTGGGTTCACCCGCCACATGATCCCGGTGGTGACGGCGTGGCACAAGGGCGACCCGTCGCTGCACCACCTGGGCCAGAGGCAGCTCGACTGCGTGGCGTCGTGCGCGTGGGCGATGGCGTCGCTGGGCGAGGTCTGGGTGTTCGGGCAATCGAACAACGCGGGTGAGGCGGAGGCGACGGAGGTGGCGTACATGCGCTTCCGGCGGTGGGCGACGGAGTTCGTAGAGCCGCCCGCGTGAGAAGGTCGCGCACCCGCCAGCCCCCGCCCCTGGAACTCCCCTCGGCGCTCGCCGCGACCGAACCGCCGGTCCTGTGCGGTCGGTGCAAGATGAAGGGTGATGGTGCCTGCGCCCGGTGCTACGAGCGGCGGTTGTGGCAGCAGATATTGACGCTCAAGGGGCAGACCTACGCGATGCTCAGCCCCATGGACGCGCGGCTTACCGGGGCGACCGCCGCCGCGGTGATCCAGCAGGTGTCTGGCCTGCGTGATGCGTTGGCGCGCCAGTCGGAGCAGTTCAACCTTATCGCGGGACAGGTCCGGCGAGTTGTGGAGCTGGTGTGCCCGACCGGAGGTGTCGCCGGCCCCCGCCCCGGCTGATCCCCGTGCAACCTGTCGAGTCGATAACCCAACGCTCGACGGGTCTGCGAAGCATCGGGCTCAACGTCCCCAGTCAGTGCAAACCCTCTGCCCCGGGCGCGGGAGTGCGCGGGGTGGGTTCAGGGAGTACCAATCGGGCCGAATGCCTCTGGGTCGTGATCTGGGTTGAAGAACACCACCTCTCCACCACTGGCAACGTGCTTGAATCGGTGGCCGTCCCGAACATACCGATCCGCCACCATGTTCTCGAACGCATCGGCCAGTCGGTTGCGGTGCCCGGCTGTTGGACTGGCCATTGAACACTTCCGGCCGATGGTGCCGTTCACGTTGAGCGTTGTGAGCATCCGCCAAGTCTTGCAGCCCAGGGGCTCCATCCCTACTCCTCCCTCGTGGGTGGGGTGTGTATCACTGTGCCGCCCACCACATCGACAGCGACCGGCTGGGTGTCGAACACCCGCGCAAGCACCTCCTGATAGCCACAATCACACCGCATAGGAGAGGTGGTATGGATGCCGTGGAAGAAACCGGCGGCGTACATTGTGGCGCAGCCGTGTTTGTGGCCCGTGTACGGGAGCAGCGCGTTTACCAGTCCGGCGTCGTCCATCACTCCCCCCTCACGGCCCGCACGGCGGCTTGCAGGGCGTGGTCGAGGGTGGGGCCATAGAACTCCGCCCACCCCTCGCGACGCGACACCTCTGACTCGCCTTGGATTGGTTCGTCATCCAGCACACGCACCCGCACCGTATTCGAGGGAAACAGTCGTAATGCTCGGTTCTTCAACAACTCGGTAATCGCCGCAGACCGGCAGAGGGCGAGGGCGGCGGTTTCGTCAAGGTCCAAGCCGCCCGGACACCAGCACCACTGCGACCTCACGAGCGGGTTCGTGCCTAGGCACTCTCCGTCAGCGTTCACAGGGCGTGTCTTGGGCACCTTGGCCCACAGAGCTTCATACCCCGCCAGCGCGTCGGTGCTACTCGCGGTCATCGGGGGCTCCGGGTGGTGGGGGTGAGTGGCTCAACTTCAATCGCGGCCTGTGCGTCGTAGGCCAATGACAGCACGCGGTCTACCCACGGTGAAACGTGGCTGAGGCCATGGCCCATCGGGCCACGATCTATCTTCGCCAGAGAACGACACACTCCCGTCATCGCGTCGGCCTGACGCGCCCGCATCAGCAGGTGGGCCACTGTGTCTGACTCGGTGGGCATAGTAGAGGCCAACCACCGGAGGTAGGTGCCCAGTGTCATGTCTTCTAGGCGCTTGGCTGTTCGCTTCGCCATCCTCACTCCTTCCGCTGGGGGCGGGTTAGTCGGGCTTTCTTTGTGGGCCTACCCACCAACGTCGCCGCCATCGCCCAGTATTGATTCCGCTTGGGCTCGCCCTTGCCCTCGCGCCAGCGATACACCGTCGAGCGGTTGACGCCTGCCGCCCTTGCCAGTTCGGGCGTACTCACGCCCGCGTTTGATGCGGCGGCAAACAGTTCGCGTATTTCCTTGGACGCTGGCGGCATTGTCGCAGTTTAGCGACACTGGCACCCGCTGTCAAACCCTGCTACCATCCCCCCACGCGGCCCACCTCACGTTGACTGGCCCGTTCCCTGCTCCGCGCCCTGGGGCGCGGGGTGGGTTTGGTGAGTAGTTCAGCTTGGTCGAACACCGACCGGCTCTGGCTACGTGCGGGCAACCGCAAACGAACCAGAGAAGCGGACGGAGGCACGCGGGTTCAAATCCCGCCTCACCATTTATGCAACGACGCACCTTCATCGGCGGGCTGCTGGGGCTCATTGGGCTGGCGGGCAGGGGCAAGGTGGAGACGCCGCCGGAGAGGGTGGTGGTGCCCACGCCGAAGCCCAAATCGCCCGTGCTCTCGTTCGAGAAGGGCGGGACGATTGAGTGGCGGAGCACATCGCCGCCGATCACGACGCTCAACCTGACCGGCGGGCGGATCGTCACCGTTGATTGCAGCTACGGCGGCACACCGGCAACCATCGAAGCCTACGGAATCGACGGGTACGGACGCCGCCACCGTATCACCTAGCCTCCCCCATGGACCTCCCCCAACCTGCCCTCGACCTCCTGGCGATTGGCCGCAGGTACTTCGACGTGGACATCCGTTGGGTGCCCCCCGGCAGCCCCACCAGCTACGGCCGCGCCTTCGGCTTCTGGTCCGTGGAGGTCGGGCCCAAGGGCTGGCGGCAGTGGCACACCGTCGTGGACCCGCGGCCGTTCGCGCAGCGGTTCGTGAGCATGGGGCAGGTGCCGCCCTGCACGGTGGAGTGGACAGACCCGACCGTGGCGATCCGCGGGGCGCTGACGCAGGCGCGGAAGAACTGGCCGGATTGTGTGACGCCGCGAGAAGACGGCCCCCGCGACAACCCCGGCACATTGCCCGCCTCGGGTGGGTAACGCCTACCGATTCCCAGCCATTCTGTGAAGAAATGCTCACGCTCTATCAACCTAGAGCGCCCAGTCTCCCTAGACAACCGCCCGGTGTGTGCGCCCGGTGCCTTGGGGGAGGTTCTGGATGAGCACGACAGACGGGTGGAAGCTGTGGGACGCCGAGGGTGTGGAGCGCGGGATCGGCGTGATGCCGAAGGCGGTGCCGAAGAACGTGGACGGGGCGGAGCCGATGCCCTATCACGCCACGCGGCACGCCGACCGTCCCATAAGCGAGCAACTCGCCCTCGCGTGCATCGAAACGGTGCAGAAAGCGTTGCACCTTTTGGAGGGGCAAGTAGGTTTGGCCCGCATGACAGCGGCACAGGCGAGCCCGGCACCACAGCCCGGCCCGCTCAGAATCTCTACCGACAGCCCGACCGTCAGCGTGCTGCTGGTTGCGTGGACCGGCGCGTTGAAGCTCAAGGGCGTCACTGACGGCCACGTTAAAGACTCCATCGACTGTGTGACCGACGCCGCCGCGTCTCAGTGCTGGACCTTCCCCAGCCAGATGACGCCCGCCACGATCCGCACTTACTTGGAGGCCCGCAAGCTCAAGGGCAACGGCCCGCGGTATCTGAACCACCAACGCGCGTACATCGGCACGTTCTGGGACTTCTGCAAGGGCGAAGGCGCCGTGTCCGGGGACAACCCCATTGACGCCGTGCCCCGCGCCCGCGTGAAGCGGCGGCAGGCGTTCCACGTCCCTACCGAGGATGAGGTGGTGCGTCTCATCGTCGGCGCGACACAGGACTGGCGGAAGAAAGACCGCTGGCTTGTGCGGCTGGTGCAGGCGTGCAGCCATTACCGAATCGGCACGCTCCGCGGCATGAAGCCCGAGCACGCGCACGAGGCGGAGTTCCCACCGTACTTCGAAGTTCCTCCGGAGCTGGTCAAGAACGGCGAGCCGACGCGCGTGTGGATGACGGCGGAAGTGGCTCGCTGGATCACCGAGCACAAGCGGATCAATGCGGCCAAGATCAAAGCGAGGGGGCTGCTGTTTCTATCGGTGGGCAAGGGCAAAGAGTTCGACCGGGATCTGGAAGCCGCGAATCTCCCGAAGAAAGCGCACCCAGGAGCACCCGCGTTTGTCCCGCACAGCCTGCGGCACTTCGCCAGCAACCGGCTCAAGTGGGCCGAGGTGTTCACGGACGAGGAGCGGCAGGCGCAGAACGGGCACAAGACGTTGGAGATGACCACGAGGGTCTACACCGATCCCTCTCACATTCAGTTAGGCCAGAAAATCTACCGGCTGAAAGACCTTTTACCGGACGGGTTTAGGCCAAGATGGGGGCAGCGAACAGAAAAAACGGGGCAAAGTGTGCTTGCACCCCCGGGGGAAACCGATAAACTGGACGACGCCAAGCCGAACAAGGGATTGAATCGTGTTCACCCCCCAGACTCACTACAAGAACCCGCCTGTGACCCGAGTGGTCCGGCTTGGCGGCATGACGGCAATCCCGTGCGGGCGGGTTCTTGCCGTGAGTCGAGCGAAGGGCGGCAGTTAGACGAGCCTGATACTGACCGGGGCAAGCGGTTCGAATCCGCCTACCCCGACTTAGATCAAAATGACCCCGATATAAACGGGGTCTACCTCGAGCTGATCGAGGTCCAGGCCCGCCTGATTGCCGCCCTTCTCCGGAAGGGACGCGGCAATGGACCGTCAAAGGCAAGCGGCTAGCACCGGCTCAGAATCCCCCACAACCAAGCACACGCCGGGGCCGTGGACGGCGACTCTAGCTCGCACCCTGATCCACGTTCACAACGCCGAACTTGGCGAGCCGGTTGTCGCCATATCTGTTTCGCCCCCTCGCATTCACGAAAGGGACTTGCGGGACAAGGCGGTTGCGACGGCGCACGCCAACGCCCGCCTGATCTCTGCCGCGCCGGACCTGTTCGCGTACGCACGCTGCCAGGAGGCGTGGTCCTCTCGCACCGATGGTGGTGACTACCCGCACGGTGCCGTTCTCTCGCTCTTCCGTGAGTACGGATACGACGAACCCGTCGAGGGATCGGTGTTCCTCGAAGACCTCCGCCGCGCCGCCATCGCCAAAGCCACCAAGGCGACAGGCGGTGCCGAGTGATCGGCCCCGCTTGGGATGCAGGCGTCCATGACGCACCCCTCTTCCTCTCCCGCACGACCGACCCCGGGAGCAGCCGGAAGGCCGCGGTAGCCCTTACTGAGTCGGGCCGCGCCTCCGACCAGCGGAGCGTGGTCTACGGGGCCTTGCGCGAGCACCCTGGCTGCACGTCCGCGGAGCTTGCCGAGGCCATGGGTGTGGACCGCTTCATGGTGGCGCGCCGCCTCCCCGACCTACGGCGTCTTGAGCAGGCGGTCAACGGCCCTGAGCGGACGTGCAACGTCAACCACACCCGCGCGATTACGTGGTACGCCGCCGAGGACGTTGTGACCTGCGGCAACTGCGCGGAGCCCACGCACGGGGCGGGCGGGACGTGCCACCACTGCAAACGAGACTTGGCGGCATCGCGTCGGGACGCGGCCGCGCATGCGGAGGAGGCCCACGAAACGGTCACCTGACCGCCCCGACATACGCCCAGCACGGCCCTTGGACCGCTCCCCCCAGCGGCCAGGGGCCTGCGGGCGTGAAAGACCCAATGGGTCCAGTCAGAGGCCCCCTTGAAAGCGAGGTGCAGCATGAAGAACTGAACTGACTGACCACCGGGAAAGACCGGCATTAGCTGGGCGAGACGCGGGCGGCTTATCGGTTGATGCGTGCCGCGTGCCCAAAACCGACCCGAGCCTGACGGGGTTTCAGGACCACCCTCCCGCGCCTTACCGGCGCGGGAGCGGATTGACAGATCACCCCCAAGGAGTCACCCATGAGCACGGAGAAGGCGGAAGGGAAGCGAGTGGAGCACACACCGGGACCGTTTTGGTACGACGCCGAATACCGGCAGGTGTGCGCCAAGAGCACCGGCAAAGGCGGGTATGAGGCTGGGTCCAGCATCTGCGTGGCCGTCGTGAAGTCGTGGGACGGAGAGCCGCCAGCGGACGAAGCTGAAGGTAACGGCCATCTACTAGCCGCCGCGCCCGCGATGCTGAAGGCGTTGCGGAAGGCCAAGGACCTGTTCCCGTTGGGCGTTGGAGCCGTGAGCCTCAGTGACTTCACCAAGGCGAACGCCGGCCGCTGCATCCGCGAGACGCGCGAGTTGTTTGCGGAAATCGACGCCGCCCTCTCCCTCGCCGAAGGGAGGCCCCAGTGAACCTCAACGAAGCACGGGCGGCTCTGGAGGCCGCGTACCCCAAGGCCCGGTACATCAGCGTCGGCGTGGAAGTGAACAGTTCCGCCCCGATGTGGAAGGGGCAGACGGATCGCACCGTTGAAACCGAGTTCGATGTTCACATCCAGCCCGGCGGTGGACAGGACATCTACCACGAAACCGGCCCGTCTCTCGACGCGCTGGTGAACATGGCCGTTGCCGCTGCGAGTCCCGATAAGGCGCAGGACGCGAGCGCCGCCGCCCAGTGCGTGACCGACTGCCAGTTCTGTGCTGGCACCAGCAAGGCTTGCGATGTCTGTGGGCGTCCGGCCGACACCTGCACCTGTAACACCCACGGAGAACACCTGCGGGCGATGGTGGACTGCGTGGCGTGTGTGCCCACCCGCATCACCGGCTCCGACCTAGACGACGACGGGATGCCCCGCGCGGGGAAGTCCAACGTCGGCACCCGCCTCGACCTCACCGCCTGAGCAGAACAAGGAGGACACCGCTTGCCCATCGACCCGAACATCTACACCAACGAAGAGCTCCAGCAGGTCATCGCCGACGTGGGCATGTCCCGCATCGGCCCGACCGACTGGCACTGGGTGTTCCACTTCGAGCCCATTGACACCGGCAGCCGCAAGGGTTGGTTGGTGTGGGTGAGCTTCGACCGCGTGGATGTGAACACCCGCGAGTTTGGCCGTGGTCGCGGCCGTGACGTGGTGGTTTGGTCCGGCACCGGCAAGAGCGGCATCATCAAGACGCTGTGGATGCAGGTGGAACTCGTGGTCAAGCACGAACTGTTCCATGCCTTCCACTACAAGGGACGCGAGTTGTTCGATCCACACGCGCCCGTTGATTCCCTGCACGGGATCAGCGGGCAGGCCACCCACGACAGTTACCACCATTGGCAGAAGCCGACCCAGCCGCAGGGCATGGCGCGGGCTGTCGCTGCAACCGGCGAAATCGCCTAACCCAAGGAAGGACCCCATGCTCGTACTCACAGTAGAGAAAGACGAATCAGTCCGCATTGGTGACAACCTGTACGTCCGCCGCCTTCGCGACGGGCGCTTGGGGTTCACTGCCCCGACTGGCGTGGTGATCCTGCGGGAGACGAACGACGACCGCCAGCACCCGCGTGGGACGTTCCCGAACCGCCCTGTCCCACCATCAGTCCAGCAGCAGCGTTCCGACGCCCTCGCCAAGACCGCCGGGGACATCGGGCGGGAGATTGGGCTTTGACCCGCCGCGAACTCTGGCTGGCCCTTCTCTCGTGGCTGGCGATGTGCTGACCTCTCCCCCCGGCGGGACACCGCTGGGGTGGGTTTGGAGACGACGATGATTGCGACCGCATCACAACTTGCCGAGGTTCACACCAGCGACCTCATGGATGCTTGCCCCAAGCGGGTGCAGCTCCGCCACGAGGGCAAGATCATCGGTGAGACGCCCGGCGCTCTGTACCGCGGCCAACTCTTCCATGAGGCCGTCGCTGGTCTGTACCAGCGCAACAAGTGGGACCGACCCGCGTGTGAGGCCGCGATCCTCGCCGCTGCCCGCGTGGTGGCAGAGACGGCCAAGCGCGAGAACCGCCCCTTTACCGAGGCCGTCGCGAACGGCGCGAGCACGCACCAGGCCGAAGTGCTGGACCTCGTGGTGCAGTACGCCGCCCGGTTCCACCCGATGCCGCAGGACAAGATCATCGGCTGTGAGCTGCCGATCCGGTGGACGATGGAGCACCCGTCGCTGCCAGAGCCGGTCAACTTCGCCAGTCACATCGACCTGTTGTTCCGCCGCGACACGCTGCTTTGCGTGTACGACTACAAGCTGAGGCAGGACGACCCGAGCAGGGCATTCCTTGCCCGCAACCCGCAACTCGGGCTGTACTGGCTCATGGTCCGCTACGGGCAGGTCTGCATCGACGTTGACGCGGATCTGTGGGTCGCCTTCGGAGAGTGGTCGGCGGTCGCGTGGGTTCACGCCCCGGCGCTGGCCCCGTACGGCAAGGCGTACACCAACACCCACACCGGCGAAGCGTTCAAGAAAGGCGACCTGCGCCCCGCCGACAAGGTGGTGCGGTGGTGCGGGTTCCATCCAGATCAGGAGGGCGCGTTGCGGGACGCCCTGGCGGAGCGTGTCGGCATGATGCGCGCTGGCTTCTTCCCGGCGATCCCGGACCCAGTTGGATGTGGTCTCTGTGAAGCATGGAAGCACTGTCCGCGTTACGACGCGATTGGAGGTGGCGAATGAAGGGTGGAGCAATGGTTCTCGCCAGTGGTATGGACCTGCGCGAGATGGGTTCGATGATGTGCGCGTCCGGGTTCTTCGCGGACACGCGGGAGGCGGCGCAGGCGGCGGTCAAGATTCAGGCCGGGGCCGAGCTGGGGTTCCCTCCCGTCGCCAGCATGGTCGGCGTGTACATCGTCAAGGGCAAGGTGAGCCTGTCCGCCAACCTCATGGCGGCGGCGATCAAGCGTTTTGACGGCGGGAAGTACAACTACCGCGTCCGCCAGCACACCCCCGAGGCGTGTGAGATTGAGTTCTACGAGCGTGGTGAGTCAGTGGGCCTGTCCACCTTCACCATCGCCGACGCCCGCCGCGCCGGTACTCAGAACCTCGACAAGTACGCCCGCAACATGCTCTTTGCCCGCGCGATGAGCAACGGGGCCAAGTGGTTCTGCCCCGACGTTTTCGGTGGGCCGGTCTACACCCCCGAGGAGATGGGCGAGCCCGTCAACGAGGACGGGGAGATTGTGACCACGACGGCGACCCCGACCCTGCCACCCCCGGCACAGCGGGAGACACCGGCACTGCCTGAGGCCAACACCAACGGGAACGGTAAAGCCACCCCCGCCGGCCCCAAGGTGCAGCTCATGGAAACGGTCAAGGCGTGGTCGGGCTTTGCGACCGAGGACCTTCCGGGCGCGGTCAGGTCGTGCGCGGCGGCGGCGGGCGTCGAGATCAACGGCAAGATGACCAACCAGCAGGCGGAGTACGTGCAGGCGTGGGTTGACGAGCAGCGCGCGGCGGGTGCCAGGTTCATGGACGCCACCGCGAAGGACAACAAGCCCATTGACGTGGGCGACCTGTTGAAGCCGAGCGGAAGCCCGGCGTAGGTGCAGGGGGCGTTCGAGGCCACTGCAAGTAAGTAGTCCCCGCGCCGGTGCGTTACCGGGCGGGGGCTTTGCAGAAACACAACCGGGGCGTGCCCGGACGATTAGGAGCGACCAGTGAAGAACAAGGTTCCCAAGGTTACGAAGGTGTGCCCAGAGGACACCCTGCCGACGCCGCATCCGACCATCTACGCCGCATGGGAGGCGGGCGATCAGGACTTCTTTGCGAGCCCGGAGCTGGATGTTCTGTGGCAAGAGAACGACCTGCACGTTGATGTTCCGGTGCGCATCGGCGTCTACAAGCTGGTCGAGGTCCGCACAGTGGTTCACGAGTCCGTGACGCGGACACGACCGGCAAGGCCGAGCGACTTCACGGGCGAAGACAACTAACCAACTACTTCCACTCCGCCCCCGGCACGTCGCCGGTGGCGGGGTTTTCGGTCACTTCGCAGCGGGTTCTTAGGACGGGACGGGTGTAAGCATGGCAGGAAGCAGTTTCGACAATCTGACTGGGCTGGTCATCAAAGCGTGGGACGACGTGTTCGCCTACGCCGCGGTGGAACAGCTCCGCGAGGTCTCTTGGGGCAAGTTCCCGTGCTCCCGGAACGGTCAGACCTTTCTCGAGATGATGGCCTGCCGCGAGGGCCGGGACGCCTTCTGCGTGTTCGTCGGAGTGTGGCGCCTCGTTACCCGGTACAAAGCCGCCGGGATCTGCCACGTCCGCGGCCGATGGATCACCGCAGAGGACATCATTCGGGACACCGCCCTCCCCCGCAAGGTTGTGATCGACGGGTTCGTCTACCTGCGTGATGTGTCGCAGTGGTTGGCGATAGCCCCCAAATCGATTCTGGATCGATTCAAGATCGACCCCGCTTCGATCCCAACTACAAAACCCTCTTTCTCTCTCTCTGACTCTGGTTCTGATTCTTCCGAAGGGGGTCCGGGGGAAACGCCCGCGATGCCGCCGGAGATCGACACGCCCGCGTTCCGTGCGAAGTGGGACGAGTGGCTGGCCTACCGCCGCGAGAGAGGGCTGGGCAGGTACACGCCCCGGTCAGTGACGGCGAAGCTGAAAGCGTGCGCGAGCTGGGGTGAGGTACTGGCGATCCAGGCTATCGACGCGGCGATTGAACAGGGTTGGCAGGGGTTCTTCAGGCCGAAGGGGGCTCCCGATGGACGTGGGAAGCAACGGGGCAGCGGAGCGGCTGACAGGCGGGCCGAGAAGGCAGGACGCGAGTATGACGAAGGCACCCTCAAACTCCCAATCCACCGATAACGCCGAGCGTTCGCGCCGGACGAAGCTGTGGCTGGACGCCGGGTTCTACAAGCGCCACACAGACGCCCTGCGCGGCAATCTGGCGTGGCCCCGCGACGACCTGTACATGCTGGGCCTGGAGGTGCTGGGTGATGGCGGGCTGGTGTGCATCCTCGGAAAGCGCGGCACCGGCAAGACGCAGATGGCCGCGTCGATGGCCCTGGCGCTGGCGCTGCACAAGGGCCTGCGGCCGAGCTACCAACGACTCTCGGACTACTTCGCGGCGGTCAAGCGGTCATTCGACACCAGCGAACGCGACCCCCGGCGCATGGCCGCGATGGTCCCGGTGCTGGTGTTAGACGAGTGCCAGGAGCGGTACGAATCGCAGTTCGAGGATCTGGAGCTGACCCGCCTGATCGACACGCGGTACGGGGAGAAGCGGGCGACGGTGCTGATCGCCAACCTCAAGCCGGAGGAGTTGGCCGCGTCGATGGGGGCATCGGTGTCGAGCCGGATTCAGGAGTGCGGCGCCGTCATCGAGTGCAACTGGCCGAGCTACCGCGAGGCCAGGATGAGCAGCGGAAAGGGGGCCGCGTGAAGGCCAGCACCCTCGACCTGCTCCGTCTCATGGGCACCGCCACGCAGTGGCGTCAGTTGTTCTCGGTGTTCAAGGTGGGGACCGAGCAGCGCCGCATCCTCTACCACCAGTACATCCAGTCCCGCGCCTGGGCGGGAAAGCGTGCCGCGGCGATGGCGCGGGCCGGCGGATGCTGCGAGCGGTGCGGGAACACTGAGGCCACCGAAGTCCACCACCGGACCTATGCCCGCCTGGGTGATGAGACGGACGCGGACCTTGCCGCGATGTGCCGGCGGTGCCACACCCGCCAGCACGGAGCGGCGGCGGAGAACACCCGCGACATCGGGCGGGATGCAGCCGAGGCGCTGGAGTGGGTGGGGCTGAAGGGTCCGCGAGAGAACGAGCTAAAAGCCGAGAGCGGCCACACGCCACGGAGGGCTACGGCATGACCACGAACACACAAACGCCCGCAATTAGCGGGAAGGAGACTCAGATGCGAATGGATGAAGCGTTCCCAGTAGCAGTCCATCACCCGATCCCGGCGCAGCGGGCCGTGTCCATCACGCTGACCTCAGCGGAGTGGGAGATGGTCGCGTGCGACATGGGCATCGAGCACTGCATGCCCAACAACGTCGATGCGACGTTCCGATCTCTTGTGACTGCGAGCATCGAAACTCAACTGCGTGCGAAGGGGGTCCTGTGAAGATCACCGCAGAAACCAAGCCCCTCATCGAAGCGGTGGCGTTCGCAGTTCGCATCGCCAAGAGCAAGTTCAGCCGGGTCCGCCCGATCTTTGGGTGCGTCAAGATCATCGCGGAGACGATGCAGCCACTTCGCCTGGAGGCGCACGGCGGCGAGATGTGGGCGTCCATCACGGTCGAGCAGGCGGTCAACGAGACACCCGGCATCGTCTGTGTTTCCGCCGAGCGTCTGCTGTTGGCCCTCAACAACTGCGCCAACGACCCGACAGTGGTGCTGGAGGAAGACGGCCCATGCCTGCACGTTCGCGGCGACCGCACGCGGACGGATCTTCGGACCTGCCCTGTGCAGGACTATCCGCCGCCCCTGGACATCGGCGAAGCCAAGGCGACAGTCGGGGTCAGGGCGTCGGAGTTTGAGTCAGCGCTTGCGAAGGTGTCTGGATTCCAGTCTCCCGAGACCTCGAACTACGCCATTGCGGGCGTGCTCGTCCGACGCAACGAGAGGAATCTCGCCGTAGTGGCCCACGATGGCGTCGGCATGGCAGAAGTCAAACTCACCATGCCAAAGGCGGCAGCCAAAGCCGAAGTCATCATGCACGCCGAGGCTGTACGAACCGCCCGCGAAGCGATGAAGCAGGTCGAGGGCGGAGTGTCTGTCGAGTGCGTGATCGGCACGAGTGGGGTCGCGATGACGGTCGGGACTGTGACATTCCACAGCTCGGGAGTTGAGGGTGCGTTCCCTTCCTACGAGGACCACATCCCCGGCAAGTCCGAGGCGTGGTTCGAGTGCAGCGGGGAGGACTTGGCCCGTGCCGTCCAATCCGCCACCACCATGCTGGAGGACACGAAGAAGGCGGTGCGGTTCACGCGCGAGAACGGGCACCTGAAGATCGAAGGGAACACGGCGGAGGTTGGGAGCTGCGAGTCGGTCGTGGACGCCAAGGCGAACGGCGGCGTGCCGAATGTGTTTGCAACAAGGCCGCGATACCTGCTGAGTGCTATCGACGGAGCTGGAACGGCCATTGTGCGGCTGGAAGTCGAGAGCTCGAAAAAGCCCTGTGTGATGCGGTCGGGCGACGGTTCATTCACCGCCGTGTGGGCACCGTTCGGCGCAGCCTAACCCCCTAACCCGGAGCCCCCAAGATGAAGGGAAGTGACAGCGTGAGCAAGTTCGAGGACAAGCACGGCAACATCTGGGTGGTCCGCGAGTGCGAGCACGAAGAGGACTGCGTGGTTGTGGAGTCGTGGTATCCCAAGCCCATTATCCGAAACGCCGGGATCAAGAACGAGTTGGAGTCAATGGGCATGAGCGCGAACGCTGCTGCGGTTGTCGCAGACGGCATCCGTGAGCGGGACGCGACAGAGGAAGACGGTGCTCCCCGTGTTGGATTCCGCAAACTCAACGACTTCCACATCCCCCTGCACTCGCTCGGGGACCTGATCGAAGCACTCCGCCAGTACGACCGGGAGCAAGGAGCCCCCCATGCCTGACCCATCGACGGGGGTGAGGTACACGAGGGCTCAGTTGCAGGCCCTGGAACTGCTGGCTCGTGGCGGTGCGCGTTACGGAACCCGCATCGAGGAGATGCGCCAGTTGAAGGACATGGGCCTGTGCTACGCCCACGACAAGGGCGACGTCCGCAAGCCGGGGTCGTGGGGCTCACGCAAGAAGATCGGCCGGTGGACATGGCGACCGACCCCGGCAGGTTGGGACGCGATCAAGGCCGCTGGTTTCCTGTCCCCCACCCCCACCGCAGCCGCCCGCATCCGCGCCCAGTGGGCAGAAGGAGAGAAGAAGTGAGCAAGACGACTCCGCTGATTCAGGCCGTTGCGATTGGTTCCGAGGGCTACGTCCTCACGTACCGGGAAGCGTTCACCGCCGCGTGGCACAAAGGGACGGGCCTGCCCGCCTTTGCCGCCCGCTGCACCGATGGCAAGTTCGAGCAATGCAAGGCGACGGCGGAGCGGATCGAGCGTGCGTGGAACTCTCACGACCTGCTGCTGGCCGCGTGCGAGTGCGAGGAGGCGTTCGTGCGCCACGCCTCTGGAGTTATGACATGGGAGCAGGTGGTGGACCTGCACCGCTCGCATGGTTACGCCGGCGACAGTGACACGAAGGGCGTGATTGACTTCAGCGAGGACCTCCGCCGCACCGCGCTCGCAGCGGCGGGGAAGGGGGTGCAACCTTGACCATGTACACCGAGACGATCGCGCGCGAGTGGAAGCCGCGCCGCGCTGAGTGGGAGCGTCAGTATTCCGCTGGATGGGCCGCGTGCCTCAACCGCGACGGATTCATTGGCGGCACGCTCCCGTTTGAGCGTGGGTACTTCGCGGCAATGTTGAAGATGGCAGACGACCAGCCCCCCGTGCAGAAGGAGAGCGAAGCGTGAAGGACAGTGATCTGGACAGGTTGGAACAGGCACGCGGCAATGCGACAGCGGGTGAGTACACGGTGCGGCAGATTGCCCCCGACGCGGTGGTGATTGCGGCCGATGAGGGCGGGCTAGCAGCAGTGGCGCGGCTTGCCGTAACCAGCCGCCGGAACGTGCGTGAGTGCAAAGACGACGCGGCGTACCTGGCGGCGTTGCACAACGCGGCCCCCGACCTGATCCGCCTCGCCCGCCTCGGGCTGTCTGCGAGCAAGGAAAGGAGCGAAGCGTGAAAGAGCAAGCGATGAACGATGGTGGCGGAGCGTTCCCGTGGGACGGCGGACCGCTTGTGGAACGTGGCATGTCCCTCCGCGCGTGGCTCGCGGGGCAGGCGTTGAACGGGCTGCTGGCGGGGTTCTTCGCCAACAAGCACATCGGGGAAGTGAAGTACGACGTGACGGCTGACGCGGCGGTGAAGTTCGCCGACGCGACCCTCGCCCGCCTCGGCCTCGCGGCGAAGGGGGGTGGGGCTTGAGCAGCATCTTCTACGCTGTGGCAACCAAGCAATCCCGCGGCGAGTGGTATCCGTGGCGGAGTACGTTCGCCCCGGACCCGCACGGTGCACGGGCGCTCTACTGCACGCAGTACGGCACGTTCTGCCCAAAGGCGGACCTTGCGATCAAACGGTTCTATGTGAGCACCAAGCCCGCACCCCGAAAGGCGGTGACGAATGCCCCCCACTAACCCCACCCGCAGGCAGGCAGGGAAGCGGACGCCGAAGCCAGCTGTTGGCTGGATGGTGGACGAGAACAAAGGTCGTCCCTGGAAACTAGAACATGGCGACATCGCGTACCACGAGATTGCGGCCACCCGCGCAGACGCGACGAAGTTGGCTGACCGTACGTACCGCATGGTCCGCGTGCTGATCGTGGACCCCCGCCACTTCACCGTCGTCCCCAAGCCCACCCCATCGACGCGGAGGAAGCCCACCCCCAAGCCCCGCGCGAAGAAGGCACAGGGCGGGAGGGGTGGGCGATGCTGACCGGCGAACCTGTACAGATCCTCCACGGCGACAACCTCGACATCATGCGGGCCATGCGCGACAAGTGCGTGGACCTGGTTGTGACCTCGCCACCTTACGAAGACGCTCGCCAGTATGCCGAGCTGCAGTTCAGGCTTCGCGGGCAGGCGTGGGTTGATTGGGCCGTACCGCGATACCTGGAATGCCTCCGCGTGTGTCGCGGGCTAGTCGCGTGGGTCATCGAGGGAAAGACACGTAAGTATCGATGGTCTGCCACTCCGGCTCTGTTCATGGCCGACCTGCACCGTGCGGGCGTACACCTCCGCAAGCCTCCGATCTTCAAGCGTGTCGGCATCCCCGGTAGTGGCGGGCCGGATTGGTGGCGCAACGACTATGAGATCGTGGTGTGCGCCACGCGCGGAGGGCGGCTGCCGTGGTCGTGCAACACCGCCACCGGCAGACCACCGAAGTACGCTCCGGGCGGCGCACCATCTCACCGAATGGCCAACGGCCGCCGTGTAGCAGTCATGCACACAAAGACCATGGCGGATGGGTCAAAGAGGAAGCAGGGGTACAACCCTCCAGCAATCGCGAACCCTGGGAATGTGATTGAGTGCCAAGTCGGCGGTGGTCGCATGGGCTCGCCTATTGCCCACGAGAACGAAGCTCCATTCCCCGAGTCCTTGGTTGAACCCTTTGTTCTCTGCTACTGCCCACCGGGCGGCGTGGTGCTGGACCCGTTCAGTGGAAGCGGCACGACGGCGAAGGTGGCGATGAAGCACGGGCGCCGGGCAATCGCGATTGACGAGAGAGTGTGCCAAATCGAGTGCACGACTAGGCGGGTTCAAGAGGTTGGACAGGTAGCGTGAAACCACCCCCTCGGGCGTGGGCAAGGAGGCGTGATGCGAGTGCTGGCGATTGATCCGGGACCGACGGAGAGTGCTTACGCCATCTACAACGGTCGCATTGTGGAGAGGTTCGAGAAGGTGCCGAACAACCGCATGAACCACATCCTTACGCACCCGAGTGCGCACCCGTGCGACTACCTCCACTCGGTTGTCATCGAGCAGATTGCCAGCATGGGCATGGCGGTGGGCGAGGAAGTGTTTGAAACGTGCGTGTGGACCGGGCGGTTCATTGAGTCCGCCGATCGCGCGGGCCTGCGTGTGAACCGGGTCAAGCGTACCGAGGTCAAGATGCACCTGTGCGGGTCGATGCAGGCCCGCGACAGCAACATCCGCCAAGCCCTCATCGACCGCTTCGGCGGCAAGGACGAGGCGATTGGGAAGAAGAAGAACCCCGGCCCGCTGTACGGCGTGAGCGGGGACGTGTGGTCAGCCCTTGCGGTGGGGCTGACGTGGATGGACAGGCAGGCCAACTAGCCCACGGGCAGGAGGATCGGATGAGCCATTGCGATAAGTGCGGACTGGCGATACAGACGTGTGGGTGCCCTCGCCGCCCCATGACCGTTACGAACGCGGGCGGGGAGAGGGTTGAGACGATGACGCAGATGGACGCTTACGAGCGGTGCGGCCCGGTGTCCCACGAGGAAGCCAACACCATCGCGCTGAAGTTCATCAACCAGCACTTCAAGAACCCCGACAAGGAGCGGCCCCGTACGTCGATCCCTGCGGACCCGACGCGGGACGACGACCTGCGGCTCATGGCGTACATCCGCCAGCAGCAGAATCCCACCCCACCCCCCGACGCGGCCAAGGCTAGTGACGACCTGCTCCGCGAGGTGTGGGAGTTCGTTGATCTCAAAATGGCAACGGGCAACGACCGGAACGCCTTGCTCACCATGATCGGCGCGCGAGTTTACAACCTCGGCAAGTCCAAGCAGCCCGACGCGGCGAGGGCGGTGGTGGAGGCGGCGGAACTGGTGTACGACCGCTTCATTCGCGGATACGCCGACATGGATGTTCACTCCGCGATTCGCGCGCTGGGCGACGCCATCACCGCGCACAAGCGGGCCACCTACGACGCGACCGCGAAGGGAGGGGTGTGAGATGAGCAAGTCACCAACGGCCAAAGCGAAGTACGCACAGCGGCTCGCCAGCCAGAAGGCTCACAAGGAAGCCAAGAGGGTTCAGCAGTTCGAGCGCGACAAGTGCACCGGCTGCGGGGCCAAACATGGCGAGCGTCACCGGACCGGATGTACATGGGCTGAGGAGTTCCGGCGGCTCAACGAGGTCCGCCTTGGGATACCGGCGGCGATGTTCGACGGAGGCACAGGCGTCACAGCGACCCTCGCCGCATTGCTGACAGGACGGAGGCACGCACGATGAACACGAACGATTACCAACCCGCTCCGGACGCGGCGAAGGGGGAGGACGTTGTGGATCACCTGCGGGTGATGGCGCGGCTGGCCCCCAAAGTGCGAGGGACGTACCTCGAAGCCGCTGACGAAATCCTCCGCCTCCGCACAGCGGTCAGGACGGCGGAGGGGGAGCGGGACTTCTACAAGAAGCTGCACGAGGACGCCTGCGAGAACGAGACCCGCGCCGAGAAGGTTCTGGAGGAGTTCATCGGCGGTCCTGAGTACCAGCCGCTGTACGAGTTGGCCGAGTTGGCGGTCAACGCCCTCCGCGCCTCCGAGCAGCGGCGGGGGGAGTTGGAGGCGGCTCTGCGGCACATTCGCGAGGAATCCGCGAAGGACGGCTTCGGGTGCATGGTGCGCTACATCGACGCTGCACTGACCCCTCCCGTGTCTCAGGCGTCCACCCCCACCCCTGGCACAGACACCGCGACGGGCGGGAACACCGCGTCTCAGGGGGCGGGGGAAGGGGGGAGCAATGGCTAAGGCAAAGTGCAAGCACCCCAAGCGTGTGCGATTCAACGGCCCCCGCGTTCCGGCCTACTACGGGTCCGCACCCACCGAGATATGTGCCAAGTGCGGGCGATGGCGGAGCACGCTGCACAACACAGGCCCGTGGCAGACAGCGGCGAGCTTCACGAAGGCACTGACCCCGCAGGAGGACCCGGTATGACCCCCGCGAGCGACCCGTCGAAGATGAGCGAGGCCCTTGTGTTCGCCCGGCAAGTTGTCGGCTCTACGTGGAACGCCTTGTCCCTTGACCATGTGTGCAGCCGGAACCTGGAGGAGTGCTTGAAGGTCATTGACGCAGCCCTCCTCCCCCCGGCCAAGTCGCCGGGAACGCAGGAGGGGGCGGGCGAGAGCGAGAGGGCCCTTCGCAGTGCCCGCCAGAAGTGCTACGAGATCTGGCAGGGAGCGACGGCCTTATCCCCAAAGTCCGCAGCGCACGACGCAATGCGGGAGATCGACACTGCTCTTGCCGCCCTCTCCGCCTCACTCTCGCAGCCCGAGCAGGCTCGGCTCTACTCCCTTCCCGAACTGCGGTCGCTGCTGGCGAGGCACGCCCAGTCTCTGCCCGAGTCGCAGGGGTTCCACCCCACCGTGACGGCGTGGGACCTCCTCGACACACTTGGGAATCAAGCCCCCGAAACTCCACAGTGCTCGGCCAGTGTGGAATCGGCTCCACAGCCCGCACCCTCGCAGCCCGAGCAGGCGAAGGCGTGCCCACTGTGCAGCGGCAGCGGTAAGGCCGCGGTTTACCTCAACACCGAGCACTTGTACGACGCCCCCTCCCCCACCAGCCCGGAGGCGGGGAAGTCTCAGCCGCACCCGCTGTCTATGCCGGGTGCCAGAACCGGCGCGATGGGCATGCAGTCTGGCGACCGCATCGTTGGCCCCGGTGGCAAGACGGGCCGGGCCGACGAGTTCCTTCCCGACGGCGAAGTGTTCGTGAGTTGGGACGACGGCACGTATGCGACTTTGAAATGGGGACAGATCACACCAAGCCCGGACGCGGGGGAGGGGCGGCAACCCGCCGCGGCCCGCAAGGGGGGAGAGGCTGACCATGGATGAACTGTTGCCGTGTCCGTTCTGCGGGTACACCGACATCGAGGTGCACATCGAGCGGGGGCCGTTCGGCCACCATGCCGAGTGCGCGTGCCAGATATGTGGAGCAACCGTCGCAGGTATCGGCGTGCTGGTGCCCGAGGACGGCGGGCCAGCGGACGAACTCACCGCGTCGGCAATCGCCGCGTGGAACACCCGAAGCGAACCGAAGGAGCCGCACCAATGACAACCCCCACACCGGGAGGGAAGGAGAGAGGCGTGGAAGTGAAGGCGATGACGAGAACAGAAATCGCGGCGATCCGCGACGCTCTTGACGGTCGGAATGATGAGTGGCGGGACGGGACTGTTCTGCGTCTCATCGCCGCGTACGACCTGCTGGCGGGGGAATGCAGGGCGTGGAGGGCCACGGGAATCAGGCGAACAGAACAGGGCTATTGGATTCCGGCGTTGCCGCTCGACACGCTCGGCACGATTGACGCCGCTCGCGCCCGCACCGACGCCGCTGGGGGGGTGGGAGCATGAACGAGAGAGAGATGGACCTACAGGTGGCACTGCGCGTCATGGGCCACTGCCGCAGGCGGGCCAACACGCTGGTGAAGCACTCCGACCATGAGGCCGAGCAGATCTCGCACGCCGAGTACTGCTGGGACTACTTCGACCAGCACGGGAACGTCGTACGGCTGCTGCGATACACCAAGGACGTTGCCGCCGACTACGAGGTGCTGGAGCGGGTGCGGGAATGGACCGCCCCTCAACGGTTCAGTTTTGGGTGCGAACTTGACGCAGTGTGGTCTGTGCGAGAGCACGGAGAGAACGGCGACAGGTACGTGCCTGAGAATGCGGTGCAGTACCGCCCCGGCGACTACAGCCGAGCAGCCCTCGCCGTGCTCGGAAACGGAGGTGCGAAGTGAGCAGAGAGACTGACGCGATCATCGCGGAGAGGGCGTGCGGGTGGACCGACCTGCGCGCGGTGCCTGTAAGCGGTATGGGCGATGTGCTGTATGGAACGCGGGGCGGGAAGCGAGACTCCGTTCCCAACTACTCCACCGACCTCAACGCCATGGCGGAGGCGGAAAAGCTCCTCACGCCGGAGCAGTTGGAGCAATACGGCGTCGCACTCGCCGAAGAGGTCGGCTTAGGGGTGCGACTCGTCTATCTCGCAAGCGCGTGGAAGCTCGCCACCGCCACCGCCCAGCAGAGGGCCAAGGCTTTGCTCGCCGTATTGGAGGGACAGCGATGAACGTTGAACAGATGAGGGACGAGGTGGCGAGGAGGCTGGGGTGGACCAAGAGCCCCATATGGACGCCCGTATACAACTACTGGGTTGAGCCCGGCAAAGACTTCGCAAACCACTACGGCCACCCCATCCCCGACGGCGACCTGACCACGCTCGCCGCGCTGTGGCCGGAGGGGTGGGACTGGGAAGTGGCGTTCGACGGCGACGGCTACACGGGCTGGATCAACCGCCACGGCGACGACACCGACCACGAGATGTTCACCGGGCCGAGCGAGTACGAGTGCAGGTTGAAGATGCTGCTCGCCGTGCTCGGGAAGGGGCGTGGGGGGTGAAATACAACACCAACTGCTACATCATCCCCCGACAGTGGATCACCGACCGCGCGGCCCTCGTCTGCCAACATCGCGAAATCGCTTGGCAGGACTTCGCTGGCGGGGGCCGTCACCCTGCCGTCGTCGCCTGCCGGGAAGTCGCGTACATCCTCTGCTACGAGTTCACCGACGCCACCCACCGCGTTTGCAGCGGGCCGGAGCTGGCCCTGAGCGTCGGGCGGGCCAACCACAGCAGCATCTTCACGGCCATCCGCCGGGCCAACCAGGACCCCGAGCGCGTGGCGGAAGCGGAACGGCTGGCGGTGGTGATGGGGCTCAGGCGGCGGAAGGATCCGGCCAGGCATGACGCGCCAGCGAGGGAGCCGGGCAAGCAGGGGAGGGCGGGGGCGGCGTAGGCCCCAGCGAAACCATGTTGCGTTCCCGACTCAGACCCCCTATTCTCTCCGTAAGGGACTCGCGCAGGTGCATGGAAAGCACCAGTGCCGGACACCCCACCCGCACAACACATCGCACATAACTCGCATCTGCGAGGGTCCCCCCGTCGCGCGCGCCTCCCCCGGTGCGTTGCGGCTTTTGCCCGTGTCTGTCGCTGGCCCTTTCCCTGCGGGTTCATCGCGGGGGCGTGGGCAGCGGCAATCATGTACGCCCTAGCCGTTGGGGGGTGTGCCACAGGCACGACCAAAAGCGGCGAAACCAACTTCGGTGTCGTGCTCCCCGGTGAGCCGATCAGCCCCGGCGCCCTCGGTGAAGGTGCCGAGCAAGTCATGTCGTGGCTCGGAATCCCCGGCGGCAAACTCATCGGCGGGCTCGTCGGTGTCGGTGCCGCCGCATGGCTCAGAAACCGCAGCACCCGCAAAGACGCCGACCGGGCCTACGACGCCGAGCGTGAAGCCGCCATCGAGCGTGCCCGCCTGCAAGGCCGTGACGAGGGCTGGGACGAATACCACCGAGCCTCCACAACCCAACTACCAACCGTGGGCGGCGTGCCTGCTGGTGCTGGCGGCAATCCTCGCCCTGTCACCACGGAGCCGCTGACATGAACCTCAACGGCGACACCAAGATCACCCTTGCAGTCGCGGTCTTGTGCCTGTCAACCGCTGTTGGCGGGACGTGGAAGGTGTCAACCGCCGTCAACCAGCTTCAGCGGGACGTCGCGGGCTCCTACACGCTCGCAGCGGCGAGTGAACAGGCCCTCCGCATGGCGATTGAGAACCCCGGCCTGCGTGTCCCCGACCCGCGCGATCCATCCAAGATCATCACCACGCCGAGCAAAGGAAACTGAATGAACCCCATCGCAAGCATCGTCACTTGCGTCCTGTCATTCCTCATCGCTACCACCAACACCACCCCGACTGCTGTCATCAAGCACGCGAACGTCATTGAGGCCACGAGCAACAGCCCAGGCGAACTCACCGTTTACACGAGCATGTCCGCCACTTACGTTGACCTGGACTTCGACGGCGAGTCCTCTATCGGCACGGAAGGGGCCGACCTCATCATGTGTTGCTGGTTTGTGGACGGCGAGCTGGCAGACGCCGAGGACTTCAGCCCCACACTGCGGCTTGAAATCGGCGAGGACCCTATCGAGGTTGAGTTCACCGTGTACGCGAACGACGCGGACATCACCCCGAGCGAGCCTGCAATCCTCACCATCACCGTCGTACGGCAGTAACCGGCAAAGGTAATCATGGCTGCTACAGCCGTCATTCAAGTCAACGGGCAAACAGTCGCAACCAGTGCCGCGGCGGGCCGCATCGCGCGCCCAAAGGGCGACACGACGTTCTCTGGAGAGGCTTCGACGCCCGACGCGGGTGCGAACGAGATTACCACGTACAACTGGAGCTTCGACGGCGCGTCGAGTTCCAACGCGACTCCGACTTTCACGCTGGTTGAGGGGCGAGTCCACACTATCACCCTTCAGGTCGCCGACGATCTTGCGAACGAGGCAACGGCGACGCTGACGGTGGTTGTGCCCGGCGGGTTCCGCAGCCGTGACTACAGGGGGAGAGGCGGGAGGTAGCACGCAGCACCTCACCGCACAAACGGATTGATCCTACCGGCCAGATTCCGACTTTCAAGAGGGCGCGCGACACGCATGAGCGACGAGGGGAACAATCAGGGGCACGACGACGGCCTGCCTTCCCCTCCAGACCGAGGGGGTAGGGGGCAATGCAGCCTTGCCGACCTGATGGACCCGCACCGGGCGCGGGGTGCTGCTGGGCTACTCGCCCGCGCAATCTCCGCCGGGTACATCGACGCCTTCTGCATCGACTACCAGGAAGCGAAGAAGCTCGCCCGGGAACTGGCACAGCTCAAAGACAACCCAAGGGCGAAGGCTGCTGGCGTCAAGCTGTTGGCGGCGATGGCTATCCACGACCTCAAGCTCATGGAGATTGCCGACAAGTCCAAGCGGCTGGATGACGGCTTGCCCACTGAGAACATCGGGGGCAGCATCAAGTTCATCAAGGGCGTGGACGAGGAGGCGATCTAGTGGTGTCCGTGGCCGACATCCCCGCTGACGCCAACGTGTACGAGCCGCGGGGCGGGGCACGCCAGTTGTTCCATTGCCGGGACCTGGAAGTGGACCTAGAAGGGCCAGCGGGCACGGGTAAGAGCCGCGCGGCACTGGAGAAGGCCAACGCCGTGGCTGAGAAGTACCCCGGCGCCCGCATCCTGCTGATCCGCAAGACGCGCGTCAGCATGACCGAATCGGTGCTGGTGACGTGGGAAGAGAAGGTGCTCGGCCCAGAGCACTACCTCTGCCGGAACGGGGCTACGCGGGCGCACCGAACGGAGTACCGCTACAAGAACGGGTCGGTTGTAGTGCCAGGGGGGATGGACAACCCTGACCGGATCATGTCAACCGAGTGGGACCTCATCATCGAGTTTGAGGCCACCGAGCTGAGCGAGCACGAGCACGAGATGCTGTCCACCCGCTTGCGCAACGGGCGGATCGGCTACCACCAGCAGATCAGCGACTGCAACCCGAGCGGGCCGGGGCACTGGATCAACCGGCGGGCGTTGGACGGGAAGATGACCCGCATCCTGTCCCGGCACAAGGACAACCCGTTTCTATGGGACGGGAAGGACTGGACCGACGTAGGCCGGGCGTACATGGCGACCCTGGAGCGGCTGACCGGCCACCGCAAGAACCGGCTGCTGCTGGGCAAGTGGACGGCGGCGGAGGGGTTGGTGTACCCCGAGTTCGAGGCTGCGGCGGGTGGGCACGTCATCGACGCAATGCCCGATGGCTGGCAGGGCTGGCCCAAGCGCCGCTCCATCGACCTTGGCTTCAACGACCCCTTTGTGTGCCAGTGGTGGGCCGAGTCCGACGACGCCCTGTACCTGTACCGCGAGGTGTACATGAGCGGGCGGATCATCGAGGACCACGCCCGGCAGATTCTCCGGCTGTCGGCCGGCGAGGACTACGAGGCCACGGTGAGCGACCATGACCGAGAGGATCGTGAGACGCTGCACCGCCACGGGGTACAGACCACGCCAGCGACCAAGGACATCGACGCAGGTATAGCGGAGGTCAAGGCGAGGCTGACCAAGGGCGGCAACGGAAAGCCCCGCCTGTTCTTCCTGCGGTCGGCGCTGGTGGAGCGGGACGAGGCTTTGGCCGACGCCAAGCGGCCTACGTCCACGCTGGAGGAGTTCGACGCCTACCTGTGGAAGCAGCACCGCGACGGGGTGGCGAAGGACGAGCCGGTGGACCGCGACAACCACGGTATGGATGCGATGCGGTATTGCGTGATGAGTATGCAGTCCGGCCAGTACTACGCCTTCGGCACGGGCACCGGCGAGCAGCCCAAGCGCGGCGGGTGGAGGGAGGCGGTATGAGCGTCGTTCTGGACATCCATGAGAACGAAGAACTGCGGCACGCCAAGGCGTTCCTTGACGGCGTGGAACTCTCGCACTGCTTCCGCCTGTGCCCAGCCGAGGGGTGGGCTGATGTGTACGAGACAGAGAACGGCGGGCGGCGCATCGCACTTACCCCCGACGGGTTGGCCCCTGCTACCAAGCGGGTGCATGGGCGGGTGTACGCAATCGACACCCGCACGGGCGAGCCGTGGGACACCGACAAAGCCATGTACTCCGAAGGGGGCTGTGACTGATGCCGAAGGCCACCACCAAACGCCCCACCCGCGCCCCCAAGTCCCCCACCCCCGGCCGCGAGGTCTACGAGCCCTACGCGATGGGCACGGTCATGGTGGGGGAGGGCATGTCCCGCCAGTTCTCGTTCAACCCCACCGACAACGCCCTGGTGCGGCGGTGCGTGCAGCAGACGATGGCCTGGGCCGTGGCGTTCAACGCGATGGCGTGCGCCCAACAGAAGCTCCGCCTGTTCCGCACCACCAAGGCCAAGGGCAAGGCCCTGTGGGCGGGCAAGCGGGTGACTAACCGCAAGATGCTCCGCCACCTGCGCGGGGAGGGTCTGTACGACGCGGGCACCAAGGCTCTTGAGCTGAGCAATGAGGGGGACGTTGAGGAAGTGCTTGACCACCCAGCGCTAACCCTGTTCCGCCAGCCCGACCCCTTCCAAACCAGCATCGACTTCATGGAGACGCACTTCTGGGGCAAGGAAGCGGTGGGACGCTCGTACACCTGCAAGGCCGAGCGGGGCAGCGACGGGACGCCGGTGAGCCTGTACAACCTGCTGCCCGCCTACATGACCGTGCAGCCAGACGAGCGCACGTTCATCCGTGGGTACTGGTACGGGCGCAACACGGTGGCGCAGAGGATGTACACGCCCGCCGATGTGATCTACCACCGGCACATGACGAACAAGCTGAACCCCCTGGAAGCCTACTCGTGGCCGTCCACGCTCCAGATGGAGTCAGACTGCGAGATGGCGGCGGTGCAGAGCGAGGTGGCGAAGTGGAACAACGGCGGGCAGCCGGGCATGATCGTGAGCATTGACGGCACACCCCCGTCTCCCACGGCGCGGGCACAGATCGAGTCTGACTGGGCGCGGCAGGTCAAGGGGGTGCAGAAACATGGCGGCGCATTCTTCATATTCGGCAAGGCCAGCGTTACACAGGGCACCGACTCGAAAGAGATGCAGTACGTCGAGGGCCTGACCAAGATCGAGAAGCGCATCTACCGCGCGGCCGGCATCCCCGACTCCATCGTGGAGATGAGCAAGTCGAACCTGGCGAACGCTTGGCGGGCGGATCCGCAGTACTGCTCGCAGGTGATCCTCCCCCGGATCAATAAGTCGGCGGAGGAGTTCAACCTGTGGCTCCTCTACAGCGACTTCGATCTGGACCCGGGCGAGTACTTCTTCGCGTTCGACAACCCGGTGAAGGAGGACGAGGTAGCGGCGGTGGACCGGGCGGTGAAGCTGGTTACGGCGGGGATC
>Ga0196974_1000092_pt1 | contig 41762 bp, 68 predicted proteins | sample S1_1013CmetaG_FD_155477 | JGI IMG/M metagenome (GOLD analysis project Ga0196974, IMG submission 155477) | Soil microbial communities from Anza Borrego desert, Southern California, United States - S1_10-13C | ecosystem: Environmental > Terrestrial > Soil > Desert | place: USA: California...
CCCTCCCGCCGGTGACGCCGGGACCTAAGGGGACGCCGGCCGTCTGCCCATACTGCGGGAGCAGCTTCGCCAAGAAAAGCAAAGACTCCCGCTTCTGCAAGAACACCTGCTATATCGCCTGGTGGAATCGCGGGAAGGCGGTCAAGAAGAAGGCTGAGAAGATCGCTGGCGCTGGTCATCAGGTCGTCATCACCCAGAATCAGCTAAAGGACGAAACTACTTCCGTTGCCCGCGGGGCCGCGCCTACACGCGTCCTCAACGCGAAGCGTAGAGCCCCCAAGCACGTAGGGCTTGATCTCATCGTCCCGGACTTCCCCGTTCTTCAGAAGGACAAGGACGGCGGGAAGTACATTACCCTTAACTTCAACTTCCACCCCAAGCAGCAGATCGCCTCCATGGCGGTCGAGTCAGGCGCTCGCATCGTCTTCATGCTTTCCGGCATCCGAGGCGGAAAGTCCGTCTGGATGGTCCGCGAGATCCTGAAGCAGCCCTACGTCTACGACTCGACGCCCAACATCATGTACCTCGTCAGCCCCACCAACGGCATGATGGCGAACGTCCGCAGCCTCTTCGCCAACGCCGCTGAAGAGGCCATGATCGACCAGAAGGTGACGTCTTCCTCCGGTCCCGCCCATTTCATCCTGAAGCCTTCCCCGTCCATCCCGGACAAATACTTCATCGTTGAGATGCACTCGGGCGACAACCCCAACCGCATGAGAGGCCGCACCATCGCGGCGGCCGGGCTGGACGAAGTGCAGGAGATGAAGCCCGAAGTATTCGAGGTCATCAAGGGCCGCGTCATGGAAGTGGACGGCCTGATCCTCATGTGCGGCACGGCCACCTTCCCGGGCCATTGGACGAAGACGGAAGTGATCGACCGCGCCTACCGCTGCGGGCGCTGCAACGTCTGCGTCTATGACCACTACGACTTGGCGCTCGACGCCGCGGGGAAACCTGAAGTTGACGTCTACGGGAAGGAAACCCGCAGATACGTCCCGAAGGACCACGATCCCGTCGATTGCTATGGCGACCCTCGCATCGCGGTCATCGTCTGCTCCAGCTTCGACAACACCTTCCTGGACGCCAAGCACATTGAGCAGCTCAGGAAGGACTACGCCGCCAAGGATCCCATCATCGCCCGCCGCGAGCTGTTCGCCGAGTACCTTGGCTTTGAGGGCCTCTGTTACAGCCGCTTCGACCGCATGAGGCATCAAAGCCCCTACACCGTCCATACCGTTCCACCGGACGCCTACATCTGCGCTGGACTGGACTTTGGCGCGAACGACCCTACCGCCGCCGTCTTCTGCGCCCGCGTCGGCGAGACCTGGCATGTGATCGGCGAGTATTGCGATTCAGACCGAGGCAAGGCGATCTCCGACCACGTACGGGAGATCAAGAAAGCGGCGGGGCCGATCTTCAACAGAATCAAGAAGTGGTGGTACGACCCTTCCGGGCGCATCGTCGCCATGGAGATGGGTCGCCAGGGAATCAAGCCGCTGGTCCCCGCCCGCAAGCGCAAGAGCCACGGAGAGAACTGGAAGAAGTGGCGCATCGGCATCATCAACGCCCTCATCCTCTCCAACGACGATAAGAGCCGCCCGCTCTTCCAGGTTCACCCTAGCTGCCGCTGGACGATCCAAAACCTCGAAAACAAGAAGTGGAAGCGCTACGTCTCCAAAGGTGACGACGGCCGAGAGCGCGTCATCGACATGCACGGGAAGGAAGTAGACAGAAACGCCGGGGATGACGTGGCCCCCGGCAACGACCATTGCAGCGACCCTATCGAGTACAGCATCACCTCGGAGCATGTCCACGGCTTCTTCAAGAAAGGCGAGAAAACCAAGGTTGTTGAGGGTGAAGTAGAGAGGACGCTAGAGCAGAATCACTCAATCGAAAGCCAGCACGCGTCCCGAGCAGTTGCGTCAGGAGTCCAGAATGTAGTAAATTCAATGCGGAAGCCAAGGCGTATGAGAACCGGGTGGTAGCCTATGACTGAAGACCAGATGGCCGAGGCGATGAACGGGAAGCTGAAAGTCCGCTTCGGTGGGCGCGTCGGCTACATCATTGATAGCTACCGCACCAGCAACGGCGACATCATCGCCATCGTTGCCAACAAGGCGGCCGGCACGGCTTCAGGCAACAACGTTCCGCTCCATACACTTGAGCTTGTGAAGGAGTAGAGCAGGTGCCTTGCTATGCTTTCTACTGCCCCTCCAAGAAGCATATGACGGAGCGCTTCGCTCCGATGTCCCGCATCCCCAAGTGGATCAAGTGCGAGGAATGCGGGGATAGGGCGAAGCTGGGGATCGCCCCAACCATCGGCTTCATCAAGAACGCCGTGCTGTCCCGAAAAACCAAGGAAGGTCTTCGTTTTGCCTTCGGGAAGAAGAAGGCCGCGAAGATGCAGACGACCAAGGACGTAGACGCGGCCCTGTACGACTTTCAAGGTCGCTACAAGCACCTCATGCCTAACTACAAGAGGGGCCGCACCTACGACCTTAACAGCGAGCATGACAGGAAGGAGCTAGGCACTCCTAGCTTCAAGCTCTCGGACCCCTTCCCGGAAGCTCGCATTTCTGATGACGGGCGCAATCACGCGGAAAGATCGGAGCGCTGATGGCCGAGGTAGTCACGCAGCCTACTCTCTTTGGGACAAAGGGGGCTCCGCCGGCCAACAACCAGCCCGACAAGGAACCGGACGCCGACATCTGCGAAGGCGTCTGGAAGGACTTCAACAAGGACAAGGCATACAAGTACGCCATCATCAACCCATCTGACCAGAAGCGCTACGCGGAGATTTACTACTGCCAGCATTGGAATGGGAATCAGAAGGACTGGCAGAGTACCCCGGTCATCCCACTCTCTACGGCGGCGGTCAACTCCATCCTCCCCGTCATCACCGACAACAAGCCCCAGATCGCCATCATCCCGCGCGAACCTAACGACGACAAGATCGCCGACGTCCTTCGCTCCATCATCGAATGGATCTGGGAGGAGCAGAATTGCGACGTCAAGCTCCCGGCCACGATGCTCAACGCGCTCATCTTCGGGAACGGCTTCTGGAAGATCCTCTGGAACCCCTCGCTCCGCAAGGGCGATGGCGACATCCAGATCGTGGACGTTGATCCGACCTGCATGTTCTTCAACCCCGAGGCGAAGGACATTGACGAGGCCGAGCGCATTACCCACGTCGAGCAGATGTCGCTCCACCGGATCAAGACTCTCTGGCCCGAGAAGGGCGCTGAGGTCGAAGCCTCCGTCAAAGACAGCGAGATCGTCATCTTCCGTCCCCAGACGAACCAGAAGAACGGGCCTGGCGGGCTCATGGGGACGAAGACGGTTCCCACCACGACCGGGACTGACTCCTGGACCTACCCCTCTAACTCCATGGAGCGGCAGGGTCCAGCGTCGAAGGATTCGGCTACGGTCGCCGAGCGCTGGAGGCTGGATCGTGAGTCGATGCGCTGGGAGCGCACGGTCGTTGCGAACGATGTCGTCCTTGAGGAGCCCACCCTTACCGACTTCGAGATGGCCCCCTTCGTCCACTTCGCCGACTACAAGACCAACTGGAGCCTGTGGGCGACGGGCGAAATCCAGCTCATCGAAAACCTCCAGTACGAGATCAACAAGCGCCGAGGGATGATCCTCGACATCCTGCGCTACTGCGCTTCCCCGATCCTGGTCTATGACCCCGGCGCTGGCGCGGACCTCGAGAACCTTGAAATTGAGCCCGGGATCTCCATCCCCGCTGAAGGTGGCCCCCAGGCGGCGGCCTGGATGGTCCCCCAGATGGACCTCTCGGGCCTTTTCGCCGTCAACGACCGCGATAAGCAGGACATCAACGACATCCTTGGCAACGTCGATCTTGTCCAGGGTAAGCGCCCCGTAGGCGTCGAGGCGGGCGTAGCCCTCGAGCAGCTCGCCGAGGCCGCGAACACGCGCCTTCGTCTCAAGGTCAGGCTCATGGAAGCGGCTCTTCGCCGCGCCGGCAAGATCCTGGTCTCCTTCATCCAGAAGCACTACACCTCGCAGCGCATCTTCCGGGTGGTCGGAAACGAGTTTGGCGCTGACGGCCAGCCACAGCCCGCGGGCATGGCGACCCAGAGCAGCTTCCAGATCAATAGGCCCGTAGGCATGGAGCAGATGCAGGACCCGGGGGGCTTCCCCATCATCGGCGACGACGGGATGCCGCAGCAGCAACCTGTCTACGACGAAACGAGCAACCTGATTCCTCCAGATGCCGAGTTTGACGTGCGGATCGGCGCTGGGTCCACTCTCCCGGTGTCTCGCTCCAGCAAATTCCAGCAGGCGATCACTCTCTTTGATCGTGGCGCTCTGCCTCTGCGTGAATTGCTTAGAGCTTCCGGCTGGGAGAAGTGGCAGGCCATCTCTCAGGAGATGGAAATGAAAATGATGCAGGCTCAGATGGCGCAGCAGGGGATGACTGCTCCTGGGATGGATCAGATGCAGATGATCCCGGAAGGGATCAACGAAAACGCCTGAGCAGTTTGCGTGAGAAACCAGTTAGTGATAGGCTGTCATAGTAGAGAGAAGAGGAGACAGAGATGAAGAAGCGTGGAATCGTGGTCCCCAGCGAGAAGGGACAGCGCGGCATTCCTCCCGGCCTTGGGTCTTCGTTCCCTAAGGGGAAGAAGAAGGGGATCAACGTCCCGAGCGAATTCGGCAACGCCGGGAAGCCTGTCTCTAACCCTCCCGGCAGCCGCAGCGCCGTCTTGGACTAACCTCTAGAGCCATGGCCCTCAAAAATCGGCTCAGGCGGCGGACCCGCAGGGTTATAGACAAAGTTAGCGATACGGGAAACCGTATCGGTGATGCCGCCAAGAGAACGGGCGAAAAGGCTAGGGCCGCGTACCAGCGCTACAAGGATCCTCTCATCATCGGCACGGGCGCTGTCGTCGGCGGCATCCTTGGGTCCATCGTCCCTGGCATCGGTACTGTGGCGGGCGCTACCGCTGGTGCCTCTCTCGCTGGCGGAGCTGTTGGCGCTAACAAAGCACGCAAGCAGGAGCAGGCAACCAAGCAGGCTGAGAAGGAGTTTGACGCTCAGGCCGCAGGACTTGAGCAGGGCGGCTTGATGTCCGCCCTTCGCCGTCGCCGCCTCCAGCGCGGCGCTGGCGAAGCTGTCGCCTCTTATGAGAGCGACTATTCGCGTCCTGGATTTGATGAGCAGGAGGTCGCGGCATGAGCCTCGGTGACAGAGTTCGATCCAAGAAGGGCATGAATCGCCAGCCGAAGAAGTCAGCGCCCGACTCTCCCCCCGCCCAGATCCAGGCTGCCGGCGACTATCTTCCCACCGTCGAGCAGGTGGCGAAGAAGAAGGCCAAGCGATCCGGCAAGCCGATCTGGATGACGATCTCCTAGTTCCATACGGGCGTCCCCTGCCCCCGATTAGAAAGTGCAGGGAAGCGGTCATGAAGCGCGAAAGGAATCCAGATGCCCGATGAAGTTGAGGGCGTGCAGGCTGAAGCTGAGGCTGTAGAACAGCAGGCTGCTTCGGAGGCCACCCAGACCAACGAGGGCGCGACTCAGGGAGGCCCCACTTCGGCCCAGAACACTCCTTCCTGGAAGGTGGGCGATACCGTCTACACCGACCCGAATGAGATGTACAAGGGCTTCGTGAAGTGGCAGGGCGACTACACCCGGAAGATGCAGGACCGGGCGGCCAAGGACAAGGAAACCACGACTCGCATGGGGCAGTATGAGAAGGTGGTTCAGGCGGTCCTCTCGGACCCTCAGCTTGTCCAGCAGGTCAAGGCCCGCATCCAGGCCGGTCAGTCCCCCCAGCAGGCGGTTCAGCAAACCGTCCAGCAGGCGCAGCAGATCCCTCCCGAGTTTGCTGAGAAGCTGAGCTATCTGGAGGCCAAAGAGCAGGAGCGAGAGGAAACGGCGTCCCTTGAGTCTTTTGAGAAGTCGCACAAGGATCTCACGGATCCCGAATGGGATCTGATGGGTGAATGGATCGACAGCAACGAAGACGCTCTCAAGGGTAAGGGCTGGAGCCCTTCCGACATCCTCGAGTACGCCTTTCTGAAGACGGTGCATCCGGCGCGTCTACAGAAGTCGGCGATGGCTGATCTGGCGGCCAAGCAGAAGGGTGAGGAAGCTGAGAACGGCAAGAAGTCCGCTTTTCTCGGCTCTCAGGCACCTACCGCTGGGGCTAAGCCGACCGGCCTTCCTGAAAGAAAGCGTGGAATGACCCCGGCTGAAGAGCGTGCGTGGGCCAAAAAGGTCTACGACGCTTCCAAGCCGAAGAAGTAAGACCTAGAAAGGGTCAAACATGGCTCTCCCGTTTACTTCTCAGGTTGAGGCTACGACCCTCAACATGCTGGAGTCGGGATCGGAAGATAACGTCTACGACTCCGCCTCGCTGTGGTATCACCTCCGCGAGACGGGTCAGATCACGTACTCGGGCGGCTCCGAAATCCAGTCCTCGATCATGTATCAGAAGATCGCGGCTGCGGGGTCGTTTCAGGGTGCGGACGTTCTCTCGATCTCGCCCACGGACACCGACACGGCGGTTAAGCTGGCCTGGAAGCTCTACTACGGCAGCGTCGTCCTGACGGAGCATGACATCCTCCGCAACAGCGGCGACGAGGCCCGCGTGGACCTCATCCAGACCAAGACGAAGAACTGCGACCTGAAGCTGGCGGACCTGCTCTCGACGGACCTGTTCAGCACGAACGCTGACAGCGCGACGGGCATCACCGGCCTTCGGAACGTGGCTTCGACTTCGACCACGCTTCACAACATTCCGGTGGCGGATTTCGCTGGCTGGGTGGCTGACGTTGACGCCGCCACGTCCGCGATCACGCTGTCGGCCCTTGAACAGGGTCAGCTCGACGCGACCATCGCTTCGGATGGTCCGGACATGGGCGTGACCAACAAGGCGGTGTACAAGAAGGTGTGGGCGCTGCTCCAGGCGAACCAGCGCTTCGGCGGCGAGCAGACGGCTCGCGGCGGCTTCAAGTACATCATGCTCAACGACATCCCGATCTTCCACGACTCGCACTCTCCGGGCTCGGGTGCGGGGTCCGCGACCAACTGGCTGTGGTGGCTCAACTCGCGCCACATGAATCTGATCGTCCACAAGGACGTCAACTTCAAGGTGGAGCGGGTTCCGCGCCCCGCGACTCAGTGGATCCGGATCTGGCAGAAGTTCTTCGCCGGCAACGTGATCTTCCGGAACCGCCGTACGGTTTCGGCTTACTCGGTCCTGAAGCCCTAAGAAAGGAGGAGAACGAAGATGGCTAGTCCCGGACGTTCCGGCGTTCCCCTCATGTTCACCGATCTGGTGACTTCGACGGGCAACGCGACGGCGCTGTATCCGCTGGGTGCTGTGCGTATCGAGGAAAACGCTACCGCTGCCCTCGGCTGCGCCACCTTCCGCTACGTGAAGTTCGACAACGGCTCTGGCAACGTCGCCGCCGCGGCTGGCGCGATGAGCTACGTGCGGTCTACGACCGCCACCTACAACTGGGACGTGACTTCCGACGTTTCGACGTCGGATTCCGGCTTGGCGAAGGGTGCGTTCTGCTCGATCCTCACGGATGCGTACTACGGCTGGATCCAGACCAAGGGGTATCGGTCGGATCTGAAGAAGACCACTGGCTCCGGTCACGCGTGGGTCAAGGGTGACTACCTGCACGCTTACGGCGCGGCGACCGATGACGGTCGCATCAGCCGCATCAAGCTGGCGGCCACCACGAAGGCCACGGGCGCGGAGCTGCGGGCGCTCCTTGAGCGTCATTGCGGCTACGCCGCCGCTGCCGTCTCCAGCACGACCGCCACGGGTGGCGGCTACCTGGAAATGGAGTGATCTAGTGCATTTCGAGCCCTCCTCTGAAAAGGGGAGGGCTCTGTAATGCTCTACATCGTCAAGCCCTCTCTTCTCAAGGACCCTCGCATTCTGGCGCTGGTCAAGAAGAATGGGGACAACCCAGAGACGAATCTGGTGTCCACGGAGACGAGAGTGGATAGCTGGTACGCCGTCAGGAAGCGTCATCCAAATGAGCCCTGGAAGCACTCCAGGGAGCTTTACGGGAAGCATGACGGCGCTACCTTCCTGATTACCGGCTCAGGCCCTTCGGTAAAGACGCTCGGGAAGATCCCCAAAGACTGGGTGGTGATGAGTATCAACCGCTCCGTCGTCGTCCCGGAGAGGGTCGATTACTGGTGCGCTTGCGATGTCGATGCCGTCTCCCAGGTGCGGCCCGCGCAAACCGTTACGCGCGTCTTTGGGATCCAGACATACGACCAGATGAAGGGCAAGCCCTTCTACGCGGTGGAGTTTAACGGCACCCCGCTTCGCTGGAAGCTCCCGGAAACGCGGCCTCTCTACTGGAATGAGACGACCCTTGGGTGGGTCATCCACCTCGCTATCCGTATGGGGGCCTCCAGAATCATCACTATCGGAACGGAGTTGTCCGCCGCCGGTCAGTTTGACGGCTTTGTTCAGCCTGGGAAGTCAAGGGATTGGCAGTGTGCCCAGCATCTTGGAGTCCGAGACCGGATGCTCTCGATGTTCAGCCCCGTCGAAAAGCTCCAGTGGTATGAGCGCCCTTGCGAGATCCTAGATGCTTCTAACGGAGCCCTCCCCGTGGCGAAAGTGAGGCTTGCGGATGTCGTCTAATGCCTCCGCCAAGGGCCTCTACGGCACCCAGAAGGGCTCGCTTTGCTTCATCATTGGCCGCGGCCCGTCCCTCAAGAATGCGGTGCGGCATTTCGGCTCCGGGCAGAAATACCCCCACGTCTTCACCATCGCCATCAACAAGGCGATTGAGGAGGTCCCCGCCGATTACTGGTTCTGGATGGATCTGGACGCCTACCAGGGGTCGAAGGACCATCCCAACGCCAAGAACGCCATCAAGTGCGGCGTAGATCGCTGGGCCTCAGAGTACGAGCCTGATGTCTACACCTGGGAACGCGCCGGCGCTCCCGGAGTCATCGGGCACAAGGGGCGTAGCCAGTTCGCCAAGGACGTATTCGAGGATGGGAAGCTCGCCTGGAATGGCGTCTCCGCCATCGGTTCCGCTTCCCTCGCCTGGCATCTGGGCTGCTTCCGCATGGTCTTCGTAGGCTGCGAGAACAAGGACACCAACGGCTACATCGATAAGAGAGAGAAGGAAGACCCCTCTAGGAACTGGAGGGAAATCTACGGATTCACTTTCGCTCGCGTAGCGGAGGCGCTCAAGAACCGCGCCTACTGGATGCACCCCAAGATCATGATGGCGGACGCCTCCCATACGGGGGTCGAGTACGGCGATCTCGCGCTTCCGAAGACGACCATCCCGAAAGAGCTGGAGATGGTGGAGGGCTTCTACAAGGCCCTGGGGAGAGGGGAAATCAACCCGGATCAGAAGATCCTTAATCGTGGAAGGATCCTGACGTGAGGGAGGGCTTCTAATGGCGACCCTATCCGCCCTGCGTCTTGACCTTCAGAGGCGGTTCCAGGACAAGAACGGCGGGGCTCTCTCCACCGTCCCGGCGAACCTCTACATCAACATGGCGTGCGAGGACTTCGTTAACGACGTCCAGCCGATGAGCCGGGAGTACGGCTTCTACATCACGGCCTACCAGTTCCGCTACGACCTCCCCACCGACTACATCCATTCCAGGGCGATGATGTGGTATCAGCAGGGGACGGCCGGGGAACTGCCCTACCTGTCTCCTCAGGAGTTCAAGGCTCACGGCTTCCTCGATAAGCGCATCGTTCAGGCGACCCCGGAAGCCTACACGATCATCGACAATGATCTGTACCTTGGCCCCGCTCCGTCTACGACCAGCAACACGTCAACCACTTCCGCCTCGATGACGGCCCTTACGTCGTCCGTCACCGTCACGGACTCTACGAAGTTCCACTCCCCCGCCGGGGTTATCTTGATCGAAAGCGAGCAGATCGCCCATCAGTCGAATACGTCTTCCACCAACACGCTGGGCCTTCTTCTCCGCGGGCAGGGCGGTACGACCGCCGCTTCCCACGCTAACCCGTCTACAGCCAAGCGCCTCGATCTCATTATGACCTACGCCTACGCCCATACTTACATGACGTCCGATACCCAATCCCCAGAGTTCTCTGGCCGCTACCATCGCCTGATCGTCCTCCTGGCGCTCCACTACGCCCTCAAGCAGTTCGGCATGGAGGATGAAGCCGCGAACGCTTGGGAGCAGTACAACTCCCAAAAGATCAACGCGAAGAGGGAGTTCCGGAGGCAGGTGCGCGACATCTCCAACCGGAGAGTCCGCGCCTCGTATAGCTGATGCCTCCGCCCAACCTAAAGAAGCAGTTCTCGGAGTACATCATCAAGTCGCCTGATGGCGGCCTCTTCACGAAGAAGCCCGCGCACGCCATCGACGACAGCCAGAGCCCGGACGCGCAGAACTTCGACCCTTCGGAAGTCGGCAGGATCAAGAAGAGGCTGGGCCATATCAAGTTCACCGGCGCGGCTAAGGTGTCCCCAACTGGGACCTTCGTAAGCGGCCTCTTCGCTGGCGCTACGTCAGGGGGCACCTCTTACGTCCTGGCCGCGGAGGGGACGACCGTACAGGACATAACGAACGGCTCCTGGAATACCCCGATCACCGGCCTAACCATCACCGTTGACACCCCCGTTGATATCGGGATGTTCAACGACAAGATGATTATCTGCAATCAGGGGGGAGGCCCTCGCTATACGACGGACGGCTCTACTTCTACCGCCCTTGCCGGCTCCCCTCCCGCCAACTCCAGGTACATGATGGTTCACCGGAACCGGGTCTTCCTGGCTCCGGGGACCTCGAGCGTTGTGACCCATTCCGCCCTCCTGGATGAATCCGATTACACGACCGTAGACAACGCGGGATCTCTCACCTTCAGCAAGGGTGACGGGATGGTGGTCAACGGGATGTGTTCCGGCCAGGACTTTGCCATCATCAGCAAAGTGTCTCCCGCCAGCGGAGGCAAGGACGGAAAGCTGTACATCCTCTACGGCTCCTCCCCTTTCGACTGGACGGTTAGGAAGATCGCGGACGTGGGCGCGATCTCCCATAAGGCGATGATCGCCTACGACAACTTCGTGGCTATCGCTACCCATCGAGGCATCGTAGCGGTCCAGGGGAAGTACCCATTCAAGCTGTCCGAAAGCATTGACCCGGATTGGACGGCCATCCCCAACAAGGGGACCGTCACCGCCGGGCGCTACATGACGAAGCTCTATTTCTCGTACCCGGCGAGCGGCAGCGCCAACAACCGGGAATTCGTCCTCGACGTCGAGCATGGGAAGTGGGCCAGAAACACGGGAAAGACGCCTCGCTACTACGCCAACCATCCTGACGGAAGGCTCCTCTTCGGAACCAGCGGGACCTCCATCCTCGTCTGGGAAGCCGAGAGTGGCGCGAACGATGACGGATCCGCCATCGACTTCCACTATGACACCCCGGACATGTTCTTTGATACCCAGTGGAGCCCGTCCCAGGTGGTCGCGGCCTACATCCAGGCCAAGACTACCCCTTCAGCCACTATTACAGTCACTCATTACGTGGACGGGACAGCGGACGCCTTCTCTGATACAATGGCGGTAGCGACGGAAGGCCCTGTCAAGAAGTTGAAGGGTTTCCTGGAGACGAGAGGGACCATGCATCGGCTGCGTCTTCGTGACAACTCCACCAACGGTCAGACTGAAATCTACTCTATCAAGGTGGAGGCTCGCCCGTTTGCCGATGGCACCCAGATTTCGAGGTAGACATGGTTAACATCCTAGGCGGTCTTGGCGGACTTCTTGGGGGATACTTCCAGAACAAGGCTAATCGACGCGCTGGAAGTTTCGAGAAGAAGAAAGCTCACTTCGGACTGTCTCAGGCCATCCGCAATCGCAGGATGACTGAGTACAACGCCCGCCTGGGGGAGCGCATGGCGGAGGAGCGGGCCGCCGATGCTGGCACTTACGACCCCTCGGAGCCGATGAACGTGGGCGTCCAGGCCGTTAACCGCGTGAAGACTCAGAACCAGGCGGCTATTGAAGGGGCGAGAGAGAATGAGGCCCTAGCCCATTCCGCTCTCTCCAATCTGCGCCGGCAGATCCGAGATCAGCGACACAACTACTACGCGAATCAGGCCGTCAACCTGCTCGGAATGGGCCTGGGGGCTTACCAGATGATGCCGTCTACTCCCAATCTGGGGGCGCAGGTTGGAACGATGCCGGCAGCTACTAACTGGTCGGGCCTTGGAGCCCTCGGACTCTAACTAGAAGGTGCAAGATGGCGATTAATATCCAGCAGCTTCTAGCCCTGCTACAGCAGGGGGCTCCGCAGCAGGGAGCGGTCAAGCCGCCCGGCGGAGATCCGCCGATCCCGCAGCTCCCGGACGCTCTGGTGCCTCCCGAGATGAAGGCCAACACCGTTCGCCCTCCTGGGTATGTAGACCCTGGGGTAAGCCTTCCGGGCCTCACCCCCAAGGGGAAGCCCAACCCTATTGACGCTCTCCTTGGCTCCGAAAGTAAGCAGCCCCCGACCACGGATCCTCGAACCATCATGAGCGCGAGGATGCCCACCACGCAGTCCATTGGCCCCAAGCCAATGAATATGGGTGGAAGTCCACATTCTGGGATGGAGGGCCTCCTTGGATTCCATCGTGTCGGCGATGAAGATTCCCTTCTCGGGAAACTCGGTTCTCTGTTCCCAGAGAATAAGCCGCTAGTCGAAAAACATACGCAGACTCGGCTTCTCTCGAGCGGAACACCTGGCCCTGGAGCTACCCCGCCCACGCCGCCGCGGGACTCTGGAGAACTCGTGGGGCCGCCTACTCCAAAAGAGCAAGAGCCAGCTCAGTTCGCCTATCCCGGGCAAGAACACGACATGATTCAGCAGGCGGCGGCGGAGTTTCATGAACAGTCGGGCGCTAATTCTCCGGACCAAGCTGATGAGGCCCTTCGTCACGAATTCCAGGATGACCCGGAGATCGAGTCCGCTATCGCCCATGCGCGTATGCGCTACGAGGGCGCTAAGGAGCGCTCCGCTACGCCTCCTGGGGTCATGGAGTATGTCGGCTACGTCCTCGCCACGCTCGCGGGGGCCGACCCCATGCAGGCGGCGGAAGCTATCTCCCGTCGAGGAGAGAAGCGTCAGGACGAGCATATGGCCCTTCAGGATCTCCTCGGCGCTCAGGGCATGAAGATCAAGGACCGCCAGATGCAGCGCCAGATGGGGGCGCAGCAGAACATGGGGGCCGCCAAACTACTTCAGGACCAACTCCAGGACAAGCAGCGCCAGGCGGAGCGTGTGGATGACAGGAAGTTCGACCGCTTTAAGGCTGGTCGAGGCGCGGCCCTTCAGGAGCTTAACCAGCTTCGCCAGCAGATGCAGTACAGCAACAACCCTGATGAGAAGAAAGCCCTGCAAGAGAAGATCCGCACACTCGAGATGCGAAAGGGCTTCTTCAATCGGCAGCTAGGGGAGCCTGAGAAGGACGAGGACGGAAACCCCATCGGGATGATCTCTCCGGACGCGATGCGACTCATGGGGCTCGGGTAATGCATGGCGCTAGACAAAGGGCTCGGCCCCCTGCCTCCCGGACGCCCTATTCAGCCCATTCGGGGCATTGAAAGCGGCGCTCCGGGCAAGAACAACCGCACGGGCATGAAGCCCATGAGCCCTATGGGGGCTATGGGTGGACTTCAGACTATGCGCCCGATGGCTCCCATGCAGCAGTCTCCTTACGACCAGGAGGAGATGGCGCTGGACGCTATCCGCAACGCTCCGATTGAGTCCGTAGACACTCCTTCGGCGGTCTTTGATCGGCCCCCTATCGACACCCCCAAGACGTTTCAGGGCTGGGTCAAGAACCTCTCGGACGACGTCGGCAGCTTCATCGAAGGCATCCCCGCCATGGTGAAGCAGGCGTGGACGTCCGGGAAGTACATCTCCAAGAATCTCGACGGCGTGAAGATGCTGTACGAGAACCCCGAGTTTCTGACGAAGGAGCTAGACCAGCTTAAAACCGACGTCATCAAGGGGATCACCGACACCTACAAGGACGGCTTCGGGGAAGCCCTCTACAAGCATCCCTTCACGGTCCTCATGGACGCTACGACCATCTTCGACGTCCTGGGGGGCGGGCTCAAGATGGCCGGCAAAGCCGCGATGACCGCCGCCGAGAAGCAGGCGATCAAGGCTGGCGTGAAGCTCGCCGACTCCACGGCTACTCGTCTCCTGAAGCTGGGAGACAACATCCAGAGGACGCCGGGGCGTATCTTCGCCGCTCCGATCCAGGCCGTGGGAAGAGGGGCGCTCAAGATCCCGGCCGTCCAGAAGTTCGCGGAGGCTCACGCCCTCACTCCTTACGGGCAGAGCCGCGTCCAGAGGATGACTTCGATCCTCCTGGAGAACCGCGTTGCTTCCTCTCAGCCCTACGTTGACGCCTTCAAGAAGTCGATCTCGAAGGCGGACTGGGCTGAATTCCGCCAGCTCGTCACGGGCTACAAGCCGCTCGAGGATGCCAGCAAGCCCATGCTCGCGGAGTACGCGCAGGAGTGGCGCAAGATCAACTCCGTCAACGAAGAGTGGATGAAGAACTGGGGGATCAAGAATCAGGGGGAGCTTGACGCCGCGGCCCTGAAGCCGCTGGCGGAACAGCTCTATGAGGAGGGCCTGATCCCTCAGCCCTGGCGTGTTGAAGGCGGGAAGGTCGTCTACAACCAGGAGGGGCTCGACGCGGCGAAGGCGTGGACCCAGGGGGCTAACCCCTTCGGGAAGCCCACGGAGGCGACCTACTGGAAGTACATCGAGGACCGCAAGGGTGGCGTCCTGGACTTCCTTGAAGACCTGAAGGGGGAAGCGAACAACCTCAACCGGGTCAAGCGCTTCGAGAAGAAGGGCCTCGCGGAAGGGACGATCAAGGACCCGGCCGTGGTCATGGCCCGCTCTCAGCTCCAGATGGCGGAGCTGCGGGGCATGGTCGATTACGTCGCCGACACCATCCAGAACAACGGGAAGCTCATCAAGGGTGGCGCGGACGCCCCCAAGGGCTACGTGTTCATGGATCCCGTCCTCATGCGGTACATCGAGAATGGCCTGATCCCTGGACATGAGCTGATGGTGAGCCGCTACGCCGACGAGATCGCCAAGGGGCTCAAGCCCTACGACGCCCTACGGAACGCGGCTAAGGCGGTAGACGCCGAGGCTGGCCCCGCCATGATCGCCGCGGCTAAGGAAGCGGTCGATAACCCGAAGAACTGGGGGATCGCCATCCCCGTCGAGGATGCCTACCTCATCGAAAGCCAGCTTCGCGGCGTAAGCGGGCCGCTTCGCTTCTACGACAAGCTGATGAACACCTGGCGAAGCGTGGTCCTTCGCCTCATGCCCCGCTACTACATGAACAACCTGCTCGGGAACAGCATTCTGCTCCTCTCGGGCGGTCATCTGCCTTGGAGCAAGACCGTCACGGAAGCGAAGGTCCATCCGGCGGAAGCCATCTCCGCCTCCGGGCTGCTCTCCGAGGCTGGGTATCACGCGGACTTCCTCTCCCACGTCCCGGGAATGAAGCAGATTGAGAAGATCACGGACAAGCTCGCCTCCGCGACTGACGCCCGCCCTCGCGGGCTCCTCGCGGAGACGAAGCTGAGGGAGATCCTGAAGGAAGAGGCGGAAGTCGGCAACATCCTCGCCGCTCAGATCGTGGCGGATGGCGTCACCAAGGAAGCCCTGGACGCCCTCATGATGGCCCGGAAAGAGGAGCAGGCGCTTGCCGGCCGTCAGGCCCTCGGCGCTAAGAAGCTGACGCTAAGCATCGAGCAGCAGAACGAGCTTGGCAGGATTGACGCCCAGATGGCGGAGGTCCAGAAGAGGATCGACACCGAAAGGGCTTTGTCCAATGCCGCGCCGCCGCCCCTTCCTTCGCAGGACATCGCGGGCCTGGAAGCCGCTATCCAAGCCAAGATCGCTGAAAACGCTCCTGTTGTCGAGATCCGCCAGCTTCAGAGCCGTCTACAGGCTGCTCAGAATAGTAAGCAGGCTGCGGTAGCGAGCCCCACGAAGCTACAGGAGCTTCAGGAACAGCTTAGAAAGCTCGGGAGCGTGCGCCAGCAGAAGGTGGGCTCCTACCCCTTCCAGGGAGGCGCTAACGCTGGCAGGGACGTTGATGAACTGATCCAGCTTGCCGCCCGCAGGGAAGCCCTTAAACCCGCCTCCATGCTGGTCGAGAAGGCCGTCACCGAAATGGAGCGGTTCCTGGGCAACTACGGCCGGCAGCATCCGATCACCCGCGAGTGGATCCGGAGGGCTATCCCCTTCTGGACGTTCGCCGCGACCCTCAACAAGCTCCTCTTCACGATGCCTTTCGTGGCTCCGAAGAAGGCGTTCCTCTGGAACCACTACGCCAAGATGATGATCGACGGGGCCAACGACGACAGGCTCCCTCCCCGCTTCCGCAACCATATCCCCATTGGGGGCACCAAGGATGGCCAGATCATCTTCATGAAGGTGGGCGGCTTCAACCCGTTCGAGGCCGCCTCCATGACGGAGATGGGAGGGAACCAGATCCCTAAGCTGATCGACCCCGCCAGCAACCCCTTCATCAAGGCCCTGATCGAAACGAGGGGCGGCTACGACACGTTCACGGAGAAGCCTTTCGTTGAGCCGACTGACTTCGTGAGCCTGGACGGGACGGTTTGGCGCTACGACCCGAAGACCAACGTGCTTGAGCCCGTCATCCCGCAGAAGCCGCTTGTGGCCTCCCTGCTTAATCAGATCCCTCACGTCAAGGTCATCCAGGAGATGCTAGACGGTTTCGAGGGGACTAGAGGGATCGCCAACAACACGCGGCGCGACCCCGAGGGGAACTACTTCTACGACCGATCCCCGATGTGGTCCGCCTCCCGAGCCCTTGGATTCCCCATTACCGTCTCCGACCCGGAGCGAGTCAAGGCGCAGCACGCCATGATCGTGCGCGGGATCCAGAAGCGCTTCGGCTCGGCCATGCGCCGCGTTGACCCGGATACGCAGGGGAAGCTACAGCACATCCTTGAGAGCATGGGACGCGGGGATTACGACCTGCGGGAGTGGTAGATGGCTACAGATGCGAAGAAGAAGGAGTCCTTTAAGCCTTACCTCGCCTTCGATCATGAGAAGGCTATCGGGAATCCGGAGTCGATCTACAAGGGTGTTGATTTCAACGATCTGTCGAAAGGCGCTACCGAGAACGACGACATCATCTTCCTGGGGGTTGGCACCTCGGGGGCGATGTCAAACCCCATCACGAACTACACCATCCACCTCCCCAACGGTACTGCCGCTCTCCCTAGTTTGGCGTTCCAGTCCCATACGGACACGGGCTTCTACCTCTCTGGGCTCTCCACGCCTGGCTTCACAGCCGTTGTGGACGGCGACGAAAAAACTACATGGTCAACGGATGGCTTCCTCGTCCTTGACCTGACCCCCACAAGAGTCGTTCTTGCCGGCGGCGGCGGCCTTGTTACCGACAACGCCGGGCTCACGTACAACCTAACTGGCGGTTTCACCCTGGATGTAGGACTTCAAGTCCTGATCGGCGCTACCGACCAGATCAAGCTGCACTCCACGGCCGACTCCTACTACAACGGATCGGGGAAATTCGGCTTCGGCACCGCGGCTCCCGCGGGGGCCAGAGTCCACATCCAAGAGACGGTCAACAAGGCTCTGCGTCTTGGAACCAGCGCCACCGACTATGCGGACCTAGACTTCGATGGCACCAGCATCGTCTTTGAGATCGCCGCGGGAGTCGGAGACGACTTCATCTTCCAGGGCTCCACTGCCGGGTCCACCTACGCTTTCCACGTCAGGAACACGGACAACACCAACGCGACCTCCAGCGCCTCTGTTCAGATGCAGGTGGGCGGTACTTCCGCTGGAGATCCTTACGCTACCTTCGACATCGTAGGCGGGACCTCTTGGCTGATCGGTGCGGACAACGACGACAGCGATAAATTCAAGATCGCCAGTACCCTCGGATTCGGGTCCGCGACCGCCTTCGCCATCGACACGGACAGGTACGCCACCTTCACCCCGGCGGTACGCGCCAGCGGCACGGCCCACGCCGTCCAGATCACGGGAGCCATCAACACGGGAGGCACGAATGGCCTCTTCCGTGTCCTAGGAGCCGCTTCCACGGGGCAGACCGCCAGCACGGAGATCAAGTTTCTCGACATCGACCTTGGGGCTACCGTTACCTGGGCCACGGGAGCCCTCGCTGACCAGAGGTGCGTTTTCATCGAGGCTCCTACTCTCGCCTTCGCTGGAGCCTCCACCGTCACCAATGCGGCTACGGTCTACATTGACAGGGCTCCCCAAGCTGGCAGCAACGCGACCATCACCAACGCCTACGCCCTATGGGTGGATGATGGGATCTCCCGCTTTGACGGGAACGTTGGTATCGGGATCACGCTCCCGTCCGTATCTCTCCAGGTCCTAAGCGGGTCTGCGGTAGGGTCCACCTACAACGCTGACGATCTACTTACCATCGAGAAGTCCACCAACTGCAATATCAACCTCGTTACTGACGTATCTGGCGTAAACACGATCCTGTTCTCCGACACGACCAGAGCCCGCGGGAGAATCCGATACACGCACTCCACGGACGAGCTTGCGTTATTTACAGCCGCCACTCAGGTGGTCACGATCACGAGTGGGCAGTTCGTCGGGATCAACACCTCTGGGCCTGATCGAAGGCTTGATATTCTAGATGCCTCGGCCGCACAGCTCCGCCTTACCCAGGCGGACGGCTCCGTATACATGGAGTTCCGCCTTGACTCCTCCGGCAATACGACCGTGACTCCTACGGGGACCATCTTCGACTTCAGCAGGGCGGCAGCCGGGAGCATCATCCAGTATCGAGTCCTGAACGGCGACAACACCTCGGCCTCTTCTCAGGCGTGGTTCCGGGCGATCACTGGAGGGTCATCTTCTGGGGATCCCGTATACATCCTCAGCGTTTCCGGGGTGACGGACTGGAGCTTTGGAATCGACAACAACGATAGCGATAAGCTGAAGATCTCCCAGGGCCAGGGCGTTGGATCCGCAGACGTGCTTTCGATCACGACGGCCGGAAGCGTGTCCCACACCATTGTTAGCGGAGCTAACGAGTACGCGATCAATGACGGCCAAGGGGATTGCGACTTCAGGGTTGAGGGAGACTCCATCAGCCATCTCCTGTTCACGGATGCGACCGCGACAACCGAGAACATCGCCCTCCTCGCCGCTGCCGCCCCCAACTGGCAGGCCATGGACCGTGGCATTTTTATCGGGGAAGCCTCGGTAGTCCCGACCGGAAATCCCGCGTCGGGCGGCTTCCTCTACGTTGAGGGTGGGGCGCTAAAGTACAGGGGCACCTCTGGAACGATCACAACTTTGGGTGCCGCATGAAGATAGTCAAAGACGGCGTAACCACATTTGAGGTGGACCCGGCTACCGGGAACATTACAACGGGGGGACAAAACCTTGCCCAGCCCGGAGGCTCCAGCACCCCTCAGTTCCAGGCAATAGTCATCGCCAATCCCATCACCTACACCAACGCCGCATCGGGCGGCCTAGAGCCCGCTGGACAGCAGAGCAGGATCCAGCTTGACCTACGGAACGCGGTCAACGTGGTAGGTCAATGCCTGTTCTCCGTCGCCCCTAATGCTGCCGTTGGGAAACTGGTCTTCCAGTACAGCACGGACGGGACCATTTGGCTTACTCTCTTGGACATGGGGACTGGGGGCTACACCGCCAACGTCCTCAAGATAAGTTCCGCTACCGCTGTCCCGGATGGGGCTAAAGTGGTAAATTGTCTCATAAGAGTGATAGTGGTGGGCGATGGAGTCGTGGATCCCGTGTGTCAGAAAGCTCAATTAATGTTCCAGGGGGCATAATGCCAGACATCACGATCAGCTTAACACTCAATCAGGCGCAGCGGGTATCCGCCTCCTTCGGGCCTAAGCCCGCTGAACTCACTCATGAAGAGTGGATCGCCAAGAACACCAAAGCCTTCTACAAAGAGCGCGTCAGACAGGCGGAGGCAAGCGGGGCGGCGAACGCTGCCCATGACGCGGCATACGCTCAAATCAACACGGACTTTTCAGGCTTCTAGGAAAGGGTGCGATAGATGCTCAACGAGCAAGACAAGGGGACTCTCAAGGCCACGGTCGAGTTGATCTGGCGCAAGGGGACGCACAATCCCCAGGAAGCCGCCACCGCATTCAACTTCACGCAACTCGCGGAACGGCTGGTCAAGGAAGAGCAGGCTCAGGACAAGAAGCCGGAAGAGAAGAAGGTTTAGAGGAACGACCGGGGGATAGTCGAAGGAAGGTCGGAGGGGTTTGTCGAAGATGCTTAGCGGGGATGACAGGGAGTGGTTGGAAGGGAAGTTCAACCGCGTTCATGAGCGCATGGATGGGCTGCAAGAGCAGATCGCCAGGAAGGGCTCCGACATCCACGCCGTCAATACGGAGTTGATAAAGCTCGCCGCGGCTCCCTGCAAGGATGTGCAGGCCCATGAGGAGCGGTATCACAACCCGGCGAAGACCTGGGGGATCATGGCGGCGATGGTCGGGGTAGTGGCGGGGGTTATCGAGGTTGTGAAGTGGGTTTTTAAGAGAGGTGGGTCATGAAGGCTTTGCTGTGTGTCGGGTTGCTGGCGGTTGTTGGCTGTGTCCCGGCCCGTCAGTTTGGGGCAGGCTTCCGGGACCGTGGCCTAGAGATGGCCGGCGACATCGCCGCGGATGAGCTTGCGGAAGTCGTAGACAAGCGCCTGGGGGAAGACTTCAAGGAAGTGAAGGACATCCTCAATCAGCTTCCTAGCCAGCTTCCGAAGAAGGGGCCTGTCGAAGAGGGCTTGATGTACTCCCTCGGCGGGCTTCTGGCCTATGTCGTTGGGAGCATTGGGAAGGGCTACATCAGGAAGTCAAAGGATAAGCACGCCTAGCCCAGCGCCTTCTTAAATGCGCAGTCTGGGCACCTTGCCATAGCCGGCTGATCCTCCCCCCACCTAGTCTTGATCGTGGAAGGGATGAGTCCGTTATCCAGACAGCGCTTGCAGGAGATCGGACGCTTGGAGTCCGGGATGTGCCGGCCGACGAACTTCACCCCTCTCTCTTGCTGGCGGCGATGCCAGTCTGAATGAGCCCTGGATAGCCAGTTATTCAGGAACCGTATCCGCAGAGTCTTCCTCTCGGCTGGATTACAGACCTCCCATGTGTGGGCTTTCCGGATCTCCATCATTAGGTCGATCCCCTTGTACGTCTGCGCCCAGAGCGGATAGGCTTCCGCCCACCCCGCGCATAGCTTTTCGTCCAGAACGTACAGGCTTAGTCCTTGCAGTTCTACGGGTACTTGATGTGACACGCGGCCCCCTCTCGACTAACTCCACCTCTACCCGGTCAACCCCTGTGTACTCCTCCGCCTTGACGTAGATTTCCGACACCCCGTTGTCCTGCTCAAAGAGAGAATCCAGAGCCCCCTTCCCCGCGTTATCGCAGTCCCATCGGCGATACCCAGAAACGAAGAGGCGAAGGACGAATGAATAGCACTTGGAAGGGTCTAGCTCTGACGGGAAACCCTGGGTGTTGGCGCTAAGGCGGAACGCGTCCTTCCATGCCTGGTAGCGCTTGTACCGCTTATCCACCCACTTCTGGCGCTGCGTGGTCCTAACGTAAGGGACGACAGCGCCATACCAGACCATCTTGTACGCCCCCATTACCCCACGTCCTCGATGAGGCGGATGGCGTCGTCAAAGCCCCAGGTCTCTCGGTCATTCTCTACGTAGGAATCAACGATGGAGAGGACCGGGGGCGACGTGACGAATACACCTAGCTTCTCGCTGGCGCAGTCAAAGCAGATGCCTCGCTCTTTGACGCAGACGGAGTGATCGCAACTCTGGCTTGAGCAGACCACTCTACGGGTGTCGTCTCCGCAGAACTTACATGCGGCGACTTCGTAGAAGAAGTCCTGTGTGGATAGACAATCGCCTGATCGTGAGCCCAACTCTGTTTCCCCCTACCCTGATCGCGCTGTGTTTACAGCAGCTTACTCTTGACGAATTCTCTGATCTCCTTCGGAGCCTTCTCCGCGTATGCCATGATCGCCAGGATTGTCGGGTCCGTGTTGAGTGCCGCCGCCAGCTTCGGAATGATCTTGCTGGATGGCGGGTTGACCGCCCCCGTCTCCCAGCCCGAACAGTAACCCTTGTGGCTTCCGATCTTCTTGGCCACCTGCTCCAGCGTCAGCTCCAACATCTGCCGGCGTGCCCTGACAAACTCTCCGAACGTCGCCATGTTTCCCCTCTCTTCCGAAGAAACCCACTATCTCCCTGGCGGTTATCTGCCAGGCTTCCCAGAGCTTGTAGACCTTCACGACGCCTTTTCAATGTGGAAGAAGTTGAGGTACTGACCCTTGCGCTTGTAGGTGAGATGCGCATTCTGCCCCTTGAGTAGCTTCCCAGTTTCCCAGGCTTCCTTGTGGAAGGTAGATGTCCACTCCTCTTCCCCGCCGCCGTCCAGATCAAGAATCTTCAGCGAGTAGGACATGCTCCCTTTGTTCCCGACAGGTCGAGGGTTGGGGTTGACGCCCACGACCTGAACCAGCATCACGGAAGCGTCCTGGGGGATGTCAGGGTTAAACGGGGCGGAGGCGGCGACGATCTTCTGGGCGTCACTCAGGAAGCTATCCGCCTTCTCCTTGTCCTCAGGGGTTGACGGATCGACCGCCACCAAGGGCTCAGGAGCGGGCGGAGGGGGCGGCGCTTTAGGGGGCGCGGGAGGGCGCTTAGGAGCCTCCTGGCGGGGCGTAGCTAGATTCCTGCCGACCGCCGCTTCCCCGTCGTCTTCGTCGTCAGCGGCAAGGGCCAGCAGGGCGCAGAGGGCGACCCGCTTCCCGTAGGTAACGGCAGCGGCCATCTTCTGAGCATCCAGGCCGGGCGGAAGATCGTAGGTGGAGGAGAACTCCTCGCCGCTGACGTGAAGGAGCTGGGTCTTGATGTACGCCCCGCCGTTGTCGGGCCAATGGCCCGTCCCCTGGAGCAGGATGAATCCATGCTCTTGCAGGGGGCCTTTGACGACATCGTAGACCTGCGGAAGGTCCGCGTACTTGCTCTTGAAGAAGGGGTTGTTCTTGTCCTTCACCAGGGGCCTGAACTGCTTCATGGCAGCCATAAGCTGCTTGATGACGTCGGGGCTCATGCTCTCTCTCCAAAAAGGTCTTTCTGAAAGTAGGCTTCCGTAGATGGGCCGTGGAAGTAGACGCGGGCTGACTTGCCAGCTCTGGTCTTCCGCCTTTCCGTGCCGTAATGGATCTGCTTCGCGGCCATCAGCTCGGTGAAGCGGGGGCTTACGGCTTGGTGGGAGAGGCCTGTTCTAGCTTCGGCTTCGTCGCAGGTAAGGCCGAAGCCCGACGACGCTTCCACCAGCGCAAGAATCTGATTTCGCAAAACCTGACGGCATACCTCCGGAGTCGTGGCATGGGCCTCTACGGACGTATCCGCCCCCTTGTGGAAGTTCTGGCAGATGTCCTTCAAGGGGCACCTTCCGATTCCCGCGCTTCCTTGGCGCGATCCCAGGCCGCTTCCCAATAGGCGTCGTTCTGGAACTCCTCGGGCTCCGCGATCTCGCCGGCACCCTCGCAGACGTCGCATTCGATGTAGGCGCAAGCCCGGCAAGGACAGGGGCATTTCTTGAGGAAGTTGCAGGTGGAGGAGGCGCAATGCTTCTGAGGGTAGAAGCCCCTCGCCTCGCAGAAGTAGCAGTCGATCATGGGATCCGCAGGAGGATCCAGGCGCTTCTCCTCGCAGTTGCGGATAGCCTGATGGCTGGCCTGGATGATCTTGTCCATCCCGAAGTCGAAGGCGTCCAGAGGGGTCAAGCAACACCCCCTTTCAGCACATAGGTCAGCTTGCAGAGGGCGACCGCCAACTCGGCGCGGTCCTCGATGTGGAGCTTCAGGATGACCGCCTCGATAGCGGCCTTCGCCTCGCGCATGACCCCGCGCTGGTTGGCGATCTCCGCGATCAGGAGGGAGCTAGAGAGGGTAGCCCGCGACTCAAGGCTACCCTTCTCTGTTTCCCCGACTCCCTGGACATCCCCAGCCGTCGATCCCCCGGTACTGATCGCGCCGCACGGATGCAGGGCCAAGCTCAGATTTGAGCTAGGCGCTGACGAAGTATCAGCGCCTAGCTGTTGGGAGGATTGAGGGACGCCATGGACTTCAGTTTTTCGCCGGGTCGCTGCTTCGGTCCCGTCCCCACTAGACGCTAGACCACGACCCGGCGTACTCCCAATCTTGTTTTCCGCGCCCACGGCATCCTCCCTTGCGGAGGACGACCACGCATAAGCGCCTTTACCATTGGGTATCGCCCCAATGATACAGCTTAGGCGAGAGTCGTCCGTCCGAAAAACGCGCTGATTCCCTGAGGCCCCGAGCAGAGCAAGTGTAGCCGCACCATGACCAGCTCGGGATTCCTCAGGGGGTCGGCGCATTCGTCAACGTTCTTCATAGTGCGGCTAAGTGAATCTACTATGCCGTAGTCAGGGATTCAAGGAAAATAATTCAGAAAGTCAAAATAGCATCGGACCATCGGGAGAAACCTGACGCTAGTATAGGGGTCGCTTTCAGGTTGCGCCCGGGGGATCGAGGGGGATACCATTTTTTTTGCTTCGGTCCCTCCCCCTCTCTGGAGAGATGAGGGGGCAGGGAGGGAATAGGTACGCGGGCACTCTCCGGGCTCGGAGAGGCGGGGAAACTGGCGTCCGGATATCTCGGTGAGCTTGCGGTCTGCGGCAAAAGCCCCGAGACAATCCGTAGCTACACTCATTCTCTTGGACTCTACCTTGACCATCTGACGGTCCAGGCCGTCGACTTTAAGGAGGCTGGGTACAAAGACTTGATAACCTTTCTTCAAGGTTTCCGCCTTCAGGGTAAGTCTGAGGCTACGCTACAGTCTCGTCTCTCCGCCGTATCGAGCTGGTACAAATGGCTAAAAAGGGTCCGCGTGGTCAAGGAAAACCCCTGCGATCTCGTCGGCTCCATCCACGTTCCCGAGTCGCTTCCCGAATTCTTCACCGAGGAAGAGTTTGGGAAGCTGCTCGAGGGGGCCAAGACCTACCCCCGGAATACGGAGCGGAATGCCGCGCTCCTGGAATTCATCTACGCCAGCGGTTGCCGGCGCGAGGAAGTGTCGAATATGGACGCGGACCTCATCTCCTACGGGAAGGATCCCTTCGCCACAGTGAAGCAGGGAAAGGGAAAGCGAGACCGCCTGGTGCTGCTTGGCGACAGATTCTCTAGGGCCTGGGAGGCGTACCTAAAGGTAAGGTCTAGAGCCCTCTCCAAGTGGGAGCGACCTCTGGAGAAAGCGGCCTTTGTGACCCATGACGGCAGGAGAATGAGCCCAGCGGCGATCTACGACGTCATCCGCCAGCTCTGCCGCCATGCTGGGGTGAAGGTGCTGTACCCGCACGCGATAAGACATTCCGCGGCAACGCACATGCTCAACAACGGGGATAACCTGGAGAACATCCGGGAGCAGCTAGGGCACAGGAGCCTATCTACGACCCAGGTTTATCTCCATGTGGCTCTGGAGCGCCGGCGGGAGCAGTACCGGAAGAGTCATCCGGCCGCTTCTTCTTCGCCTCCCGCCACTTCTTAGTACGGACGTACTGGGAGCAGGCGGGGGTGCAGTACCTCTGCGGAGGCCACTTCTCCGTATCGAGGATGAATTCCTTGGCGCAGCGAGGGCATTTGATCGGGATCTTCACGGTGTCACGCTCTTCTATCGTCATTATCTCCCCTAATCCCCACCCTCCTCAACCTTTTGCCTATTCTGCGTAAGGCTCCGTAAACACCTGTAGGTTAGCGGCGTTGGTGTCCTTCTTGATCCTGGCGGCGAGCGCCTCCGCTTCGGCGTCTGGCATCGGACGGCTGCGCCTCTCCGCCATGAACGGGTAGAAGTCTCCGCCCTCGATCTGATGCGCCAGCCTCAGAACCACGCACCGCATACGCGATATCCTCAAACGGTGAAATCTTCGTAGCCAGCACGGACGTACCCGCGCTCTTCCAGGAACTCCCAGAAACGCTTGTTCAGTTTCTCTAGGCGCTCCTGTACGTGGCGCTCGTTCTCTCCGTACACGCCGGGGTCCATCTCGACCCAGAGCGGATGGCCCATGAACATCACGGTTAGCTTGTAGTGCTTAGGCATCTAACACCTCTCCTGAGCCTTCAAGATAGCGCACCTACGGCACGGCGGAATAAGAACAATGCTACAGATGCAGTCGATCTCCTCAATCGCCTTTCGCAAGGCTTCGACCTGAAGTTTGAGGCTTTCGATCTCCTTGGCGAACTCGCAGTTTGTGGTCGGGTAGCCGCAAGGGTCGGCCTCGTGGCAGACGCACTCGCACCACTCCCCGGAATACTCCGTCTTGTCGGAGCAATTCTCGTGGTTGGACCCGTAACAAGCGTTGGACAGCTTCATAAAGCTCCTAAGATCAGATTCAGGCTTTGCAGATAGGGCAGTAGGAGCCCGATCCGCAGCGCCGCTTTCGTTTCTTCATACAGTTATTCAATGACGTCTGCTTCGACAACCTTGCCGCCGGAACTCCCCCTCCCGGCTTCATCTAACCTTTTTGCGTGCGCCTCCGCCTTCTCCTTGGAGGCGTAGACGGCCTCAAAGTCGCTCCCATCGTACTGGCTGTCCCACAGAACGACGTAGACCTTCACTTTGGGCTCCTTTCGTTTGATTGGTCTAACCACGGGGCGGCCTCAAGCCGCGCCTTGATGCGATCCTCTACCCCCTGAGCCCTGTTCAGGGTGATGATGTTGATGATGCACGTCGCGGCACACACCGCGTAGAGCGCCACGTTTCCCCAGTCGATCATTTCCCCTCCGAAGTCTTTTCGCTGGAATCGCGTACTTCAGGACCGTAGACCTGGGTGCCGTCCTCGAGCTTGATGGCGATGACCCTGTACCTCTCCCCATTGCACGAAACCTTGTCGTCCATGGGCCGCACCCCAGTCTTAGCCTCCTGGAACTCCAGATGCCGGTTGCAATCGCAGGAGTAGTTACCCTCGCTCCACCAGAAGTCGGAGCCGTCGCCCCAGTCGATCTCCCTCATGGAGAAGGTGACTTCCTCCCATGTCTCGTCGTCCCTCATCGTGACGAAGTATGGCTTCAGCTTCTTCTCGCAGATGCAGGGGCCGGGAGGGTTGAATTGGGTCAGGCAGAAGTCCTTATGCATGTTTCCCTCTGGGGCGCAGCCCTCTAGCCACGGCTTCAACGGCGCACGGTTCTTCCGAGCCTCTTCGGACAGCTTACTTTGGACGGGCAACGTCGGCTTCCTCATAGGCGCTTTTCCTTCGATTTGACCCTCACGAACGTTGGGCTCTCCCGGCGTGGACGGATCCACTCCATCCGGTATGCTGCACCGCGCAGACACTCGATAGGCTCGTCGGATGAAGGGTCCACCCAGTTGCTACTCGGCGCGGATTGATGCTTTGGACCGTGGCCGGACCTCCGGACGCAGGGAATCGCCACGCCATCCGGGTCGAATTTCGAGCGGCACCGCTTCACTTGGGGCTCCTTTCTTGGGATTTGCGTAGCCTTGCCCCGACAATGGTCGATCCGCCCGCCGCAGCGTGTTTTGGGCAGTAGTACAGGCTACCTCCGTCGCCGTCATGCTTCACGTAAGCCAAACCCTTTAGCTTCCCGCTCTTCTTGTAGTCCCGCGATACGCACTCGAAGCAGCCAACGCGACCGACCGTGACTACCGACCAAGATTCAAGCGACTTCACGGATGTCATGAAATGTGCCCCGGCTTCGGGCAGACGCAGACGCATTTGTGCCCCGGGACGTGGGCGCAGCACTGGCCCGCCGTCTTGATCGGGTTCGCCGGGTCCGCCAGGGCCGCGTCGATGTAGGGGTTCCCGGTCGCCTCCGGGGGCAGCGAACGGGAGGACAGAGCGAAACCCATGAACCCCGCTACGCCCTGCATTTTCTTGTGGTGCCGGTCGCAGGCCACCGTCTCCTGACCGGGCCAGAACACCGTAACGGTTGCCTCTTCCGTGCAAGGGACATTGCCCGAGTCGTTGGACTTACAGCGCATGGCTCTCTCCTTTCACAATTCTCATCTATCGCGCCTCCGATACTCCGCAAGCTGGATCTCCGCCGCCTCAGCGCGTTCCCGCCAAGATAGACCGGGAACCGCCAGCCACCAGTACAGGTCCCGAGCCCAGCGGAAGAGCCAGTTGAGAGGCACGGGATAGCACACCTTGGCACCTCGCACGTAATCCCTCCAGGCAAGCCCGTAGAGGGTCGGCATCCACTCGTTTTCGTGGACGTAGCGGCGAAGCGTGATTCTCATGTGGTTAGCGCAACGCCTCCACCCGCGACTCGATCTCCCAGAACCACATGCTGAAGAAGTTCTCCGCCGCCCAATCACGACGACGGTGGGCGTCCCAGCGAGCTTTCGACAGCGCCCGCTCCCAAAGGATCAGGTCGAGCATTTCCTCGTCGGCCGCTTCCAGCACAGTTTTCACTAAGCCTCCCATGTCACAAGCAAGGATCCGGACGCTGTTTCGTGCCTATGCCATCCCTCATGCCCCCTCTCTAGGTGACACGGGTAGCACCACTCCTCCCCGAAGGGGCCTCGCGTGGCAACCTCGGAGCATCGCCCACGCTCGTAGATCGCCAGCGCCAGCTTGAGGGTCTTCAGGCGCTCGTCGCCGTGCCCATCCGAGAGGCACGAATGGCACTCGGATACCTCCCGCGCCGCGTCGATCAGGCGCTCGGTGTCGACCTTGCGATTCAGGGCCTCTTGCTCAGAATTCACGATCTACGAAAACCGAAGGACAGGCACCCGAACCGGATGTCGTCGTCGGTCTTGCCCTTCTCGAACGGTTCGTCGTTCCCGTTGATGTCCGTCACCATGTACCCCTCGGGGATGTGGGGGTACCACTCGCCGGGGAACAGCCAGACCTTCGATTCCTCGTCCCACGGCACCATGCAGCAGTCCGCAAGGATCTCCGTGGGCGCGGTCTTGAGGGCATCGAGGAAGGCCGGACCGGTGGGGAACACCGTCACCTGCCTCCCGTTCGTCCGCGTAAACTGCGGCGTGACGATTTGGACCTGCTCGAACGGCCCCGCGCCGATGGCCTCCCGGATCTTCGCCGCCAGCGGATTCGTGTCTCCGAACGCCAGTTCACCCTCAGGCATCGCTATCTCCTTTCAAAAGGCGCGTAATGGCTCATCGAATCAGGGGTACGCTCAGGAAGAACACGGAGTCCATCCGCACGTCCTTCCACCGATACCAGCGCCACAAAGTTTCCATAGCGTCCTAATAGCCCTTCAGTTCATGGCAGCGGCACGATCCGATAACTGCTCCGCAGCTCTGGCATTGATCTCGGTCTGGCCCAGGCTGGCAGTCGTCGCCAGCCCTGCGGTAGTCCGCCCAGTCCGCGGGCGTTTCGCCCAATCGCTTTTCCATGCTTCCGGCGGTGATGCCCATGGGGTACTCCGACTCGATCTGAGCCATCCTCTGGAGCCGTTCCTGATCCAGGAACACGGTCAAGTCTTTGCAGAGCGGCGTGTGCGGCCTACCCTCTACCGTCTTCCAGACGATAGGGCACCCCATACTGCAATAGGTTTCGCGGATGCGCCTCAGGAGAGCTACCGCGTCACCAACCTGGAGATTCGCGGCTTTTAGTTCCCTCTCGGCGGCGACCCGGCCATCGCATTCGAGGTTCATCTGAAGCTCGGTCAGGGCCAAAGCCTTCTGCGCCGAATCAAGCTCTTGAGCCTTTCGCCCGACCTCGGCGCGGAAGGTCCTCCGCTCGAACAGCAGCAGGTCAGCCAGCTCCGCCGCCAGGAAGTTCGATGGCTTCTGCTCGACCACCAATTCCAGGTATCCATCGTCGTAGTGTTGCATCGTGTTAATCCTTCCAGGTCAGATCAAAGGCTTCATCGCGTTCAGGGATTCCTGCATGTCCGTGATGTGGGCGTATGTCTCGGTGATCTTGCTCGAGGAGTGGCCGGCGAACACTTGGGCCTTCCGGAGATCGCGAGTCATCTTGTAGATCGCGGTGATAGCCGTATGACGGAGGCTATGGATGCCGCGACCGTACTTGTAGAGGCCCATTTCCGTGATGAGCAAGCGCCAACGGCGCTGGATGCTTCGGAGGCTGGCGTGCCCGCCGATGCAGACGTCCTCCGTCCAGGTCTTCCGCTCCTTCGTCACCTTGTCCGTCTTGGAGCGGTGGATGATGCACGGCTGGCAGCGGCCCGGGAAGATATAGCCATCCTCGACCGCGTTCGCGCGGCGGTGAAGGATCTCCATGACCGCGGGCATTACCTCGATGGGCGCGGGGTGAAGGTGGCGCTTCTTCCGCCTGGTCATCATCAGGCGCGTGGGGAGAACGTCGGACTTCTCGATGTGCGCGACCTCGGAGAGCCGTAACCCGGTGTTGACGGCAATCAGCATACACTCATAGTCACGCTGGAACATCGGATCCAGCTCGCCGGCCTCCTTAGCCCGCTTGAGGATGTCCTGAACCTCCTCGGGGGTGATGATCTTCGCATCGTGCAGGGACCAATCGCCAATGACGCTACCCATACAGATACCCCTCTCTTACCTAGAGCCCACCCAGGCCCAAAACCCAAAACACACTTTGTAAAGCGCCCAGCCGACGGGCCACGCTATCAAAGGCACCACGTACCACCAAAGACTAAGTTTAGGTGTAACCCGGCGGCGTGCCCCTCCCGCGTGGGGGCAATCATGGGGCATCTCTCGGACCCATCACATTCAATGCACCAAGTTTCCATGCTCATACGTGCTTCCAAATCTTTCTACGGATGACCCTTCCGATTACGGACCTGTCCACCCCATAGGTATCAGCCAAGTCGTAGTGAGTGCATCCGCCGGCGGCATACGCGGCCCGTAACTTCAAAACAGCCTCCTCGGTGAGCTTGCTGTTCACATGGTCCGAGCCGCACGCGTTCTTGTATCTCCCCTTAGCAAGCCTGTCAGCCATATTGTCGGTATGTGTCCCAATGAATAGGTGGGAGGGGCGAACGCAGGCTCGATTATCGCACCTGTGAAGAACCGAAAGCCCCTTAGGTATAGGGCCGTTAGAGATCTCCCACGATACACGGTGCGCCCTCTCTGGCCTCCCCTTGGTGGAGAAAACGCCGTACCCACTTGGGAACCTGGCCCCAGTCCAAACCCAGCATTCCCCGATGGCCGGCGCGTGGGGCTGAGTGGGGCCACTCTTCGACACCTTTAGCCAAAACTTCTCAATGATGGCCGTTTCCATTACTCCCCCTTCCGGTCGCACGCGCAGTCATCCATTAGCAATTCCGTCTATCCCTGGTTATGGAACTCTTCCAAGTGTTCCGAGAGGCAGATGGCGCAGAAGCCTTCACCGCAGAGGTAGCAATGGCGCTCCACCATCTCTTCGCACTCCTGACTTGGGCACGTTTCCATCGCTATCCCTTTCGGTAGATTCACGCCTTCTTAGGCTTACTGGGTTTCCGAGTCCTCTTCTCGTTTCTCGCGAGGGCGAGCGCCTCGAAAGCCGCCTTCCACCCGCTGTCGAAAACCTCGTCCACGAAGGACACGTTGTAACACCGCTTGATCGCCGACTCGTGCCAGATCTTCGCAACCATCATCTTGTAGATCTCGAGGCGCTCATGCTCACTCTTGGTAAGGCGCATAAGTTCTCGTCTAGTCATCCTGGCCGCGCCAGAAGACCTCCATCTTAAACTCGTCGTCGCTCTTGTCGTGAATGCATGAAAGAAGGCCGCGGTGACGTCCCCTGTGTCCGGTGGGGCGCGTACACCAGATCCAGGTCTGGACGCTGGCCGAGAGCCCGATTGACTTACCCTCGGCCCTATGGCGGACCTTGGCCGAGCAATCGTCAACGAAGAAGGGTTTCTTCATACAGTTCTTAAGTGCCTTTCTTCGGGTGGGACGGGCAATCAACGTCCCAGTTCCTATCGCTCGACATCGGGCAAACGCAAGCATTCGGCGGGTAGATCTTCACCAAGCACTCTTTGCAGATGTTCGCCAGCGGGTTCTTCAGCTCCTTCCCGCAGTCCGTGCACTTACCCATTGAGCCCTCCAGAAAAGGGACAGAGCGGCCTGCGGGACTCGCACCCGTACCTCCGCTCGGAACGTCCGGCGGCGCACTCGCGTACCGCGAGGATACCTCCTACAGTGGGGCTGCCATCCGTCACCCCTAGCCACATGGTCACGGCTGTCCCATCCGCGCCAGGGCTTATGCTAAGGCCGCTCATGCCCTTTTCCTCGTTTACCTGAACGAATCATTTCCCCGTGTACGTCTTCTTGAGTTGCTTGGCGAGCTGAAGGGCCTTCTTGAGCGCCAGCATGAAGTGGGTAGCCTCATCAAGATGGATCGGGCCGGTAGCCGTGGCGTTAATGAACGGCTCGAGCATCTTGAAATCGGAGAGGCTCCTTCGGACGCCCACGTCAATCCAACCCGCCTTCCCCGCTTCAACCTTGTAGCTGCGGACGTCCTCGTCCCACCTGTTCTTTGTGACCTTCACGATTTGCTCCCTTTGCTTGTTCAGCGTAAGACCGTCAGCTTAACGACGTGCATGTTCTGCCCGTACAGGACCGGAACCCCGGCCTTCTCGCTCGAGATTGCACATAACGCCTTGGCGTTCTTGACGGCGGCGCGGTAGGTGGTGTGGATGCCGCTCCCCCTGTGGAGAACGCCATCCGACCACTCGACCATGTACCGGACCCTGGCGAGTTTCTTCATATGTCCCCGTACTTGACCCAGAAGTGCGGCCCGCTGTCAATGCACGGATCACCGCCGTAGCATCCGAGGCAGTCCCCGCACCTGTCGCAGAAGTGGACGCCGCACACGGGCTCCGCCTCTTCCTGGCGGATGAGCGTTTCCCCGCGCTCGTCGTACACGTTCTTCGTCATATGTCAGTTCCGACCTTTTAGTGTGCCGCTAGGCGTTCTTCCTTACCCCGGCCAATCCGGGACCTAGCGGCTTACTAAAATGCCGACTGGTACTTAGGTGCCTTTATGCACCGTGGCGGGAATCGAACCCGCACCTCCGCTCCTAGATGCGCCGTCGCGCATCCTGTAGAGCGACGAGGCGTCCACCATACCCGCCCGGGCGGGCTGGGCGCTCACCTCCGCACGGCACCCGTTCATAGGTTTTTCAGTTTTTCCAGCTTCTGGTTAGTTAGGCGCTCTAATTCAGCCTTAACGTCGTCCGACCTCATCAGGCTACCGTCCGGGCGGATCAGCACCCACCCAGATGGGATCCGTCCACGCACCCCGTAGCCGTACTCGCGCACCAGGATCTCGATAATCTGCGGGCCGTTCATTGTCAATTAGCGCAACAGGCCAGTCTCGGGGTCAATGTGCGGGTTGTACTTTTCCACTCGCTCCATGATCCGGCCCTTGGCCTCTTCGATGGCGATGATGATGGCGTGTTTAGCGGCTGTCTCGGGGTGCATCCCATCTCGTAGGTAGACCTTGAACATGGCAACCCCATGCTCTACCGGGTCCACCTTCAGGCGGGGCAGATCCGCCAGCGGGCGGAAGGCTTCCGCGCAAGCCCGAGCCTTCTCGTCATCGGTCATATCCATTTCTCCTATCGCGCCTTGTAGCCACTCGCCAGAAGGCCCCTAACGAACGCGGCCTTTTTGCGCTTGTTCTGGAACGTGGCGACGTCGAAGAACGGGCTACCGTCAGCGTGGCTCTTCACGCCGTCATGGTGGTTCACGACGTACTTGACCTTGCCCACGTTGCACATTTCGCTGAACTGTTTCACGATATCCTCCTTTAGACCTTTTTCGCTTCCTTGGACTTGAGGTCCACGATGCGCCGAATCAGCTTCTCCCGGCGCTCGATGGTTCTCCGGTTCGACTGGAAGCGGCGGGACTCGCCCCAGCGCCATTCGACGCTCAGGCCCTCCAGTTCCGCCTCAAGCTGCTGTAGGGTCTTCACGATATCTCCCTTCAGACCTTCTTGGCCGTCAAATTGTGCTTGGCGGCAGCGGCGTAGGCTTCCGCGCAATCGGCGTACACCCGGACCAGCTTCGCGTGGCCGGGGCCGTCCGTCTCTTCGATGCAGAACTTATCCGCGCCGTAGTAGTTCACAGACCATTTGCCGATGAAGTCCACGGCCTCGTCCACTTCCCGATACTGGCTTTTCACAAAACCTCCATTCCGTCTCATCTATCCACCCTACTTAGGGCCGGCTCCCCGTAGGTGAGGAGCCGGTTACTGAGGAGGGTGGAAGACTTAGGCGTACCAGCTCCGATAGGTAGCTTCCCACTCCTGAACCAGCTTCATGCAGCCGAATTCGGCGGAAAGGTAGCCCTTCTCGGATCCAGGGCGAACCGTCTTGAACTGCTCCGGGCCGGTGAAGTTGCCCTTATCCGGGACAACGCTATCGGCCATGCCGTGAGAGAGGCCTGAGTTAACTACGCTCTTGCATCCGATGGGGCGCACGTAGACGCCGCGCGGGGTGACGCGGACCACTTCGTAATAGTCCACGTTGGTCTGTTCGTAGCCCCAGGAGTTTTCAAAGATCATGCCGACCTTGAACGGGTTCGGGACCGCCTTCCGCTCCGCGGCCTTCACCGCGCGACGTTCGGCCTTGACCAGCTCGCGGGCCATGTCTTCATCGGTCTTCATGGCCGCGTAGATCCGGGCCTCTTCTTCACTGGCGAATCCACGCGCGGACGCGTAGCCCTTGCGGGATTTCTTGGGGTTCTTCTCCATGACGTACCAGGGGGAGCTGTACTTGGTCTCTTCACCCTCGCGCGGCTTGACTTCCCAGGTTCGATACAGCTTCGGCTGTCCCTCGGCTGCAACAGCTTTCAGGTACGCGGGTCTTTCCTTGTGGCTCATCTTTCCATCCTCCATGCCTATGATACGCTACCGTAGTCAATAGTTTCAAATACCGACACGAATTTGATGTAAATCGCTGTAAGTGCTTGGATTGACTACGCTTGCGTATGACGGAAAATTCTTCCTACCTACCCGCCGGCCTGGTCTCTACTCAGCCGGCCCTACTACTCTCCCTCTAGGATGGGCCTGGACTGCGTAGGAGTCGATCTGCCGCGTCGTAGACGGAAAGAGGTAGTTAGGTAGCCCCTAGGCTACGCTGACGCGTTAAAACGGCTCTATGGCTATTAAGGCTAGGATGAGCTAACTATGGTCTCTCTATCCTCTAAGCCTAGTTTTCGTATCTCCTTCTCCCTCAAGGCTATGCGCCAGCTTTCCACAAATTCTCCACAGGTTTTCAACATACTTAACGCTCTGCTGTCTAATTCCTACACAATCTCCACCATATTTATGTATTCTGACTATGCTAGGGTTGCTGCTGGCGTACTGTTGGGGGAACCTACGGAGGGGGACGCGAACAGCGAGCGCAGCGTCTGCTGTGAGCGGAATTACGAGCTAATCAAGCGAGGGAGCAACGCGACCGTCCGCTTGATGCGAGTAATCCAAGTGATTGAGCCAAGCGCAGCGCAGGCGAATTGATCCAGAACGTAGTGCAACGGAGTGAGGGGTTTAGGGCATGGTCTTAGATGTCGCGTCTTCCTGTACTAGATCACCAGTACGCTACCCCGCTCTTGATCTCCGCTTGCGAGCGTAGCGACAGCAAGCGGCACACGTCTGCTGCGCAGCAGCGAGTCGGATCGTAGGATACACGTCCCCCCAATGTCCCCCGCGCACCCCCCGGGGTCCTTACGATTCCTTCTAATCCCGACACAACGATTTGCGATTTAAGCAATTTATCACTAGTCCACCTCGTATTAATGAGAGAAGCGAGAGAGGGGATTATGACTAAGGCTGAGAGACAGAAGCTAGCCAAGGAGAAGTTCTACGCGAAGTACGGATCACAAGCGGAGTACAACCGCCAGTGGAGGGCAAAGAACCCTGAACGTGTAAGCACCTATTCGCGGACCTCCTACCTCAAGCATAAACAAACACTTACCGCAAAGCAGAAGCGGTATCGGCGCTCTGTCTGGCTATCCATCGTAGAGCATTACGGCCAGCGCTGCGCTTGCTGCGGGGTGACGCAGATTGAATTCCTCACCATCGACCACAAAAACAACGATGGAAACCTCCACCGTCAAGCTGTAGGCTTGGGCCACGCTTACTGGCGGCATATCGTTAACTCTGGCTACCCGGATTACATCCAAATCCTTTGCTGGAACTGCAACCGAGCTAAGGGCTGCTTCCTTAGACGCCGGCCAAACGACGTCTGGATTTGCCCTCACAAGCTTGGTACCATGTCGGCTAGAGAGGACGGAGACTAGCTGATGGATAAAGCCGACTGGATGACAAAGGTAGACTCCCACGCGGTAGGACTGACCCTAGAAGACATGATGAAGCTGAGGGGTGAGATCACGGCCTCTCATGCGTCTCCCTGCAAGGCCAATCGCTGTCTAAGCCCCGCTCACTACATGGTCCCTGGACGTGGTTGTTTTTGCTCTCAGCATCTACCTCCGGACGTGATCATCCTCCCGTTTACCAAATAGTTCAACAATCTCTTTTTTCTTCTCTTGACAGCCTCGTAACGTCGGATATTATCCACGCACCCCCGGGCTTCTCTGGGGGATTTAATTCCTAGGAGGCTGCCGTGGGGATTTCTCTCTTCCTGGCCGCTGTACTCCTTCAGGATCCGGCTCTTCCCGAGCCGATCAAGGGTCTCACCGTAGGTCTTCGTTTTACGGACCTCGGTGGGGACCTTGATGACGACTCGTCTTGGGGTGATTACTTCGATGCTGGCATCGGCCTGGAGGTCGGATACCAGTACCTCCACCCCGTCTCCAGAAAGATCCATATCGGCGGCTATGCCCGCACGGCTCTAGACCGCTTCGCCGGCGATGAGAATGACATTTCTGACGAATTCGGGCCTCTTTTCATCGAGGCGGATGACATGAGCCTGTTTCGGCTCACCCTCGGAGGTCGCATCCGGGAGACCTTCGGTAAATTCTTCATGGATCAGTCCATCGGCTTCGGCTTCGTCACCTACTCCGACGTCGATGCGGAGGTTTCAGATGACCTGGGCTCCCTCGGCAGCTTCAGCTTCATCGAGGGTGGCACCGAGTTTACCTTTGAATTAGCCGCCCGCTTCGGCCTCGTCCTCTCCCCCCTCGCTTCCATCTGGATTTCCTTCGGCTATGAGAATAACGGAGCCCCGGAGGTCGCCTCCGACGTCGATGACGGCACGTTTGACTACGAGAAACAGAAGAATTTCGTCTTCTCTCTCGGAGCTAATTTTAATTTCTAGCTCCTCCTTTCCCACACAGTATTAAAGCCCCTCGAAATTGAGGGGCTTTTTTATTGACATAATCCTTCGGATTCGTAGACTAGCCAGAAGAGAGGGTGGATGGTGTTAGGGGGAAGCAGTTGCGAGTCCTCGGCATCATCCCTGCACGGGCAGGTAGTAAGCGACTACCCCACAAGAACACCTCCACTCTAGAGCTAGGCTCCCTACAGCTCTGGGAAATTGCCGCCCATCAAGCCCATCGGGCCGGCTGCGATAAAGTCATCGTCACCACCGATGACAAGATGATCCTCAGGCATAGACCTAAGCACCCCTGGCTTAAACTCGCTAGAAGGCCCTCCAGGCTCGCCAAAGACACGTCCCCCGTCGAAGATGCCATCTCCCACGTTTTGACGCGGGAGAAAGGCTACGAAGCCCTCTGCGTGCTTAATCCGACTCATCCCCTCCGCCGCATTGATGACATCCGCGAATGCATCAAGGACGTCACCTGGCGGGATTACCCCAGCTCCACCCTAGGCTGGAAGGATTACTGGTACACGCTTCAGGAGGGTGCGGCTCTACGCACCATGAACGCCCAGGACCGCCTTCCCCGCCTGGTCGTCAGCGGCGAATGCTATGTCGTCCGCACCCTCGCCTTCATCGAATTCCGCAATCTCATGATCTGCGGTCGGGTCAATAAGGGCTACCTCCGCCTGTCTTCCGGACCCCATATCGACATCGACACCTACGAGGATCTTGTCTGCGCCCGCGCCCTCTGGGCCGAGCGCCGTAGTGAAGAGGAGGCTATCGCTTGATCGACCTTTCTAAGGTCCAAAGTCTTATTAAGTATTTTGGCGACCTTTCAGACGACGAGATACTTTGCGCCGTCCAGGCAGAGCTTATTAGAGCAAAGAATAAATCCAGGGCACTAAAGCCCCCTTCCACGATCCACTACAGAACCGACAACCAAGAGGAAGTTTATTGCCGCATTGTCAAGAGTCAGCGCGACGGGGACACCTGGGACTATAGGGAAGTAACCTGCAAGAACTGCCTACGCCTAATGTACAGCTTCGCTTTCGACATGTATTACTTCCTTGAGGGGAAACGCCCTGGAGGGGGATTCTAGCGTGACCAATAACGGCAGGAAAGAGCATCCCGTCCTGTTTGCCGATGAAAAGTCAGGCTGGCTCCCCGACAAGCCTAACGAGATCGCCTTCACCCTGACCCGCTACACGTTCGCTCTCACTGTCGCATCCGATATGCTCGAAGAGAACCGCAACACCTACCTAGATTTCGGCTGCGGCACGGGCCTTGGAACCGAGCTGATCGCCTCTTCCTTCAAGAAGTCCTACGGGGTCGAGAAGCGCCCCGAATGCATCGAGTACGCCGTCCGCGTCCATAACCGCGCTCCCATTTCCTACCTCCACAACCTCCCCGATGGAGCCACCTTCGATTACGTCACCATGCTTGAGGCCATCGAGCATCTTGACCAAGCGGAGGCCGTCACCATCCTCCGCGCTATCTCGTCGGCCATGCCTGCCCATGGCGTTCTCTACATCACCACGCCGGTCTCCGGGACCCACGACGGGAGCAATCCCGATAACACCTACCACAAGCATGAGTACCATCCCGGCGAACTGAAGACCCTCCTCGAACGGTTCTTCTACTCCGTCGAAATCAGAAACTTCCTTGGCGTTGACTTCCTTCAGGCCATCTGTCAGGAGCCGAAGAAGTGATTCTTCCTGAGGACATCGGCACCAGGGTTTCAGCGGAAGCGGGTTGTAATCACCAGGGGGACATCCGCACCGCCAAGAAGATGATCCGAGCGGCGGCCGACGCCGGCTGCTCCGTCGTCAAGTTTCAGAAGCGCACCCCTTTCCTCATGTCCCAGGCCCATAAAGACAAGCCCTACGACAACCCCCATTCCTTCGGCAAGACCTACGGAGAGCATCGCCAGGCCCTTGAATTCAACAGCCAGCAGCACGCCGAGCTGTGGAATCAATGCCGCATGGAAGGGATTGAGTACGCCGTCAGCGTTTGGGACGAGCAAGCCTTCCTTGACGTGAAGCACCTCTCCGCCCCGTTCATCAAGATCCCCTCCGCCCGCAACGAGGACATGGATCTCCTCCGCGTCGTCGCGGACGGCTGGAAGGGCGAAGTCCATGTCTCTAACGGCATGGCGGATCCCGGCATTGAAAAGGAGTGGAAGACCCTCTTTGGAGATCGCCTCGTTGTCTACGTCGCCACCTCCTCCTATCCCTGCCGCTTCTCCGACGTCTGCCTCAAAGACATCATCCGCCTGAAGGAAGCGGGCTACCGCGTCGGTCTTTCCGGCCATCATCAGGGGATCGCTATTGACGTCGCCGCCGCCGCCCTGGGCGTCGAGTGGGTCGAACGTCACTTCACTCTCGACCGCTGCATGAGAGGGACCGACCACGCCGCGAGCCTGGAGAAAGACGGTATCACTAAACTGGTGAGAGACATCGACGCCTTAAAATCCGCTTGGAATGTGAGACATGGAGTGTTACCTTGCGAAGTAGAGACAAGAGCTAAACTGAAAGTGAGATGAGAGAAATGGGGAAACTGGATGCCGTGCCTGGAAATCCTGGCCTCTACGCCTTCCTCTGTGACTGCGGCTATGACAGGCGTAAAGTCGTAGAGACGGAGCGCTTCTTCGCCTGCGAGCGCCCCGTCGAAGCGAAGGTCCCCGCCTGCAAGCTGACGCATGAGTTCGCGCCCCTCCATGCCGCCATGCAGAAGCGCCACGCGGAAGCGGAGGCCAAGAAGTTCCTAGCGGAGAACGAGTCGAAGGTCGCCGCCGCGAAGGCCGTCCTTGGGGGGAAGAAGGATGTTTCTGTTCCCGTTCTTTCCATTCAGTCTGACGTCGAAACCAAAGTCATCAAGCGTGGTCCTGGTCGCCCGAAGAAGGAGAGCAAGTAATGGAAACCGGAAAGCGCTACAAGCCCAAGTCGGTTCGGATCCGCGGCGCGATCAAGGAGTTGGTCCCCGAGGGCCAGATGTCCGCCGCCGGTAAGGTTGATTTCGAGCGCTCTGAAGGCGAGGCTACGGCGGGCGTCTATACCCGTCGCTTGGTCGCCGATCCCCCCGGTGGCTTCCTCTTCCAATGCGTCTGCGGCTTCACCCGTCGCGTCACGGGCGATGAGATGAATTTCTTCTGCGAGGCTTCCGGGTGGAACGACGGGAAGACTACCTGCGCTGACGGCAAGAGTCAGATCGAATGGCGTCGGAAGCGCCAGCCCGTCGAAGGTGAAGTAGACGAGTTTGGCAACCAGCTCTACGAGGACGTCACCGAGCAGGAGACGATGGAGTTCCCCGATCCCTACACGGGCAAGATGCGAAAGACCAAGGTGGACGTCCCCACGTTCGAGGGTCGTCCTCTTGGCGAGGTCCGCAAGGAAGAGTTTGCCCGCCGCAAGGCCGCCGGTGAGGAACAGTCCGCCCAGCCCACCAACACCGTCAACATGCTCCAGCGCGGTATGCAGTCTGAAGGTCAGACCGCCGCGGATCGCGTCAAGCAGGAGAAGAAATAGCCATGATGGCCTGCGTTTGCGGATCCGACTACTTCGGAATGTCCTTCATCTTGCAGACAAATCAGGATGGCAGGGCGAACCTTATGGCCGATAGCCACGCTTCCGCCCCTTGGGTGATGCACCTGACTTGCGCCAAGTGCGGATCGCGGCACATCGCCGACCCCGGCAGCAAGGCACTCCACGCGGTAGGGACCACGGAGGCGAACGCCCTCCTCGACAAGTACCGCATCGACTTCCAGAGGAGCTTTGATCCGAGGCAGAACGAAAATGCCGTGGTGGGGTAGCCTCCTTCTGGTCCTGACCCATATCGCCGTGTTCATCCTCGGAGCCGTGGCGTATCACGGAATCCGCATTCTGTCCGTGCGCCCCATCGGCCCCTTCCCCACCAAGCCCCAGGTCTCGGAGGCGAAGCTGGCGGAGATCGCCATGAAGGTCGCCAAGGCGTCTACGGCGGCGGATCGCTTCGGGACGCAGTTTGATCCCATGCCCGACATGGTAGTGCGTCGGCAGATCATCCCTGACGGCGATGGGAGGTCGAAGGAAGAAACCTTCGCCCCGGTGAAATGACCGAGGAAGCCCTTAACCCTGAAGACGCCGTACCGAAGTCCTTCATCCGCAAGAAGCTCCTCGAGCTGGTGGACCTTTCCGAGTCGTCGGACGAGAAGGTGAAGGTTCTGGAAGCCCTCTCCAAGCTCGAGGGCTACGTCGGCCCTGGGTCCCAGGGCTCCCATCGCAAAGACATGAAGGCGGCTGTGCAGATCGTACAGACCTCCAAGTACACCATGGAAAGGCCGAAGGTGCCGTCTGGACTCGCCCGAAGGAAAGTCGGCGATCCCCCTCCCGCCGGTGACGCCGGGACCTAAGGGGACGCCGGCCGTCTGCCCATACTGCGGGAGCAGCTTCGCCAAGAAAAGCAAAGACTCCCGCTTCTGCAAGAACACCTGCTATATCGCCTGGTGGAA